>Ga0335396_10002504_pt1 | contig 22096 bp, 22 predicted proteins | sample FRY02_FD_205743 | JGI IMG/M metagenome (GOLD analysis project Ga0335396, IMG submission 205743) | Freshwater microbial communities from Lake Fryxell liftoff mats and glacier meltwater in Antarctica - FRY-02 (spades assembly) (version 2) | ecosystem: Environmental > Aquatic > Freshwater > Ice >... | reverse complement strand
CAGACACTCTCTCAGGGTTTGACACTGAAGGATACTCAGAGCCAAGCGAAGTTAAATCAAGCTTAACTTGAGTCTCCACCGCATCATTAAGTTTTGTAACATAAGTAGAGAACTCTGATAAATAACTAATATCACATTTAGCGCACTCAGTTAAATCGCCAACAACTATCAGCTGTGCTCGTGCCCTAGTTACAGCAACATTAAATAAATTTCCATTATTCTTGAGAAATGATATGGCCCCGGGAGTAATGCCCTTACCAACAACCGTAGAGAATATAATTACGTCTCGCTCATCCCCTTGAAATTTATGGACCGTATCAACCAAGAAGTCCTGAGATGTTAAAAGGTTTGAGATGCTTACATCAGCCAAGGCGAGCTCACGAATTAAATTTGCTTGCGCTCTAAAAGGACTAACCACTCCAATACTTCCTCTATACCCTTTTGTAAGCACTAAATCACGCAGGATCTTAACCACTCCAGCAGCCTCTTTTTCATTAACCGCTCCGCCACTAGAAGGCTTATTAAATGACCCTTTAATGTCAACCCAGCGCACACCTGCCTTCTCCTGAGGTGGCCTATTTAGAAGATTATATTGGGTAGCAACACGAAGCCGCCCTTCATAGAATTTACGATTTGAGAACTCAATAATATCAGCATGACTTCTATGGTGATCACGAAGATTAACAATTCCCTCACCTGATGAAAAACCAGAAGCAAGATCAAATAGAGAGTGGACCTAGACAAAAAAGTAGACAAGCAGCCCCTCTAAAGATTTAATCTAACTTTAGAGGAAGTGTCATGACAAAACGTTACAGCGAGCAATTCAAGCAAGAATCAATTCAATATGTACAAAGCCATCCTGAGTCTGGGGTTGCAACCATAGCTAAGCAATTAGGCGTTGGTTACTCCACGCTAGATAGTTGGCTGCGTCATCACCGTAAAAGTATGGGTGTTGCTAAGTCAGCATTGGTGAGCGCCGACCAGCAACGCATACGCCAATTAGAAAAGCAGGTCTCCCACTTGACTGAGGTCAACGAAATACTAAAAAAGGCCCACGTGTACTTCATCAACAATCCAAGTCGATAAAGTACACATTCATGCAACAACACATCACGCAGTATCGGATGAAATCACTGTGCGAAGCATTGAGCGTCAGCCGTAGCGGCTATCGAGCTTGGCTTCATCGTCCGGCAAATCCATATAAAGAGGCATTTAAAGAGACCGTCAGCGTCAGTTATCGCGCTCATAAAGGACGTGCTGGTGCGCCAAGCATTACCGCTGAGATTAAAGCAAAAGGCTTTAACGTGAGTGTGCGTACTGTCGGACGCATCATGCAAAGATTAGGACTGCGTGCCAGAGGCTGTCGTAAATTTAAACGCACCACTGACTCCAATCACAAGTATGCTGCCTCACCAAACCTACTTGACCGTCAATTCACGGTCGCTCGGCCCAATCAAGTATGGGTGGGTGATATTACCTACATTCGCACTGATGAGGGATGGCTGTATCTGGCGGTGTTGCTGGACTTATACAGTCGGCAAGTCGTTGGGTGGCAGATAAGTACACGCATTGACCGTCAACTAGTATGCGATGCTTTGCAGGCTGCGATACTCACACGTGGCAAACCAGAGGGTGTGATGGTGCATTCCGATCAAGGGGTGCAATATGTGTCGAAAGATTACCGCGCACTTATCACACAATACCAGCTAACACAAAGTATGAGTCGTCGCGGTAATTGTTGGGATAACGCAGTAGCGGAAAGCTTCTTTGCAACGTTGAAGAAGCAAGCCGTTTATGGGGAACGTTTTTTAACTAGGCAGGAGGCACAACAGCATATATTTGAATACATTGAGTGTTACTATAATCGTGTGCGCAGACATTCAACCAACAACTGGCTTAGCCCAGTAGATTATGAGACTGCGTATTACAACAACATCGAGGGGGCCTCTGTTCATTTAATTGACTAGGTCCAGTTCAATATTAGTCTGATTTAAAAACAAACTGCGGTAACAATGAACCAAGTATCATACTGATCATACTGAAAGCTAATCCCAATAATTGGGCAGGAATTAGCAGCTTTTCACCCATTATCAACTCGAGCAATACCCAACTGCCAATACCAAAAATAATGGCAAATAAAGCCCCTTGGCTAGTCGATCGCTTCCAAAAAACACCAAAAACCAAAGGTACAAAAGCACCCGCTAAAGTGACTTTATAGGCTGATTCCACCATGCCAAAAATAGAAAGCTCAGAATTCAGCGCATAAATTAATACACAAATAGCAAATCCGACTAAACTAAAGCGCATGACTTTTAACATTGCTTTATCAGTCATATGTGGCATAAAGTCTTTCACTATGTTTTCAGCAAAGGTCACAGAAGGCGCGAGTAATGTTGCTGAAGAGGTGCTCATAATGGCAGATATCACCGCACCAAAGAAAATAACCTGGGCAAATAGAGGCGTATGTTGCAAAACAACAATCGGCAATACGCGTTGCGAGCCATCCGATGCTAGCTGACCAAACACAGTTGGATCAATCATGGTTGCGGCATATGCAATAAACATTGGCACAAAAGCTGCAAAAAAATAAATCGTTGCCCCAATAATAGAACCCCACAACGCAACCTTTGCACTTTTTGCTGAGGTAATCCTCTGGAAAATATCCTGTTGTGGAATCGAACCTAGCATAAGCGTCAGCCAACCACCGATAAATGTGAAATAAACACTAGCATCAGCATCTTCAGGAAAAAGATCTAACTTACCTGCTGCTTGCGCATGGGCAATAACCGGCGCAACGCCCCCTGTCATGCCAGCCACAATATAAGCAATATAAAGCAAGCCAGCAAGAATCACGACCATCTGCACAAAATCCAATACCGCAATTGACCGCATACCGCCCAAGGTTGTATAAGTTAAGACAACCAAGGTGCCAACTACCATACCAAACGCTTGACTCATCGCCCCTTGCGTTAATAAGTTAAAGACCAATCCAAGCGCTGTAATTTGCGCAGCAACCCAGCCTAAATACGAAATAACAATTGCAATAGTCGTGAGAACTTCTACCGTACGGTTATAGCGCATACGATAAAAATCGCCTAAGGTAATAATATTCAACTTATAAAGCTTTAAAGCAAAAAATACACCCGCTAGAATCAAACACATACTAGCGCCAAATGGATCAGCGCCCAGCCCATTCAAGCCATCTTGCACAAAAGTAGCCGACACACCAAATACAATCTCCGCACCAAACCAAGTGGCAAACACGGTTGCTATCACAATTGGCAAAGGCAAATGCCTTCCAGCAATCGCATAATCCTTCACATTATGTACACGCCTTGCAGCAAGCAAACCGATCACCACAGAAACCATGATATAAGCGACTACAAACCAAATAAGCACCTGTTAACTCCAAGAAAAGTTATCAATTAACTAATCATGAATTATTCCATAAATATATTTATGAATCCATGCAGAATAAACACTTAACATCAATCTTTTTTATTGTATAATGCACGCCTCAACGCGCCCGTAGCTCAGCTGGATAGAGTACTTGGCTACGAACCAAGGGGTAAGGAGTTCGAATCTCTTCGGGCGCACCATACATAAAAGGCTTGCAGTTTAATTGCTGTAAGCCTTTTTGGTTTCTACCGCTCAATGGGTAAACGCTAAATTTAAAGCTAAGATTACTTTACTTTAATAACTTCATTCCACTTCGTTGTATAACAAGGACTTTTGTTCCCCTGCTTCATTTTCCATGGACGCTTAAAGCCTTCACTGGCTAACTTGATAGACTCTTTACCCATTTTCTTGTTGATTCCATCAAGGACAATCATTAGCTTTGTTGACCTTGGTGATATTTGCACCTGACTGAACAAGTCTGTTTGCACGCTTTCTGCGCCCACTAGTTCACTTAACATGATACCTGCCTTGGCATACTGATAATTGAGTTTAAATAGCTGTTTTAAGCCCCATAGCGCTGAGTTTACTAACAATCTGGTGTCATCACTCGGCGTTGGCAATGGTATCGTTAGACCGTTGCTGTAAAACGGTTGATCTTCTTTAAAGGGACTGGTTCTAATGTAAACATAAATAGAGCCTGCATAGCTGCTTTGCTTACGTAGCTTTTCTGTTGCGCGGCTGACATAGAGTGTGATTGATTCAGCTAAACTGTTGTAATCTGTGACTGGATAACCAAAACTGCGGGAACTGACGATTTGCTTTTTGGGTGGCGCAATTTCTTCCATCTCAATACAAACTGTACCGTTTAGTTCTCGAATTATTTTTTCCATGACAACACTGAATAACTGTCTGAGTCGTTCAGGATTAGCGCGTTTCAAATCTAATACCGAGCTAATTCCAAGTGCTTGTAATTTAGGCGCAAGCTTTCTGCCAACGCCCCACACTTCGCCAACATCTATCTCACTGAGCAGTTGATGAATCGCTTCTGGTGGCATTTGGTTGAAGTTACATACGCCATCAAATGTGGGTCTCTTTTTAGCACAATGGTTGGCAAGTTTTGCCAAGGTTTTAGTTGGCCCAATGCCTACGCAAACAGGTAAGCCAGTCCATTGCAGAATTTGCTGTCGCATGGCTTGCCCATATTGCAATAAGTCTTTTGATTTAAAACTAGTGAGATCTAAAAATGACTCATCAATTGAATACACTTCTTGATCAGGCGAGTACTGTCTAAGAATAGACATAACACGGTTGCTCATATCGGCATAAAGCGCATAATTAGAAGAATAAGCCACAATGCCATATTGCTTAGCCAGTGCTTGACACTTAAACCATGGTGCCCCCATGCCAACGCCTAATACTTTGACTTCGTTGCTTCTTGCCACAGCACAACCATCATTATTGGATAGCACAACCACTGGTTTATTGAGCAGTTTTGGGTTAAATACCCGCTCGCAACTCACATAAAAGTTATTCACATCGATTAACGCAATATGGCGCTGTTGTTGATTGCTATGCATTTTTAACGTTGATTCCTAGACTTTTACTGACCAATTGATCATGAATTTACTGAGTAGCTGTTCATGAACTCCAATAGCGTGTTTTTTACTGCACAGCCGATAATGTTTTTACACGAGGAAGACATCTTGTTGACTCGAACCAAATGACTCAGGAGAATTATTATGTGGACAACACCAGCAGCTACAGAAATGCGTTTTGGCTTTGAAGTGACAATGTACGTAATGAACAAGTAATTAAGCCTGTATTGATTACATCAAAAGAGCCTAGCGAATTGCTAGGCTCTTTTGTATGGTCAACCTGATCAAAACCTTCTAAACGATCCTGTTACCACACCCCATATTTCAAATGACATCTCTTCTGTAATAGTGATCATTGGATAATCTGTGTTTGCCGGAATGAGCCTTGGCGTACCTGCTTTTGTTTTACCTAATGTTTTAATCGTAAATTCACCATCAATCACAGCCATTACAATGTCACCCACAGATGCTTGCTTAGAGCGATCTACAACGGCTTTATCGCCACTGAGTAAACCTGCATCGCGCATAGAATCACCCGTAATCGTAACAAAGAAAGTCGCGTCAGCTTGCTGAATCAAATACTCAGAAACATCTAAGCGTTTTTCTACGTGATCATCAGCTGGGCTAGGAAAGCCAGCACGGACTTTAGAGCCAAACAAAGGTAAGGCTAGACTAACAGGATCTAAGGCTGATGGCACAAAGGAATCGACGTTGCTAGATGCCAAGATATTCTTTCGATCTTGGTAATGAGATAAATAGCTCACTATTTTCGTTTTTTGGCTCTCAGGCACCCTAACTACTGATGTGGGTTCACCGTATTTACCACTGCCCGCTTTTCGGCCAGCATTAAGGCGTTTTCCGCCGCGTATGTGTTGAGTATCTTTTTCCATTTTGAATATTGTAACTTAATTCAAACTGAAAGATAGCTTTTTTTAAGTGATTGACTCAATCATTATTTTGAAAAAAACAAATAAATCATTAGTCCAAAATAGAGGATTGCGAATACAGAAACAATCCAAAATACTTTTAACATATTGGTATTAATCTCAGCTAATCTGCGATTATTTTCCTCAAGCAACTGCGTAATTTTATCTTCAGGTTGCATCCGTTCTCCTCCTTCTTTATTTGATTATTTTATTGTGTTTTTGTGCCATAAACTCTGCGACAATATTCCTGTGACGCATGCATTCAGGGCTATTTTTATCTTTGCATTCTTCACGCAATTTACAAAAACATGTATTCTTAACCATTTCTTCCAATGATGTTATTTCAGCGTTTTTATTCCGATTGTTTGTCATACCTTACCTTATTGATTATTCAAATACTTTTCACATGATGACTTGCTCTAGCAATGATTTAAGCATCATCACAGCAATTCAATCATGTTAAAGCAATCTTATTACCATACAAATCTAATCGTTATATTACCAGCTTGCTTGTGCTTTTGAATCATCATAACAAAGCTAAAACACACAAAATTTAATCAACCAAATTAAGTGCGTTTAGACGGAACCTTGTTATTGTCTGCGCAATCCTATTTTTTTATATTATTTAATAGCATATGGACTCGCTCAATATTGTTTGGTTTAAACGCGATTTAAGAATTGAGAATCATGCGGCGCTTGATAGCGCGCTAAAAAAAGGTTCGATACTCGCGTTATTTTGCTGGGAACCTGCCGTGTGGAAAGCAGAAGATGCCTCATTATCGCAACAGGTATTTGTTGGCGAGTGTCTAAAATCGCTCAAAATTGCATTAAATAATCTTGGTGTTTCTTTGCATATTTCCTCAATGGGGATAGTGGAAACTCTGAATTTTATTAGTCAACAGCAATTAATAACCGATATTCACAGTCATGAAGAAACTGGTAACTTAATCACTTATGATATCGATAAAGCGGTGAAAAAATGGTGTAACACCCATCGCGTGGACTGGCATGAGCACCAACAAAATGGTGTGGTGCGCGGCTTAAAAAATCGAGATGAATGGCATGCTAAATGGGAGGAGCATATGCGTTGCTCACCAATCAGGCTAAAACCTTCATCGGCAAAGCATCCTGTCATCGCACTGCCTAGACCGCCTGTGACCAGAGCATTAGGTGAAGATAAACCGCAACGGCAACTAGGCGGCAGAGAATCCGCACTGGTTACATTCAATAGCTTTCTCACGCATCGATCAAATCGTTATAGGGGAGGTATTTCTAGCCCAATTCAAGCGCGTGAAGCCAGTTCACGCTTATCGCCTTATTTGGCTTGGGGTTGCTTATCGATGAGAGAGGTTGTTCAAGCGACAAGAGCAAGTACTGCACAAAATCGCGCTGATGGATTGGCGAATAAACATCCACGGATATTGAGTCTTAACAGTTTTGAACGTCGTCTGCATTGGCACTGTCATTTCATTCAAAAGCTTGAAAGTGAACCAACGCTGGAAATAGAACACATGCATACTGCGCATATTAGGATGAGAGATGAGCTACTGAGTGATACTGAATCGCAACGCCGTTTAATGGCTTGGTGCAAAGGTGAAACAGGTTGGCCAATGGTCGATGCTTGCTTGGCTATGCTGAGCGCGCAGGGTTGGATTAATTTTAGAATGCGCGCGATGCTGATGAGCTCAGCCTCTTATTTGTTATGGCTACATTGGCGAGAAACTGGGCTGCATTTAGCGCGAGAATTTGTGGATTATGAGCCAGGCATTCACTGGCCACAAGTGCAAATGCAATCGGGATCAACTGGAATTAACACCTTACGAATCTATAATCCAATCAAGCAAGCTCAAGATCAGGATCCACGTGGCCAGTTTGTTAGGCAATGGATTCCTGCGTTAAGACAGGTACCAGATGCTTGGATTTTTGAGCCTTATTTAATGCCATCTCAGCTTCAATTAAAATATGGTTGTGTGATGGAAAAAGATTATCCATTGCCTTTAGTGGATATTAGGCAAGCCATGCATCATGCAAAATCGCAAATCGCACTGGCCAGACAGCACCATCAACATAAACGAGAAACTAAGCACGTCTTGCTTAAGCACGGCTCGCGTACTTTCAGAAATAAAGCGCCGCGGAAAAAACTAAAAGAAGATAGTGCCGATGTCCAAAAAATGAAACAAACTTCTCTTTTCTAATGTCTTTTCTTACTCAATTTAAGGCTAGCAATGATGATGAATAACAACATTATTTGGACAATACCCGCCTCTGCTGAAGCGCGAGATGCCGCAATTGATGACTTTTTTGCAGACTCGCAAAAGCCATCTAGTCGGTTATTATCGTCTTTTCGCGGAGGTCGCAAAGAGGCATTATCTAAATTAGCGGATGCAAAAGGTGAAACTTATCATCAAACAAGAAACTTTCTTGATGGCGATGTAACGCATTTATCGCCCTACCTAAGACATGGCTGTATAACGATAAAAGAAGCTGTTACCTATATTAATGAGCGATTTGACTCACAAAGTGAAAAATTATTAAATGAATTTGCTTGGCGAGAATATTGGCGAACGGTCTGGTATGCCCATGGCATGGATATATTGCAAGATATGCAAGATCCAAAAGTTGAGTTATTGTTCAATCAACTGCCAGCCGATGTACTGGCAGCCAATACTGGGCTTCCATGTATGGATAGTTTTATTCAGTCACTCAATGATGAAGGCTATTTGCATAACCATGCCCGTATGTGGCTTGCCGCTTACATTGTGCATTGGCGAAAAACCGATTGGCAAACAGCTGCGTTTTGGATGCATGATTTGTTGCTAGATGGAGATTACGCGAGCAATCATTTATCATGGCAATGGATTGCCTCAACATTTAGCAATAAGCCCTATTTTTTCAATCAAGAAAATTTAGCAAAATACACCAACAATCAATATTGTGAATCCTGCCAGGTAAATTGTCCTTTCAACGACAGTTATGCAAACTTAGAAAAGCAATTATTTGTGGCCACCGAACAAACCGCTCGCCAACATAATATAACGAGTCCTATGATTCACGATAAAAAAACTGGTCATCAAACGATTGTTTTGATTCATGATGAAATGCTTAATGGCGCTCACCCACTGCTACAGCTTCCTTATGAAAAAGTATTTATTTTTGACCGTGACTATTATCAAGACTGGTCGATAAAACGCTTACAATTTATTGCAGACTGTTTAATTGAAATGCCGAGCGTGAACGTATGGATAGGTCATACAAGTGCGATCTTGGCAGCGTTAAATACACAGCACATCTATACACAAAATACGCCCAATCTAGCAATCAAACAATGCATTGCCGGCTATCCAACCACTTGGGAACCAGAAGAGAAGGTCTGCCAAGCCTATCTGACGCCAGCAGATATTAGAAGCTTTTCACGTTTTTGGAAAATTGCTGCTCAAGACTTTATGACTTCATCTAAAAAAGAGAAAGCGTTATAAACCAAGCTATGCCGATCATCTTTTTGTTTAGCAACTATAATTTCAGTCGATAGTCGTAGACTAATGCAACTAAATACACTAGAGACGTTAAGTATTTTTTATGATGGTAATTGTCCGCTTTGCCTTGCGGAAATTCATGTCTTAAAAAATAATAATCAACAACAGTTACTACGGTTTATTAACATCCATGATGGAACCCTTGTTGATTCAGCGATTAATTGTGCTGCTGCATTACAAATTATTCATGCACAATTTGAGAATGGTAAAGTAATAAGAGGGCCAATCGTTTTTGCTGAAGCCTACAAGCGCTCCGACTTGACTGTGATGAAATGGTTATTTTCATTCAAGCTGTTTCAACGGATTTATGCCCTGTTTTATGTTTACTTTGCTCAGTATAGACATCAAATTTCAAAGCTGATTGGGCCATTTTTAGTGAAACTTGCTAAATGGAAATACCCCAACTAACGTTTGATAAGCAGTCAAAAAAATAGACGAATTAAAATACTACAGACCAATGGGAATAGACTCAGTAGATAATGAATCCACCTAAACGATTAATTAGCCCGAAAAAACTACTGCACAGCAAGTGGACAGCGGTATCTGCCGTGAATAAAGAAAAACACTTTATGATTGTGAAGCTGATTGTGCCAGATGCGCAAAATGAACCGATTGCGCTTATTGCACTAGAAGCAGTTCACTCTAAACACATTCAAACCTTACCATGGCAGCAATTAAATGACGACAAGAGTTGGTTACAAGGATGGGTTTAATCAATGTCTATTCGTAACAAAGTCGCTATTGTTGGTTCAGGTATTGCAGGGCTTAGTTGTGCCACCGCTTTACAAAAAGTAGGATTTAACGTCACTCTATTTGAGAAAAGTCGTGGCGTATCTGGCCGGCTTAGCACCCGCATAAACGAGCAATGGCAATGTGATCACGGCGCGCAATATTTTACTGCACGCAATCCAACTTTTAATGATGAAGTAGCGCGCTGGATAAAAGCGAATGTTGCAAAATCATGGCATCCGCGTTTAATGGTGACCGATGGCGTGCACTTTGCTGTAAAAGAGGGCGAGACGCATCGATATGTTGGCTATCCACAAAATAGCGCTCCAGCAAAGTGGTTAGCACAATCCCTGCATGTTGAGTCCCAACATACCATTACGGGTCTAGTAAGAACTGCCGATAAATGGCAATTGATGTCAAAAGAGCATGGGTTAAAAACTGAGAATTTTGATCATGTAATATTGGCGATTCCTGCACCGCAAGCCGCTGTTTTGCTTAAAGAGAGCGCGCCTGAACTACACGGTTTAATTGCGGGCATTAAAATGCAAGCCTGCTTTGCGTTGATGATCAATGTTCAACAGACGCTTAATTGTGATTTTGATGGACTATTTGTCAATCATGGCATACTGAGTTGGCTCGCGAGAGACAGCGCAAAACCTGGTCGGCTTGATTTCAATCATCGCTATCCTCAAACAAATAATGAAGGCGTCAATCACACTCATGAAACTTGGATTTTGCATGCCAATAGTGAATGGAGTGAGTTGCATGTAGAGGATGATAAAGAAGCCGTTGCGCAACAAATGCTGACAGCATTTAAAAATCTAATAAAGCGAGCTTGTGCAGATGAAATTCAGCTACAGAGTTATCAACTACATCGCTGGCTTTACGCAGATTGCGCGCAATATCTGACTTGCGGTTATCAACTAGATACCAAGTTAAATATCGGCTTATGTGGTGATTGGTTAAATGGTGGCAAAGTGCAAGGTGCTTGGTTAAGCGGATTGCTACTCGCCGATCAAATAAGCTCAACCACTGAGTTAGTCTCGTATTAATGCTGATGCAATATCAAAAAAACTTGTTAGTTGTCATTTCACAATGACTTTTAATTACTGTTTTATTGATGACGCTTGATTGATTCAACATTCAAGTTTTTTTCTTTTGTAGTAATCACAATAAACTGTTTATTTTTTGTTAACACAAATTGACACTGATCTCTTTCCATCGAAATACAATCTAATACTTCTGTATACCCACGTTCAAAAATACCGTTAGCATATAAGCTAGCATCTTCAATTTTTTTATTGTTTACTGCCTGCCAGCCTTGGCTAATTAAGGCTGTTCTTACTTCAGAATACGGCTTGTTAATATAATGATCAAATGTCATCTCTTTAGCACTAACAGCAAAACAAGTCATGCTCATCAAAATCGCAATGGTTACTAATAATTTCATTGATTACCTTCTCAACATTAAACAACTCATCATAAGATGATTGAGGCTCAAAAAGGTTGCAATCATTCAACATTAAAGGCAAACCTATGGATTTATCTGACTTACATGCGATATTAAGTCGTTTCATTGATTAGAGAATATAGCGACTAGAGCGGTGTCCATCACGCGTTAAATGTCTACTGAATTCTGGGAAGTCCAGTGTCAGAAGAGCCGCATTTGAAAAAAGGACTTAATGTGCATCGAGACAGTATTACTAATATTGCAGCATTGGTTTATGATTAATCAACTATATAACGAGTTAAGCGAGTCAGCATGAGTCAACGAAAGCGCCCTATTGTCGGCATTCCAGCCGATGTTAAAGAATTAGGTGGACACCTCTTCAACGTGGTTGGCACAAAATATATTGATGCGATTGTCAATGTCGCTGAATGCACGCCTATTTTGCTCCCTGCCGTTGGTAGTCGCCAAGATATTGCTAATATTTTGTCTTTGATTGATGGCTTGTTCTTAACGGGAGCAGCCTCCAATGTAGCGCCTGAACGCTATGGGCAATCTTTACTTAATCCAGACATGCTATTAGACAAGTCACGCGATGCAACTAACTTTCCACTCATCGATGCCGTACTTAACGCAGGCAAACCTTTATTCGGTGTTTGCAGAGGGTTCCAAGAATTGAACGTAGCAATGGGTGGTACGTTACATCAAGCTGTTCATGAGCAAGAAAATATGATGGATCATCGAGGAAAATCAGGTAGCGTCGATATTCAATACGGCCCAGCGCATCAAGTCAAACTAACCAAAAATGGGTTATTACAGCAATTGTTTGCGTATGCTGATGAAATCACGGTAAACTCAGTTCACGGTCAAGGCATAGCCAAACTCGGTCATAACTTAACCATTGAAGCTACGTCGCCAGATGGTTTAGTTGAGGCGATTGCGGTCTCAAACGTAAAAAACTTTGCGTTAGCCGTACAGTGGCACCCTGAGTGGAAAGCGACTGATAATAATCAATCGATTGCATTATTTAATGCTTTTGGAAAAGCTTGCAAACAGTAAATAAGTAAATGTCAGCAGGAGAAATCCATTAGTAAAAATCAATAATGAAACCAATGTTGGAAAGCAAAAATGGATAGCAAAAAAATTGTAGCGCAAGAAAAAGCTGGTTTTGAGAAAATGGGTGCATGGCTCAATGATCGAGGCATTACCGAAGTTGAATGCTTAGTGCCTGATATGACTGGCATTCCACGTGGCAAAATTCTTCCTCGTACAAAATTTCACTCTGACAAAGGCATGCGTTTACCTGAATCCGTATTGGGTATGACAGTCACTGGCGAGTATCCAGACGATGATGCGTTTCATTCCGTGATCCGTGAAACTGAAAATGACATGATCCTGCGTCCTGACCCAGACACTGTCTGCATGGTGCCTTGGACAGTCGATCCAACGGCGCAAGTGATTCATGATTGTTTTACGTTTAAAGACGAATTGGTCGAATATGCGCCACGCTCTGTGTTAAGAAAAGTATTGGATTTATACGCTAAACAGGGTTGGAAACCTGTGATTGCGCCAGAGTTAGAATTTTATATTTTAGCGCGCAACACGGATCCAGACATGCCACTACAAGCACCAATTGGTCGTAGCGGCCGTGCAGAATCTGGTCGTCAAGCGTATAGCATTGATGCGGTGAATGAGTTTGATCCATTATTTGAAGATATTTATGAATATTGCGATCAACAAAATTTAGAAATTGATACACTGATTCATGAAGTCGGTACCGGCCAAATGGAAATCAACTTTATGCATGGCGATCCATTGCAATTAGCTGACTCCGTATTTTTATTCAAACGAACTGTACGTGAAGCCGCTTTTAGGCATGAGATGTATGCGACTTTTATGGCCAAACCAATGGCTGACCAACCTGGTTCTGCCATGCATATTCATCAAAGTGTGATTGATGTCAAAACAGGCGAAAATTTGTTTGCCAACGCAGATGGTTCTGATAGCGATTTATTTTTCCATGCTATTGGTGGCTTCCAACAATATCTGCCGCCAGCCATGGTATTAATGGCGCCATTCGTCAACTCTTACCGCCGTTTGGTCCGTGATAATGCGGCACCGATTAATGTGCAATGGGGACGTGACAATCGAACGGTTGGTATTCGTATCCCTGAAGCGAACAAAGCAGGGCGACGGATTGAAAATCGCTTGCCGGGTGTAGATGCAAATCCATATATTGCGATTGCTACTTCGCTTGCTTGCAGTTATCTAGGCATGGTGAAAAAAATCAAACCGCAACCAGAATTAAAGGGTAGTGCTTATTCACATGCGCAAGAATTGCCTAGAAGCTTACTTGAATCAATGGATTTATTACAATCTGCACCAGATTTGCATGCAATATTGGGGGAAAGTTTTATTAAGCTCTACCTATCCGTTAAACGACAAGAATATACTGAATATATGAAAGTGATTAGCCCTTGGGAGCGCCGTCACTTATTACTGCATGTTTAAACATTTCTTTTAAAGATTGTCACTATGTCGAACACTACAATTAACTGGCAACATCTACGTCACAACCTTACATTAGATGGCCGCGCTTTTATTAATGGAAAACGCGTTGCGGCAGCTAGTGGTCAAGTTTTTGATTGCATTTCACCAATTGATGGTCAGAAAATTGCAGAAATTGCCCGTTGCGGAACGCAGGATGTAGCCTTGGCCACTAATGCCGCTAGAGGCGCTTTTGAAGATGGTCGATGGGCAAAAAAATCACCTAAAGACCGTAAAAATATTCTGATTAATTTCAGCCATCTTATTCGTCAAAATGCTGAAAGCCTCGCACTAATGGAAACATTAGACATGGGTAAGCCGGTGAATGATAGCCTGCATGTAGATGTCACTTCGGCGGCTAATGCATTGCAATGGTATGGCGAGTGTATTGATAAAGTCTACGATGAAATTGCGCCGACAGCAGATAATGCTTTAGGGCTAATCACTCGCGAAGCGATGGGTGTAGTAGCCGCAATTGTGCCATGGAATTACCCCATGATTATGGCCGCATGGAAAATCGCACCGGCTTTAGCGTCTGGCAATAGTGTGATTTTAAAACCTTCAGAAAAGTCGCCATTAACAGCGCTAAGACTGGCTGAAATTGCGTTAGAAGCCGGTATTCCAGCAGGTGTTTTTAATGTCTTGCCAGGGTATGGTGAAGAAGTCGGCAGCCCGCTTGCATTGCATATGGATATTGATTGTATTGCCTTTACTGGCTCGACTAACGTCGGCAAAAAAATCATCCAATATGCAGGTCAATCTAACTTAAAACGCGCGTGGACAGAACTGGGTGGTAAGTCGCCGTTTGTGGTTTTTGCTGATGCCGATATTGATGCTGCAGCTGAAAGCTGTATTAACGGAATTTTCTTTAATCAAGGCGAAAGTTGCAACGCGCCCTCCCGCGTCATTATCGAGCGATCTATTCAAGACCGATTTATTGAAAAAGCGTTAAGTTTAATGGCTAATTTTCAACCCGCTAACCCATTAGCTAATGACACAACCATGGGGGCTATTGTTGATGAGATTCAGCTGAGGAATGTCATGCGTTATATTGAAGCAGGGAAAGCAGAAGGCGCAAACTGTTTGGCTGGTGGGGAGCAAGTATTACAAGAAACTGGTGGCTATTACGTCACACCAACTATTTTTAATCATGTCAACAATAATATGAAAATTGCACGTGAAGAAATCTTTGGCCCTGTGTTATCTGTGATTACAGTTGAGAATCCACAAGAGGCGATTAACATTGCCAATGATACGCCTTATGGATTAGCTGCTTCCGTTTGGTCGCGTGACATCAGCCAAGCACATTTAGCAGCTAAAGCTTTGCGTGCAGGGACGGTGCATGTCAATTGCTATGACGAAGATGATATTACTGTGCCATTTGGTGGCTACAAGCAATCGGGCAATGGACGTGATAAATCATTACATGCTTTAGAAAAATATACTGAATTAAAAACGACTTGGATTAAATTAGCTTAAAACGAATAAAGCTCGCTTAAACTACATAAACTCTCCATTAGTCATCATCATGATAACGACAGCGGAATTTACCAATGACACTAGCACTCAAAGACCCTAGCTTGTTGCGTCAACAATGCTTGATTAATGGTGAATGGCGGGCGGCGACTGCTAACGCAGGGATTGATGTGATTAATCCAGCAACCGGCGCAAAGATTGCCACCGTGCCTAATATGGGTGCGGAGGAAACTAAACAAGCGATTGAGTTTGCAGAAATCGCCCAAAAAAATGGCAGTCGAAAACTGCTGGTGAGCGCGCAAAAATCATGCAGCGGTGGTATAGCCTAATCTTAGAAAATCAAGAAGATTTGGCCTTCATCATGACCAGCGAGCAAGGTAAAATTATGGCTGAATCGCGTGGCGAAATTGGCTATGCGGCATCTTTTATTGAATGGTTTGCCGAAGAAGGCAAGCGTATTTATGGCGATATTATTCCTTCACCACGAGCAGATGCGCGCATCATTGTTATTAAGCAAGCGATTGGCGTTTGTGTTGCGATTACGCCCTGGAATTTTCCAGCCGCCATGATGACGCGCAAGGCTGGTGCTGCGTTAGCGGCTGGCTGTAGTATTGTCATTAAACCGGCAGGCTCAACCCCATTAACGGCGCTGGCGGTAGCAGAATTAGCGATGCGTGCAGGCATTCCAGCAGGGGTATTATCAGTAATCACTGGTTCTGCTAAAGCAATTGGCAGTGAGATGACCAGCAATCCGATTGTGCGAAAACTTAGTTTTACTGGCTCGACAGAAGTGGGCATTCAATTATTAAAAGCATGCGCGCCAACCGTTAAAAAAACATCAATGGAATTGGGCGGCAATGCGCCGTTCATAGTGTTTGATGATGCAGATATTGATGCCGCTGTTGCAGGCGCAATGCTCAGTAAATTTAGAAATGCAGGGCAAACATGCATTTGTGCCAATCGTATTTTGGTCCAAGATAGCGTTTATGATGCGTTTGCCAAAAAAATGGTTGATGCAGTTGCACAATTGACAGTTGGCAATGGCTTAGACGCCAACAGCACACAAGGCCCTTTAATTGATGGTAATGCAGTAGTCAAAGTAGAATTCTTTATTGCTGATGCAAAAAGTAAAGGCGCAAAAGTTGCTATTGGTGGCGAGCGTCATGCGTTAGGTGGCACCTTCTTTGAGCCGACTGTACTAACAGACGTAACAGGTGACATGCTGATTTCACGTGAAGAAATTTTTGGTCCAGTCGCACCATTGATTCGCTTTAAAACAGAAGAAGACGCGATTGAAATAGCGAATAGTGTTGAATATGGACTTGCTGCTTACTTCTATGCACGCGACATTAAACGTGTGTGGCGTGTTGGCGAAGCGTTGGAATATGGCATGATTGGCATCAATACAAGCGCCATTTCCAACGAAGTAGCGCCTTTTGGTGGCATGAAATCGTCAGGTTTAGGTCGCGAAGGTTCCAAATACGGCATTGATGACTATCTTGAAATTAAATATATGTGCATGGATATTGGCTAAATGAAAGACACCACATCGACTAAAAAAAATGACGCGATGATGCAAAGACGTGCCGAAGCACTGCCACGCGGGATGAGTTATGCGCACGGCATTATTGCAGAACGCGCGCTCAATGCCGAAATTTGGGATATAGAAGGTAAGCGTTATATTGATTTCTGCGCTGGCATTGCCGTGGTCAATACAGGCCATTGCCATCCTAAAGTCGTTGCCGCCGTTGAAGCTCAGTTAAACCAATTTAACCATACTTGTTTTCAGGTAGTTGGTTACGAAAGTTATGTCAGCCTAGCAGAGCGTCTAAATCAACTGGCTCCTGGACCTACGCCTAAAAAAACATTTTTTATGAATTCAGGTGCTGAAGCGATTGAAAACGCAGTCAAAGTAGCACGTGCGGCAACGGGCCGTTCTGGCATTATTGCCTTTAATGGTGCGTTCCATGGCCGCACCATGTTTTCAGTGGCGATGACGGGCAAGATTGACCCTTATAAAAAAGACTTCGGCCCTTTTCCTGCTGAGGTTTATCACGTGCCATTTCCTTACACACTGCATGGCATTAGCGAAGATGATGCCATTGATGGGCTTAAACATTTATTCAAATATGACATTGAAGCTAAACGCGTAGCTGCTATTTTTATCGAGCCAGTGCAAGGTGAAGGTGGCTATATTCCTGCCTCTGCGTCATTTTTAAAGCGCATTAGAGCAATTTGTGATGAGCATGGCATTTTAATGGTTGTCGATGAAGTGCAAACTGGCATCGGTCGTTGCGGTAAGTTATTTGCGATTGAACATACGGATATTGAGCCCGATATCATCACGTTAGCAAAAGGCTTAGGCGGTGGATTTACTATATCAGCCGTTATTGGCAAAGCGCAAGTGATGGATGCTGTACAACCTGGTGGACTTGGTAGCACTTATGCAGGCAACCCTATTGCTGTGGCTGCCGCCCATGCGGTATTAGATGTGATAGAAAATGAACATCTTCTGGAACGGTCTATGCAAATAGGTGAGCAGCTCAATCTGCGTTTTAAACAAATGCAAAGTCAATTTAGCTTTATCAGTGAAATCCGCCATTTGGGCGCAAGGACGGGCGTTGAGTTTTGTCATGATAATGATCCACAAAAACCAGCGCCTGATATTGCCAATGCTTTAAAAACAGAAGCGGCTAGCAGAGGTTTACTCCTATTAAACTGCGGTATTTATGGCAATGTTTTGCGCATTATGGTGCCTTTAACGGTCAGTGATACGGTGCTGAATGAAGGTATTGATATCATAGAAGCATCACTAAATGCCATCGCCAGTCAGCGCTAACTCAATTACGTTTAACCCGTATTTACTTTAGCACTCGCTAATGTTAACTTAATTGCACTTCTCAATTATTGAGGTTACACCATGAAAGCTTTAGTTAAAAAGTATGCAAAAGAAGGATTGTGGTTAGAAGATATGCCCATGCCAACGGTGGGCAATAATGACGTTTTAATCAAAATCAAAAAAACAGCTATTTGTGGCACTGATATTCATATTTACAACTGGGATGAGTGGGCACAAAAAACAATTCCTGTGCCAATGATTACCGGCCATGAATACGTCGGAGAAATTGCCGAACTAGGTTCAAATGTCGAAGGACTTCAGATTGGTGATCTCGTTTCTGGCGAAGGTCATTTGACTTGTGGCCGCTGTCGCAACTGCTTAGGTGGTCGCACTCACTTATGCCCTAACACGATTGGCGTCGGCGTTAATCGACATGGTGCTTTTGCTGAGTATTTAGTGATTCCCGCTAAAAATGTATTCAAACCTAACCGCCCTATTGATACCGATTTACTCTCGTTTTTCGATGCTTACGGTAATGCAGTTCATACCGCATTATCATTTAATATGGTTGGTGAAGATGTCCTGATTACTGGCGCTGGTCCAATTGGCAGCATGGCTGCCTTAGTCGCCAATCATGCTGGGGCGAGAAATATTGTCATTACCGATATGAATCAGTATCGCTTAGATTTAATTAAAAGCATTCTGCCACGCGCGATTACGGTCAATGTTTCTAAAGAAAGTATTACTAAAGAAATGATGGACGCTTTGGGTATTTTTGAAGGCTTTGATGTGGGTTTAGAAATGTCTGGTTCACCGAAAGCATTTGGCGACATGTTAAGCAAAATGATTAATGGCGGCCACATTGCTATGTTAGCGATTATGCCTGCGGGTTCTGGCATTGATTGGGATCTAGTGGTATTCAAAGGCCTAACCATTAAAGGTATCTACGGCCGTGAAATTTTTGAGACTTGGTATAAAGGGTCGATGATGGTGCAAAGCGGATTGCCATTAGAGAAAATTGTGACTCATCGTTTTCATTACACCGATTTTCAACAAGGCTTTGATGTGATGCGCTCCGGCAATTCTGGCAAAGTCATCTTGAATTGGGAAGATTAATCATTAAAGGTAGATCATGAGTTTCAATAGTGCAAAAACCAGTATCGCAGCAGATTTAGCCGAAATTAAGACTGCTGGCTTATGGAAAACAGAGCGCCTTATCAGTTCGGATCAAAAGAACCTGATTACCTTAGCCGATGGCAGCGAAGTGCTGAACATGTGCGCTAATAATTATCTCGGTTTAGCCAATGATCCTGATGTGATTCAAGCAGCCAAAGATAGTTTAGACCAATGGGGCTTTGGGTTAGCTTCTGTACGATTTATTTGCGGCACGCAAACCTTACACAAAACCTTAGAACAAAAAGTCAGTGACTTTTTAGGCATGGAAGATAGCATTCTTTATGCGGCTTGTTTCGATGCTAATGGTGGTTTATTTGAAACTATTTTAAGTGCAGAAGATGCGGTGATTTCAGACGCACTCAATCATGCTTCTATTATTGATGGTGTGCGTTTATGTAAGGCAGTACGTTACCGTTATAACAATAATGACATGGCGGATTTACGTGCCAAGCTAGAAGAAGCTAGAGCCAATCATGCACGGCGCATTTTAATCACAACCGATGGCGTATTCTCAATGGATGGTACGGTGGCACAGCTGGATAAAATTTGTGATTTAGCTGATGAGTTTGATGCCATGGTGCATCATGATGACTGTCATGCCACAGGATTTATGGGCAAAACTGGTCGTGGTGTACATGAGTATTGCGGCGTGATGGATAGAGTGGATATTATCACTAGTACTTTTGGTAAAGCATTAGGTGGTGCATCAGGTGGCTTTACTTCAGGCCGTAAAGAAATCATTGATATGCTCCGTCAACGTTCGCGTCCTTACTTATTCTCCAATACGGTTGCACCCTCTATTTGCGCAGCTTCATTATCGGTATTAGAACGGCTTGAACAATCGACAGAACTGCGCGACCAATTAGAAAAAAATACGCATTACTTTAGAAAAGGCATGCAAGCGGCCGGTTTTGCTGTGGATAATGGCGACCACCCAATTGTGCCAGTCATGCTAGGTGATGCGAACTTGGCGCAAGACATGAGTAAACGTCTGCTGGAAAAAGGCATTTATGCTGTTGGCTTCTTTTTTCCTGTGGTGCCAAAAGGCAAAGCGCGCATTAGAACGCAAATTTCTGCTAACCATACGATTGCAGATTTAGATAGAGCGATTAAAGCGTTCAGCGAAACAAGAGATGAGATGGCTGCATAAACAAATCGATTAAGTCATTGATTGAGTGATCAGCAACTGCGTCAAGTCTTTTGCGTGCCGACATATCGACCAATGTGGCTGTAATTCTGTCACTGTCTTATCTGCATAACCCCAAGTCACCATCGCAAATGGCATTTGATTATAGTCAGCCGCTAGTCCATCCTCATAACGGTCTCCAATATAAATCGCCTGCGCCGGATCAATTTGATAGTCTGTCATTATCTGCGCCACCATCAATGGTTTAGAAGCTAATGGTGGTGAGTAGCTATCTAAAGCAAAGACGCCCTTAAAATAATGCGCCCAATCCAAATATTGCATGATTTTTTTTGTTGGTAAATCACGTTTATTGGTTGCAATATAGAGCGTCACTTCTGTTTGTTTTAATTGTTCTAGCAGCGCTTGCATCCCTGGATATACTGTGGCTTTTTTATAGCCTTCGCTATCATAATGTGCTTTAAACTTAGTGGCTAAGTTTTGCAACAACTTAGCATCATCCCTGCCGGCAAGACTCGCTAATGTTGGCATCAACGGCGGCCCAACTACATCAGACGTAATGGCTTTGCACGGCTCAATGCCAAGTACAGAAAATGCATCAACAAAGCTTTCTAAAATACTGGGAGCGGAATCAATTAAGGTGCCATCTAAATCAAAGATGATGTGCTTTTTGATGCTAAGTTTGTTGATGTGATGTGTTTTGATACGATGCTCCATGTCTATCTTCTATCTTATTGGTAGACTCAAGAATAGCATTTTCTCTCTTAACACTGCGCACTAGACCATACATTTTTATTTGCGGCTAGTTGTTTGTACTCGTTTATTTCAGATTGAGCGAAGCTAAAAAAACGCTGCTAAACAATTTAGCTATCATTGATTTCTTATCCCACTGTTTTACTTTAAACCAAAATAGCCTTAAATCTAATGCAATATAGCGCCAAAACCAATATAGTCGCTAAAAAACAACTGATTAGCCGTAAAAATACTATAATCTTGCATCATTCAATTACTGTCCAACATTCAATTCTCATGATTAAAACACTTTGGAAAAAACTCACGCCATTCGGCCTTTATGCCCCACTGATTGCCATGTACATGCTGGCGCTACCCATCTTGTCACTATCTCGTATTGGACTGATGCTATGGCAGGCTGAACGCGTTGCCGCCACTGGCGCGTGGCCGCAAATGCTGCTGCAAGGCTTAAGAGTCGATATCATTCAACTGGGATTGCTAACGATTATTCCATTACTCATTGCGCCTTTATTCGCCCATCCAAAAGCATGGC
>Ga0335396_10002503_pt1 | contig 22097 bp, 22 predicted proteins | sample FRY02_FD_205743 | JGI IMG/M metagenome (GOLD analysis project Ga0335396, IMG submission 205743) | Freshwater microbial communities from Lake Fryxell liftoff mats and glacier meltwater in Antarctica - FRY-02 (spades assembly) (version 2) | ecosystem: Environmental > Aquatic > Freshwater > Ice >... | reverse complement strand
AAAATATGTGATAATTTGCCTTGTTTTTGCTATTCACAAATGCGATTTTTTTCTATAGGGGTTTTTCGTAGTCATAGAATAGTATTACGGATAAATCATATCAGTTCAACTAGTCTAGACCCAAATATATATTAGCACATTGAAAAACATTTTCTGATTTTTCCGAACTATTTTCCGATCTCTCTGGAAATATCTTCTCGAAACATTTAAAACATTACCCAACTTTCTTCAAATCAACTTTTCCTTCTGAAGTGATATTTGCGATTTGAACTTGGATACGATTGCCTACTTTGAACATCGTCATCATATTGGTCTCAGGTGGAAGAGATCTACTTCCGATCAGACCAGTCTTGCCTCCGCTATATTGGACAAATACTCCGTAATTCTCAATACGAGTGATGAGTCCATCAAAACTATCTCATACATTAGGCTCATAGGTGATTTGTTTGATAATATCGATCGTGCGTTGGACCATAGCTTGGTCACGACTGGTGATCATACAAGTCCCATCATCTTCGAAGTCGATCTTGACTCACGTCTCAGCGATGATCTTGTCGATCGTCTCACCTCACTTACCGATGACCATCTTGACTTTGTCAGCATCGATCTTGATCACAGTGATCTTGGGTGCGTTGGGTTTGAGTTCGGTTCTGGGTGTAGCGATTGTCTCCAGCATCACTCATAAGATCTCTGCTCTTGCGATATTTGCTTGACGGATGACTTCCATAGCGATCTGAGTCGTGATACCATGGATCTTCATGTCCAGCTGGATCGCTGTGATCCCAAGTGGTGTACCTGCTACCTTAAAGTCCATATCACAGTTGTGATCTTCTGCTCATTGGATATCAGTAAGTACTTGATATGAAGTAGGCAAACCTGACTCATCCACACGTGAACATAGACCCATTGCAATTCCACTTACTGGTTGGTAGATTGGGACTCATGCAGCCATCATGGATAGAGTCGATGCGCATACTGATCACATACTCGTACTTCATCCACTACTCAGACACTCTGATACGAGTCTGATGGTGTACGGGAACTCAAGCTTGGTAGGGATGACATACTCCAATGCTTTCTCCGCCAAACGACCGTGTCAGATCTCTCTGTTGCCCGTACCTCTGATCCTTTGTGCTTCATTGACACTAAATGGTGGAAAATTATAATGATGCATAAATCTGATCTCTCCTCCATCTTGGAACATATCATCCACAAGCTGGACATCTCACGGTGCACCCAATGTCACACTACTCAAGATCTGAGTATCTCCTCTCCAAAACAGCCCGCTTCCATGAGTCAGCTCCACACTATCAATCTCACAGTACAGCGACCTAATCTGATCCATCACACGTCCATCGATACGTACTCCTTTATCTAAGATGAGATGACGATAGTATTCTTTGACCTGCAGCTGTAATGCTCCATCGATATTTTCTCGTCTATAATTATCATCTGACTTAGTCTTGTCCAAGAAGTGTAATCTGAGTCTTTCTCTATACTCATGGAACAATGCACCTCGTTGATCAGTCGATCATTGATAGAATTGGTCCATATCTGATGCTGTGACGATGCTTGCAACTTCCGCCTTGAGCTCATCATGAGGATAATTATACATCACAAACTGAGTCAGATCGAGATCATGCGCATTAAGTCATAGCTTTTTCCCTCTCGCTTTATCCAAAAACTCTGTCTGGATCTGACTCAACTCATCGATAATCTGTTGAGCAAGTACAAACCCTGACTCCATCATCTCCTCTGATACATGTGCTCCATCCATCTCGATCATGTTCAGACTCCCCTTTTTACCGCTCACGAGTAGATTGAAACCATTTTGTTCAAATTCTTGCACGCTTGGATTTACTTTAATCAAATCTTTAGCATCTTGTGCATTTTCAGTATTTTTAGCCTCTATAAGTCCTAATCTCACCGCACTTACTGGTCCATCAAATGGCACGCCTGCAAGCATCGTTGCTAAACTTCCCCCAAGAACTCCAAGGATCGCTAAGTCTGTCTCTCTATCAAAGCTCAATGGTGTAATCGTAATCACGAGATCATTGATCATACCTTTGGGGAACATCGGTCTCATCGTGCGATCCACAATGCGTGAGTAAAGTGTCATCATTTCGCTTGGTCTTCATTCTCTTTTGCGATACGCTCCCCCTCCAATCTTACCTACTGCTGGGTTATAATCACGAAAATCGATCGTGAGAGGTAAGAAATCTTTATTAGGATTTGGTGCACGATTCATCACAGCTGTCACCAGTATTTCAGTATGATCAAGAGCTACTCTGACTGCTGCATCGCAGTTGGGTGCCATGATTCCTGTTGAGATCGTGAGAGTCTGTCCATGAAAAACTTGCGTATGAGAGATTTGTTGAGGAGTTTTGCGAGTGTAAGGCATATCGTAAATTGTAGAGTTAAATGCTAGAAACCGTTATAAACAAGACTAAATCAAAAACTAGTCAGATTTATTGATATTACAAGAAATGAAAAAATTTGCACAAAAAAAACCTAATCAATGATTAGATAATCAATAGGCATCGGCGAGATTCGAACTCGCGAACCAAGGTTTTGCAGACCCGTCTATTAGACCACTCTAGCACGATGCCACTGCAGATCACTATAATGATTTACCAAAGGGTTGCAATTCCAATCTATATGAATGGATTACGAGTTGAGATACTGTGATAATTGCAATAATCTGACTCATACCTTGTCCTTTCACATGACTTGGATCGTTTCATACAGATCGGGTGTTTTGGAGGATTTGCACAATGCAATACGCAAGATCATTGCTAGGTCTCCTACTTTGCCTTTGTAGTTTCATATTTTATATTCTGCATTGGTCGATGCATATCATAGACTGGCACCAACTTCTTTAAGATGATCAAACCATGATTCTTTATTCATTGATAAATCAAGCACTCATGGATAACTCTGAGCAAACTCTATTACATCTGCGTGAGTCAGACTCGTCCAATCCTCAGGATACTCAATCTGCTCAAACTCTGTATCGATAAATACTCTACAATGATCGACGACATCTTGATAGGTGACAAATCTCTTGGGATCGTTACCTGAGTGACGTTCAATACCGATCGCTTGTATACACTCCTGCAGATGCGATACAATATACTGATATTGATCTGAATGATAATACTGGATCCACGCGACAGTGTGATCATAAATATCTTGATCTGACATACGTGCAAAAGTCTCCTGTGATACTGATGCGATCTTTACCATATCCACAATTGCTCCAGCACTATTTACCTTATCCATACTGAAATCAAAGTCACGGTAATAATGACTCGTATTCTCCATCCGTCGATCTTCATAGCCAGAGTTGATGATATTGGCAAGATAATTGATGATAGCGATAGGTTCATATCCATCATTAAGTAAGACATGTACGTCAGCTTCAGGGTCTTTACGCTTGCTGAGTTTACGACGATTACCTCCATCGAGCTTTAGTAATGGTCATGGATGAGCAAATTTTACTTCACGATCAGTCAGTAATCCTAGAATGTATAGATGTAATGGCACGCTCGCAAACCACTCATCTGATCTGATAATATGAGTCGTACCCATCAGCCAATCATCCACCATTGCCGCCAAGTGATACACAGGGATTCTGTCAGACTTCATCAATACACTATCTTGATGTGGTGCTCACATTGTAGTTGCACCTTTGACGAGATCAGTAAAACTGACTTTATCACCGAGACCATAAGGATTTTTGAGTCTTATTACGTATGATTGACCAGACTCGATTAGTTGCGCAATCTCATCTTCCGATGTATGACGGTAAGTCGAGTATGCACCATAGATTCCGGGAAGTTTATTTTGGAGCTCTTGATCTGCGCGGATCGTTGAGATCTCTTCTTCACTTAAGAAACACGGATACGCATGTCATTGCTCGACGAGATATTTGGCCACACTATGATAGATCGCGAGTCTTTGAGTCTGGATATATGGTCCATACTGACCTACACTTTCATACTGATCTCACACAGGTTTAAGCGGTCATTCATCAAACTTAATCCCAAAATAATTAAGTCCTGAAATGATTTTGTCAATCGATCATGCTACAAGTCTTTTTTGATCGGTGTCTTCGATCCTGAGGATAAATGTTCTGGACTGCGATGGATCGACCAAGGTATTGATCATACAAGTAAATACTGCTCATAGATGTAACATTCATGTCGGAGAAGGCGCAAATCTGACGACCATCTGAGCTAGATCACGAGGAGGATAGAGTGCAGTAAGATAAGCGAGAATACTCGATACATCAGGGTAGATAAGATTGGCAATACGTACAGACATCGGCAAGCAAAACAAGAGTAAAGTCAGGATAACTATTTTTCACTATAATGATTTTTTGTGTAATATTAAGCAGATATTATCGCATAATTGATTTAACCTTGCAGATGCGGTATATATTGTTATTGTAATACTATCTATCTCTTTATACGAAATTCTTATGAATCCTAACAATCGTAACACTTCGATCAAAAACTTTATTTGGTTAATTATTTTTGCCTGACTGATTCGAGCGTGGTTTGCATATTACCCACAGTCTGCAATAGCTACTCTAAGTGACTTGCGTGCTCGTGCAGTAATACAGCTTGATCAGTGGTTTGGTCCTCAAGATACACAACCTACCTATGTCTACAATGAGCCACTCATCATCTCGAATGCAACTGACCAGACTGGTAGCAAAATGATGTTCACGGGAGAAATGATAGAATCTTGAGATATATTGCTAGAAGAAACAACTAATGACTCCGATAGTACATGAATGATGGAATCATGAAATAACATGGTACGAAGCGAGTTGGACGCATTTACTACTTCGACTAGTACTGATTTTACTGGAGACTTTGACGCCTCCGTAGATATGAATGAAGAAATGATTAAAAACACTACAATTACTTCAGATAATCCCCTAAGTATCATGATTTGAGGTAAGGAGATTATTATCGATGGCAATCCTGATGAGGATATCATCATCAATGGTGGCAATTATCGTATCATCATCCAGAAGAATTAATCCTATTTCTCTCACCAAAAAAACTTCCGTTCGGAAGTTTTTTTTTGTTTGACCATTAGATACGACTTATCCTACGATGATATTCTGATGATAACGTGTAAATAATTGTGTCACAATGCTTCTGACGAGCTTGATAATACCCAAATTAAGATCAAAATATCCTTTGGCAGAGATGATTTCAAATCATTGTAGTTGGTGATATTCATTGGTATCGAACATAATCCAAAATTTGTTGGAGTTAATCTCTACCATACCAGTATAATTACCTAAATCTGACTCATCAAATGTCATTCTCATTGATGCGAGTTCTGATATTTTGCTCGAGTTGGTGTCAAAGAGTTTAAGTTGATTCATGTAGTACACAGTAAGAGTAAGTAGAACATTGAAATCTTTGAGAGTTTTGTAATTATGTAGAGTTACTAGATTGATTTATCGACTTGAATAATCTACTGATACGGTTTTTCAATATGATTACAAGAGACACATTCATTATATTTTACTCGCAACTTCGTATTGATTTATAAAGAAACATCAATAATATATTTAGTAGCAAAATATGATTTAGATAATAATTTATCACTACATGAGATCTACTACCTTGCCCCAAATCATCCCCACTTTGAGCAAACTGTATCACAAAATTATAGCTATTGATACTCTCAAACAACACATCCAATTGACAAGTAGTCAGACTCTCAAAAATACTCAAATCTATAAGATCATCTATTATCTCAAGTCCAAATGATACGTGATTAGCTGCAAAAAAGACTTGTTCTATATCAAACCTCCTGAATCTCAGATCGCACATGAAGATATTATTGCGCAACGATATCATAAGCTACTCAAACAACACTGTACTAATGATGTGGGTACTTATCGATATATTGGAGGCATCAGTGCACTCGAGTATCAGTATGGAAGTAGTTATCTCAATACTGACGAAGTCATCATTATCAATGAGCTCAAGACTGCCACGGAAGTCATATGCTTTGACAAAACGATCACCTACAAATCATATCGTGATGCGAGTAAGTCTAGCATCTTTACACAGACCAAAAAATATTCTACGCTATGTCCTGTCGGAGCTATCAAAATAAGAGTAGCATCACTGGAACTATCAATCATCGAAAGTCTCTACTCACCAAGCACTAATCAACAAGCCTATATCACTGAACTCGTACGCAAAATCCTCAAAAAACATAAAAAAACGCTGAACTGGTCAGTGCTCGAATCCATCATTAGACTGGGTAAATTTCACAGTAGCTACAACAGACTCTATCAGATTATGCAAAAAGTAGATCTCACGATGGCTGACTCCGTCTACGCTCTCATCAAAAGATTTAGTTATGTGATGGATGTATAATTAAGGAAACACTGCAAAACCTCACGATGTTCTCAAAATTCATTGTAATCTAGTACATCGTGTAAGGTTTGCTGTCATGTGTTTCCCTCGAGGAAACGCTTCTAACACACAAAGTTGTACCACAAGGGCATAATAACTTTGATATATAATAGTAAACATTGTAATCAAGATCAATTTTGATGGTTATTCTGCGTTTCCTTAAGATTAGGATTATTATCGATTTTTAGCTCCTTGAGAATATAACACATATGTATTATCATTGGGTAAAAGAGGGTTGTTGCGTTTAAATGCTTCTGGGACGCTTCATTCGATAGTAAACAATGCTACAATAATATAATTCTCACCGTTAGATCTATAAGCATAACATCCCCAAGGTTGAATAGGTTTAGGATCCATCGGTAGCGAAGTAATATATGTAGGTACAAGATTTGGGATATAATTTGTAATATATCCATATCATAAACAATTTCCTTGATATCAAGTATATATTTGAGCTAGAGTTCCTGAACCAGGTCAAACAAATGTAACTGGATAGCTACCTTTTTCAGATTGATATAATTCTAAGGCTGATTGAATCGCTTTTAAATCTGCTATACGCTGGACATTTCTTGCCTTACCCTGCATCCCTACTAGTCTTGGAATGAGCGCTACTGCTAAAATCCCAATAATCACAATGACGATGAGAAGCTCGATGAGAGTAAATGCTTTGTTAAAATTTTTCATCCTATAATTACTTAAATAAATTCAATTATACCCCCCCCCTTACTAGATTTGTCAAATATTATGTTGTTCAAAGTACCACATCTAATAGAAATTACTATGATTTAAAAATATTTACCTCAAGAACTATATACTGAAAATGTTGCTCAAGAGTAATATGCTTGACGTAAAAAATCCGGTGGGATCGATCACTCAACCGTTAACCAAGCCATTAAATTATAATCTTTTCAGTTTGAATGATAGATATAACACTTTCATGCTGAAGGTTTAGGATCTACAGGAAAATTCGAGATATAATTTGGAGCAAGACCAGGAATATATCCTGTTAGTCATTGAGTAGGACGTCATCCAAAACCACTACAATTTCCCCACCACGAAGAGAAAGTATTTGGATAGCTACCTTTTTCATTATGATACATCTGTAGAGCAGTTTGCATCTGTCTCAGATCAGCCAAACGTGCTCTATCTCTTGCCATACCTTGAGCACCTGTAAGTCTTGGTATGAGTGCTACTGCGAGTATTCCGATAATAACTATCACGATTAATAGCTCGATCAATGTAAATGCTTTGGTTAAATTTTTCGCCATGAGAAGAAAAGAGTACTGTCAGTATTATACTCTCTCTCTCTCTCTCTCTCTCTCTTCGTTTGTCAAATAGTACGTTTTTCAATATTTAAGGAAACGCTGAATAACCATCAAAGTAAATATTGACAATAAATTTATTATATATATCATATGGTATACTGTAATATATAAATTATAAACGATGAATCAATTAAATCCCGAAGAAGATACGCGTAGGTACGATAAAGTGTGACTTTCTACTATTACGGCTTGATGATTACAAACTATAATTAATCCACAGTGATGCTCACCAGAATATATTCTTGAACGTGGCGTAATATTAGGTGTTGAATATTACCAAATGGTAGTATTGAGATGAATGAACTTTTATAATATTGTTAGTTCTGGTCTTGCAGAAAATATTACTACTATTGAAGCTCCACGAACATGATTACAATGAAGAATACTATGTTGAGAGCCAAGTCTAGCAATACAAACATCATATAAGTTAGCAGTAAATATACCAGATATAATTAATATCGATTTTCTACCATGAGGAGCAATCGAAATCGCAGACTGTGAAGTCAAACTTTTTAATCCTGACAATAATACTTGGGATACCTATCAAAGAGAAATAGAATGATCAAAGCGTATGATATTTGACACATTTCATGCGAGAGACTTTACAACTTTAGGCAGAGATAAAACATTTCAAGGTCATATTCCTAGCAAAAAAGATGTAGCTCAAGAATATAAAAGTATTTTTGATATCTGACCAGATATTGTATGAATTCATCTTCAAGAGAGAAATCCAAATGAAATTAAAAGATTCCTTGAAAGTAAAGTTTCTCATCGAGAGTTTGAAATTAATCTACTTAAACAATATGTGAGCAATCAATATAATAAAGTACCTGTAATTTTAGAATTAAATCCAGTCCCATTATCTCCTTTATGATGAGGAGTACATCCAATTACATTAATCAGTGAATTGAGGAAGAATACTGACACAATGAGAAAAATAATTGATAAAATTAATGAGATACGGTACAGATAAGTCAATTTATAATTTCACTACCAAATCCTCTATTACCACATACCAGTTTCATTGTTCTGACTTGAGCTTGCCGATGAGCGTCCATGTTTGTCAGATCTCAAATTCCATGAGACGTGCTCCTTTGGACCACCATAAAGCATCAAAAATTACCCCATCATAACTCAATGTGAATTTGAGATGTCAGTTGCCTTTTTTACCTACTTTGGTGACACGTGTGATCAGTACGTCAGGTCGAGCTAGTAGCGGCTCACGATTTCACTCGCCAAAAGGCGCGAGCTGCATGATTTGAGTTATAGTGGCTGCGTTCATCTCATGAGGCTGTACGATCGTATCGATACGACAAAACCTCTCAGCATCTTCCGTTACGATCGTATCAGTACAATAGAGCTGCATTAGCTTACATGCATCCTCAAACTTATCCTCATGGATCGTCAAGCCTCACGCTTGTTTATGTCAGCCATATCTATCCAACAAATTTCATGCTTTATACAGCATTTCGATCACCGAGAAATATACTGGACCTCTCAGACTCGCTACAATCAATCACTGCTGTGCATCGTGCTTGTAGACCAATGATGGTTTGTAATAACGTTCAGTCAGTCTTCATGATACAATCCCCACCACTCCCTCATGGAAATCATGTCAGCCAGCGATCAAGAGGTGATGATCATGATTGATTTGTTCTTCGGCTTGTTTGAACATTTGTTCTTGGATCTGACGACGCTGAGTGTTGAGATTGTCGATGTTTTCGAGGTATTCGATCTGAGAAGATCCATGATGCATCAGTGTCCACAATGAGTCATACGGCGATATCATACGACCGCCAGCATTGATTCTTGGTCAGATCATATATCAGATATGATAGCTATCGACGTCCTGCTTGATCCCGATATGATCGATAAATCCTAGAAGAGATTTTGGTACTCATTGACGAGTATTGAGCATTTGCAGACCTTGTTTGACAAAGAGACGATTCTCCGAGATCAAGGGAACACAGTCTGCCACTGTACCTATCGCTACCATGGGAAGTAAATAACGGACCACCTGTTGCATACGATCAGCAGCATAATTGAGACGTTGCATCATCCCTACTGCCACCTTAAATGCTACACCTACTCCACATATTCACTTAAACTCATAATCTGGTGATACTTGGGGGTTGATGACGGCGATCGCATCAGGTATCTCATCAAGTTGCTTATGATGATCAGTAATTACTATATCAAGTCCAATCGTTTTTGCGTGTAATGCTTCTTGTACTGAAGTAATACCATTATCTACCGTTATCACCAGGGTAACCCCTGCAGCTTTCATTTCATCCAGATGATACGATTTGATACCATAACCGTCTTCAAGTCTATTGGGAAGTCTAATGGTGACCTTGGGATGTTTACAGATCCTACGGATAAATGTATATAACAACCAACTACTTGTCACTCCGTCGACATCATAATCACCAAAGATAGCAATCTTCTCACCATTGTTGATCGCAGCTATAATACGATCCAACCCGATATCAAAATCACGTAACAATGAGCCTGCAATCCAATATGATTTGAATGTTGGATCAAAAAATTGCTCAGAATCTTCATCAATTCATCTGAGATGCAATAATCTTGCTATCAATGATTGATCATAATTGTTTGCTACTATAAAATAATTCATTACAAAAAAAATATACCACTATTAAAGTAGTATACTGATTACCTAAGTTGGTGCGAGACAATATTATTTTTGAAATGCTCCGACTTCTCCCTGGATCTGAAATTCATACACTTCATCAATCTTCTGATACGAAGGAATCTGGATGTTATTCACAAAATCCAATTTGGTCAGCCTATCGATTACTCCATTTTCTTGATAGATCGTGCCCAATTTTCTGACTTTACCTCTGAGTCCGATTCTTTGTTGATCCACAACAAAGTCTGAAAGCTCTATTGCATCAGTAGAATATTTACCAATATCTCTGACTTCAATAAACATTTGGATGAGTGAATTGATATTTTCTGACCATTTTGTTTGTGAGACAGTTGTTTCAATATGATTCGCAATATCATATTTGACTGCTGCTTTGGATTGCTTAAGTGATTCGAGATCCGCGGTTTTTTCAGCTTTGGTTTTATTTAGTGCAACAATTTGTGAGGCACGGTTAGGAATAGTTGCAAAACCATAGACGGATAAGTCAGTATTTTGGAAAATTAGAAATGCCCATCCCAGTAGCAATCCACTCACTACAAAGATAAAAATACCTACGAGTCTTCCCCAAAGAGTTTGATTATCTTGATTATTCATAAGCCATATTTGCACTAAATAAAGGATTATTGATGTGTATTATCGTAATTATACGATAGTGGTGTAGATTTGTCAAATCAAAACTCTATTGTAGTGTAATACCATAACTACCAAGTTGTTGTCCTGCAATCTCTACTGTCAAATTAGTATATCATGGCCTGAGTCACAAGGCAGTTACCTCAATGATTCCATCACGAATATAACCTATCACAGGAGTATTAAAAGCAATGATACCCTTGTCATCACGGATTACGATACGATCATTCAATACACCTTTTGTGAGCTGCTTAGTATCTAAATTATATATTTTAATATAGAATACAAATTTTCTTTTTACTTGAGCTTCTTCTTGAGCATTAAGTCAAATAATATGATATTGATGAGATTTATAATTGACAATATCACGTACAAGTTTTGATCATGGCATTGTTACTGTGCTATGAATTATTTCGATTGGTTTTGATATAGGTGGTGGCGTAGGTTTAGCTTCTAATGCATCAAATATTAGAGTAGGTTGAACAGTTGCGCTACCATGAGTAGTTGCAGCTTTCTCAAGCTTATTCTTAATCGAACCAGCGAGTGATTTTGTAGTAGTATTGAGTGAATTATTGATCTTAATACTTCCTTGACTTTCTAAAAATGCAATAGGATCCACCGTATTTGACATCATATAACTTCTACACATCACGGAGTTGACCATATCATAATACGTCAATCCTACATTACAATCTCGATAACTATATGGGTAGAAGTCTTGAGTAGTAGTAGTGAGCTGAAAATCCAAGTGATTACCATATTGTCCAAACGTCGTACCAGTATTACCCACCTTACCAATGAGTTGACCCTCTGCAACTACATCTCCAAGCTCTACATACATCTCGTCCAAATGAGAATACGATGAATAAATATATGATCAATTATATAAATGTCTGACTGTAATGCTGTTTCCAATACCAAATTTATATCCTACTTGGACAACAGTTCAATCACCGATTGATTGTACAGGAGTGCCTTTACTGGTCACAATATCGATACCAGGACTCGCACCATTGGTGACATCCCATCCGTCACTATAACTACCTCCTCGTAAGCTAGAGTAAATCAATGGATATAGTTCATTATTTCTATACAGCGAGCTATTGCTTCCTTTGATTCTTGGAAGTTCAATGCTACACCCTGATGGCATATTTTCCCAACGCACACTTTTACATTCGTCGAGAGGTTTAGCGACGTGAGTAATCGGATATGATCGACCAGTCATCATCAAAAACCCTCCGGCGATACCTGTAATAACTAACAACCAGTATACTACAACAATACTCTTGAATTTACTCATTGCTTGTTTAATGTGATAAATACTAATTGATAGTATATTATAAACATAAAAATTACATTTGTCAAATATTTAATTATAAAAATATAAATATGTCATTAATCAGCGTCGATATACCTTATGATATTTATGAGTCTGACAAGGAGATGGTTGTTATATTACCACTTGCATGAGTCAATAAAGAAAATCTAAGTATAGCTCTTGATCAATATACTCTTACAATCATTGGAAAAAGAGTTGAACCGATACTGAAATCAGGTCTACAAAACGTTAAGCAGGATTGTTATTGGGGAGAATTTACTCAATCAATCAGTCTTCCACAATGAGTATTTTTTGAAAAAATCCATAGTCAGTTTGCTGGTGACAATATTCTCACAATCACTATCCCCAAACTTCAAATACCAGAAAATATCAAGATCACAATTCAATAAAAAATAACTTAAGGAAACGCTGAATAACCATCAAAGTTGATCTTAATTACAATGTTTACTATTCTATATCAAAGTTATTATGCCCTTGTGGTACAACTTTGTGTGTTGGAAGCGTTCACCGAAGGTACTAGCTTCGCGTCGTCCTCTAGGACTATAGTACCGTGTAACGGTGAACACATAACAGCAAACCTTCTACGATGCCCGGATGGGTACACACGATGCAATAGATTACAGTGAATTTTGAGAACATCGTGAGGTTTTGCAGTGTTTCCTTAACAATCACAAAAAAGATCTACCAGGAACATAATTCCACTACGGTAAATTTTTTTTGGTAGAAGATAATCAATCTTCACTTTACTCTAGTTTGATATCACTGTATAACAGAAATCTGCCGGCAGACCTGCTTTTCTTACTCATTTCAACTTAAGGTTCGTATTGCCATATTGTCATTGTGTATTGATCGTGATAAACTGTGTTGCAAGCTTATTGCTACCTCCATCAACACAATAACTACCTGTTGTATTTGTAGTATTTGCGATCATTAATATCAGTTTATCGGCTGATCATGCTTCTCACAGTGTTGTTTTAGAAATAACATCAATTAATTTTCATACTCATCAATTAATTTGCATATCCGTACTATTAAATCCAAACGACTTACTATATCAATTTTCATAGGTTAGTCTACCTTCTATATCTGCCATGTCAGTAACCAAAGCTGTCAATCATTGAGTTGCATAGATATCTGGATCATCCCCTTGAAATAACTCATCAAGATAGATGTCATCTATTTTCATCAAATTTCACTCGTCTCAATTATAAGCTCCACTAACTCCTATAGTTTTATTATCTTGTAGTAAAATGATTGGTACACATCCTCAAGGAGGTATCACATATCATTGTGTAGCTACAGTAGTAGCATTACATACACTCCCAGAATTAAGAGGATCAGAAGTATTAAGTGAAGTCAATGAGCTACTGGTAGCGGTAGTTGTAGTAACAAAATAACAACCAGTACCACAGCTCAAATTATTTGTAACAGTACTTGATCATGATCCTACTGTATCTTCAAACCCAAAACCACGCACACGACCATTGGTCTTGACCAACGCGAGCTCCAGTCAGGCATTGGCAATATAATATCATTGATAATAATTGTGAAATGCGGCACTGAATTTGATCAAATTTTTGATATAGGCAGTGACCAATAATGCGCTCAACGAGGACATCATCAACAAAAACAACGTGATCAATAAGATATTTGCCTTGAATTTCATACGGTTAATGATATTGATAATAATAAGAATTGCAAACATCATTTTAGTGCAACAAATAATATTATTGAATGAAAATTTTATATATCCTTGATTATTTTAGTCCACACATCGGATGAGTAGAAACACTATTTAGTCACATCGCGCAACAACAAGTACTCCAAAACAATACCGTATTTGTTCTTACCAGCAAGCATGATCCGAGTCTCGCTTCTTACGAAATCATCGATCAGGTACATATTTACAGAGTAGGTCGTAGCAGAATGCATTGGATTAATATGTGGATACAGGGCAACAAACTCATCAAGAAATACCATATTGATTTGATACATACAAGTACATATAGCGCAGCGCTCCCTGCGTGGATATTACAATATCAATACAATATCGCTAATATTCTTCATGTGCATGAAGTTTATGGAGAATTACGGCATCGTTTTCTGTGAATCAAAGCTTATTGTAACAAGCGGTTTGAAAAACTAGTAATCTGACTACTGCCACGAGATAGCTACCATTGTGTGTCAAGATATACACTCAATTCGGTCAGGACTCATTATAATTTGCCTGATGAGAAACTATATTTGATTACCAATCCTATAGACGAGAAGTTTTGGAAGCCATATGATACAGGACAAGGACAAGAAATAAGAATAAGTAAAATAAAAGAATTATGAATTATGGACCATAAATTGTGATATCTTAGAGCACTCACTCCAACCCTCTCCAAGCACGAGAGGGAGCCGATCATCGGTCTATATTATGGTCGCACCGGTGTAGAAAAATGATTACAACTCTATATCCAAGCATTACCAGATATTGTCCCTCAATATCCAAACTTCCACGCTGTGATCATTGCTCCTACTGATGAACCTCAATCAAATCGATGGTCCAAACGTCAAACATCACATACCTTACACTCTCAGATCAAACAATTATGACTCGAAGATCATATTACTTGGTTGGCACCAGTACATAACAAACAACAAATTAAGGATTGGATCAGCGTAAGTGATATTGTCATTCTCCCCTCTTTGACTGAGTGATTTGGTTATGCGATGCATGAAGTAGCAATGATGAACAAGAAACTTGTAACAGCATCGGTAGGTGGACAGATCGAGACTTTGTCATGATACAACAATATTTATTGGATGAGTCAGGTGACAAGTGATGAAATTATTGAAGGAGTACAAACTTTATTACAATAATATTATGCAAACGCCTATAGTATCAATTCTGATTTGTACATACAATGCAGAGAATACGATTGTCGATACGATCAATTCATGCCTTAATCAAACATATCAAAATACTCAGGTTCTGATCCATGATGATCAATCAAAAGACACCACTATTAGTCTAATTAAATCTCTTAATAATTCTAAAATTACAATTATTGATTCATGAAAGAAGCTCTGACCTTATTGATGATTAAATTTTTTGCTCGATCATGCTGAATGAGAATATATCGCAATTCAAGATCATGATGATTTATGGATGTCTACAAAGATTGAGAAACAAATTCAATTTCTCGAATCTACTTCTTGAAAAGACTTTGTTTGATGCGGGACAAGAACTCGCATGTGTTATGAATGAGATGACACATATTTTGACTACTACCTTGGCGAAGAGAATTATTATACACTCCACCCATCCCTCGTATTTAGAAATCAATGACACAGATATCCCGAAGATAGAGTCTACATGAATGATGCTTATTTTCAGAAGATAATCTTATGTCAGTGAGAGAAAAAGATTTATAATATCGATGAAACTCTCACTATCCATCGTATCAAGTCTTGAGCAGAGAATTATAGTTATCAACGGTTTACATATAATCTTTCAACATTTAAAAATATTTTTACATTACATCCTATTCGATATTGAATATGTATTATAGTATGGGAAACGATGAGAAAAATCATGTATCCATTATTTCATAAGATTGGAAAATGAACATGGATTGATCAAGCAGAAAGAATACCTTTTCAATTACAATGATATAAGATTGAAAAGTATAATAACAAAAAATTAAAAAATTTAGGATTACAATAAGGACTTATATAATGTCACATATTGCTCGATCATTGTTTCTTGAGTAAATTTAGGATTAAGCTTTACAATAAGTTTGTCAGCATGTTGCAAAACTCGCCTAAATCATTGCAATAAATCTTTATAATCTTTGAATTTTGCAATATATCAATCCTTTTGATGTTGCATCAGTTCGGGAATTCATCCTACATCAAAAGTCACCACAGGACAATTTCACTTAAGTGATTCCAATACAACTAAAGGACAATTATCAGCCAAACTTGGATATAAAAAGCAATCAGCACTATTAAAATAATGATCCATTTGCTCATGAGGAATGAGTCATAATTGCCAATAATTCTGACTTTTAATTTCTTTTCAATTTCATAATGATATAAATAAATATTCTTCACTCTTTTCATATTCTTTTATAATCTTTTCTACATAGTGAATTCATTTTAAAGATGATTTAGAACCACTTCATGCGATACTAATAATGATTTTTTTATCCTGAGGCAAATCTAGGTATTTTCTCGAGTCATCTTTAGTTCATTGTACATAAACAGGATTGATTCAATTATAGATTGTGGTAATATTTTCAAATCAACAAAATTTCTTAGCCTTATTGGCACTTCGATTACTTATCGCAACATGATTGATATCGAGATGAGATAAAATCCTCATCCTTTTATTAAAGGAATTTTTCGTTTTTCGAAAAAAATAATTTGTAGGATCTATTCAAGAATATATTCGATCACCCAGTATCATAACTACTTTTTTTTCTTTACATATTTTAGGCAAATCTTTCCAATTAAAGTAGCCTCATTCTGGACAATGAATATGAATAATATCACATTCTTGATAAGAAGTATTATTGGATAAAACATCATAATTCAGAGATCATGGTCTCATATAATCAAACACAAAATTTAGTCAGACAAAAAGTTTATACATGTAAGTGTAAAAGAGATTGTTTTTAGCCGAAAATACTGGTGTAACTCAAGTTTTTCATTGTGAAAAATCATATCCTACAATCACTTTTGAATCAATAAAATGTAGTGCTAGTCCATCAACGATAATTTCACAAAGTTTTGCTGATCAGGTACGTCATCATATTGAGTTTATATGCAATATATTCATTAAACTTATGTTAAAAATAATCTTAAAAATTTAACTAATAATACTCTTATACTTCATAAATAATATCTATAATATTTGTTTCAAATGTATGTTGCTTCTTTATAGATCTCATTTCTATTATGAATATTTGATGTCAATGAGTCGTTGTGATGTAAAAAGTTACTAATAAAACTATCCAAATATCAGATTACATATGTACTACTCATGACTTTGATAGAAAACTCTCGATCTGACAAATATTTAAAGTTTTCACTGTAATATCATAGTTGATCGTGTATTATTTTTTTATAAAGCAAAGATTGAGGACAAATATAATTATAGATTATTAGTCCAAATCTATAGCATCATAAATAAAATAAAAATTTCATCAAAGAATTAGGTTTTAGCTTTCCTAGTAACTTACCATATTTATCAACAAAATATGTATTTCAAAAACAAAAATCTATTTCTGTATCAATAGTATAATTAAGAAGATCCAGTAATCATTTTTCATAGATTGTATCGTCACTATTAAGTATATAAATATACTCTCCTTTAGCTTGTTTGATTCATGTATTCATAGCATTGTATACTCATTGAGGCTTAGATCTAATCAAATTTATATTATGTGTAGTGTGATTATTTTTGTACTCATTAATAATATTGATAGTAGAATCTGAGCTGAATGCATCAACAAATATATGCTCAAAATCATTTACATTTAAATTTTGTGTAATTAATGATTGAATACATCCCGCAAGATATTTTTCAGAATTATAGGTACAAGTTATAATACTTAACTTCATCAAAAATATATCATTACTATAATAATAAAAATTATACATTTTTCTTGATAATTTTTTTGATGAATATTACATCTTGTTGTAATACTGATCAATCGTGAGGATTTTTAAGTTGATCATAAGCTCATCTGTATTCGAATCACAAATTTTTCATAAACTCATATATTTCATCAAACAAAGGTTGATTATTATACAACTCAACTACTGATGTTTCAATAATACATACTTTCGCATTTCTAATTGTATTTGTTCCACCTTTCATAATCTCAAGTTCATATCATTGAGTATCAATTTTAATAAGGAGGTTCTCACCATTAATAGAATAATCATCAAGTTTTTTGATGGTGATTTGTTCACTCACTGAATTACTCGTATGAGGAAATGCAGTCTTGTGAGTGTCAGACATTTCTAATAAACTACTACTCGGATTGTATTCAGATTTATTGATAGAGACAACGCTATTGTCGGCTCATAATCAGGTATTATACAATTGAATATTTGCTTTATTTCAAAAATCATGTTGTAAAATCTTGAATGCGTCTGATAATGGCTCAAAACAATGATAGTGAGTATTGGGAAATATTTGCATGAATGTAGATAAGAATTGTCACTCATTTGCTCAGATGTCAATAATAGTTTGAATATTCAAATCTTTAAGCCGCTTATATGGATGTTTTTCTGATCTTATAATTTCAATTCACACAACAGAGCTTAATATTTTATTAATTAAAACGTATATTTGATACAAAAATTTTCTTATAACTGTATATGAGTATTTCATATTGGGATGTAATCAAAAATAAATATTTATTTGTTATACTTAATTCATAAGAAAGTCATACACATAAGTCAGATTCTCAATATTATACTTTTGAATAAATAAGGATAATATTTATGATGCTGACACATTGCTTTAAAGCCTTGCCATTGCTGATTAATTGCTTGTTGATTTGATGAGTTTCATACTCTATCACGATATGTGATCGAAGTTGTTTGTAAATTATATAGTTTACAATATTTTCCTACTCTTAGTCGTAATTCAGCGTCCTCTGAGGGAATATATCTAGTATTAAACAATCATGATTGAGCAAAAATATCTTTTCTTATTACTACCGATGACTGAGCAATTTGATTGAATTGTAGAAGATGTTCTTTTATTTGCTCGTTAGTCTCACGCATCGGTAAAAAATTATTGATATTTCATCATTCTTCAATGATACTTACTGAGGTGCCACACAATCAATATGTGAGATTATTACGTAAAAAATCAATTTGTTTCTTCAGCTTATCAGAATCATTTCGAATATCATCATCATCAATAAACGCAATATATTGTCATTTACTTTCTAAAATCCCTCTATTTTTGGAGTATGATCTTTCCATATTTTTTTCGTTCCTCAAATATCTTATTCTTATATCTCCATCAAGATACCTAAAAATAGTATCTTCAACATTATTCGTAGATCAATCATTAACAATGATAATTTCTAATTCAGAATAAGTTTGATTTAACACTGAATCTAATGCTTCTGATAGCCATACGGCATTTCAGTTGTAAGTAGGTAAAATTACTGAGACCAAATTATTATTTTGCATCACTATTAATAGGAAGTGAAATCCAACTTGGAGGATAAAAATTACTATCATCCACTCAAGAATGCGCTGTAAACAGCAATGATGGGTGAATAATGATCTTATTAGTATTGTTATTGAGCCAAGCACCTCGCCAAGAGAAAGTACTATTAGCAATAATATTATGATTACATCTACTCATTAAATACATATCCTCATAAGGGTATTCTTGATTAGGAGTAACTATAATTACATCACAATCTAGTGTAAAGTTCTTTATAGCCCATTCTTCATCCTCACAAAAAATAAAAAAAGTAGGATCATCAATATTCTTTTGCATATATTGTATCGAATTATAATAGTAGTTCAGATTACACTGTGCAAAAAGTGAACTATTCACCGAATTAATATAGTCTCCTCTTCTAATATGAATAGAAATAGAATTTTTAGATTGTATTAAGTTTTTCATTTCGCATGCATAAGCGGATAATACAACATCAAATTGAAAATCATTTCTGATTTTATCTTCATATCACATGAAGAATTTTTCTGATTGCCAATTCCCATCCAATATAATAGAATTTTTTAGTAAAGCTTTTTCAATTTTTTTGACAAAATTGGTATTATATCATCGTACCAATTCTCTAAAATATCATGAGAAAAAGTTATTAAAAATATTTTTACATTTCAGTACTATAAAATCTAAATATTTGTTTGAATAAGTGTAAAGATATCGATTTGTATAATTAGCTGAATTAATATCTCTAGATCCAGTAAAAATGTCTAATTCAAATTTTCTTTTTGAAAGATAGGATTCTTTGCCTAAGAAATAATTAAAAAAAGAAGTTTCAAATTTTAAAGCTTTTGAAAATTTTACTGACAAGGATTTTGCAAAAGCATACTGAAACATTTGATTTCAAAGACCACCCTGTAGTTTCGCTACTATCATAAATTTTTAATTAATAAAACAATAAATTATGTTTAGAGAAATATTTGATACACAATCCAATTCAATAACCTTAGTTAGATTTATTTGGTTCATTATTAATTCATGATCGTCATCTTTTATAAAAAAAATATGTATTATTTTTATCCATCGGATGATTCGCTCAAATATCTACATAAAATCACGATCTAAGATCTACATAATGAGAAATAATTAAATCTTCTCAAGTTTGAGAATAAGTTTGAGTTATTCATAAGTCTCATATCTTCGTAGTTAGTCTCTGCATCGTTTCGATCTACATAATGACTTTCTTGGTTCACTTTGAGATTTTCTTTTACTCGATCCATATCATCTGAAAAGAAGAAAAATACTGGGTTATTCACTTTTTCTGTTATTATCTTGATAGCCTTATGGTAATAATCCAGACTACATACTCCATGGTAACTATTTGTACTCGTATTACTAACATAGTCTCATCTTCTGATATGGATACTGACTGCATTACAATTATCTATGAGGTCAATAGTCTCTTGGTTCTTAGAAGAAGGAGGAATTGCAAAGGTAAAGTCATTTCTTATCTCATCTTCGTAATCTATAAAATATTGCTCTGTCTGAAAGTATCACTCTATATGTCATTGTTTGATATTCAAAAAATCTGTATCAAAATTCAACTGTTTCTCTACATAATGATTTTTATTCAGTTTTTTTGCCAATCATTTTATTTTTATGATAAGAAAATTAATATATTTATTATTTGAATGGAGATTCTCATACCAAGGAAGATCCGAATGTTTACAATATCTTTTCTGTATAGCAAAACATTCTAAATCGAATGACCTAAAATAAGTTTTATACTCATGAAGATCAAGTAATAAATTGCTATTCGTTCTTAAGGATAGAGCTTTTATATAAGCGTATTGAAACATCTGGTTTCAAAGTCATCATTGAAGTTTAATGATCATTATTTACTTCTTAAGATGCAAAAGAAATTCGAACATACGAAGATCTCTAGAGTTTCTTCATATTTTTGAATCTGATATAATCAGTTTGGTAATATACGATAAATATTGTATTGATTTGATAGAAGATTCCAAAAGTCTTTAAAGTAAATTCTTGCATCAATTCATGTTCATCAAAACTCAAATTGAATATATTTAATTTTTGAAGCATGGAGAGTTTTTTTTCCTCATTGTAGTGCTAATAACTCAAATCATTCAACATCTAATTTGAGTAAAGTAATATGAATTATGTTATTGTTATTTACATAAGAATCAAGTGTCTTGATAAGAACTTTTTCTGCTTTATCATTTCTTTTATTTAAGTGAGATAAATCTCTATCTAATAATGAGGCTCATCAAGAGTCTTTAGCTTCTGAAAAAAGAATTCAGTTAATATCTTTATTTCATAATGCATAATTATTTAAGGGTCTAGACTAGTTGAGTAAATTTCCTACACATTTTTAGTAACTTATTATACATATTTTCTTTTTGTAATCTACAGTTAAATCTAAATTCTGATTCTTTGAGGTGAAGTGCAAACTTCTCCT
>Ga0335396_10002502_pt1 | contig 22116 bp, 15 predicted proteins | sample FRY02_FD_205743 | JGI IMG/M metagenome (GOLD analysis project Ga0335396, IMG submission 205743) | Freshwater microbial communities from Lake Fryxell liftoff mats and glacier meltwater in Antarctica - FRY-02 (spades assembly) (version 2) | ecosystem: Environmental > Aquatic > Freshwater > Ice >... | reverse complement strand
CAGAAAGCAATAAAGCGGCGGCTTCGATCAAATCTTCAAAAGGCATAGCATCTTGAAAACGAGCTAAATCGCGTTGATTGTCATTTGATTTATAGTCTTCGCTATAAAAAGGCGGATTGGAAACAATTAAATCGTATTCGTCTTCGGGTTCTTCGACAAATTCATCCAAGCCAGCGTGAAAGCAAAACAAGCGGTCATTCCAAGGGGAATTTTCAAAATTATCTGTCGCTTGTTCATAAGCATTTTCATCAATTTCGAGAGCATCGATTTGCGCTGCCGAACTTCTTTGTGCCAACATTAACGCAATTATTCCAGTTCCAGTTCCAATGTCTAAAATGCTGTACGGATTATTTTCAATTGGCGTCCAAGCACCAAGCAAAACGCCATCGGTCCCAATTTTCATTGCTGATTTGTCTTGTTGAACGGTGAATTGTTTGAATTGGAACAAAATGATTTTAGATTGCAGATTAACGATTTCTGAATGCAGATTTTTTAGCAACTGAAAACTGCGACTGAAAACTGAACATTAAATTAAAAGTACATCTCAATCAAGCCTTCTGGTAAATCCATAATAACTTTTTTGTTTTCTCGATCAATTTTAACCAAGAAATGGTCAATCATAGGAATAAGAATTTGCTTCGCTTGTTCGCTTCCGCTCGAGTCGACTTCGCCGTTAAGGACTTCAAAAAGAGGTTGCGCGGTAGAATCGTTTATAGATTGAATTATTCCAACTACGCCAAGACGTTTGTCTTCTACTTCAAAACCAATAACTTCGTGGAAATAGAATTTGTTGCCCGTAAGTTTGGGTAACATTTTCAAAGGAAGATATAAATCATTTCCAAGCAAAGCATCGGCTTCTTCCTCGGTGTTTACATCTTCGAAACGAATTCTAAGGAAATCGTTTTTGTGAAGGGAACTGCTTTCAATAAAAAAAGGAACCAAGTGTTTGTTGCATTCAACAAACACTGATTCCAAGTTTTCGTATAACTCTGGTTCGTCCGTGTCTAAATAAGCAAGGACTTCGCCTTTGAAACTAAATTTTTTTGCGATTTTACCTAAATAGAAACAATCTTCTTTACGCATCGTCGCTTAAAAATTATGCTTCTTTAGTTTCGGTATTGTCTTCAGCAGCAGGAGCTTCTTCAGCAGCTTCTTCTGTAGCAACTTCGGCAACTGGAGTTTCTTCAACAGCAACTTCAGCAACTTCTTCTGTAGCAACTTCGGCAACTGGAGTTTCTTCAACAGCAACTTCAGCAACTTCTTCTGTAGCAACTTCGGCAACTGGAGTTTCTTCAACAGCAACTTCAGCAACAACTTCTTCAGCAACAACTTCTTCAGCAACAACTTCTTCAGCAACAACTTCTTCTTCAACAGCAGGACTTGCGGCAGCAATTGCATCAGCTTCAACTTGTGCAGCGGTAGCTAAACGTTTTGCGTTTACAGTTTGTTCTGCTTTGAAAGCTTTTGCTTTAGCATCAGCTTGCGCTTTTGTCAAACCTTCTTTTTTAGAATCTACTTTTCCTGATTTTGCTTCTAACCAAGCAGCTAATTTTGCGTCAGCTTGTTCTTGTGTCAAAGCTCCTTTGCGAATTCCCCCATCAAGGTGGTGTTTCAATAAAGCTCCTTTGTAAGAAAGAATTGCCTTGGCAGTATCAGTAGGTTGAGCACCATTGTGCAACCATTTTACTGCGCTTTCCAAGTTTAATTCGATAGTTGCAGGGTTTGTGTTTGGATTGTAAGTACCAATTTTTTCTAGGTATTTACCATCTCTTTTTGAGCGAGCATCTGCTGCTACAACCCAGTAAAACGGTTTTTGTTTTTTACCGTGTCTTTGTAATCTAATTTTTACTGACATAATCTAATGATTAAATTTTGAGGTACTCGACCTCGATTAATTAAGGGTGCAAAGATAGAAATTAATTGATAATGGGCAATTAATAATGTAGAATTATTTTAAAACTATGAATTACACTGTTTTAGGCAAATTTTTGTTTCTATTTCTATTTTTAAATCAAAATAATATACTTTTGTGTAGTTCAATGCTACAAATTATGAAAAAACAGTTTCTATTTATAGTTCTATTATTTGCTTTTATCTCCTGTGAATCCGACGTGAAGTTTAATAACCCTACTTTTGAAGGGCAGAAAGACAATGTGTTTTGGAGAGCAGTTGATTCAAAAGCCATACTTGCGGCAAATGGTTCTTTGACCATCGAAGCCTACACCCGAAATGAAAAACTGACCTTAAAAACCACTAATACAACTGCTCAAAATTATGTTTTAGGGACGAGTACTTCTAAAACGGCAACTTATGTTTTGACGGATGCTGCAGGAACAGTCACTTTTTCCACAGGAATTGGTATAGGAAATGGAGAGATAGTAATAGAGGAATATGATGCCGTAAATAAAACGGTTTCAGGAACATTTAAATTTAATGCGGAAAACACGACGAATAACCCATTATTTGGGCCAAATTTAAACTTTCAATACGGTGTTTTTTATAAAGTCCCCGTAGTATCATTATAAACAAGGAAGTAAATTTTAGATAAAACGCTAATAATAGGAGGTTTTAATTCTAAATTTTGAATTTTCCATAAAAATAAAAAGCATAAATAATCTAATACATAGTAGATTAGAAAAAATAAGATTACCTTTGACGCAATTATTATAAAATAAGTACATATGAATATTTTTGTTGGAAGCCTTCCGTTCAGTATTGAGGAAGCAGATTTAAGAGAGTCTTTCGAGGCTTACGGTGCAGTTGATTCTGTAAAAATTATAACTGATAAATTTACTGGAAGAAGTAAAGGATTCGGTTTTGTAGAAATGTCAAATGATGACGAAGCTCAAAAAGCAATTGATGAGTTAAATGGAGCGACTGTTCAAGGTCGTGCTATCGTAGTGAATAAGTCTGAGCCAAAACCAGAAGGCGAAAGAAGAAGTTTTAACAGCAACAGCCGTGGTGGAGATTCACGCGGAGGTTATGGTGGTGGAAACAGCCGTGGTGGAGATAACCGTGGTGGTGGAAACAGAGGAGGATATTAATATTTTCTTTTAACGATAAAAAAAGGTGTCAATGTAAATTGACACCTTTTTTGTTTTCCTCAAAAAAATTATTTACTTTTTAATAATTTTTTTAGTAAAACTACCTGAATCAGATTTTACATTCATTATGTACAAACCAGTTGCTAATGGAGCAATATCAATTTGAGCTTGTGATACTTTGTTAAATGTATTTTTCATTACTATTCTTCCATTTAAATCGGTGATATTTATATCGCTAATTAAACTTTCATCTGAAGCAATAAACATTAAATCTTTTGCAGGATTTGGATATACTGAAAAATTGTTTTGCTTAATATTTGTAACAGTATTAAGTGATCCGCTTGCCCATCGTAATTGTGGACCTGTAGATTCCATTACCCAAACGTTAGTAAAATCCCATGTAGGTAAATTTGTTGCATATAATGCTGCATCTTTAAATTGCGCTGATGAAATGTCATCTCCGTCTTTACCTAATAAGTTTAAATCCGTTTTATAGGGGTCTGTAATTGTCATAAAATCAAATCCATAATTATTAGTCATTACTGCTGTTAGCCCATTCTCATTAGCGACTACACGATAAGTTTTTACTATATCGGGGTTAGTTGATTCAATTTCATCCTGCATAGCAATACAATTAGAAACTATAACAGCACCATCTCCACCATCAGCAATACCTAATATTGCTCCTGTAAAACCATACTGACTTTTTACAGTTCCTTTTACAAAGGAATTAGTAATTAAACAAGTTGGACTTGTTGCCCATCCAACTAGACCTCCTACTTGCCATGCAGTAGAAATTATAACAGCTTCAACAAAACAATTATTAATAGTACCAGTATTCATATGACCAACCAATCCGCCTACATGATCTCTACCGGTTACATTAGCTTTAGAATAACACTGTGTAATAGTTGAATTAAAAGCATGCCCAACTAATCCACCAGCAAAACCATTGGAAGAAATCGTTCCTGTGATAAAACACTTCGTTATGATTCCATTAGAAGAGTTTCCTGCAATCCCGCCAGCCCAGGCATTCGGTGTATTTACTGTAAGATTTTCAAGCCCTAAATTTTTTACTGTTGCATCAGTAATATTATTAAACAAACCTCCTCTATCACCACTATGATTAATATTCAAATTTTTGATAGAATAACCATTCCCATCTAGCGTTCCTTTAAAATCAAATTGATTCCAAGACTCACTTGTCATATCAATACTATTATCCAAAATATAAGAGCCGTTTACGTTGGATTCTATCCCTCTTAAATCGTTTGGGGTTGACAGATGGGTTTGAGCAAAAAGATAGTTTACTCCAATTAGCATAAATAAAATTGTGCTGTGAATTGATTTTTTGTAATAATTTTTCATAATTGTATAATTTAATTGTTAAACTTGATTAATTTTTTTTTAATTGTATTGCTATTAATTTTCCTTGTTCATAATTTTAGAAATATTTTTTCATAATTGTATAATTTAATTGTTAAACATGATTAATTTTTTTTAATTGTATTGCTATTAATTTTACTTGTTCAAGCTTTGCAAAATAATTTCGGTCATTTGCATTATTTTTTACTCAAGGAATAGGGTGCATTACTTGAGTTTATGCCCCAATTTTTATTTGGGGACTCATTCATTAAGAATTCTAAAACTCCACCATTTTGGACATCTTCAAATTTTAAAAACGTATTTTCGTATGCTTTTCCATTTAAATTTGCGGATTGGATATAAAAATTATTTTCCAAATTATTTTTAGCCTTTATAGTGAACTTATTCCCGTTTTGCAAAGTCAATGTTGCTTTTTCAAATAGAGGACTTCCAATAACATATTGATCTACTCCTGGTGTTACAGGATAAAAACCTAAAGAACTAAATACATACCATGCTGATGTTTGTCCGTTATCTTCGTCTCCACAATAACCATCTGGTTTAGCTTGATATAATTTCTCCATTACTTGTCTTACTTTTTCTTGTGCTTTCCACGATTGCCCTGCATAATTATAAAGGTATATCATATGCTGAATAGGTTGATTACCGTGAGCATAATTTCCCATATTTACAATCTGCATTTCTCTTATTTCGTGAATTGTAAATCCATAATATGAATCATCAAATTTGGGAGGAATCGTAAATACCATATCTAACATTTTTGTAAATTCTTTGTTACCTCCCATTAAATTAATTAATCCATTTACATCGTGTAAAACAGACCAAGTATAATGCAAACTATTGCCTTCGGTAAACGCATCTCCCCATTTTAAGGGATTAAATGGCGTTTGAAAAGTTCCGTCATTATTTTTACCACGCATTAAATTGGTTGAGGAATCAAAAACATTTTTATAGTTTAATGATTGCTTATAATATTTGTCTGCAATTTGTTTTTTACCTAATTTTTTTGCCATTTGAGCAATTGTAAAATCGGCATACGCATATTCTAAAGTCCTAGCAACGTTTTCATTAATACTTACATTATAAGGCACGTAACCTAAACTATTGTAATATCCTAATCCTTGTCTTCCTACAGATTCCACAGGTCTTCCGTTTTCTACTTCAGCATTTTTTAAGATTGCTTCAAATAAAGTTTTAGCTGTTTCCTGCGTAACATTTCCTTTTAGAAAAGCATCAGCAACAATTGGGGCGGAATTAGAACCAATCATACAGTCTCTATGTCCTGGACTTGCCCATTCTGGCAACCAACCAGATTCTTTATATGTATTTGCCAATCCGTCCATAATATTGCTATTTAACTCGGGATACATCATATTAAAAAAAGGATAAACTGCTCTAAAAGTATCCCAAAAACCATTGTCTGTAAACATATAACCTGGCAATACTTTTCCGTTATATGGACTGTAATGAACTACTTTATTGTCTTTATCATACTCATAAAATTTTCTTGGAAATAATAAAACACGGTAAAAACAAGAATAAAAAGTTTTAATATTATCGATATTATCATCTTCTATTTGAATTTTATTTAACTCATTTTCCCAAGCTAGTTTTGCTTTTTGCTTTGTTTGGTCAAAAGTATCTTCACCAATTTCTCTATCTAAATTTTGTTGAGCTTGTTCTAAACTTATAAATGACGATGCTACTTTTACATGAACAACCTCGCCTCTTTTTGTTTTAAAACCAATAATAGCTCCTACATGTTTGCCTTCACTATTTAAAGTGTTTTCTTGTAGCTTCCAGTTATCATTCCAAGTGTCTTTTGTAATAAAATCTTTATCAAATTCTAGAACAAAATAATTATGAAAATTATCTGGTACTCCACCACTATTATTTCTACAGTATCCTATAATTTTTCGTTCTTCCGGAATAATTTTAACCATAGATCCTTTAAAAAAAGCATCTAATATAATATAAGATTTCTCAGCCTCAGGAAACGTAAATTTAAATTGAGATGCTCTCTCGGTAGGGGCAACCTCCAGGGTTACATCATAATCGGCTAAATACACGGAATAAAAATATGGCTTTACAATTTCTGCTTTATGAGAAAACCAGGATTCGCGTTCATCCTCCTGAAATTTTAAATCTCCCGTCACTGCCATTAACGAAAATGCTGCATAATCATTTATCCAAGGACTCGGCTGATGTGTTTGTTTTATGCCTCTAATCTTGTTTTCATTATAATTATAAGTCCAGCCATCGCCCATTTTAGAGGTCATAGGAGTCCAAAAATTCATTCCCCAAGGAGTTGCTATTACAGGATACGTGTTACCATTTGACAAACTATTTTTTGAGTCAGTGCCCATTAATGGGTTTACTAAGTCAACATAGGAATAATTTTTAGATTCACTAATTTTAGATTGTCCAATCAGTGCCTGAGAAATTAATATCGAAGACAATAGAAGCGTACTGATTTTTAATCGTTTAAAATACTTCATTTAATAATTTTTTAGTTTGCTCTGGTCGATATTGCATTCTCATTCTCCAAATTAATTCTTCAACATTTACTACCTTGTAATCTTTATCTAATAAATCAGTACATAATTTAGCAGCACCTGGGCCTTTTATATCACCTGCTGAAATGCCATCGGATGCGAATCCACTCCAAGCATGCAAGCATACCAAACTAAATGGTTTTTCAGTAGACTCTGCATTCAACTTTCCTGCAATATATTTTGGGGAACCTTCTCTGGCTGTATTGTTTCCATTAAAGTTCCAAATGCTATATTTTACAGTTATAACGGGAATGTCATAACCCTTGCTATTGGTGATCCAAAAAACATCACCCTCTCCACCAGCATAAGGTGTATACTGAACAGCAATAATCCCCTCTAATTGATCATTCGCATCAATATAAGCCTTGTAAGCTTCTTTAGAAGCATCTGAACGTACATCTTTTGCTATTAACGCAAGTACTTTTATTCTATGTTGGCGCATGTGCGCAGCAGTACCTTTTGAAATGTATTTAAGGTTGTCAGAACGCCCACTATCTATCCCAAAATTATCAGCATAATTATATCCTCCTCCAAAGGTTTGAACGATAGAGGTGTTTTTTCCTTGTTTATTTATAAGAGATTCAAACATTGAAGGTGCAATCATCGATAAGTTATCCACAGGAAGTCCAAATGACATTTTCATATTGTTGGCTTCAGGGTGAGTATAATAATTAGTTCCAACAAAATCATTCATCATCCATTGCACGTTATCTCCATCAGACAAATAGTAAGAAACATATTTCTTTCCCTTTTCATTAAAATCTATAAATTGTGGATTTAAAACTTTAGCATGACCAGTCTGGCGTTCTTTATATAATAAAGAAGTTAAACTAGTATTAAAAGCCCAATCATAGGGAATCATAATTTTCCCACTTTTCGAAACCGGTACTACAAATTCATCTTCACCAACACCTTGTTCCCATCCATAAACTGGAGCGTTCGGAGCTAACCATTTTAAAACCTCTTTTAAAAGTGCCGTATTTTGTCCAGCTGATGAATTATTATATTTCTTATTTAAATTAATAACAAATAGGTTGTTTTTGATAGCAAACTCTCTTAATTGTCCTGTTTGTACGGGCATAATTACTAAAGCTTTATTGCTACACTTGCCTTTAAATTCGTTCCAAGCATCTTGAGTAGTTTTACGAGTTGCATCATAAGTCATTTTATAGCCTTTAAATTCATAATATGCTTTATCTCTTACATCAACAATAATGGAATTATACACATGGGAAGCTACAGAAGCTACTATATTACTTTCTGGATTATTCTTAACGTCTGTTAAAACATAACCATCAATTAATTTCCTTAAGTTTAATTCAACTCCATTCACATCAGGCGCATAATCGTTAGTCGCCAATTCTATTCCACTTTGCATTCCTTGCTGTGTGATTCCCATTGTTTCAAGGGCACTCTTAGAAATTTTATAGGATTCTTTATCGCTATGATCATTTAGCCAAACACCTACTTTACTCTTTCCTTCTTCTACAGCTCTGTTTGCTAAGCCTGCCAATGATTGGCATAACAAATGGTATTGAAGACCTCTAATCCTTTGATTTTGCCCCAAATCATTAATAGTACCAACTCCAGCAACCTCAATACAATTCCAGTATTTTACTGGTTTTACTTTCATTTCTGGATGCCAATATTGACCCACATCTTTAAAAGGATCAAATTGTTCCACATATAAACTTCTAGTATTTGCTTTGTCATTATAATCACTAGGATTAGGAGATTGATAAGTATCACATCCTGAAAGACTTAATGCTATTAAAAATAGATAAACGCTCATATTTTTTATATTTAATTTCATATTATGCTTATTTAAATGAATTAATAATTTGGGTTTTGATCGAGTCCTTGAACTTTATTTCTTTCATCTTGAGGAATAGGACGTACTAGATGCATTAATTTAAGGTTATTGTATTTCTGAACAAAAATATTATACGCTTTAGCTCTTTCAATTAATGTACCTGTTCGTTTCAAATCAAACCATCGATCGTGTTCTCCTAACAATTCTCTTGCCCGCTCATCTAAAATAAAATTAAGGTCAATAGCGGTTACTTCCATTTGATTTCTTACGGAAGCTGTTACAGCAGCTCTGCGCCTTAAAACATTTATTCTATCTAAAGCTTTAGTTATGTTTCCTGCCCCTAGATAAGCCTCTGCACTTAAAAGATAGGTATCTGACAATCTAAAAATAACATCCTCCCTTGAGCCGGGGCCTTCCCAATTAATTTGAGTATCCTTAAATTTTTTAATGATAGGCATTCGATCTGCTCCCACCTTAAGGACTGGAAGAGCTGATGATTGTGGATACCAGTTATATTCACCATCTTTCTTAAATGGATAGAAACGGATAGCTGCATTAGTAATTCCAGAGACATCATTCCATCGCGGGAAATAGATTCCAAGTTTACCAAAATTCAGACTTTTAGTATTATTCACATAAAACTCTCTTTGAAAAGTAGCATCATACCTAGAGTCAATATCAGGGTTTTTGAATAATTCATGAACTTTTGGGTTTACCCAATAAAACCGATTCATAGAAGAATAATCCTTTTGTATTTTATCAAATAAGTCTGATTCAAGCGCTACAATATTAAAACCAAATGAACTTTGTTGAGGATTACCTACTCCTATGAAGTTTCTATCTAAACCATATTGAATTGACCAAATAACTTCAGAATTATTTTGTTTGCTTTGTTGGTATACTTCCCCGTAACTTTCAAGAAGCTTAAAATTGCCTTCAGAATTATCGATAATCATATCAAGGTTTTTAGAAGCATTTTCAAAATCTGTTGATTCTGAAAATGATTTATAAGCTCTGGTTAGATAAATTTTACCCAAAAGTTGCAAAGCAGCTCCTTTGCTTATTTGTCCAGGCTTATTAATTTTCCATGGAAGCAGCGCTGCGGCTTCAGTAAGATCAGTTACCATAAATTTATAAATTTCTACTTCAGGAGTACGTTCAACCTTTAATATCACCTTTTTTTGTTCTTCTGAATAAAAGGGAACTGGACCAAAAGTTTCCACTAAATAATAGTAAGCCAACGCCCGTAAAACGCGTCCTTGAGCAGTAATGCTATTGAATTCTTCTATTGTCATACCAGGAGTTTCCTTAGAACATCTTGAAAGCAGAATGTTAGATTCTTGAACAATCTTGTAAAGATTTGCCCAATACGGCCCAACAATACCAGCTGTTGAATTGAATGAAGCATCATAACCATTAAACATTCTTTCGTCTGGGCTTTCTGTGATGGCCATATATAAATCTGTACCATAATATTGAAGCTCACCCGTATTGAATACTGAACGGTATTTGGAATAAATATCAACCAAAAGTTTTTCTTGCCCTGACTTTGAATTATAGAATTCATCTGTAACAGCAGATGGATTGTCTGTCTCAAGAATATTGGAACATGAGATTATTAAAAATGTTGATACTATTACAAAAACAATATGTTTTATTTTATTTTTCATAACTGAAATAGATTAAAAGTTTAAGTTAATACCAACGTTAAAAGTCATTGGAAAAAGAGATAGTTGTGTGCTTACATTTTCACCTATAACTTCTGGATCGGAACCAATATAATCAGTAAAAGTGAAAGGGTTTTGTACAGATCCATAAATTCTTGCTTTTGAAAGTCCTAAGTAATTATTTAATTTATCGGGACAGGAATAACCAAAAACAATATTCTGGATCTTTATAAATGTTCCAGATGTCTGGCCAAGCACTTGTGTATTGTAGGATTGAGCTCCAACTTGTTGATAACTATTACTTTGATTTTCAGGAGTCCAATATTGAACATTGGCCTTATTCCAATGTTCGTTATCCCAAGCGGTAAACATATAGGCAAAACCGTCATTGTAAACACCTCCATAACGTGCGTATAAATCAAAAGAAAAATCAAAACTCTTATAGGTAAAGGAATTAATTATACCTCCTGACCAGTCTGGATTAGGCGATCCTACAATCTGAAAATCACTTTCGTCTAGTTTACCATCTTTATTCAAATCCTCTACTTTAATATGCCCAACGCTTTGACCATAGGAAGCTGCTAAAGCGGCTTCGTTTTCTTGCCATATTCCCAATTGTTTGAGATCGTAAATTACATTTATAGGTTGTCCAATAAACCAGCGATTTCCCAGATCATCTTTCTTGTCTCCATATAAATCTATGATCTTATTTTTGTTTTTAGAAAATGTAAATTTAGTTTTCCATGTAAAATCTTTTGTCGAAATGTTAATAGTATTTAAGCCAACTTCGATTCCTTTATTAGAAGTAGTCCCAATATTTTCGGAACTAGATCTAAAGCCATTTACAGTACTAACAGCTCTACTAAAAATTAAATCCTCTGTAGTTCTGCTATAAGCATCAATACTACCAGTAATACGGTTGTCAAAAAAACCAAAATCAAGACCTAGATTATATTCTGAAGTCATCTCCCATTTTAAATCTTTATTCCCTTTAACATTTCCGATACCAAATCCATTATATCCCGCACCTCCAAAAGTATATTTAGAAAGGTCTAATTTTGACAAAGTGATATCATGTGCAATATTGTTATTTCCTGTTACTCCATAACTCAAACGTAATTTTAAAGAATTTACGGCGTCTACATTTGCTAAGAAATTTTCTTTTTTCATTTGCCAACCTAAAGCCATTGAAGGGAAAAAGCCCCATCGATTTTGTTCTTCTAGACGCGACGTGCCATCGTATCTACCAGTAAGAGTAAGCATATATTTATCCTTGATTGCATAATTAGCACGAAGCATATAAGAGGTAATCGCAGATTCCCAATAATAACTACTCACATCCCGAATTTCATCTGCAGTTTGTATTGCATGCCAATTCGAATCGTAAGGAAGACCATCACCTCGCATTGTAGATCCTTGATGATTGTCCTTTTGAGCGCTATATAACCCTATTACATCCAAACGGTGACCGAAATCGAACTCCTTTTTGTAGGTTATGATATTGTCCCAAATCGCAGTTGTGTTTCTTCCTTCGCTGCGATAGGCTTCGTTCCCATTAACACCATTTTTTTGTTGAGTGTAGGTTCCTATCCATTCCCCAAAAACATCTGTATCAAATTGGTAAGCTAATCTAGATTTTATTGACAGACCTTCGATAGGCTTTATTTCTAAAAAACCGGTATAGCTTGCAAAAAAAGCTTCTGTTTCGCGAATATTATTTTCGTTTTGAATAAATGGGTTGACTTTACTCGATGTTGGCTGCACAATGAAAGCGTATTCTCCATTTTCATCATACGGACTTACAGTTGGAGGTAAAAAGTATGCATTTAATAGAGACTCAGCCGCACCAAGATTAGTGTTGTTATTGGAAATATATGATGACAGTCCTGTTGTTATTTTATTGGACAACCGTTGTTCTAAACCAATGTTAGCCGTAATTCTCTCATAATTTTCTTTCCCCACCATTCCTACATCATTTAAATAGCTCAAACCGAAGGAATAGGATGTCTGCTCCGTACCTCCTGTACAATTAACAGAATGATTTTGAACAATACTATTATCGGAGACTTCTCGTAACCAATCATAATATTCCCCATTGCGTATGCGTTTTTTTTCATTAGTAGTAAAAAAATCTGGACGTGAAAGTGAAGCCTCTCCATATTTTTTCGTCCAAAGGGCAATTTTATAATCTACATATTCTAATCCATTTCCTTTATTTCCAAGCATATCTGGGATACGTGTTGGGGTTTTTACTCCAGTATGTCCATTATATTCAATGGATACTCCTTGCTTTTTACTAGCTCCTTTAGTAGTTACAATTACGACCCCATTGGCTCCTCTAGACCCATAAATAGCGGTTGATGATGCGTCTTTTAATATATCAATAGATTCAATGTCTGAAGAATTAATAAACCTAAGTCCAGAATAAGATGGTACTCCATTAATTACATAAAGAGGTTCATTAGAAGAGTTAATAGAATTCATTCCTCTAATTTGCACAGACATATTTGCTCCTGGTCTATTTGATGATTTACTAACCACCACACCAGCAACTTTACCGTTTAGGGTCTCTGTTACATTGGAATTATTAACTCTGACCAAATCTTTTCCTGATATTGTTTCCATAGAGCCTGTTACATCCTTTTTCTTCACAGAACCATATCCTATTACTATTACTGTCTCCAACTTTTCCTCGCTACTCTGTAATACAACAGATAAAAAAATTTCTTTTGTAATTGTAATTTTTTGTGTCACCATTCCTGTGTAGGAAAAAATTATTGCGCTTCCTTGAGGTACAGTTATTTCAAAGTTTCCTTTTATATCGGAAACAATGCCTTTTTTGCTGTTTTCTAAAACGACATTTACTCCAGGAATGAACAACCCATCCGCATCTGTAATATTCCCTTTAATATTAATTGTAATATTCTGTGCTATTCCTTCCTGAATTGGATAGCAAAAAAGAACTATTGCCATCATTATCAATAGTCTATATATTATTTTTTTATTTTTTTTCATATTATCTATATAATTTAATAGTCTATTAATTAAAGAGCTTTCCATTTATAACTTCCCACTATTTTTGCTGTATGTTTCCCTGTTTTATCAGTGATTTTTTGATTGTCAGCAGGCACAGAAGTAAAATCCCATGCACATTCCAAATCACTTTCTGAGCCCGTAACATCAGAATTCATAAGTGCATTCAAATCATTGATTGATTTTGCAGTATTCCAGAAACGGAATTTTTTTATATAACCTGTCATATTTCTGCCTAAATCTGTTGGCTCTTGAAAAGCCCACATATTATAGTTTTTCTTATTTGGCTGATATGACTGTAACACACCTGCATCGTTTGTTATATCATTGGTTTTGCTAAAAAAGAGTTTTCCGTTTACATACATTTTTAGTTGACCCTCGCTTAAACTTGAGTCATAAACCATAGCTAAATGGTTCCATTCCCCATAATTTGTTGGATATTTGCTTCCAAATTCTAATACACGTGCAAATTGTGGTCCCATACCAATTGTGGAACGTAAATTATCACCTAAAAAATTAATCATCCACCCCTCAACAGGTTGTGTGCTTCCATCAAATGTTGTAATAAAAGCACCAATACCGCTTTCAAAGAATCCGGTATTGTATTTTAACCATGCCTCTACCGTAAAAGAATTGTCTCCTCCATAAGCAGGGCTTTCGCCAAATTCAATATGTCCTTTACCGTCAATACCGTATACAATAAGTTCTGCGGGCTTACCAACTTCTAATGTTTTTTGTAACGAATTTTCATATTCAGCTATTGCTTTTCCCGCGGCTATACAATAGTTATCAGCCTCATATTGAAGTGTAAACATATCAGCTAATCCTTTTGAAAGTCCTAATTCAATATCTTCCGAAGCCTTTTGTAAATTTTTTGAATTTACCAATGGATAAGTACCATCAGCAGTCCCAACAGTAGTATTAGCGATCATAGTATTGATTTTATCAAGATTACTACGAAGACAATCTAAATTTATAGGCCTACTTTCTATCTTGCTTTCCTCAGTACAAGAATAGAAGAAGGAAACGCAAGTAATCATTAAGAAGATTATTATTCCTGTTTTTTTCATGGTTTATTTTAAATTTATTTAGTTCGGTTTTTATTTGTGTTAAAAATGTTTGTTTGGTGGTAATTTAATACACTACAAACCTATCTTTCTTCTATTAAAAAACAGCTTAATTATGTCTTAATTCATTTAAAAATTACTTAATTATCAAAGGTTAGCAGTAATTATTTTTCAACATATAGGAGAAACATAGTTACTATTACAAATTTTCAATGTGTTTCACTTTTTTTAAGCAAAACAGCGTTATGTAATTAAACTAAATCAATCATTTTTATATGTTTCTGTGTGTTGTATTATATCTTTCTTTCATTTTAAATAATTACAACCAACGGATTTTAATTAGTAATTAAAAAATAATTGAAAACCTATTTCCTCGTTATTTAAAACATTACTTTATATAAAAGTGTACCTATTTCTCCCGATTGATTTCCTTGTGTTGGCAAAAATGAAGTCACCGCAAATCCTCCCCCATTACCTATATCAACAATCCCAGGGTTTGCAAAAGAGGTAGATCCCAATGGTGTAAGAATCTTTAATTCTGAATAAAAAGTACCATCTCCTAATAATAATCTCCAATCTTGCCATAGAAGCCTTTCCTTTTGAGCTTCTAGAAGTACCTTCTTTTTTCCATTGTGATCATAACTAGACCGACCTCCTAGGTTACCATTAAAGCCCATTCCTATAACATTATGATTTACAATATTATCCTCCCAAGCTCTCCAATCATTAAAATTCTTTAAAATTCCAAATCCTTGTTGATCTACATCATTATTTTCGAAATAATGGAAGCCTATAAAAATATAAGAGCTTTCTGGTGAAGTGCCATTAATTTCTCTTATGTCTGGCGTACCATTTGCTGATGCGGAGTAATGTCTAGGAAAAGCATAATCATTAGCGGTGGTATTAATCAATAAGTTGGCATAACTTGAATAATATCTCGCTCTAATATTATTTGAGCCCTCAACTTGATCCTCTTCATTTACTAATAGATATCCTCCCCATGTTTTTTTTATATCTCCTTGATGAGATCTATTCCCTAAACTTGTAATGAATGTCCATGTTTCTAAATCATTACTCCCCGCTAAACGCAATTGAAATGAATTAGCATTTACCTGTGAGGAATGATACACGCCAAGGTAAGCATACTTCCCTTGAGCAGTCTCGCCCGTTTTTACAATTCGCAATACATCCATAGACTTATTCTCATTATCTTTTACATCAAAATATTTAATATAGTTTTTGGCATCATTTAATTTACTAATTTCATATGAATTTACACTAGGTAACCACCATCCATAAGCTATATTTAAATTCTTTATATTATCGAAAGATTGAAGTGTAGAAATTGAATTGGAGGTATTAGAATTATTTGCAACAATAATTTCATTTCTATAATCATCCAATGACATAGTCTTTAATTGAATTTCGGTTTTTATACTAGCGTCTTTCAAGAACCGATACATCAAAGAAGCCCACGCAAGTTGTGTGTCATTTTTAGATTGCAAAAATGAGATTGATTCTGAACTTTTATTATTTAATTCAATTATTAATGAATTTCTCATATCGTTATAAGAAAGATTTTTTAAGTCAATAATTGATTTCCACTTATTGACAAACAAAGCTTTAGCAAGTACCCCTTCATCCACTGGAAGGCCTCCGCCTGATCTCATTTGAAGATTTGGCGATTTGGAGATTGCTTTTCCGCTTATGATTTGATCAACTTCTTTTGTATCAGAGTAAGATGTAAAAGAAATGATAGTTACTAAAAACATAATTAATTTGTACTTCATAATATTTAATTTTAATTATTGAAAATTGAAAACCTAATTCCTCGTTATTTAAAACATTCCTTTATATAAAAGTGTACCCATTTCTCCTGATTGATTTTCTTCTGTTGGCAAAAATGAAGTCCCCGCAAATCCTCCATTACTCAAATCAACAACCAAAAGGTTTGCAAAAATTCTTAATTTTTTTGTCATTTATTTAAGGTTTTAAAACTACTCATCGAGTTTATTAATAGCAAAAGCGTATGCTCCCAATCCAATCATACTACTAGTGCTATTTTTTGAAACACCAACTCCGGTTCTTAAAAACGGGTCATAAGTGATTTTTTTATTCGTGCCTGGAATTTTTAATTCTTTCTGTTGGCCTTCTAATAATCTACTTTTACCTATTGGGTCTTCTAAATTAAATACTCGTGGAACAAGTCGATCTAATGAATTACCATCGTAAAGCTTAAACTTAGATTCCATTTGTTCAAACATTGCAGGGGCAAAAAGGTCAAAAGCCCCTGAAACACCTCCACCGAGAATAACAATACCATCAAAAAGGGTAATAATAGTTGCAAGTGCTTCACCCAATACTGTTCCAAAAGCATTGTATGTTGCTATTGCAGCTTTTTTATTTCCTTCTAGTTTCCCTCTGGCTATATCACAAATTTCCTGAGGTGTACCAATTTCCATTATTGTCAAGTTCGCTCTTTCAGCGAAACTTCTTCGTATTCCTTCTCTACTCAAATGTTCTTCGGCGTGGAAATCTGGGCTTAAAACATCTCTTAATAACCACGCTTCACCTCCATTTGAGTTGTCGCCAGTAATTAATTGATTATTACAAACTAAACCGACTCCAAATCCAGTTCCAAGCGTAACACCAATTAGATTTTTAAACCGCTTAGGACTATTTACTTCTTTAAGATTTTTATTAATTTCTGGTATAAAACCGAACAGCGCCTCACCATAAGCAAATAAATTTCCATCATTATTAATAAATACAGGGATCTCGAAATGATTCTCCAGCATAGGTCCTAAAGCAACTCCACCTCTAAATGCCGGAAGGTTTGGAAGATCGCCAATGATTCCGTTTGGATAATCAGATGGCCCAGGGAAGGCAAAACTTATTGCCACTGGAACTTCCTTTAATCCTTTTTTTACTATTTCAAACCCTGTAATAATTGTTTCGAGGCATTTCTCCAAATTTTCAGAATTTGGATATAGTCTAATTGGATTTATTACCTGTTTATTTCCTTGTATCGCTGAGAAAACAAAATTTGTTCCTCCAGCATCCAATGTCATTACAATCCTTTGATCTTTGTCTATTGTATATTTCATAGTGAGCTTACTTTTTTAAATTTACAAACGATATTAAGAACAAGTAAATCATACAAATAACCAGAACCACTAAACTTATCAGAAAACCAACACTTTCACTTATGGCTCCCATAATCGGTGGAATAAAGGCACCGCCAGAAACAGCCATAATCATAAGCCCAGATATTTCATTTGAACGATCTGGCATTTTATCAATTGTTATTGAAAATATTAAAGGAAATAAATTTCCTGAACCAAAACCAACTAAGAAAATAGCTATTAATCCGATAGTAGGATTAGGAGCTACAAACAGTAAGAATACGCTTGATAAGGCTATTGTTGCGGTAATTACTAATAATAGTCGAGGTTTTATAAAATTAAGCAAAACGGCTCCAAGAAAACGACTAATCATTAAGGCGATAAAATATACACTTATACCAAGAGACGCTTTTTCGATATCCCAAGAAAATACAATCATCAAGTATTTTTGAATATTTGAATTCATACCAACATCTGCACCAACTGTTAAGAAAATACCTATTACCATCATTAAAATAAATGGGTTTTTAAGCAGTGAGAAACAAGATTTGAATGTTGCGGGAACTTTATCTAAAATGCTTTCCTCAATTTTAGTAAAATACAACCATAAAACTGCGATTAATGAAGTTATTGCGTAAACAGCAAATACCAATTTCCAATTCCCGAACTGAGTTGCTGTAAATGCTGCAATTATAGGTCCCAATAATGAAATAATTGCCTTTACAAATTGAGTTAAACTCATAAAACTCGAAAACTTTTCACGAGGAGAAACATCTTGTAACAATGGATTTGCAGATACCTGAACAATAGTATTTCCAATTCCTAAAAAAACAAAAGCCGCTAACATGATTGGAAATGAATAGCCTATAAATGGAATTAACATTCCCACTCCTGAAAAGGTCATCCCTAAAACTAACATATTTTTTTTACCCCATTTGTCTTGAAATATGCCTACAGGAACAGACAAAAAGAAAAACCAAATAAATGCCATTGAAGGTATTAATTGTGCATAATTATCAGGAAGGTTAAAATCTTTTTGAATATAACCTGTAGATACGCCTACGATATCAACAAAGCCCATAACTATAAAGGACATGAATACTGGGAGCAATTTATTCCATTTAATTTTTGAAGTCATCATTTTTATTTTTTTAGATAATATTAAATATGACCCAAAAATATATTTGAAGTATTAATTAAATAGCTGTAGATGCCTTAATTAGCTATTAAAATTAAATTAATCTAATTAATTTATCCTCTTTTTTTAACTTAAATAGTTTTGTAACTATTTGACAGTGTTTTTCAGTTCTTGTTTATATGGGTCTAAATAATTTAGTTAGAAGACTTCACAATAATATTTTATAATTCCTTTAGAAAACTTCAATCTCCCCATTTTTTTTATGAAAAAAAAACATTGTCTTTTTTAAATAATTTTAGTTTTAATATTGTTACTATTTCAAAGAAAAATAACTGATATTGTGCGTTACACAGTATAACTTTTATTAAATAGAATTCTAGTTTTGGATCCATAATATCAAAAGCGAAGTGAGCATTTTCTCCAAAAACGACATATAAAGTTTGGGTTTATAAAGCACCCTAAATATCTGGTTATAAATAAGCTAATCAGAACGCGCATCGAATATTTAATTGCAATCAACTCTATTTATAAAAATAAGTTATATTTGTTTTTGGAAAATTAAAAAACAACACCTTGTATAATATTCGCGTTATATTATTTATTTCAACATTACTTTTATCTTACATTGTAAGATCACAAGGCGTTTCATTTAATTCTAGTGACAAATTAATTGGAATTAGGACGTCGTATTGTGTTTTTTCCCATACCCGTCCAAGTTTTAAAGGTATATTTAAAATAGAATTTTTATTGAATATCAGGGAATCGAAAACTATTGGAAATATCTTTTCAATAAAAGGAATGAAAGACTCGGATTCATATTCCTTGACCTATATTAACAATACTGAAGATTCTGGATTTTTGAAATTCAATTTAGATGGAGTAACTAATTTACTGTCAATTCCTCTCAAAAAAACAGCTTTTGGATCTAAAAAGTGGATAGAAATCTCAATTATTTTTAATCCAAATTTAAAACGCATATCAGTTAGTGTAAATGGAAAAATATATACTTCAGAAGGCTATAAATTGAATGATGTTATTTATCCTGAAATTTACTTTGGCAAACACGGTAGTGTAATTGACGTTCCTTCTATGTCTATAAAAAAGCTATATGTTGGTAACGAAAATCAAAATTACTTATTTGACTTAAATAATAGTAAAGGAGAAGATGTTTATGACTCTCGAGGCAAACGCTGCGGGACTATTAAACATCCTGACTGGTTGATAAATGATTCCTACTATTGGAAAAACAGATTCTACTTTTCTTCTAAAGAGGCTACTTGCCTAACTTTTGATGAAAAGCACCAACGGTTTTTGATTACAAGTCCAAGTGTTTTGGTTTGCTATAACTTCAATGAAGAAACCACCAACACGTTGAGCACTAAGAACCGGCTTCCTGTTCCTATGCGCCTTGCTACTAGTTTTATAGATTCAACAACCAACAACCTATTTGTATATGAAGTAAATGATGTGCCGTTGGGTAAAGCCACCATTGCTTCTATTAATTTGGACACCTTGATGTGGAAAACAAATAGTATACTTCAACTTCCACAACAACGTCATCATCACAACTCTTTACTGAATCATAAAAATAATTATTACATGATTTTTGGAGGGTTTGGGAACCAGCGGCTGGCCAATAGCTTTGATTTCTATGATATCCGATTGAATAAATGGAGTTCTCCGACCTTTAAGGGGGATACAATTTCTCCACGTTATTTTGCTGGACTTGCAAAAACTGGAGATAATGAAGTTCTACTTTTTGGGGGTATTGGTAACAAAACTGGAGATCAAAATATTGGAAAGAAATATTATTACGATTGTTACAAGATTGACTTATTAAAAAAAAGAATAAAAAGGTTATGGAGTCTTAATCGCGAAAATATTGACATGGTTTCTTCTAGAAATATGGTTCTTTCGCAAGATAAAACTTCGTTTTATGTCCTTAATTATAGAGAATACATTTCTAAAACATCACTTCAGTTATATAAATATGCCATTAAAAATGGTGATTATGAGATTCTTGGTGATTCAATACCTCTTATTTCCGAAAGGATCACAACCAATGCCAACCTTTATTTAAACTCCAAAACGAATGAATTATTCTGTGCAATTCAGGAGTTTAAACTGGATGGTTCTAATCAAATAAAAATATTTTCTATTAATAATCCACCTGTCTCAAAAAAAATTATAGATAAATACGATAAAAAAGAAATCATTCCATTAACGTTCTTATTGGCTTGCTTTATAGGAGTTGTTATGGTTATAATAGTGGTTTCCTTTTTTTACAAAAAAAGAAAAATGAAACAAGAGGATTTAAAGAGACAATTAGCCTTGATTTCAAAACAAGTTTCTACAAACGATCAACCTTTACAAATAATTAATTCTGTTTCCCTCTTCGGAAAGTTTACTGTAATAAACCATTTAGGCAGGGATATTTCTTATCTTTTTAGTCCAAATATAAAATCATTGTTTTTAATAATATTATTAAATAGTAGTAAGCAAGATACAAATGGAGTTACTGCTGAGCAAATTAATTTAGCTCTTTGGCCAGATAAACCAGTTAAAAAAGCAATTAATTTAAAAAATGTAACCTTAAGCCAGTTAAGAAATATTATAACAGATCTGAAAGGGGTAAGTGTGGTCTATTCAAATAAAAGTTTTTCAATTGAGTTTGACCAAGAGTTTTATTGCGATTATTTCGATTATTTGATACATTTAGAAAAATTAAAGGAAGATTCCTTAAGGAATGATACTATAACACGACTAAACAAAATAATTAAAAGAGGAGTGTTTTTAAGATTAGTTGAAGATGAATATTTTGATACATTCAAAAAACATTTTGAAAATGAAACACTAAAAGTTATTCCTTACCTCACAAAAGAATTTTTTGAAAATAAGAACTATCCTCCCGTAATATCATTAACAGAAATTTTAGAAAGCATAGATTCATTAAGTGAAATTGGTTTCTATTACAAGATACACGCCTACCTCAGGCTAGGAATGCGTGATAAGGCAAAAAAACACTACAACTCTTTTATTTTAGAACATAAAAAAGTGCTAGATGATGATTTTGCCCTAACATTCGAGGATGTTTCAAAAATAATTCCAGAAGACATAATTTGAGTTATTCCAAATATTGGTTTAATCTCATCTGAATAATCAGTCTACAAATTAGCAACCAACCAATCGCCAACTTCACTGGTTTTATAAGCTTTAGCCCCTTTGGTAGCTAAATCTTCAGTAACAATTCCTTGCTCGAGTGATTTGTTTACAACCGCTCTAATAGCT
>Ga0335396_10002501_pt1 | contig 22126 bp, 13 predicted proteins | sample FRY02_FD_205743 | JGI IMG/M metagenome (GOLD analysis project Ga0335396, IMG submission 205743) | Freshwater microbial communities from Lake Fryxell liftoff mats and glacier meltwater in Antarctica - FRY-02 (spades assembly) (version 2) | ecosystem: Environmental > Aquatic > Freshwater > Ice >... | reverse complement strand
CATTTTGATTTATAGCAGCAATTGTTCTTTCTGGAGAATGAAATGCTACATCAGGCATTACGGCATCTGCCGATTTAGCCCAGTACTCCGGTCTTTGTATTTCGTTTTTTGCTTGAATTGCTCTACTCAAACCCATCATGTCTACATCTCTCATTCCGTAAGGATTAGGTGCAGTACCTCTTGTATCCAGTTCAGAAATAGTAGTTTTGCTGTTGTTTCTTAACTCTTGTTCTGTAGCGGGATTTGCATTTTTTTCTATATCAAATTCAGGATTTGACGCAAAAGCAAACGCATCAAAATGCTCAAATCCTGAAAGGCCATCGTCTTCATGAGTAGGTCTATACTTACCAGCAGCAATTAATTTATCTTCAACTCTTTTTGTAATGTCACTAAAACGATCTTTGTAGTAACTGTCCGACATTATATCTGTTCCTGGGGGAATGTCTTTACCTAAGAATCCTAAATACTCAGTTCGTGCTTTTTTAGAACCCTCCTGTGTTTTGTACATTTCATCTAACTCAGTAAATGCTTCATCGTCAGTAAGACCTTTTGCACGTAGTTGTTCTAGCTGATAACGCTTTTCGTAATGCATTGGTGTAAATCCACCTACAAAAGAACCTGTTCTTTTGTAAACACCTTTGTTACTTTTACTGTAACCATCTGTTACGCTTTGTTTCTCAATAGAGTAAATGTCAGTTCCAAAAGACTTACCTGATTGATTGATAACATTACTAAGGATTGTTAAATCTCTAAAAGAAGGTGAGAACTTTCCAGTGATTACTATTTTTCCAGTTTTCTTATTGTGAATAATTGTCTTGTTGTTAATACCTGCTTCTATAATAGCATTTGCTTTATCTCTGCTGTCTGAGTTTTCCTGAGATTGTTTAGCCCATTCTGACACAGGACCGTTATAAGTTTGAGAATCTAAAATTGTTGCCGCAGCTCCAACTTTCGAAACACGTTTAATACTTCCATCTGGATACTTAATGTAGTCACCAACTCTGTATCGAGTTTCTCCTTCTTTTTTAAACTTAGTATCTTTTGGTAAATCAGAAGCCTTGTAAGTTCTTTCTGTAGTCTTTACAGTTACATCGCTTGGTTCATCTACACCACTAAACTTTTGAAGATTGCCTCCCAAAGAATATTCTGAAATCGTCCCAGGATCAATTTCACTAAAACTTTTATAATCATTAGTCGGTCCACCGTAAGCCATACGCATTGTTTCACTCACCGCTTTTTCTTCTTCAGGTTTCATTTGAAAAACTTCCTCTGGAGAAACTCCCGTTTTATCAAAGAAGGGTTGAAAAATTTTAGAGTAACCACTCTGAAATCCTTTCATGCTTTCTTGAATCAAAGCAGCTTTAGCTATGGAAAGTGCAGCGTTTGATAAATTAAGCTTTGCGGTATTGACACTCATTTTACTTGAGTTTTTATCTATCATTACTGCTTTAGCATCATTAACTACTCCTGTAACTTTTGTCATCACCTCTGCAAAAGTCATAGGCTTTTTGCTGTCAACACCAAACTGAGAAAGAATCTCAGGATCTTCCATTTTTAATTTATCTGAAAAGATAAAAGAAGAACCATCTGGTGAACTTTCTGAGCCTGCGGGAAGTTTTAATGGTGTACCGCCTTTACTATGTTTCTTTCCCGCAATTTTATACATCTCAAAGATGTTGCTGTTATCGTTTAACTTAGTATAAGCAATTTCGCCTTTCTCCGCTTCCAAGTTAGCATCCTCTCTTTTTACAGGAGCTAATGTTCGCTTAGTTGTACCTTCCGAACTTCTATTCGGAAGGCCTATTACTTTGTATTTAGCCATTTTAAACCTTTTTTAATTTTAATCCTTTAGACTCTAAGTATCTTAATTCATCATCTGATAAATCGTAGTCCTCGTCCATGTTGTAAACATTACCTCCAACTGCAAAAGTTCTCTGATTCATTGAAAATCCATTGTCGGTTGGATTAAAGTTTTGAGCTCCTTGATTAGTACCTCCCATGAAATTACCAAACTGATCGAACCCTTGATTTGAAACACCCATTGATGGAGCATTCATAGATGACCTTCTTGCACCATCTCCTACTGGGTCAAAGTTGTTAACTCTTTCCATAAAGCTGTTAACTTTATCAAGTCCTCGCTTTGTGTCTTCTGCCATAACGGCCCAGTTAATAGGATTTTTCTTATTGGTTGCTGTAATTGTTGATTTTTTCTGTAAAGCTTCCGCCTCACTTGCTGTAATCAAATTGCCGTCAGGTCCTTGTACATCTGCTAACTCACCGTTTCTTGTTTCAAAAGTTGTAGCTGCACCATTATCTGCACCAGTAACATCTTTAACCTCTAAACCATTATCAGCTTTTGGTAGAAACCCTCCAAAGGATCTGTTAATTAAATTATTTGAGGATCCTTTAAAATATTCAGGGTACTTGGAGTATCCGTAGTCATTAAAAATAGGTTCTGTTGTAACAGCTGGTTCTGGAACAGCTGGTAGTTGCGATGCTTTATTTGAGGATCCTTTAAAATATTCAGGGTACTTGGAGTATCCGTAGTCATTAAAAATAGGTGATTCTTCAGGTGTTGCTCCCGTTACAGCAGCAGCTGCTGCTGAGGATGCTTCAGGTGCAAGACTTGCTTTATATAAAGCTTCCGCCTCACTTGCTGTAATTAAATTACCATCTTTTCCTTGTACATCTGCTAACTCACCGTTTCTTGTTTCAAAAGCATTCAGTTGGTTTCTGTAATCTTGCTCCTGAGCTAATTCTTCTGGACTAAATCCTGCCGCAGCTGGTGAAGCTGGTGAAGCTGGATTAGTTTTACTTGCAACGGGAGCCGTTGACGATGCAGCAGCATTACCCCAATCAATTGTGTACTTATAACTTTTAGGTCTAAATAATCCATTTCTTATTTTTTCTACTTCAGAAACTCTGTAGTCTTTACCTCCAATATTTCCTGACATAGGCATTCTTCCTTGAGCAGCTTCTCTAAAGTCAAACTGACTTCCGTCATTTATTCTTACATCAACTCCTGAAGGTTGTCTCCATCTTCCTTGACCGAATCCTACATTTGAAAATCCTGGATTAAACCCCATCATTCCACCATAGTTGTTTCCATAATTACCACCGTAATTACCACCGTAATTTTGATTGTAATTTTGATTGTAATTATTTTGAGGATACATTGCACCAAACGACTTAGCATCATTTGGATTTTTAGACATGTAATCATTCATACCACTAAAGAAACCTTTGTAGTCAAATCCAATTGTTTTGTCCGTTACATCACTTGGTCCGTCGGGTCCACTAAACTTTCGAAGATCACCTCCATTTTTCATTTGACCATTCATTGATGGGAACTCCTCACCAAGACTTGCCATCATGCTGTTTTTTCTTATGTTGTCAACAAAAACACCATTCATGTTTTTAACATAATCAGGACTTGTCATATCGGGTAAAGTAGTTCCCCCAAGTTTCTTTTTAAGTAATTTTTTAACATTACCTCCAAAATTCATTTGTGGTTCTTGAGGACTTGGTTCACCTTGTTGTGCTTGCTGTTCAGGTCCCGGTCCTTGTTGACCGCCTTGCATTACTTGTTGAATAACTTGTTGTGCTTCTTGTTCAGGCATACCAATTTGAACCAGTGTTTGCATAATCGCTTCAGGTGGTACTTGTTGCTGTAACAATTCCATAACGACATCTTGAGGCTGCGCTCCTTGTTCCATCATTTGCTGAACCATCTGCATCAACTGTTGCATTTGATCACCACCTCCTTGTTCTTGAGGCATGTCTGAATCATTCATCATACTGCCATCTGGCATTTGATGTTGTCCTTCTTGACCTTGACCAGGTTGTTGATTTTGCTGTTGTTGCATCATAGCCATTTCTTCAGGAGAAGGTTGTCCTCCACCTTGAAAACGCATTAGTTTTCCACCCAGAGCCATAACTTGTTCTTGAGGAGTTGGTCCTTGTTGACCTCCGCCCTGCATAGCTTCTTGAATAGTAGTCTGCGCTTGGTCTTCTGGCATTCCCATTTGAACAAAAACTTGCATGATTGCCTCTGGTGGTACTTGTTGTCCAAGTAGTCCTTTAGCAACATTACCTGGTTCCTCTCCTTGCTCTATAGCTTGTTGAACCATTTGCATTAATTGTTGCATTTGATCACCTCCGCCTTGAGATGCTTGTCCTCCTTCTTCCATATATTCAGGTGCGTAAACTCGTACTTTTTTTTTCATAATACTAATTTAATTTATTATTTCAACTTTGTAACCTAATGATCTGTATTTTTTAATTTCTTCGTCTGTTAATTCTTCTTCACTTACATCACCTCCATGTTTAAACCTAAAAACAGAATTAGATTGAGGTGTCCTTACAGTTATTGGATTTTGTTTACCTTTTGGAATATAAGTAGTACGAATAGAGTTTAAGACTTTTTCTCCTTTCATTCCAATATACGGCCATGCTAAATCTTTTCTTATACCTTTTTGAGTACCAACCATACCTGATGGAAAGTTTCCATCAGCATCTATTGTAGATAATCGAGGAAGACCTGTTTCGTCTATTCCAAATTGTTTATTAGTGAAGTTTGTGGGAAGCTTTTTGAAGTTATAGTCTAGATTATTTAAATTACTTGTTTCATAAAAACTTGGACCTTTATTCTTAAGCATGTTTTCAACGGGTTCTTCTAAATTAAATACTTTTGAACTAAACTTGTTTTCTATCTCAAATGGCTTTCCACCTAAAAGCTTAAGAAATTCTAGATTCGCAAACTTATGTTTAAACTTGTTTGGTTCAGTCATATGATTCTTATTAATACTACTTGCTTTTTTTAGAGGTTGAAGATCCCAAGTATCGGCAGTTTTGAACTCCCAAACACCATCTAAATTTCTCCTAACGTCCATTCTGTAACCTCCCATTACACCATTATTATCTGCAGAATAAATAGAATATTCATAGTTTGAGTCTTTAGCTTTTTCTACTACTCTAGTTCTTTTCCAAGGGCTGAAATCACCCGCCTTTTTATTTATAAGACTTGAGAGACCATTGGATCCCTCTAAATACTCTCTATTAAAACCTGTGTTTAAATCATAAGATCTATTTATTTCTTTTAATTTTTTTGTTAAATCAGATCCAGATAAAGAATTTTCAGCTTCGTAAGACATTATATCATGGAGATAGAATTGTTTTTCCTCTTCTGCCATTTTGAAATCTTTAATTCTATACTTATTGCCAATCTTCTCAAAAGTATCATACTTTTGCTCAACCCCTAAACCAGTCCTAAATGAGTCTAGTCTATTTTTACCAATTCTTTGTAATTCTCCGGTTGTCTTCTGCGTGTCAATATAGCCGTCAAGTAACCTTCCTATTTTTTCCGGCCTTTTTGAGGGGTATAGAGTGTTTTGGTATAAAGACCGCGGGGCTTGAATTATTTTTTTCTTCACACCGTAACCTACAGGGTCAATTGCTCGGTATATTAATTCTTGTTTAGCCACTTTTAAGTCTCTACCCAGAAGCTTAGCCCCACTCAAAGCATTTTTACCCACACCTCCCACTCCTGTAAAAGCCAAAAGAGCTTCAGCAGTACCAGCGGCATAGTTTCCCTTATTGAGCTGATTACCAGCACTAGCTCCCCAATTCATAGGGTTAAGTATATTCTGTACATCAGATACTTCAAATTTTCCAGGGGTGTATCCAACAGCCTTTAAATAATCCGAATACTCTGGAGAGTCGTGGTTTAACAAACCTTTACCCATACCTGGAATATAAGCTTGTTCCCCTGACATAAATCTAGAAGCCATTCCTAATGGATCCACCATAGCAGACTGAACTCTGTCCAAAGCTTTATCACTAAATGTTCCTTTTTCATATTTCTCCCACTTACTCTTTTTGAAATCAGCTAGTTGTTTTTCCTTAGCTTTTTGTTCAGCTATATACTCAGGAGAACTCATATACATAGAGTTATTAATCTGATTTACAGCTTGTTTAGGGAGAACTGTTTTTGTATTATCACCAACAATCGTAGGTAATGGATATTCTCGTGTAGTGCTTGGCATTTTCGGTTTGCCATACATTTGAACAGGTTGGGCTTGTTTATTTAATAAATTTGATCTCGCTGCAACATCACCTTCAACTAAAGGCATGTAAGTACCATTGACATCTACAGACCATTTTCCGTTGCCATCTTTTTTGTAGTTCTTATTATTGTATGTGTATGCTGTACCATCTTCTTCTGTAGAAGGATTTAATGGTCCACCTGTTTTAAAATTATATGTTTGATTCCTGCCTTCATAATTAAATACAAAAGGCTTATCATTATATTCTTTTGTTTCAGGGTTATAGTAAACTACAGGTTGTGAATTATCTTCCCACTCTTCTTTATCTTTAATGAAAGCATCGTCTTGTACACGCACTGTTTCATCATGTCTTTTTAATTCAGGGTTCCAAGTCAATACTGTTTGTTGTCTTCCTGACATAGAGTACGGTGTTGGTAAACTTTTTTTCACACCATCAAAATTTGAAACAGCAAGTTCAGGGTAACTTCGTGGAAAGTTAAGAACACTTTTTACAGGCAGTGAATCACCAGTATTTACATCCGCTATCTCTTGTACAGGTTTTTTGTAAATAGGACTAAAATCACCGTCTATATAAGTACCAATAGGTTTAATTGATTTATGCCACAAATCAGGAGATGAATAATAACCTATTTTAAAAGATGAAGGATTGTGTTTTATTAATTCTTTATACTTATCAACAATCACCTGTTCAGAAGGCATTACTGGATATGACTGACCAGGACTCGCTAAGTTTTTCGAATTATACGTGGCGTAATTAAAACCAATAAAATTTCTTCCATGAGTGGCTATCATACTGCTTCTTTGAGCTCTTAGTTTTTTTATATCTTCTTTCGATCCACCATGTTTAGTTAAAAATTCTTCACTTCCAGGCTTCCAACTGTTTTTTTGAAAAACATGAGCATTATATAAGGATAAACTATCAGCATACATTCCTTTTCTGTAGAGATGGTCTTCTACACTCTTAGGAACGTAAGGTTTCAAGGGACTTTTGTAAGGAAATACATTACCTCCTTTATCAAATTTATCTAAAACTTCAACAGATAAACCTTTTTGTTGAAGTTCTTGTATTTCTGAATCAGAAAGTTCTAAGTCCATAAACTTAGCACTCCCCTTACTAAAATTAGCAAAAACAGAATCTACGGGACGTTGTAGTTTTTTAATACTCATACTTTAAGATACGTAAAATTAATCAAACAAGGTAACTAATTATTAGTTACCTTGGTGAGTTTTGTTGAAGTGATTTTGCTATACTTACTTGCATCTCAACTTCATTGTTTACTCTTCTCTTTAAAAGAACTTTGTTCGTGTGATGCCTAAATTTTTTAAGCTGGAATAAATTCTTTTTGTAATTATGCGCCTGCTCATTTAAAACTTTAATGTATCCATTACTTTCAGTTTTCCAAATGAAATTTTTTACTCCTGTAAATTCTCCACGATCCTTAATGATGTCGGAAAATTGATTAAACCTGTACAACTGTTCTTCTTTAGAATAAAGAATCTTGATGTAGTTTAAATGTACTTCGGGATAAGAAACTAATTTTGCAATGTCATTTTTTGGTGAAAGCTCCAATCGCAACAATCCTGATGATTGCTCTGCATTGTAAACTACAGCTTCATCAAAGTTTCTATCTAAGATTTGAAATCTATCGTAATCGTTGTACACATAGTTCTCCAGGTTGTAAGAAATTGTTTTTAAAGTATTAACCTCAAATTCATTGTCCATTTCAAACTCAACTTCAAACGGATAGTCTTTACCATAGTAGTTACAGAACTTATCTTTTCTTGAATTATGTTTCCAAACACTGCTTTTCTTTGTAGTAAAAAAAGAATTAATTCCTGGCATTGATAAGTCTGGATGCCAATCATGAAATGAAACAAACTCATCTTGTTTTGGGTCGTATGATACTGTCCAAGAACAGTTTTCAAAATACAAAGGATCCTCACATGTAGTTTGATAAAACCCATTTATTAAAAACTTAGTCCCACCTAAATACACAATTGTTGTATTATAAGGAAGACCTGGTTTAATCTTATAATCTTTTTTACAGAAGTAAACTAAACTGTACTCATTGTCATAAATCACTTGACAACCAATACCTGAAACAGGATTATCGATAGCTTCAAATGTAGGAAAGTCTTTTGTTAAATTGTAAGGAAGAAACTGGTTAAACCAAAACTTATTGTCTTTCATTGTTATCTCTTTCAGTTGACCTGAAAAACTAAAAATTTTCCCTTGGTTTAAATTTATCCAAAAAATACCAACTGGTGTACTTACCATAGAATAAAAACTTTGGCAAGAACCATATTCGTATGCTTTTTCAGAATTAACTAATTGCTGTACACCACGAGCAAATAACCCCGCATCACCAATAGTCAACTTTGTACCATTTTTTGTTTCAAGTTGATCCGTAGTTGGCATCTTTCCAGGAGAAGAATTTTCAAATAATATTAGCGCACCTGTCTGGTCAACGTCTTTTATGTTTACAACTCTACTACTAAAGTCTTTGTAATTATACGGAAGAAAAACACTCCAGTTATCTTTTTTTCCTTCTATATCTTGAGGCAACGAATACAACAACCTTCTAGGTAAATTTGTGTAACAGCTCGAAGCAACTAATGGGTTGTATTGTCTGTCTTGCAATTCTCCCCAGGAAACCTTTGAGTAAGCTAAAAAAGAAGCAGATAAACTTCTATCCAACTTGTAGTAGTTATCCGATTCAATAATGTTAGGATGAAACATTGTTTTTAAATCTGAAAGAACGGGGTAATGTTGTTGAGCTTCAATAGAACCGTGATCTCTATAATCAATGTTTAATTCTGTTTCTACATAAAATTCTCTAACACTTGAGTTAAATAAATACATGTAAGCAAACTTAGTTAAAAACAATCCGTTTTTTTTCCACGCAACCGAATCTAATGCATATTTATCTGAAGGTGTTTTTAATGCCTGTATGAAATTTCTAAATCCATTAGAAAGATTCCCTTCGGCAGCTGTTGAAAACGCGTCAGGAACTGACCCAAAAAACTCATTCATGTCATACGCTTCAGCATCCATCCAAAAAGAAGTATGCTCAAACATTTGATGTTTAAAGTAATTAAATTGGGCTCCATCTTTTTCCCCATTTAACCATTTATTAAAATAGTAAAGTACATTTTTTTCTGAGTATTTTCCAATGTATGTATCCCCACCAAATATTACAGGAGTATTTGGATTAGAAACATCTACCATACACATTTGAGTAGGCAGCTGTCTTATGTTATGAACTTGACCGTATTGATTTCTAAGTCGGTTTTTAACAGCAACATAGTGACTTGATGCTCTATTACCTACGGGTTTAAAGTAAAGGTCTCCCGCTTCACCTATTTCATTTATTTGACTTTTGTCTAATTGAGAAACCCTAGGAAGCCTTGACCCATCTATTAACGCAGCAGTTACATTGTTAACATCTGTAGCTGTGTTCAACATTACAGTATTGTTTCTGTAAATGTGATTTACTTTAAATGATGGATCAAATTCTGCAATTCCTCGTTTTAAGTAAGAAATTTTAGTAATGTTTTTTCTTCTATTAGATTGCTCAGGAATACTGAAGTCTTCGTAAAAACAAGTTGATTTACAATCTAAAGCAAATTGATTGTAACCACCCAATGAAGTTATTGTTTTTAAAAGAGTGTCACCTCCTTCAGCAGTATAAGAACTAAATAAAGGATTTCCCATTGCAGCTAATGCCATTCTAAACATTCTAGGAACTGCACTTTTAGCGGTATATGTAATTGTAGTTTTTCCAGAAGATATTGCTTCGGAAAATGCTGATGCCGCTAAATCTGCAGCTTCTAATGATTTATGCAAAATACCTACAACGTTTGTTCCAGTTACCGCATCTAATATCTCGGCAGCTACCCCTGCAATACCTATTGCAAGGTTTCTAGCGATAAGTAAAACCCCTGCAGCAGTTGGTCCTGATAGGATCCCTCCTCCACTGGCAGTCCCTGCTCCAGCTAGAATAGCGTGTCTTTTATAAGTTGTTGGTTCGTAATTTGTAGTTTTAGTACCAACCATTTTAGTAATAGCGTAACCTAGACCTGCAGCGACAGATGCAACAAAAGCTAAATCTTTTAACAGTTTATGTTTTGGGTGGTTTTGTGCAAGATTATATTGACCAACCGAAAGACCATAAGTAACACCATAAATTTTTAATTCATCGTTAGATAAAAAAGGTTTTACAAACTGAGTGTCTGGAGAATGAAACGTAAAGTAATTTTTTTTGTAATTGGTATTTGCTAAATGATTATTTACCGTACCTGATCTTCCTTCGCCACCAAAAAGAGGCATAGTTACATTAGTAGGTATTGGGTTTCCTGCACCATCTTTTGCTACAGAAATGAAAGGATCTGCATTCAAATCATTAAACGGATAATTAGCGTAAAGTCCTTTCTTACTGTTAGTGTTATTCATTTTAGGTAAATCATATTCCCACATGTTGTTAATCATACCTTTGTAAAGAACAGTTTTATTTCCATTTCTGCTACCTCTTAGTATTTCATACCCTGCAACATTTGGGATTAAAACTCCGTTGTTGTCAACAGGGGGACTAACATTAGAAAACCTAACACCCATTACTCTAATTTTTTCACCGCCATCTTTATAGTGATTAGTAAATTCTGCCGTAGAAGTTGCTCCTGATGTAATAGCGTTTTCCGGAAACTTGTGATGTCTTATTCTTTCACCACATAAATCAAATGCAGGGTCTTGAGCATCTGACCAAGCATGAGAAGATGCGTTCCATACATCCGGAGTTTTGTCTGGATAAAACTCAGACGATTCGTGGTAACCCATTTTTCCTTCAGCAATAACAACCCCTCCATCAGAAAGTTGTGTGTTTGGGTAACTTGTTATAGACGCGGTATTATAAACTTCAAATACTTTAGGAGAATACTCTGACTCAATAATGTTTACTGATCCAGGTGCAGTTGCGTTTTCTAAGATAGAACTTCCAGCAGAAGCACTATCTGAAGGAAGAATAAAGTTTTGAGCAGCTCTACCTGGAATATGGTATGACTTTGATTTATCTCCTGTTTTGTAGATCCATCGGATGAAGTAAGGGTACACTTCATCTCTCATGTGACCTACGTTTACTCCTCCTTCTTGATAATAATTTTTTGGATACTCTACTGATTGCCAAAAACAAGAAATTTGATTTGCTAAAGGCTGGTAATTAAAATCAAACTTTGACGTTGGATTAGAACGAAGCAAGTAATCTCCAGCTGTCATTATTGCTTCAGATCTATCAGGTACAGGTGTACGCAAAAACAAATCTACTTCTAAAACTGGAAGCAAAGTGTTAGCAATATAATCAACACTAATTCTGTTTTGATTAGTGCTGTAAATACCTAACCGTAAAGGAATCTGTTTGTCAGAAATTGTAGAAATAATTGCAACTTCGTATTCATCAAAATTTGCATCCAAGTCTTCAACCTCAATCTCAATGCTCCCATTAACATTTTCGTGATTAAAAACAGATAGAATATTTGACATAGAAAAATAGTCAGTTACTCTTTGTCCATTAACCATGTAAGCCAGTTGCACATAGTAAGATCCGTTTAAAATAGAACCTGCTGAAGGACCTTTTTTTAAAGTTACGCAAGGCTGTTTAATAAAAGATTCTAATCTAAGTTTGTCGCAATCTAAAACATCTGTGTCAACGCAAGTAATACATCCTCCAGGACTTTCCCCGTTGCTGTCTGTGCAGTTTTGAACCCAAGGAATGTCATTTAATTTTAGAAAACGGGAAGGGTTTCTTTTGTTGTCATCCCAATAAACTATATGCGAGCAATCAAAAGAAGAACGAGCAACTCCTTTAATTAAATTACTTGTTCTAAAGTTTAAACATTTGTTGTTTACTACTTTATCGTACTCACAAGTTTCCGATTTAAATAGTCCAATTTCTGAATTAACGTCATCTGTAGAAAATAAACACCACAGGTCTCTTGATAAATGAATCGCTCCAATTATAACATAGGGTGTGTAAATACAATGCTTGTTCGCAGGCTCTGTAATAAGCTTAGAAAGATCGCCCTTAGATGAGTTGTTAATTGCATTTCGTGCGTAAGTCCATGCGCTTTTTGACAAAGCATAACCTGAAACATCTGAAACTAAACCCTTGTCAAAAGTATTAACTGTCTGGTCTAATGTGGATTTTTTAAAGTTGTTTTTTTTCTTTGCCATAATTAATTATTCTTAAACATCTTAAAGTATTTACTGAACTGTGCTTTTCTGTTGGTTTCCCAAATTCTACGAAGCTCGTTGAAGTCTGGAGTGTTCACCATAGTTAACGCATTATTTCTTGCAGCTTTAAGGTTTTTTTCTATTAGTTGTATTTGCATTTGATTAACAACTTCTCCATTCATTATCATGTTTTCCAGGATGCGTTGTTTAATTGCATACTCATAATACTCATTAAGTAAGTCGTGATCAGGAACAAGTAAGTTTCCTTCGTCATCTTCTAACGAAGATTGGTAGTTTAAATATATTTTTCCTGTTGGAAACGATGGAAAAATAAAGTTGTTTTTGATGTACGCTTTATTTTTAGAGTTCCATTGTTTATTAGGGCAATCAAAATCAACAAACTGAGAGCTGTTCGTAATTGTTAATCGATACATCTCTGACCACCTGCGTGTTTCAAACTTGGTTCTCTGTATAAGAACGGTCTCCTCCCCTTTACAATTCAATCTTACGTTGCAAGTCATATTGCAACCACAAGCAATTTGACCACAGCTGTTACAGTTTGATGGAGTAACTACAGGTTCTGCACAAGTAATTATTTCATTTGGTCCCGGATTGTAATTAATCGCTAATGGAACTGACTCGACATGTGTTCCAGAGATAACAGGAACTGTTTGGGAATGACTTGACAAAACAAAGGCAAAATTTAAAACATTAAAGTTGTTGGGTAATCTTGCTTTACCTTTTTCAACTTCAATTATTTCTTCTTTAGTTGAAAATAACTTAAACCCTAAATCGTAATTACAACGCTTAGCTACTTTTATAAATTCCTGGGGATTCATAAAGTCGTTTAAGTTAAACATCCTGAAATCTGACTGAACTTCCGCAATTAATTGATCGTATGTTCTGTACTTTAGTTTGTTTGTATGTGCCATTATCTTAAAATATTTTGTGAGTCGTCAGTACCATCTACAGGAATCTTAGCCAAAGTCATAAGTTCTTGCATTACCATTTGTTCAATTTCAGAAAACAAATGATCTTGAATTGGAAAAGGTCGGTCTTGCATTAATGTACAATTAGTTTCATCTGAACAAAATCCATCTATAAGTCCTTCAAACAATCCTTCAACAGAAACTGCTTCCCAATTAATGTCAGGAAAATAAAGGTGCCCGTTTTTGTACCAGTAGTAATGTCGCTTGTTGTATTTGAAATTTGTTGACTTTGTCATAACAACATAAATTGACGGAGACACTGCATGAAAAGAATCACCTCCATCTATTGATGTTATTGCTCTTAACAATGGGCCAACTGTACCCATAACAACTTTAGGCAATGGATACTTTGTTCTCATTATTGTACAACCTGTCCTTAAACCCGAACACTCTGCTTCAATTCTGTCTACAGGTATTAAGTCAACATGAGGTAAGTATTCAAACATGTTGTCCATTAACATTAACTTGTTTTCGTTACTGTTACGTTTTAGAATTAATTTTGAATACTTTACTGTTACGGAATAGATCATTCTATCTGTAAGAAAAGCATCCTCCCTAACTGCTTTAAAAATATTTCTTATCCTGGAAACGGTCTCTCTTATTGTTGACATTCTGCTCTTTTTTTAGTTACACATTTTTGCCAGTTCTTCCTAAAGTATAGACTGGCTTTTCTTCTATACTCCTGCAATGATTCAAAGCGAAACACTCCTGAATTTTTAATTATGTTTTTTACATTACGACTGTAAACAATTGCCATCATGTTGTTGTCAGTATCCCAATTCTTATGGTAAACCGTTTTTCCGTATTGCTTTGACTTAGCATAATCAATTTGCTTATGCTTACTTTTACCTGCATTAACAATAGAAATAGTTCCGAAGTTTTCAGGGAACGTAACCCCGTGAGGATTAATCATTGTTTCCTCAATGATGTTTTTATGAAACCCTCTTATCACATCTAACATTTGTTTTTGAGACAACCCATTGTATTCAGGGAATTTTTTATTAAAAGCGACAACTTCTTTGTACTCAAGAACTTTTCCTTTCTTCTCAGTTATCCGAGGCTTTGTTAAATCTGGTACTTTCATAACATAATAATATACAACATGTAGCTCAAAAATACAAATAATTGAGCAAATAAAAACCCCCTGATAACAGGGGGTTCCTTAGTCAGCCACAATAAACCAACTCTGCTGTGACATATTTTAAATTAGGTAGGATTCTAAATTGCTTCATGTAACTTAGTTACTGAAAATCTTATGACATCCCCACTTGTGTAAAGATTACCATTATAAGAACGACTGGTAAGATTTAATAATGACAATCTAAATACCGTATTAATTCCTGCATATAAAACAATACTTGCGGATAAACTAACCTGTCTGTTTATACTAGGAATAACTGCTTGATAGTTTCCGGCATACAGGTTATTTACAGTAGCTAAAATACCTATAGCAAATGCTGTTGTATTCCCGGTTGTTTCCCAATAAACAGAAGACGTATTATTAGATTTTAATGTACCTCCACCATTAACCAGATATGTTCCAGCAACGGTAACTGTAAACTCGCCCGTTTCATTATTAAAAGTACCATAACTACATGCAGGCACTTCAGTATTAGTAACATAGTCACCAGGAATCCCGAGTTTATTAACAACTACGTTATTTGACGTTATATGGTTGTGTCTTACCATAATTTGACCGTCTACAACTCCCGTTACATCACCTGGGCTAAGCGTAGGTATAAGTCCATTTACCGGAGTATAAGTCTTATTTATTACAGTTAGGCAAACAAACGACTCTCCGCTTTCTCCCTGTAAACCATCCACACCAGGAGGACCTATTGGACCTATTGGACCCTCGGGACCCTCGGGGCCGTCAGGACCAGGAGGTCCAGTATCACCAAGTGCTCCAGGTGCTCCGGGACTACCATTAACTCCATCAACAGCTGGGCCAGCCGGAGTACCCGGAGGACCTACTGGACCATCGAATCCTCTTGGACCCATTGGACCTACTGCACCAATTAATCCAGATAATCCACGAGTACCTGGAAGACCAAGTGCACCACTTCCTCCAGCTAGACCTATTTCTCCTTTATCTCCTTTGTCTCCTTTTTCGCCTTTGTAACCACGAGGACCTCTTACTCCTTTATCTATTGGTCCACATGAGGACTCGTTACATTCTTCTGACATAATTTTAGTTTTTTATTGTTACCTTTCAGGGACTATTCCCAGTAAAGTGCTCCTGATCCATTTGTCTTTAAGGACTGTCCAGCTAATCCATCTGTAATAGGAAGTGTGTACACTCCGTTGATTCTTACAGCACCTTTCAAAAATGTGTTTTCAATTAAGTTGTTCCCTATTGTTACGGAGTTTGAGCCTGCGCCTATTGCGCTGTGTCCGATTACAACTTGGTTTGTGTCAGCGGCTGTAGAAGACTTTGCATTTGCTCCTATGAAGACAGAGTTGTTAGGGGTTGTGTTTAGGCCACCTCCAGATACGTACCAACCTGCAGCATATCCTACAGCAGTATTTTCACTCCCTGTTGTGCTAGCATTGAGACTTGAGAATCCAACTGCGGTGTTATTATTACCTGTTATGCTATTATAGAGTGACTGGCTACCAACCGCGGTGTTTTCTTCTCCTGTTGTGTTAAAAATTAGAGTTGCTGATCCAATTGAGGTATTTCTCCATCCACTTGTATTGCGCATCAAAGATATAGATCCAACGGCAGTATTCTCTTCTCCTGTTGTATTGTCTCTTAGTGAGTCTTTACCAGTAGCTGTATTGTTCCATCCTGTTGTATTATTTTTTAAAGAGTTTCTACCAACGGATGTGTTTTGCCCCCCTGTTGTGTTGTTGAAGGTTGAATCTGCTCCTACGGCAGTGTTACTCGTGCCTGTTGTGTTGTTTCTTAGACTGTTGACGCCAACGGCTGTGCTTTGTGATCCTGTTGTGTTATTGTACAACGCTTGCGTTCCAACAGCAGTGTTGAAAGAACCTGTAGTATTAAGTGTCAGTGTATCAGATCCAACTCCTGTGTTGTTACCCCCTGTTGTGTTAGCAGAAAGAGTTCTGTACCCCACTGCAGTGTTGTCATTTCCAGTGCTGTTAGTGAAAAGTGTCAATGCGCCAAATGAAGCGTTTCGGTCACCTGTTGTGTTGTCTTGCAGTGCGTTTGAACCAACGGCTGTGTTTTGTGATCCTGTTGTGTTGCTTAAAAGGCTGTTGTTTCCAACTCTAGTGCTTGATGCAATGTCTCCTCCACCCCTTCCAACTGAAACAGTGTTGAAAGTTGAATCTTCCCCAGTAGCTATTGATGCTGGTCTTGTTATAGCTGATCCCTTGTCACTACCTGCATCAGCTCCTGTGCTTACGAGATTGAAGTTTGAACCGTTGCTGGAACCTGCAGTACCGGTTGTTCCGGCAGCACCAGTATCACCAGTATCACCTTTATCACCAGTATCACCAGTATCACCTTTATCACCTTTAGCTCCAGTTTGACCAATAGATCCTGTTCCTCCTGGACCAGCAGGTCCAGTATCTCCTTTGTCTCCTTTAAATCCACGAGAACCTCTTCCCCCTCTATATGGTAGTCCGCATGCAGACTCGTTACAATCGTTTGACATAATTTTAGTTTTTTATTGTTATTGTAAAAACAGTTTAACTGTTTGGTTTAGATAATTAATAATGTATTTTAATGTTTGGTCTGTTAGAGTATCTAGTTCCATTTCCTGTAATAGGAAGAGAGTTACCTCTTTTAATAAAACCTGTATTTGAAACATTAGATCCGTCATTTCCCCCAGCTGCTTCATTTGTCGTAACTCCAGAATTGTTGTCCCATACTAAAAGTAAATTCTTAATGCCATCATAGCTAAATGGTGTATCAAAAGTAAAGGTGTACCATGAATTATTGTTTGTAATATTTAAAGTAAATGCCGACTTAACTGTAGTTAATCCAGATACTGTTAAATCACTAAGATCTGCAGCAGGGGCAGAATCAAAAATAGACTCTGTTACCATGCCCATTTTTATAACTTGATTTAAAATTGTTTGAGTTAGTTCGTAACTTCTAAAATATAATGCTATTCCAGTTATAGTTTTAGCTCCACCTAGCTCTGCCGCAGTCCAAATAAGGGAAGATCTGCTGTATCCTCCGTCTCCGTTTAACGTAGACCTGTCAATCAGTTGATTATACTCTCTAAATGTTCCATACCCTATCTGCAATGTAGCTCCAACAACACCCTCTGAATATCTATTTCTTAAAACTCCTAATCCAGTTATCATAATTATACTTTTAAATCGCCTGCTATATGCATTACACAAGTATTTGAGGAAACTGAATGACAAAAAATGCTTGCTGCTGAATTTTGTAAACGAAGTCTATACTCAGCTCCTGTTGTAAGGACATTAACTGTAAAAATAAGACCGCCAGTTATGTAAGAAACTTCTGGATCAATGAATACTTCTCCTGTACCTTTTCTTATAATAACACAATTAAATCCTGGAGTAGGTCGCCATGTAGAACTATTACCAAAGGGTGTTATTGTAACTGCATTCGCGGAGTTTACATATAAAATCTTTCCGTTGTCTGCTTGTGTAAGAGTATAGTTAGCTGTAATAGTTTTAGGAGGAGCCGTTCTTGTAGGCAACCATCCAAAAGAGTCTAGTGGTAGAGCGAAAAAAAAACTTTGGTCTGATTTATTCCAAGTAAAAATCTCTTCTAAGTCTGTATCATAAACCTCGTACCCTACATGTAAAGAAGTTAAATTACTTGCAGCATCTATTCTTTCAGCAGTAGTCAACTTAGGCATTACCCAAGGATTTGTAAGTTGAACTCCAGAAGGCCAACTTCCACCAGCTTTAGGTCCGTATATTACCCAAGTGACATTATCAATATAAAATTCTCCATCAACTCCTACTCCAGCAGTTGGAAGAACATTGCCATAAAGAACATTTAATCCATTAGTACCATCACCCCCTGGATTACCTGTATCACCTGGATCACCTGTTGCTCCAATTAAAGAAACTCCTGCGGGCCAAGTACCTGACGCTTTAGGACCATAAATTATACTGGTAACAGTGTTAATGTAAAAATCACCATCTGCACCTTCCGTAGTTGGTGCAACAGTTCCATACAACAATGTTTTACCATCTAAACCATCAGCTCCTGTTAACCCAACACCAATAGCTCCTTGAGGACCAATAGCTCCTTGAGGACCCGTAACTCCTACTGAAGCTAGCAAAGCCCAATTAGAACCGAGATTTGTTGGTGTAATTTGAGTAACAGGACCATTAAACACCCAGTAAGAAGCTCCATCGTAAGACACTGTGTCATTTACTGAATAAATAACACCTGGATCATAAGCACCCCTCCAAATCAAACCAGCTGCTGCTACAGCACCAGGATTACCTTGTGGTCCTTGTGGTCCTTCCGGTCCAATAAGAGATGTTGCAGAACCCCAGACTCCTATAGCTTTTGGTCCGTAAATAGAATAAGTTGTGGTATCAATATAAAAATCATCGTCCACACCTAATCCTGCACCAGGAACACCTGCTCCACTAAGAACAGTTGCTCCACTTGCTCCAGGTACTACCCCTAATAAAATTTCTTCCCATACTGAACCTCTGTAGATGTAATACTTTTCAGGGTTTGTTCCATCATCAACACAGTAGATAACAAATTCAGCCGATCCTACTGCAGGAAGATCAATTATGTTACTTACTCTAACTATCTGTGCTGTTGAATTACTTAATACTGCCATTTTGTTTAATTGTTTAGTCTGTTATTAATACGGTTTGTCTTGAGTCAAATGCGTCAATATAAGCAAGCTTCGTAACTACTCCTGAGTTTTTATAAATCTCACAGTTGTAGTCTCCATATACGTGAGTAGCTAACGTAAAATCTACACTTGTTAAATCAATTTTAATTTCATTTAATCTAAAGTTATTACCAAATATACAAGCAAACAGTAACATATTAGCTGTATTGCTAATACAATTGTTGCCAAAGATACAAGTATTTACAAAGTGAAATGTGTTTCCTACTTGTCCCGCAGTTCCAAAAGAATCACCTAGAATGTTTCCTTCAAAATGAAAACCAAAATCATTATTCAAAACTCCGTTTGAAAATGTATTGCCTGAAACATTTAAACCTTTGTTAAAACGAAACCCAAATGCGGTATCTACTCCTGAGTCAGTGTTGTCTTCAAACTTAGTGATGTTGTTTTCAATAACGTCACTATAAAGAACGTTATTAACCCAAGACAAACCTTCATTAAGACGAATTGACTTGCCCCCTAACAACTCATTCTCTGAAAAGAAATCTATCTTGTTTTTATACATAGAAGCTGAAACAATAGTGTTTCCTGTAAATGAATGAAACTCGTTAGAGTAAAAAGAACCTGATACTGTAATAGTAGAATCAGCAAACAAATCATGTACAATGAAATTCACAATAGGTGATGCACCTAATATGGAAATTGTATTTACATCTTTAAACCAAGAGTTGTCTATTTTATTAAAAAATAATGCGTTTTGAACTTTACCTGTAATAATTACATTTGTTGTTTCATTAAAAAAAGTAACATTCTCAACAGTCGCTTTTAATTCATTTTCCTGAGCGTCCTTAAAAAACACAATGTTAGGTAAATCACACGAATACACGTTAGAACTAGCTAACTCTAATTTATTTCCAACGTAATTGTTAGCTGAGCTATTGTCAACAAAGGTATGACGTTCAAAAAAACCAAATCCGTTATTAAGGTTAAAGTAAGATGTAGGTAAACTTGATGCATCTAAGTATCTTTTAAATAAAACAGTTCTGTGATCATAATGACAGGTGTTATTTCTGTCATCCGTTCTTTTAGTTATTCTACCTTTCGTTACTGTACCTGTTAAGGGAGTAGTATAGTCTAATGTGTACTCAAGTTTATCATTTGGATAAGTTGGTTGCCAAGCTTCAGAAGCTAAGTTATTTGCTGAAATAGCAAACACTACAATTGGATCAACTGCAGCTGTTTTAAAGTTATTTCCTGCGATTGGAGTTGTAGCATCTGAATAATCTGGTTGATCATACATTGTTGCAAAATCAGCAATCAAATACATTTGACTTGGTATAAGAGTTGAAGCATCTCTTAGATCAACTAAATCTGCATGAAGTATTGGGACAATAGTTGCTCCTGTGGGAGTTATACCTAAGCTGCTTAATGTATCACCAACCCAGTCAACTATTTTTACAGCAATTTCGTTTATTGAGTCAAACTGATTAAAAACAACTGTATCCGCAAGAGGATAATTAGCCGTCTTATCATCAGACGCTTTTACTATACCGCAAAAGTAATCTACAATCTTAGAATTAATAACACCAAGAGAATCTCCTTGCGCATAAACGGGTTCTCCTGCACATTCTTTATCTTCCCCTAAGTGTAATACACATTCCGAGTTAAAGACCTCTACGCATGGCTGAGGTGTAGCACATTCTGCCTCTTCACAATTAACACAAGGAGTTGATACTGGTAATGATTGTTGTTCACATGATGGACATCCCATAATTTCTTTTTTTTTTAATATATTATTCCTGGTAACGGTTGAAAATTACCAGCCCTTTGTAAATGAATACTGCAACCGTTGCATTTAATAACTACCCCGTTGTTTATAATTGCAGTCAGTATTTCTCCTTTTTGTTCCTTAGTTAAAACAGGAGTAAGGGAATTTAAATAATCCAACATTGCGATTATTCCGCTTTTCCCATTTAAACTAGATCCTTCTAATAATTGAGTAAGAATGTTATCAGATACCGTCGTTTCGTTAGTTAGTCTTTGAATAATTGACCCAAAATCGTTATCACAGCAAGTAGGTGTTTTATTAAGATCAAAAGTTTCATCAAAATCCTCAAGATCATCTTTAGTTAAGCTTTTATTTAAACAACAACCGTACTTATAACTGGTGTCAGCATTGGGTCCAATGGAGTTAAATCCTAAATCCTCAGCTAGATCAAAAAAATGTTCAGGACCACCAAGATAATAAAATTTTCCTTCACCTGAACAATCAGGACAGCAGAAGAAACTTGAACCAGTAACATTAACTCCCTGGAGTAATACATAATCAGTTGCGTTTTCTAATGTTCCCCCAGCTGCTTCATTTTTTGCAAAAATCAGTTTAAGCAAATAGATTAAAGGATTAACACACGGTGTAGGCAATCCTTTAGCAACGGTTTCTTTACAACATTCTGTAGTGTTCATTTTTAAAGTATTAAGTTAACAGAGTAGCCTCTAATGAAATAACTCGTTCTTGCAAATCTGTTATTGCGTTAGTTTGACTTTGGATCAAATTTATTTGATTACAAAGTTGGTCGGCAATCATAGCGATGTAAGTCTTAACATCTGTAACGTCATCACCACCCTCAGATTGCAGACAACCAGCAATTGCTATCTCATCCGTTGCAGGAGAAACGACAGTACCATTAACGGACTGTCCTGTTTTTAACTCACACAAGGTATCCAAAACTAATTGAAAAAGATCAACAAATGTTTCAGGACCACAGTTGGTATCAACCAAGCACGACACGTCGTAACTATTAACATTTAATGTTTTAAGAACATCACACAACTTTGTTGCTAGTTTATAAACAACATCAGATACTCGATCTCCTGTACACAACTTAATCCCTGGTATATTTGGACCAGACCATACAACACAATTACTTGTTGTTGTAACACACCCATCAGGCTTTGTATTTTTTGGAACTCCCATAGTAATAATATAATGAAATTTTTCTAATTAGGACAGCACATTTCTGCATTTTCTACTAAATCCATTTTTAAAACAAAATGGTCTATTACAGATTGTTCTAT
>Ga0335396_10002497_pt1 | contig 22144 bp, 14 predicted proteins | sample FRY02_FD_205743 | JGI IMG/M metagenome (GOLD analysis project Ga0335396, IMG submission 205743) | Freshwater microbial communities from Lake Fryxell liftoff mats and glacier meltwater in Antarctica - FRY-02 (spades assembly) (version 2) | ecosystem: Environmental > Aquatic > Freshwater > Ice >... | reverse complement strand
CGGCTTCGCTATAAAGAGAGAGCAAAGTTGAAATCCTTTCCTGAACACTAGGTAAAGCCACCAAACTTGCATCCATCAGATAAAAGGAATCAAGGTCTGGGTCGAGAATAAGATTAGAAGTATCGCCCAAATGCGTGATCATTGTGCGTAAAATTTTAATGAGGTTATCATGTTCGTTTTTGCAGGCATCGGGCGTCATAGTCTGCCAGAATTTTCGTAGCTGATCCCATTTTCTTGAAAAGTTATCAATCTTTGCTTCTTCTCTTTTTCTCTTGGCAAGCCCATCATAGGTGAATTGCAAAATCGGCCCGAGTTCTTTATCCATACCTTCCAAGATGCGTAGGGCAGAATCCAAGCTCGCTTCTTCTTTGGTAGCAGTAGTTAAGGCAGTAGCATCACCTCCAAGAACTGTAAGTGCAGCATTTTTATGAACCAGCAGAGATCGCAATATTTTCTCGAGGGGCCTCTGAAAGTTATTCCCTTGTTTTTCGAGCACTGCAAAACCGAGGCGCTCCTGTATGCCATCGATTGTAAAATAAAGTAGCACAGAAATAGGAAGTAAAAAACTAGCAGAAATAAGAAGAAGCCTTTGCAGAATACTCATAGTAAACTCTCACTTTAAATTTCGTTGTTTCCTAGGTCAAATCCAACCCTGTATTTATTTCCTAATAAAATCCTACGATTTTATCTGAAAAGTTTTTACGATCTTTTCCAATTCAGAAGCCATGGCATCTAACCCCAGTGCCGCTGTTTCCAATTCGGTTGCACCCTTAGAGGTACTTCGGGCGGCTTCTGCAAGCCCAGAGATATTCTTGGCAATTTCCGAACTACCCATAGCAGCATCGGCTGCATTTCTAGTAATCTCGCGCGTGGTTGCTGCTTGCTCTTCCACTGCACCTGCAATCGTACTTTGTATTTCGTGAATTTTGCTTATGATATTGCGGGTCTTCTCGTTGGAATTTACCGCTTCACGAGTATCAGATTGAATCCCTTCAATTTTTGTTCTTATATCTTCGGTCGCCTTCGCTGTTTCTTTAGCAAGTTCTTTCACTTCACTTGCGACCACTGCAAAACCTTTACCAAACTCCCCTGCTCGGGCAGCTTCAATGCTGGCGTTTAATGCCAATAGATTTGTCTGCTCTGCTATCGAAGTAATTACTTTGATTACATTACCAATGATGTTGCTATTTTCGCCTAGCCTTAAAACGGCTTTATTCCCCGTTTCTGCAATGCTAACCGCTTCATTTGCAACTTGGGCTGCCTGTTGTGACTGCCTGGCGATTTCTCGTATTGTCGCTGTTATTTCTTCTGCTGCGCTTGCAACGGATTGAATATTTACGCTTACTTCTTCTGCAGCACTTGCAATTGCATTCGCTTGGGCAGAAGTTTCCGTTGCGTTGGCGACCATACTCTTACTAACCATTTTCTGGTTATTAGATGATAAAATCAATTTTTTAGAGTTGCTTGATATTTGAATAAACGAATTATTTAAACCTCGCCCAATATACCAAACAAGAATGAATGAAAGAATCAGGGCCAATGTAGAAAGTGCTAAGGAAAAGCGTCTATCTTTCTGAAACTTATTAATTCTCAGTTCTAATAAAACTTGAAGTTCAGCGGAGCATATATCCCAGAGGATGAAAGAATCCTCAAGGGCCTCGTTACCCGCTTCCAAAATTTTTGGATCAACTTTAATAAGTTGTTCCGGCTTAAGAGAGGAAAGAAGCTTAGAAAAATCACCAGAAGCCTTCTTGAATTTCTCCAAGGGTGCATTAATATTCTTCTGTAAAGATTCCGACTTGCCATAGAAATTATTATCTTCGTTCAGGGCAGTATCGATGCTTAATAAAATCCTATCCAAATCAATTTGTTGAAAAATGGCATTTTGAATCGCCAAAGCTATTTTATCTTCTTGGTCGCTTGCGCCATGTTTAGCCAGCGAAGTATAAATAGTAAGTAAGGATAAAATTCTTTCCTGAACACTAGGTAAAGCCACTAAACTTACATCCATCAGATAAAAGGAATCAAGATCCGGATCAAGAATAAGATTAGAGGTATCTCCCAAATGAGTGATCATCATTCGAACAATCTTAATAAGATAATCATGTTCAGCTTTGCATGCATCGGGTGTCATAGTCTGCCAGAATTTCCTACACTGATCCCATTTTCTTGAAAAGTTATCAATCTTTGCTTCTTCTCTTTTTCTCTTGGCAAGCCCATCTTGAGTGAAATGCAAATTAGTGCCCAACGATTTTTCTAGCATCTCAAGATTTCGAATCGCAGAATCCAAACTCGCTTCTTCTTTGGTAGCAGTAGTTAAGGCGGTAACATCACCTCCAAGAACTGTAAGTGCAGCATTCTTATGCACCAGCAGAGATCGCAATATTTTCTCGAGTGGCCTTTGAAAGGTATTCCCTTGTATTTCAAGTGCTGCAAATTCAATGCGATCTTGAATTCCATCAACTGTGAAATAAAGCAACACAGAGATTGGAAGAAGAAAACTTACAGAAATAAGAAGAAGCCTTTGCAGAATACTCATACTAAAATCTCACTTTGTTTTTCTTTAAGAGGTAAAGGCTTATCTTCAAGAATTTGCCCAATATCTAAAATATGCAGTAATTTATTCTTAAGCTTATAAGTGCCGCTTATAAAACGCCTTATTTCACCAGGAAGTGTTTCTGGGGGAATTTCAAAATCAGACTGTTGCACCACCACCACATCTGCAACTGAATCAACTTGCAGGCTATAAAATTCATCTTGAAGCTTGAGGACGATGTTCATGCAGTTGGAAATTTCCAAAAGGGGCAATCCCAACAATTGGCGCATGTTTATTGCAAGTACAATATTTCCACGAAGGTTGATAAGGCCGTTGAAAGCTAAGGAAGCCAGTGGAACTTTGGTAACTATCAGAGGTCGCAGAATTTCCTGAACATCTTGAATAAGAATACCGAACAATTTGCCATCGATTGCAAAAGTGGCGCAGGAAAGTTCCTTGCTCAAGATAAGACCTCCGATTTTTTTATAGTGAAGGCCAAAAGCACATCCAAGTCAACAAACTCAGTAATTTTCCCGCTAACGATGCCGGTCTTTTTAATTCCACGCCCAGTGCTATCGCCAAGGATTTTTATTGATTCATAAACCGTATCAAGAATTTTCTCTACTGCTAGCCCGACATATTTTCCTTCAAAGTTATGAACGACAACCTGAATTTTTCTGGTTTTATCTTGGGTATCAAAGCTATTCTTGATCCCCAAGATTTTTCCTAAATTGTAAATAGGCAATATGCCTTCGCGATATTGAACCAAGAACATATCGCTTGTTTTTTCAAGCTGAGATACCTTGAATTCTTCCAGCCTTACCACTTGCTCTAAGGGAATTGCAACCCGGCATTCGCCCCCCGGACTAACCAAAAGAAGGCCCTCGCCTGCCGCTTGTTTATCAACTTGTATTTCATCTTGTTTCGAAAGTTCTTGAATACCCAGATCGCGAATTTTCGGAAGGGCTTTTCCCAACCGGGCCACACCAGAAACATCCAGAATGAGTTGCACCAACCCATCGCCCATAATTGTCACCCCGGCAAAACAACCCACGCCTTTCAGCCTCGAAGGCAGGGGTTTTACCACAATCTCACTAGTATCCTTTATCGAATCCACTAGTAGGCCAAACTGCTTATCTTCAGCCTGTAGAATCACTATGTGATTAGGTTGCGATTGAGTTTTGGATTGGCCCTTGATTTGTAAAAGTTCCGATAGGCTGATCAAGGGAATAAGTTTCCCACGAAATCGGTATACGGGGGTTTCATGCACATACTCAATGCCACCAACTTTACTATCATCTTTTAATCTGAGCAATTCGATGATATGCGTTTGAGGAATAGCGAAATTTTGGCCAAAAGCGCTAATACTTAGCGCCTTGATTATTGCAAGGGTAAGAGGAATACGCAAGTGAATCGTGGTGCCTTTATTCACTTCGCTTTGAATATCAATCATGCCACCAATTTTTTCGATGTTGTTTTTTACAACATCCATGCCAACGCCTCTGCCCGAAACGCTGGTGATTTTTTCAGCAGTCGAAAATCCGGGTAGGAATATTAACTGCAACACCGAGTTATCACCCATTTGCGCTAGTTGATCCGAAGAAAGCAATTGTTTTTCCAGAGCCTTCGCTTTAATTCGATTAAGGTCGATACCTTTCCCATCATCAGAAATCACAACATTAACACGGCCGCTTTCATGATAGGCCCGAAGCAATAGAATACCTTCAGGTTTTTTATTGGCCCTAGCCCTGCCTTCAGGGGATTCAATTCCATGATCGATTGAATTCCTTACAAGATGTGTTAACGGATCTTTAATAGCTTCGATAAGGGTTTTATCAAGTTCAGTATCTGCACCCTGCATTTGCAGGTTGATTTGTTTGCCCAATTTGAAAGCAACTTCGCGAACCATGCGCGGAAATTTGTTCCATACATTCGATATGGGTTGCATTCGAGTTTTCATCAATGCTTCTTGCAACTCGGAAGTCACCAAATTGAACTGCCTAGCTGCTATTTGCAACAACGAATCGTTCAACCTAGTCGAGCATTGCAGCAATTGATTGCGCGATAAAACCAGTTCGCTCACCAGCGACATTAGTTTGTCAAGAATTTCAACCGGAATACGCACCGAGGAATCGGAAAGCGCGGAAACCACTTCTCTGTGTATTTCTTCCGTTTTATCCTTCGGAGCAGAAATTGGCGCAGCTGGCCTCTCTAATATCAAAGTTCCTGATGTTGATGGCAAGGTAACAGGGTTCGCCTCATCTGAAAATGCACTTGCCAGGTCCTTGGTATGCACCAAAGTTGGCGCAATAACAGGCTTGGGATTTAGCTTAATCTCGAGGGGAGGCGTTTTGGCCAGCGCATCACCGATAGATGCCTTTGGCTTGGTGCAATCATTTAATGCATTGATAATGCTATCCGAATCTGAACTGCCTTCATTAAGATTAGATTCAAGGCTAGAAAGAATGGCTCTGGTGCCATCGATTGCGCCTAAGAGTGCAGAAGTAATTATTGCATTTGGCTGAAGCGAGCCATCGCGTATTTTACTCAGCAAAGTTTCTGCAGCATGGGTCAGCTTTTCAAGTTTCGACAATCCAAGAAAGCCCGCACTACCTTTAATAGTATGCATCACACGAAAGATACTTTTTACCAATTCTGGATCGGGGGACTTCTCTAATTGGAGAAGTTCAATATCCATGCGCAACAGGTTTTCCTGACATTCAATAAGAAATTCTTTGAGGGCTTCATCCATTTCAACAATTGCTGGTAAAGTTAGTTCTGCAGTTGAAGGGGGTGAAGGTTGTTGTGGTTTTTCCTTAACGGTAGGTGCCGTTGCCTTGGCGCAATCATTTATTGCATTGATAATACGATCTGAATCCGAATTGCCTTCATTCTGGTTAGATTCCAAGCTTGAAAGAATAGCTCTGGTGCCATCGATTGAGGCTAAGAGTGCAGAAGTAATTATTCCATTAGGCTGAAGCGAACCATCGCGTATTTTACTCAGCAAATTTTCTGCAGCATGGGTCAGCTTTTCAAGTTTCGACAACCCAAGAAAACCTGCACTACCTTTAATAGTGTGCATCACCCGAAAGATACTTTTGACCAATTCCGGATCGGTCGACTTCTCTAATTCGAGAAGCTCAAGATCCATACGCAACAAGTTTTCATGGCACTCAATAAGAAATTCTACTAGTGCCTCGTCCATTTCGCTCATAAGTAACTTAGTATTTAGGAAGCTTATCGATATAAAAGTTTCGAACTAAAACATGATAGCATAGGAAATATGCGTAAACTTTAAGGGAAAGAATGTTTTTTAAAGCAAAAGAGTATCAGAATGAGATTTAAAAGGCATAATCGTTAAAACTGTGTAAAAAAGAACACTATTTTACATTCAAAGGGCAATAAACTTAGAGATTTCCATCTTCAGGGTGGAAGCCTCGGCAGATTTCGAAAGAATTCTACAAGATTTCAAGTTTCTGATGGGATCAAGCAAAAAAGAATCGGGTTCGCTGGTAATCAGCAGTACGGGGAGATTTTTAAGCTTGGCATCCTGACTAAGGCTTTCAACAAAGCCCTTGCCATCCATAATAGGCATATGAAAATCACTGATTACAAAAAGAAAAGATCGGGTCTGGGCCAAGGCCAATCCCTGGGCACCATCGGCTGCTTCTATCACATCATCAAACCCCAAGGTTTTTAAAATACCCAGCATTCTTCGCCTCGCAAAGGAACTGTCATCAACCAAAAGCACGGTTTTAGATGCGGGTTGCGCAGTAACAGTTTTAGCAACGCTAGTGAGGCTTGCTATAAAAGTTGAATGAAGTTGTTCTGGAGTGAAGGGCTTTCTAAGAATTTTAAAATCAACCGTTGCAGCCAAGGATTCCATTTCATTATCAATGTTCGAGGTAATTAAAATAAAAGAAATATCCTTGCCCAAGGGTGATGCTTTTACTTTTTGGGCAAGCTCAATGCCACTGCAATCGGGTAAATTTTGGGAGCAAACAATAGTTTTAAAACCACCCTTGTTGAATTGTTCGAGTGCATCTGCGCCTGAAAGCGCAAGTTTTACATCTGAAATACCAAGCGATTTAAGCTGGTTCCCAATCATCATACCTTGAAGTTTGGAAGGCTCAACAAGCATTACCTTGGTGCTATTGCTTTGAGAAAGTGCCAACTCAACTGGGCTAGGTCGCTCGACAAATGCAGTTGCAGCGTTACTCAAATCATTAGGGAGAGAACATTTTTGGCTTGGGTTGAAAATTATAGTACCTTCTGATTCCTCAGAGGTGCGCTTTGCATTTGGATTGTCAAAAAAAGCGGTACTTGCATCCATTTCAGTTTTGGTATTTTGCGGATTTATTACGATACTAGAAGGCGCCACATTAGAAATCTTCTCAACCTTCTTAATGTTTTCGAGATCCTCAATTACTTCGTTCATGGTCTGATATCGCTGATCAACCGTCTTTGCAACCATCTTCGTAAAGATGGCTTGTAGTGTTTCTGAAACATCAGTTCGAGATTCTCTAAGGCTTGGAATAGGATGGGACATATGAGCCATCAGCTTATCCATCACGGATTTACCCGTGTAAATATTTTTACCAGTCAAGATGTAATAAAGGGAGCAACCAAGGCTGTAAATGTCTGCGCGATTATCAACACCGCTGGTATTTTCAGCTTGTTCCGGGGCCATAAATTCTAAAGTGCCTGCAATCGTGAATTGCTGAGTAAGGCCCTGCTTATTGTGATCATCCGCAGATTCCGCCTCGGTTATGCGAACAAGCCCAAGGTCTGCAACCTTGATATTGCCCTGCCTATTTCTCATCAGGTTTTGCGGCTTTATATCGCGGTGCACCATCCCCTGCTCGTGTACATACTGCAAAGCTTTTGCAGATTGAATCATAGCATCGATTGCCTCACTGATGGGCAGGGGGCCGTGCTTGCGCACAATCCCATCAAGATCACTGCCTTCAACAAATTCAAGAACCAAAAAGAATCCAGATGGCCCGAAATCTGCATCATAAGCCTGAATAACCCCCGGATGATTGAGGCGGGCTAAAGTTTCGATCTCTCGTTGGAAGCGTCGCAAATGATCTGGGTTTTCTTGAATTTCAGGGTTGAGCACCTTGATTGCAACTACCCTGCGCATGCGCTTGTGCCGGGCGCGAAAAACCGTCCCCATACCACCTGCGCCCAAACGATCCAGAATGAGATAATTATCCATCACCAAATCTGCAATACGCTGGTCACGAAGTTGGCCTGCTTGAAATGCTGTAATAAGTCCTATCTGTTCTAAAAAATCGCCCAATGCATCGCGATCATCTAGGCCTGCGGATTCCGGATATTTCTCTAACGCAGAATCAATTTCATCTTGATGGATTACTCCATGCTTCACTAGTTCGCCAATTGCAATTTCAACTTCTGGCTTCATCGATAGACCTGCGCTAAAATTATGACTTAAAATATTAATGTTCTTTATAAGGCATAAATCTGTATGGAACAATGAATTGATTTGGTAATTTCATTAAGTAACTGACTGTTTCTTATTATTGGGGTCTGCAATGAACAATAGAACTACCGGAAAGATCATTGGTTTTTCACTTGTCCTTGCATTAGGAATTTATGGCTTTTCTATTGCCAATGTTTTCCTAATCCCCCTTAAAGATGAAGAAAACCTAAACATTTACACTTGCAAATGGACTAATACCCCACCCATCATTGATGGCAAACCCGACGATACCTGTTGGGACAAAGCAATTGCGATCGATAATTTTCACCTGCCCTGGTTGCAGGAAAAAGATAGGCCTTCCCGCACCAAAACCAAAGCAAAGCTTCTTTGGGACCGCGATAATTTTTATTTTCTGGCCCAGTTGGAAGATCATGACTTATTTGCGGATATCTTCGACCATGATGGCAAAACTTGGGATAATGATGTTTTTGAAATCTTTCTTAAGCCCTCAAGCAAACACACTGGTTATTACGAATTTCAGGTGAATGCTGCAAATACTTTTTTTGATTGCTTCTTCCCCAGGCGTAGTATCGAAAACTTTCCTGAACTCGTAAAAGCCGATAAGTTTCACATGGAAGCCAAAGTCGCCCTTGATGGCACACTAAACAAACGCGATGACCGCGACAAGGGCTGGACTGTGGAAGGCCGTATCCCTTGGGTGGATTTCGCCAAGACAGGTGGCAGGCCTAATATTAATGAAACCTGGAGTTTCGCACTTTGTAGATACGACTACGATATAAAAGAAAAAGGCCCCGAGCTTTCCACCTCTGCCCCTTTAAAATCTAAGCCCTATGCAGACTTTCATCTCTTCCAAGATTACGCCCCGATTGTTTTTGAAGGCCCAATTGTACCTGCCACCAACACGGGCCGTGTTCCTGCTAAAAACATGAAAGTAGTTGGCTCACCTGAACCACCCCTGCCCTACAAGACCGTCAATGCTTTCCCTAAACTCAAATTCAAAAACCCTGTTGCTACGATTCGCATTCCAGATTCTAACAGCCTTTTAGCTAGTTGTATGGAGCGCAATTATGGCCCCACTTCTATCGTCCGATTTAACTCCGACGAAAACGCTTCTGAAATGGACACCTTGTTTAATTGCAAAGATACTATTTACGATTTGATCCTGCATCCAGAATTTTTAAAGAACGGCTACATCTTCCTTGGTTGTAATGGCCCGGGTGCTGATAACAAAAAATATTGCAGAATCGTTCGCTACACGATGCAAAATAAACCCCCTTACAAACTGGATGAAAATTCGAAAACCATTATTTTTGAATGGCTTTCTGATGGGCATAATGGCTGCGCTATGGCTTTTGGTAACGATGGGATGTTTTATGTCACCAGCGGTGATGGTACCTCCGATTCCGATACTTGGCTTTCCGGTCAAGATTTGACTAGGCCATTAGGCAAAGTTCTTCGCTTCGATATCGATCACCCTGATAAAGATAAACAGTATTCGGTTCCAAAAGACAACCCCTTCCTACATATCAAAGATGCAGTTCCTGAAACCTGGGCTTACGGCCTCCGCAACCCTTGGCGTATGCACTGCGATAAAAAAACGGGGCACCTCTGGGTTGGTAACAATGGCCAAGACCTTTGGGAACAAATTTACTTCATAAGAAAAGGTGAAAACTACGGCTGGAGCGTTAAAGAAGGTTCTCACGATTTTTATGTCACTCGCAAACCTGGCCCCACCCCTTTTGTCAAACCCACCGCAGAGCATCCTCATTTAGAAGCCCGCTCTCTTACTGGCGGTATTGTTTATTACGGAGCCAAATTCCCCGAACTGCAAGGTTGCTATATCTATGGCGACCACTCCACTGGCAAGATCTGGGGTATCAGACACGATGGTGAAAAAGTTACCTTCCATAAAGAAATTGCAGATACTTCTCTTCAAATCACCGGCTTTGGCGAAGACATCGATGGCAACCTCTTGGTTGTTGATCTCCTTGGATCCATCCACAAGTTCATCCCTGTTCCAAAGGATCTTCCCCAACCTCACTTTCCCAGAAAACTTTCCGAATCGGGTTTGTTTAAATCCATCCCTAATCATCTAATGGTTGATGGCGTCATCCCCTATTCCGTCAATGCGCCTTTTTGGTCAGACCAAGCTTTCAAGGCACGCTTCATCGCCTTGCCCGAGTTTGATTCCGAGGGCAAACCAAGTTTGATTGATTACTCCGGCACAAAAAGCTGGAACTTCCCCAACAGCACCGTCATTATCAAATCTTTCGCACTTGAAATGGAACAGGGCAATCCTCTAAGCAGAAAATGGATTGAAACCCGTTTCATGACCCGACAAGATGGCGAATGGGTAGGCTATTCCTATCTCTGGAACGACCAACAAACCGATGCCGATCTTGTTGGATCCTTGGGCAAAGATGTACCCTACGAAATTAAAGATAAGAGTGAAAAGGCAGGCATTAGAAAACAGGTTTGGCATTACCCAAGCAGGGCAGAATGCATGGTATGCCATAGTCGGGCGTCAAACTTTGTGCTTGGCCTTTGCGAATTGCAAATGAATAAATCTCATGATTACAACACGGGCACGGAAAACCAATTGGAACATCTTGAAAAATTACGACTTCTAAAACCTCGCACCCCTGATTTGCGCACCGCACTTAAACTTATGGGCCAAAACGATGGCAAAAAAGACAAAGACCTTGACGAGTGGGTTAATAAACTGCTTAGTTTCCCTGATCAAAGAAAGCCCGCAACCCCTGATAACCTTTTGCCTTTATCCGTTTCCCAATTAAAAAAGTTGGTGAATCCCTATGACAAAAGCAATACCCTTGAATCCCGCGTGAAATCCTACCTCCATTCCAATTGCGCTAACTGCCATATCAACGCAGGCGGTGGTAATTCCCAAATCGATCTCGACTTTTTTGCAGACAAAGACAAAATCAAAATCGTGGATGAAAAACCCAATCACCATGCCTTTGGTTTCAAGAATGCAAAAATAATTGCACCGGGCGACCCCGAACGATCAGTTCTCTTGCATCGTATTTCCATCGTGGGTGCGGGCCAGATGCCTCAAATCAGCAGAAATATGGTTGATAAGCAGGCGGTCGAATTGTTTACCGATTGGATCAAGGCACTTCCCAAATGATCCCCCTTCTTCAACGCTGGGCCAGTACTTGGCCTGGCATCTTTCTTTTTGTTTTTATCACGATGGGAGTAATAATCCCTACTGGGTTTCTAGGCGACCCGGGTACTTTCTGGCATATCCGAACTGGCGAATGGATGATCGATCATCTCCAAGTTTTACGCACCGACCCCTTCTCGCAATCGGAAAGTGATTGGATACCAACCCAATGGCTCGCAGAAATCGTCATGGCCTTTGCTTATCGATTTGCAGGCTTTGCAGGCGTAACTACTCTTTCTTCAATTCTTATTGCAGCTTGGGTTTCTATTCTTGCTCGAAGGTGGTTTCTTTCGGGTATGCACCCCATCCTCGTTTGGTTTTTTGCAATTCTGGTTCTGATGGTTGGGGCCATTCATTTTCTCGCTAGGCCTTTATTAATCAACTATCTAGGCATCACAATGGTTTCTTATTTTGTGGTCGATTTTGAAAACCGCAGGGTAAAGGCTTTATGGCTTTTATGGTATTTCCCGCTGGCTATTTTTTGGGCCAACTGCCATGGCGGATACCTAGGTGGCATTTCCATCTTGGGCCTTGCAATCTTAATATGGATAGCCCAATACTTTTTTTCAAAAGGCCCTATCAAAGATTTTAAAAGCCTTTTAACACTTAGTGCAACAGGTGTTTTATGGCTTCTCGCCCCCTGCATCTCACCTTTCGGAATTGGAATGTATGCAGAATGGCTGAAAATTTGGTTTAAACTTGATCTTTCAAGTTATATTATTGAACACGCTGCGCCAAAATTGTTCGATGTTTACATGTTGGCAGCTTACGCAGTATTTGCTGCAGTGACCCTGTTTTTTTTCATCTCTTCGAAAGGAGATAAATATCTAGGTATCACAGGTTGCGTTTGGGCTTGGTTTTTTTTGGCAATGAAGCGTGCCCGCAATGCCCCCATATTCATCAGTGCTTCTGCCGTAATGTTTGAAGAAATTTGGCTTCATCTTGTCAGTTCACAAAAAATAAGAGAGGACTGGATTATTCGTCAACCCGCCAAGCCTTCTAAAAAAATGCTCGCAGGGTCAATGCTTATTGTGGGTGGTTTATTACTAGCTTCAGTTCTTGGCTGGCACCAAGTTCAACTCAATCCTAAAACATGGCCCGTGGATCTTATTGAACCGATGCAACAGATGGCATTGGAATACGGTGCGGGAACCAAAATCTACAACGAATTAAATGACGGAGGCTTTTTGATTTTCTATTCCCCCAAATGGAAAGTTTTTCAAGATGATCGCTGCGAGATTCACGCTTTTAGAAATGGTTATACCGAGGGTGGTTGGCTTAAAAAACAGTTTGCATTGCAATTACATAACCCGGGTACTCTCATTAGTGAAATAGAGAAAAAAGGCATTAATCTGGCAGTTGTTCCTAAAGAAACCGCGGTAAGCCAATCTTTAGCCAAAACATCAGTTTGGGAGCGAGTTTTTGCAGGAAAGACTCATGAAATTTGGGTTTTAAATCGCCCTGAACTTTAACCGTTTTTATAATATTTACAAAAAAATCTGATAAAAGTTTCATTATTATTTGACTAACTCAAATAATAAATCTAAGTTACAATGTTGGTTGATGATTAAGAAATGATTAAGGGGTAAAGCAAGCGGCGTTAACGCTTGAAAATTGGCAAAATGTTCCCTCTATTTTCTAATCTCAACATTTTTTTTACTAGGAGTTTACGATGAATAGCTTGAAAGAAAAAATTGCCAAATTCCTGAAGAGTGAAGATGGCCCAACCGCTGTTGAATACGCAGTTATGGTTGCCCTGATTATCGTTGTAGCAATCGGCGCTGTTACTACGCTTGGTACAAAGGTAAGTAGTACCTTCGATAGTGCTGCGACTGCGATTACTACTGCAAGCTAAATATATTTTTCCAATTTAGCGAGTTAATTGTTATGAAGTCTTTGCAAGAAAAGATTTTAAGGTTCATTCATAGTGAAGATGGCCCAACCGCTGTTGAATATGCAGTTATGGTTGCCTTGATTATCGTTGTAGCTATTGGCGCAGTTTCTTTGCTTGGCCAAAAGACCAGTTCTACTTTCAATACTGCTGCTACCAAGATTAGCACCACTACAGCGAGCTAATTTGGATTGAAGAACAATTTAAAAGGCACTTGTAACCGAAGTGCCTTTTATTTACCGTAAGAATATTTATTAAGATCCATATTATTGCAATTGAAAACTTCGTCTCTTAAAGATTTCCAAAGAAAACCTTAGCTTTCATCTATCGTAACGATGATTCAGTCGCATATGCAGTTCTGGTCGCCTTGTGCATAGTAATCGCAATCTCAGATGTTACTGCGCTTGGCGAAAAGATTAGTGCGATGTTTAATAATGCTGCGGCTTCCATAAAATAGCTGTATCATTATATACTCTGGTGTTTTGCTTTTGGTTGTTCATTTTTGAGGGCATAATGCATTTTTCTTGGAATATTTGGCCTCTTGTTCTGGTTAGCCTAGCGATGATAATCGCTGCGGTTATCGATGGCTGGAAACTTAAGGTCCCTAACGCACTCACTTTTCCCTTAATCATCTCAGGCTGGGTTCTTGGATTACTAAATACTTTTCAAATGCTTCCTGAGTCTGGTATCGGTGGAATTGGTGGCAGCTTAACTGCCACTTTTTTAGGTTTTGCCCTTATATTTCCTGTTTATGCAATTGGAGGAATGGGGGCAGGGGATGTTAAAATGCAAATGGGTTTTGGCGCCTGGGTTGGTGCTTACTACCCCTTCGGACAAGCCCAATATATTGTTTTGATTGCTTTTTGTTGGGGCGCTATCATCGGGGGAATTATCGCTTTATTTATGATGGCGTTTCGAAAACAATTGAACACCAACTGGCAAAATACCAAAGAAATTCTTGCTGACCTTGCTTTAATAAGTGTTTCTGAAACCGAGCAAAAGGCTGCAAAACGAAAACCTCGTATGCATTTACTTCCCTATGGTATCCCACTTTGCCTTGGCTTTCTGGGCTATCTGGCTTACCTGCACCTTTATTTACATATCCCTTTGCCCGTTTATCCTATTCAATAATTAGCTTTTCTTGAAATATAAGCTAAAGTATTTTATGGGCAGCCAACGAATGAGCTGCGGTCCCGTCGCAAGAAGCTTAAAAACCGTAAACAAGGCATCCTATCCTTCCTTGTTTAACCAATCTTAGACTACTTTATCATTATTTTCGTTATAATCGATAAATCTTGAAGTTAGTTATGCTCGTGTGCCGAAGAAATATCTAAGGGATGGTCCGAATATTGGGACTACCTTTGGATTTCTTTGGTGACCCGGGCGAATGTGGAGGCCCGAGACGATGAATCCTAGAATGTTGGTGCTGGGTATGGCGGTTTTTTGCGGATTGACCGCTGCCTACCTTGCGATGAATTATAATAAAGGGAATCAAGGTCCAAAAATGGTGGAAGTTCTTAGAACTAAAAGTAAGGTACCTTTCCGCGAAAAGATTTCTGATCCTCAGAAGTACTTCGACATTGTTACCGTGCCGGAACTTAATCTTCCTCCCAAAATTTTAACTTCTTTTGAACTGATCAAAGACAAAAGCCTCAATAAAAATCTTACCGAGCAATCCTTTGTCACCGCTGATGATCTGCTTGGCCCTAATCAACATTACCTTACCGACCAACTTGAAAAGGGTAAAAGGCTTTTTGGCCTTACCGTTAATGCTGAATCGCTTGCGGGCGGGTTTATCCTCCCGGGCTCTACGGTAGATCTAATTGGCACCAAACGCTTAACCAATAACAATATCGAAACTCAAACTGTTTTGGAAAACATTCGAGTTATGGCTGTAGGCGACAAATCCACCATTAATGAAAAGCAAGGCGATGTACGCCATTCGATCGTTGAAAATACCGTGACTCTTGAAGTTACCCCGGAAGAAGCCCAAGTCTTGGCAATGTGGAAATCCATTGGCGAAATTAAACTTTCCGCAAGGGCCAAAGATGATAATGAAAAATTGAATATCAAAAACACCAAGCTTTTTGAAGAAATGAAAGGTGAAGTTGCCTTAAAGAATGAACCTGAGAAAAAGAAAGCTAAACCCAATTTGTTCGGTGGGAATGATAATAAACACACCCTTGTTATCTTTAATACCAAAGATTCAAAAGAAAATATCGCCAACAATGATTCGGTGCAGTTTGAAGAATACGAAAAAGGTAAATGGCGCACGGTATTAAAAAACATCCGGAATCCAGATATTGCTGAGCAAGCAGTTGAAGTTCCGGAAGTTGCGCCAGAGAAGGTTAAGCAATAACCTAGAAAAAGTTAAGCAATAGTTAGAGATGGTTGCGGGGTCTTATAATTTTGGCGAAGGAATCGCCAGTTTGTTTGAAGAGGTTGCAAGGATGCCATATAAAAATTACTACCTAGCTAAAAGCCTGCAAGCTTGCATGAGCCTAATCGTCTTGGCTGGCAGTGTAGCATCGCTATTTGGTCAGCAACAACCTTTGGTGCAAGCGCCTGATTATTCAATCCCAGTTGATTTTGCTATTAAAATCCAGATGAAAAGTGGCAAAACTATCAAGCTTGCGCGAACTTTTGACAATAAAATCTTAGAAGTCAAAGATGTTTTGAACGACCCTAAATCTGTTCTTCTGCGTGGTTTAAGCGAAGGCATTGCAACTTTAGAATTGATTTCTACCGATGAAGAAAAACAAGTTTTAGAAATCTTTGTTTTAAGACAGTCCACACCTGTAACGAATTTGAAGTTTGCTAAAAATTCTACCATTGATATTGCAGAACTTAAGAAAGTTTTAAGTCAGGCTGTGCCTACTGGCACTATTAATGTGGAAATGATTACCACGGATTCGGTATTTGTCACCGGCGTAGTAAATTCATTAGAAGATATGCGAACTATTCTTCACCTTGCAAGCAAGATAGTTGACCCAGGATATCAAGAAAAGGGTAAGGAAGGGCCTACTTATGATTTAAATGATGATAAAGACAAAAAAATCGTTACTGTTTCCGCCAAGGTTATTAATGGCCTTAAACTAAGGCAAAATAGAGATGCGGAACTTGTACTACAAGGGGTCGCTCCAAGAACTTCTTTTGATATCGATTACCTCAAAAAAGTTATCAAGGATGCAGTGCCCAATTCCAATATTCAAGTAATCCCTATCACCAAAGATGCGGTAATTCTTTCAGGTTATGTTTCCCGTGCTGAAGATATCGGTATGATTCTTGCCATTGCCAGTAATATCGTCGACCCAACTATTTTTGATACCCAAGTAATGCAAACACCTGTTGCAGCACCAACAACAAATCAAATACCAACAACCGGTGCTAACCTTACTGATCCTAATGCGGCTGCAACTATCCAGCAACCTACACCGTCGCCTAGAACTTCCCAAAAAGTAATCAATGCACTTCGTGTTGCGGGCGTTCAACAAGTTCAATTAGATGTAGTGGTGGCGCAAGTTTCCCGTTCTGAATTCAGACAATTAGGGTTTAACTTTCTTGCTTCGAAAAATAGCTCCTTCATTGGTAGCACCTTGACCGGCCTTGCTGCCCAACCTACTGCTTTGGGCGCAGGCCTAACTTCAGGAGCCTCACAAGGATCTTCTCTGGCTGCCAATGGTTTTGTTTCAAGCGCCACGGCTGCTGCTAATATTCCCTTCGGCGTTTTAAACTCCAATAGTGGCTTCCTCGGGTTTCTACAGGCACTTCGCAGCGAAAATGCTTCCAAGCTTTTAGCTGAACCCAAGTTGGTTACTTCCAGTGGCAAGCAAGCTTTTTTTCAAGTTGGAGGCGAACAAGCTGTCCTTAGTGGCGCATCTGGGGTTAATGGCCCTGGTGCTGCTTTTCAACCTGTTGGTACCTCTCTTAGTTTCCTGCCCATCGTTTTAGGAAATGGCAAAATTCAATTGACGGTTAATCCAAGAGTTCGTAGCCCCAATCCAGCTTTAGGTATTACAACATCCTTTGGATTTGTAACCGGGTTTGATGATAAGCAAGTCAATGCTACTGTTGAAATGGAAACAGGGCAGACTTTTGTTATTGGTGGTTTGATTCAAAATGAAACCCGAGGTATTACAAATAAAATCCCCATATTAGGGGATCTGCCTTTTCTTGGGGTTTTCTTCAGCACCAAGGAATTTACTGAAACCGAGCAAGAAGTCGTGATTTTGGTCACCCCTTATTTGGTGGATCCCCAATCTTGTGATCAGTTGGCAAAATCATTGCCGGGGCAGGAAACCAGAACTCCTGATGACTTTGAACTTTTTCTCGAAGGTATTTTGGAAGCCCCCCGAGGCCCAAGAAAAGTAATTCAAGATCGCAGATACACCCCAGCATTTAAAAATGCAAAGCCTTTGGATGCTGAATCAGGTGAATCTAGGGTGCCAGGAAATTTAGTTTTTCCTACTCGCACTCAAGAAAACCTTAAATCCAAAGACCTTCCCAATCTGGAAATCAAGAAGCCTATACCACTGCCTTTGCCCGAGGTTTCAAATTCTAAAAAATCCATGGAAGCGACGATTGTTCCAATTAAAAACAGCAGAAGTTCATTCCCAATAAAGATGCTACCGGAGCAAGCAAATCCAAATAATTCCGAATCTAAAATTAAATCATCATCGTTACAGATACTTTCTCCGGTAAAATAAAAGAGAAGCTTTTAAGTACTTATTAATATTACTACGGGCAATTAAATCATGACTGAGTCTGATCAAAATAATAACTCGAAATCAGAAGACAATCTTCTTAGATTGGTCATTATGAATCCCCCAGATAAGGGGCATGAAGCATTGCGCAGTATGTTTACTCAAATACCCTACATATGGTTACAGGCAGAATGCACTAAGTACGAGTTTCTACAAGAGGTGATTGCCAACCAAACTGCGCCCCATGTTGTTGTAGTTGCAATTGATGCGGATTTGGAAAAAGCATGCAAAGCAATCGCAAAGCTTTCACAAGAAATGCCTGAAGTAAGCATTCTTGCAATTAGTAAACGAGACGATGGGCAGGCTATATTAAAGGCCCTTAGGGCGGGCGCCAAAGAATTTCTTACCATGCCCTTTGGCGTGGATACCCTCTCTGAAGCACTTCGAAAACTTGAAAAAGCAAGAAAATCCCAGCATTACCCCACGCTTGGGCTTAACAAAAAAGAAAAGACTTTGACCATCTCTTTTCTTGGCTCCCGCGGTGGGGTTGGTTGCACCAGCCTAAGCGTTAATATTGCTGCTACTCTTGCTGCTGATCCCCACAATAAAGTTGTGCTTGTGGATCTTGATCTTGCCCTAGGTGATGCAGATATTGCACTCGATTTGATTGCAGATTATACCCTTAGCGATCTTGTTGAAAACATTGATAAGCTGGATATGACCTTCCTTAACCGGTCGCTTAGCAAGCATTCAACTGGCCTGGCGCTTTTGCCACACCCCCTTAATGTTAGTGATGCAACCATGATCACGGAAGATCATTTAAAAAGAATCATTTCTTTATTGGGTGCATGTCATACGCATTTAGTATTGGATTTAAGCAAAAGCCTTCGCCCGACGGATATCTGTGCGTTGGGGATGTCGGATTTTATTTTCTTGGTGGTTCAATTGGAAATCACGAGCATTCGCAATACAATTCGTCTGCTTTCAACCTTGGATGCAGATGGCAGACTTGCCCCTAAAGTTAAATTAGTACTAAATAGGGTAGGGATGGTTACGGATATCACTCGAGAAAAAGCAGTGGAACTTCTAGGCAGGCCTTTTTTCTGGGAAGTACCCAATGATCATAAGGTAATGATGGAGTCACGAAACTCGGGAACGCCGATGGTAAAAAGCGCACCTGTCAGCAAGATTCAACTAAACTTCAGCGACTTTGCTGATGAAATTTGCAGTAAAACAAAAGCCAACAAAGGGGCCAAGTCTTTTTGGCACTCCTTGTTTAAAAACAAACCTTGATGAGAACACACAATGTCTAGGCTACAGCGGGGATTATCAGGACTTACAGGGGGATTGGGAGGCTCGGCATCCAACCTCGGCCAAGGTAAATCTTTTGATGAACTTAAACAACTCATCCATGGAAAACTCGTCGACAAACTCGATCTTTCCAAGGTTAGTGAACTTTCAGGCGACACACTCCGCAAAGAAATTCGCGTGGTAGTCGAACGACTTTGTGATACCGAAAACCCCTTGCTCAACAGGGTTGAAAAAGAAAGATTGATTGATGAAGTTTTAGATGAAACGCTTGGCCTTGGGCCCCTAGAACTTCTTTTAAAAGATTCCACCATTAGTGATATTCTTATCAATGGCCCACATAAGATCTTTGTCGAACGAAAAGGTAAGATGACCCTTTCCGAAGTCAAGTTCCGCGACAATGACCATTTGCTGCAAATCATTGATCGTATCGTTTCCAAAATGGGAAGGCGCGTTGATGAAACTTCGCCCATGGTTGATGCCCGCCTACCCGATGGATCGCGCTTCAATGCAATCATTGCCCCTTTGGCTTTGGATGGCGCAACCGTAAGTATCAGGCGCTTTGGTACCAAACCCTTGCTGATGGCAGATTTGTTAAGCTACAATGCACTCACTCCTGAGATGGCAGTTTTTTTAGAAGCATGCATCAAAGCCCGATTGAATGTAATTATTTCAGGTGGTACGGGTTCTGGTAAAACCACACTCTTGAATTCACTTTCCAGCTTCATCGGCAATGAAGAACGCGTTATCACCATCGAAGATGCTGCTGAACTTCAACTTCAACAAGAACATATTGTCAGACTGGAAACCAGACCCGCAAACATCGAAGGCAAGGGCGCTATCACCGCCCGTGACCTTGTTCGTAATGCCCTTCGTATGCGACCAGAGCGAGTGATCATCGGCGAATGCAGAGGCGGCGAAACTCTCGATATGCTTCAAGCCATGAATACCGGGCATGCTGGCTCGATGACTACCATTCACGCCAATGCACCAAGAGACGCCCAGGCTCGTATCGAAACTTTAGTGATGATGGCAGGGTTGGAATTACCGATTAAAGCCATGCGCCAGCAGATTTCTTCTGCGGTCGATCTGATCATCCAAGCGAACCGGTTGCAGGGTGGGTCCAGAAAAATTACCCACATAACCGAAGTGATGAACATGGAACAAGACATGATCATCATGCAGGATATTTTTCTTTACAAGCAACAAGGTTGCGATGGGAATGGCAAGGCTTTTGGGCAGTTTGAAGCCACGGGCGTAAGACCAAGCTTTGTACCCAGATTGGAAGCTGCAGGGGTTAAGTTTCCCCCCAATCTATTTCAAGAACGCGTTCTACTTAAGGATTAGGGATTCATACCTTGGAAATTTATCTTATCGCAATTCTGGCCTTCTTCGCAGTCACTTCATTAGTGATGGCAGTATTCATGTTTTCCACCAAGGAACCCAACAAGGCATTGGAAAGCAGGCTAGATGTACTTGCAGGAAAGATCACCCGCGAAGAAAGCAGGCAGACAGATCTGCTTCGTAAAACCTATACAGAAACGGACCGCAATTCCCTTATTCAAGCTTTCATACCTAGAATGCTATCTGTCGAAAAAATCTTGGAGCAGGCCGATTGCAATATCCCTCTTTCTACCCTTATTAGTATTTCTATCATGCTAGGCCTATCCGGGATTGGGATTCAAATGGCTGCCAACCTTCCCGTGTATGTTGCTTTTGTTTCCCTCCCTTTAATGATCCTGCCCTGGGTTTGGTTATTTCAAAAGCGTAGTGCTAGGTTGCAAAAATTCTCAGAACAATTTCCCGAAGCTTTGGAATTGTTGGCAAGGGCGCTTCGCTCTGGGCAAAGCTTGGCTGCGGGTTTACAGGTAATTGGCCAAGAGATGCTTGAACCCATAGGCGTTGAGTTTAACAAAGCCTATGAAAGGCAAAAACTTGGCATGCCTGTTGAAGAAACCTTGAAGGAGATGTGCAACCGCGTACCCAGCCTTGACCTCAAGTTTTTTGCAACTTCGGTTGCGATTCAAAAGCAAACAGGAGGGGACCTTGCTGAAATCCTCGACAAAATTGGTTACATCGTTCGTGAAAGATTCAAAATCTTGGGGCAGGTTGCTGCCCTTACAGGCGAAGGCCGCATGAGTGGAACCGTGCTACTAGCTTTGCCCGTTGCTTTGTTTATTTATTTACGGATTAGCAATCCAGAATATATCGAGCCCCTTTGGACTACAGATATTGGCCGAAAAATGCTGGCACTTTTGGTCGTAGGCCAAATACTGGGCGCCATCACTATTCGCCAAATTGTTAACATCAAGGTTTAGAAAGGAGAGAAAAATGGTAATACCCGAATTCATGCAGGATATGATTCCTTTGCTTCTCGCTCTCCTTGTGGGTATTGGGATTTGGAGTTTGCTTAGTTTATTTTCCGCTACGAACAAAAGCGAGCAGACCAATCGATTAAGAAAACTTTCAAGTAAGGATGCAACTGTCGAGATCGAATCAAATGATTCAAGAGGCAACCTCTTCAAAATGTTATTGAAGACTGCCAAGGCCCTTGCATCCCCGATGATGCCTTCGTCCGAAGGCGAGCAAACTGAAATTCGTAAAGAGCTTTCTGCTGCAGGGTTTCGCAGCGAAAATGCCGTCCCTGTTTTTCAGGGCCTGCGTTTCATCACCCTACTAATTTTCTCTCTTCCTGCAATTGCCTACTATATTCCTACTTATGGCATAACTTACGATGGCCTTAAGTATGTGGTTATTTTTAGTGCGATCGGCATGTACATTCCGAAAATCGGGCTGTGGTATGTGCGCTCTACTAGGCAGCAAGAAATCTTTCTCACACTTCCCGATATTATTGATCTTCTCGTAGTTTGTGTTGAAAGCGGGCTGGGACTTGATGCCGCACTGCGCAAAGTTTGCGACGAAATGAAGGATCATGCCAAGGTTATGGCTTCAGAACTTAGCCTTTCAAACTTCCAACTCCAGATCGGCCGCACTAGAAAAGAAGTGCTCCGCGATTTGGGCGAAAGAAATGGCGTAGATGATCTGCGAGGCCTTA
>Ga0335396_10002496_pt1 | contig 22152 bp, 16 predicted proteins | sample FRY02_FD_205743 | JGI IMG/M metagenome (GOLD analysis project Ga0335396, IMG submission 205743) | Freshwater microbial communities from Lake Fryxell liftoff mats and glacier meltwater in Antarctica - FRY-02 (spades assembly) (version 2) | ecosystem: Environmental > Aquatic > Freshwater > Ice >... | reverse complement strand
AGTGGATCCAGCCTGAAGATATACTCGAGTATGATAGCATCTATGGTATGGAGGCTCACGTGAGGAACGCAATCTATGCTCTCAAGCATCACCAGTGAATACCAAGAGACTGGATGAGTATTACTCACTATCAAACTAACAAAGAATCAATAACTAAAGAATACCTGAAAGAACTACAACAGAATTAGATATCGTATTAGATACGATCCACCATCACTAATCCTGTATTTCCTTCTCGATTGATACCAAGTGACCAAAGATGAAGTCAGTCATGAGATGCTGACTTGTGATAGAGTGTATCTCCGACGATCGGTGTGCTGATATCTGCACAATGTACACGAATCTGGTGTCTGCATCACTGATGGATAATGGCTTGAATGTGGGTGACAGAACCATCGATCTCGATCGGTGTAATCATGGTGCTGACTTGGTGTGGGCTCGATCTACCGTTGTACTCATCACTACGAGAGTGTATTGCTATCATCTTACGATCATCATCGCGGTGATGCATGATAGGAGTAGAGACTATGATCGGCTCGCGTAGCCATCCAGTGACGTCAGCATGATATATTTTTTCAATCAGTCAGAGTTTCTGATCATGGATTCGACGTTGCTTGATGTCCTGATTTTTGGCAAATCGTAATAGACCTGCCGTCTCATGATCGAGTCTTGTTAGCATACCTAGTTCTTCTTGTAGTCCAAATATGTTTATTCCTTCAGAGATTAGGTGATGATTTGCGGCTTGAGATCCTAGTCGATCAATCATATTTGCGCGTTCACCTTGAGTACTCGAAATATTGTGAGGTTTATAGACGCACCAAATATCTCCTACATCCAAATACTTAAGGTTGGTGGGAGCAAGAGTCTTGAGAGAGTGATTAGCTTGGTAGATCATTGTGATACATATGTAGGACTAATGTGCACGAGATCCTATCAAAAAATTAATCAAATGATTGGGGCTACGTAGTTGGTCGTGGTTGATCTTGAGTGAATAGACTAGTCTGATGTGATTGAGGAGTTGATCTCTGACGGTGTTGACAGAGGTTTGAGTATCAGGATTTCGTTCTACAGCAGCACTTACTCCGATATAATCCATTGTTTTACCTACGATCATAAATGGCATATCTTTACGATAGATATCTTGTATTGCTGTGATGAGTTTTTGTTTGGTTTTATCTGAGCTTTGATTGAGATCTGTGAGATAATTCTTCAGGGTTTGATTTTTGTATTGAGCATTGTTGATCATGGGATCATCATGGACGAGGATCGAGAGATCATTTCTCATTCCTAGATCAATCGGTTTAATAATAACTTCATAGGATTTGGCAGCTACGATATCTTCGAGCTGAGATACACTCTCTACTCATTTGAATGCAAAGTTCTCAAGCATACCATTTCGAGACAATATAGTTTTGAGGTGAGTAATGAAATCCTCGATCACAGGATGTGTAATATAGACAATTCTGATTGATCTTGTGCCATCAAGGTTGGTAGAGACAGATGTATTAGACTCATAGTCTTCGCTAGAAGAAGGTTTTTGATTATAGTATAGCGTGAGATTGAGTAAAGTGACTACCTGATCTCATTTATATCCTCGTACGGTATAGGTATTTTTACCGACAACGAGGTTGTTGAATGATGTAGCGATATTATAATCTGCTGTTTTGGTGTCAGGATTGTAGCTTTCGGGGAAGTACCTAACTGGACCATTGGCGGCTACAGCTACCTTGTCATATGCTTCATCAAATTTGAACGAGATGGTAAATTTTTCTTTCTGACTTGGGAGATAGGCGGTCTTGTATTTGTTGGTGCCATAAGCAAGTACATTAGTAGTGAGTAGTGGGATAGTCGACGCAGTAGCAGTAGGAGTGGCTTCAGTGGCTGCAGTGCTTCCTGATGCAATATCTCAGGATGTAAGAGGCGTAGGAGCTTCTTGTAAGATACCGAGATTACGTTTGATGGTATTCCAGTCTACAATATCCTTGGTATTGAACATACCATCGTACTTGATCAGACCAGTGACAGACATATCTTGTTGATTGAGCGTGTACGTAAATAACGAGGCAAGTTGACGTCTCGTACTGTCTGAGATAGTATTGACATGAAAATAGGAGATAATCGTCTGTGTACTCGCGATACCGTATTGAGTCAGATCATCCGATTCACCATCAATGACATAATCTATTACACTAGGATTGGACTGGATGTAGGTATTGAGCTCATCATTGTCAGCAAACTGTTTGATTTGCAAGAGCTGAGGGACATAATTGACACAATTGGTAAGGTTAAAGATTACACTGCTTTTGTCGATATTTTGTGATTTAAGTGATGCACAAGCACTTGTGATGGGAGTGATGGCAAATTGTGTCTGATAATAGGAGAGAGGTTGATCAGTGAGATATTGGGCTGGTAATATCGGATTGATGAAAAATAGCTGATTATCGATACTCTCACGAGGAAACTGTACGGTCAATGTACCATCATCATTTTGTCTAATATCAAGTTTGCCATATGAATCCAAAAACGAGAGATTCCATATATTGGACTTGATGATATCGTAATATGTGAAGTAGATATCATTGACAGTAATGCTTGTACCATCTGACCATGTTAGATTTGGGTTAATTGAGACCGTATATGATTTATTATCAGTGGTGGTCAGAGTACAGATATCACCAGTGAGCTGATTACCAGATCATAACGAAATACATCCTCTATAGAGAAGATGCTGATATCGTTTATCACTTCTGGACATACTTAAATATGGCAAATATGAGATTTTCTGAATTGTTCATTCAATCACCGTACCGCCTTTGGTTGGTATTTTGTCCGATGAGTATGCGACGTATTGATATCATAAGTGGATCGAAGTCAGTACAAATACTACTACACAGAACATAAACAAATATTTGATTTTATGCATATCATCAGGAGAGAATAAATGTGAGATTTGAATCAATGTTATAAACATCTATCCACCAAAGTCAAAAATCTCATCCACACTCTGTACCAAAAAATCACTCATGATAAGTGACTGATCGGGAGTCAAGTAATTCTTGTTAGTTTTGATTGATATTCAGAGTGTTAGGCAGATTGCAAGATTTTAACTTGCTGTTTTGTCATCATTGCAAAACGATATGTTTCAACTAAATTATTATATGTGAATTGCCCGGTTTGAAATAGAGCAATTAATTTGTTTAGCTGAGTAGAGATAAGTGTTGATATTGCAGTATAAAGGTTCTTCATGTTTTCTGCAAAAGGTGGAATTACAATACTCTCAAGTTGCTTTAAGTATGTTTGTACCATTCTAATGGCTTGCGTTGCATATTTTAGCGAAGGACTTTCACTTGGCAATTCTCCTCAAAATGCATAAGTTAGCCCGGATGTAACGATTGATTTTCACTCTACTAATCTGTTAGGTTTATTTGTATCAGGATACATTAATCCAGGTAATCATACTGACGGTTGAGAAGGTGAATTAATCATCAAAGTTAGATTAGAAAATACTACTATGATCATACAGTCCATCGCTCAAATAGTCAAGAATTATCAGTCTCATGGTGGATCAAACTTGACACGAACTCCAAATAATGATATAACTCCAACGAATAGTTATCAAGCAAACAAAAAGTCAGAACGGTTGTTCTGACTAATAATTTTTTCATACAAAATAATATATAATTTAAGGAAACACTGTAAAAACTCACGACTTACTCTAAAATTATTGTAATCTAGTAAGTCATGTGTACCCATCCGGGCATCGTAGAAGGTTTGCTGTCATGTGTTTCCTTAAATATTCTTATGAGAAAAATATCTCAATTTTTCACATATCCTATCTTTTTCTAGTTTAAGATTTCTATCATATGTGGTATTTGGATTGTTTCATGGAGATTGAACTATTGTAGGTTATAACAGATTTCAAAGCTCAATCGCTTTTTTGTCAGCTGCTTTTCGCAATCTATCGAAAAATTTTTTAACTCAATTATTACATCCTTTATGTTGATCTCAGTTTTTACTCATCATAACTAGTAATAAAATAATAATTAATTATATCGATAATAACTAAATAGGTCAACTCACCAAATTCTTAATGCTTCTTACTTCTCTAATCATCTCCAAAAATCCCAAATCATCGGGGTAGCGAACTTGGGTCGAGTGTGTGGATAATAATATCATCGAGTATCGTCTTCTGTGTGTGGGCATCGGATCACAGGAGCATCTGACATACATTCGTACTCGATACAATGTCCGATCGTAGGTCAGACTGGAGCAGTATTGGTAGTACAGCGATTTTGCTTGAGAGCTCGATCACGAGCGGCAACTCATCAAGCAAATGAGGCAAGATTATCATCAGGATGATGCATAATGATACTGGCTACAGGTCATGCACAATCATTACGTGTGATACTACCTCATACACTTCACATCCCACGGATCACATCACCACGAGCACATGCGAGAGTATTAGTAAACCATGCTCCCAGGCTGTGTCAGATGACATAGATTTCATCTTTATTGATACAGTATTGCTGACTAAACTGGTTGACGATCTCATCAAACAACGCAAAATCTCTGAGATTGTTAGATTTGTCGCCACCATTCTGTCGATTGCGAGTCGGTCATCATTTGGGTAGTCCTGAAGGATAAACTATGATTGCATCGCCTTGAGTGGTTTTATCAAGTTTGATATAGTTGCGGATATCCGCATTACTATTGGTACGCCCATGAAATACAATGACCAGTGGTGCAGGGGAGTCAGATGTATAGTTTTTGCCAATCGTGGTAAGAAAGTGACGAGTCTCTCCATACAGATTTAGTTCAGTCAATGGTGAAGATGGGGGAGTCTGACCACACCCAGAGCTGGTGACTTGACGGATACTATCCATAATACGATCTCATGATTTGGCAAGCATCAGCTGATGTGTGAGATATGCCATCTGTCCACGCGTCATCACAGTATCAGGATAAATCGCGTATTTACTGAAGATATTATTATTGTGTACCAGATTAAGGTAAGGCATATATCGATATTCTCCCACTCATTCAGTGATACCATAGTCAAAAGCATTGATGGCTATTTTGAGTCATTCTGCTATTGTGACGGAATTGTCAGGACCAAAACGATTGTCTCCGATTCACTTGATCATTTTTTGACTACTTGCATAACAGATATATCTTGCATATCGCTGATCTGTCACATCGCTAAAACAATCACTTCATTGACCAGTAAAAACTGTATTACTTGCTTCGAGAATAATTTTCATCATTTCAGCACGATTTATCTCACGATCTACTCCAAAGCTACCATCTGGATATCATTTGACGATCTCTCTATCTTGAAGATATCTGATACTGTCTGCATATTGGTATCATTCAAGATCGGTGAACTGTTGTGCATAGGTAGTATTATATCCTCCTACAAGCAAGATACAAGCTATACATCGAGCATATAGTTTCATCTTTTGGATGAAATAAAAATCTGACTAATGATATCATAGTAGAGTTGCTACATTGTTCAAGTCAGATTGATATATTTACCACAAAATATTATTACTTATCGTAATTTCTATCCAGAGGTGAAATGAGTGTGCTAAATGTTGGTTTAGAATATTTTGCTTCGATTTGTGTTTGAGTAGGAATTTTCTTGAATACGAGGTTCCAACCTAATGGAGAAGTGGTATTTTTGATTGTGATAATTGCTCCTACTGCAAACTCAATCTGTTGTGTATCTTGAGTGAGAGTGAGAGGTTGATTAAGTTGTATTTGTATTTCATCAGCAAATCCTAGTATAGGTTTGATCGATGCAATATCTTCTGCGAGAAGATCCGACAAAGAGGTATTATTACTTGCTTGATAGTATTCATGGATGTTTTTGAGTTGAGCTTGTGGCTGGTATGAGACTTTAGAGATATAGATCGTATAGCCACGATATGGATCAGCATCAAAGTGATCTACAATACGTTGTGGTGCACTACCTCTTAGACCTCTGATAGGATCCAATATATAGATCTGATCATCAGTACCGATAAACACAATTGCTCTGTGTCATTGCATCACTCCGCCAAGACCTCCATTGTAGAAATATACATCGAAGATAGTATTATGAGTACGAGTGTATTCTGACCAAATGTCCGTCTCGAGTCACGCATGTGAGCTACGTATCATCTGTCCGTCTCTATCTCCACGTAAGGCAAGTGCATAAGCATCGCCTCTAGGGATAGTGCCTTCTACCATCGAATTATAGACATACGGGAGTCCAGTCAGGTTTTTGAGATTGATCCTCGCAATCGTAGAACAAAGTATCGATCATGCTCATCCTCATTTGGCATATGATGTAATAGTAGTAGGATCGATTTTATTGGAAATAACTCATGCTTGTACTCATTGTTGATATACGATAGGAGCTCTCATTAGTGTGATCTGAGAAGTGGGAAGTGTATCCAGTGATACGGTCGAGTTGTTCTGTCAGTGTTCGTCCAAGGACGGGGCAGGATCGTCAACTGTATCAATATCCCATTGTGCTTGTACTGTGTGAGGAATAATTGTTAGAACTATCACCATCATAGTGATGACATACTTGTAGATTGTGTTATCAGATGTAACAAATGTTCGGTTATGCGCGCTGTTCTGAAAGTCCATACATAGGATTAGTGATAATGTGATATCTTATCCTGTCTTGAGGCATGTATCGCTACATTCACAAGTGATATCAAGGAGAGTCAAATCTGACTCCGTGTATATTGTATGCTGATGAGATGGTTGCGTCAATTTTACATCCACGTAGTGAATAATGAACTTGCAAGGTACCTCATTAATTTCAAATATACTAATGACATAAAAAAATATGTTATAATAATATAGTATCTTGCATCAAAACACGAAAGCACATTACACTGATTTTACAGTAAAAATCAAGTATGTTTATCTACAGATGATAATTAGGACTTTTACTTATTTCATTTATCATTTTTTCTTAACAAAAAGATTGTGGGTGTATAAAGAACCATCTCTTTTTAGATCTCACTTTCTCCTAATGTAGTTATTTCACTGATCGGCAGCGATAAGTATTTTTTCAAATTCATATCGATCTAGCACAAATCCAATATTCAATAAAACTGATACTTTAAGTCATGTATCGTGGTATTTTATTGACTGAATCGAAGAGAATGGATTAGAAAATCATGGACTAGAAAACTTTCGAATTTCTCCCGAATTATCTATAGAATTCTTTCTATAATAAATCATATTTCATTCAGAATTGAACTCAAATATGTCACCATTTTTTAATTGGATCTTTTTGGAGATTGCAATTTTTTTTAGATCATCTTGAGTAGAAACTAAATTTAATACTGGATTTTTGATATCATTTAGATCTTCTCAATGTGTAACTGGTTCGATTAATTGATAGGATTCTCATGTTAGTATTAAAGTATGAAGATCATAACGAACATCTTCTTCAATAGGTATAATTTTTTGATGAATTTTGAGTTGGGAATCTATTGACTGAGGAAAATCTATTGCCATGTATGAGTATTTATACTAACAAATTATCGTATCTAGAAAACTTTAGATTATTTAGTATTTGATTATTTATGTTTACTCCACAATCTCAATCTTTGCACCGAGAGCATTGAATTTATCTACAATATTGGGGAAGCGACGGAAGATATAAGTGTAATTGATGAGTGAACTCGTACCAGGCGCAGCCATTGCAGCGAGGAGAAGTGCATACGATGCTTGGATAATATCACTACACACGATATTAGCTTCCTGCCGCTGAGTAGGTCAGCTTGTCATCACAGAGACAGGATTCATCATAATCATCTGACCTTTCATCTTGGCGATCTCTTGGACAAAGAACCAGCCATACTCATACATCAGATTGTCCCGGATCGCTACACCATCAGCACACAGAGCTAACACTGCACAAGTATGGATAAAGTCAGGTGGGAGAAGTGGCCATTGCATCGCATGAACTCTCAGTGGATCTCATTTGATCGTCTTATCGATTTTCAGCACTTGTCCACGAGGCACGTGGATTGTATCAGCAGTGTAGTCAATATCCACCACCACTCCCATCTTACCAAATACTTGTAATATTAATCCCATATGTTGAGTAGCTGCATGATTGATCGTAATCTCTCATCCTGTCATCACTGTCGCTGCAATCAGTCAACCAACATCCAAGTGATCAGACACCACCGTCCACTCGACCCCATGAAGAAGTCAGACTCAAGTAATTTCCAATCTGTTTGACCCAATTCATATGATTTGAGCTCACATTGCGACAAGCATATGACACAAATCCTGCGTATGAGGCTCACAAGCAGCATTGTAAATAATTGTCGTTCATGGGACCTTACTCGCAGTAATAATCAGATTCTCTGTAGCAGTCACTGATGGGAACCGTTGTCGGATCTCCTTGGCAACAAGCTTATCAGCAGATAGAAGATATTCTCCACCAGTGTGCTCATATTGCGCACCCAAATCAATCATTCCTTGGATAAATGCATCCATCGGACGAGTACCCAACTTACAACCCTGAGGAGTAGGCATACTTGCACGACCGAGTCTGAGTAACAAGGGACCTAGAAACATTGCAGAGGCTTTGATCTTATCTCATAGCTCTGGATCGATCGCATGATTATTGATTCATGCGCAATTGATCTTGAGTGAAGTATCATTATTAAACCATGTATAAGTTCCACCGAGCTTCTCTAAGATCTCCAGCATAATCACTACATCACTGCTTTTGGGTACACGATGGATGATTACATCTTCATCGGTGAGCAAAGCTGCAGGGATAAGCTTGAGGATACTATTTTTGTTAGCTACCGGTGTGACAGTACCGATCAGTGGATGACCGCCATGGACAAGCATACGAGGCATATGTAAGGATGATAATGATAAATATCTGACTTAAGGAAACGCTAAATAATCATCAAAGTTGATCTTTACAACAAAGCTCACTATTATATATCAATTTATTATGCCCTTGTGGTACGACTTTGTGTGTTAGAAGCGTTCACCGAAGGTACTAGCTTCGCGTCGTCCTCGTGGACTATAGTGCCGTGTAACGGTGAACACATGATAGCAAACCTCACACGATGTAATAGATTACAATGAATTCTGAGAACATCGTGAGGTTTTGCAGTGTTTCCTTAACTGATGTGAGTATATTACTAATGTTAGATAGACTGTGATTTGATTAATCTACTTACAAGGTAACTAATTGTTCCTCAAAGTCAATATTGACACTAAGTATTATTAGTATGCACATCATCTATTTGTAGTTGCATCTATCACATATAAGCATATATTCTAATACTTTAAGTATTGATCAATCATCATGAATAACATTATAGAAACTCTCAATCGACGTTATGCAACCAAACAATTTGATACAGCTCAAACTCTGAGCGATAAGCAAGTACACATCCTGACTGAGTCAATGAGATTAGCTCCAAGTTCGTTTGGGCTACAACCATGGAAGTTCGTCGTGATATCAGATCCTCAGCTCAAAGCACAACTCAAGACTCACTCGTACGGCCAAGATAAAGTCACTCAAGCATCTCATCTCATTGTATTATGTGCCGCAGATGATACAACAGAATCTGATGTACAACGTTACATCGACTCGATCGTAAGCACTACTCACGCAGATCCAAGTCAGCTTGAGTGATATCAAAACATGATGAATATGTCACTGGAATCAATGTCACAAGAATCAAGAAAACATCGAGCAGAAAACCAAGTCTATATTGCACTGTGATTCTTGCTCATGACTGCGGCAGAGATGAAGATCGACACCTGTCCGATGGAATGATTTGATCGTCAAGCTTATGACAAACTCTTGCATCTTGAATGAACTGGCTATCATAGTACGGTAATCGTAGCTGTAGGATTGAGATCTCCGGATGATGCCACAGCCATGGCAGTTAAAGTCAGATATGACGCAGATCAAGTGATCCAATATATTTCATAAGTGTCGATTGTGTACTTGCAGCATCTATATAAATCACTATAATTATGCTATCTTTAGATATATGTATGTGTAATGCTCAATTTCTGACTTCTTTCGAGGCTTGACTCACATAATGAATGGTTGCACCCACAGTTGCAAACTAAGGATTTTCGGCTTGTTGGAGGAGTGGTGAGAGATTTGTTATTAGGTATCGATACACCACTGATCGATATAGACATCACTGGACCTCATCATCCGGATCAGCGACGAGCGAGGATGAAGTCAGACACATGAGTCTCCAGATTCAGAACCGAGAAGTTTGGAACGATGACAATGGTGAGAGAGATTAAGACTGAAAATATTGAAAATTATCAAGATGACGTCATTGAGAGCGAAATAAAATGAAGCGGAGCAATCCACAAAAAACCATTATTGATTTGAGTGATTGGTACTATTTGATCAGGTAAAACTACTGTTGCAGAATATCTTCATCAACAAACTTGATATCCTCGACTCCAAGTAGATAAAATTCGAAGAGAATTATTTGGTGAAAAGATAGATTTTAGTCCTGAACAATATGATGTTGTCAAAAAATACGTTGCGAGTATGATTGAATATCTTTTATCACAATGAAAGTCAGTAATCTTTGATAGACCTTGTGGCACTGATGAACATAGAATATGATATCTTACTATTGCTCAAAGACATGATGCTGATTTAAAATTAATTCAAGTTACTACTGATGATACTAAAATTAGACAAAGAATTTTAACGAGAGAACCCAATGGTAATAATTATTCTTGAGCAAAAGTAGATGTATTTGATAGGTTTGTTGATTTATGGCAACCGTTATCACAGCAGATAAAAACACATGTTTCTATCATCGCTAATGATTGAATAAGGGAAGAATTATTACAACAGGTCGATTGATTAATTGAGGATTTTAACCAAATGGATTGCTTTATCCCTCGCAAGGACGAAAAAGAAAACAGATGACAAACAATATCATATGAAATCACGCCATTTCGCTGTGAATGAGATTATGAAGACTTCCGTCATCCATGAGAGATCCAATGGTCTGACAACTTGTTAGATGATGCGAGACGTAGAGATTTTACGATCAATTGTTTGTATTATAAAAGAGTGAACGAATGAACGAATGAACGTGTAAGTGCGGGTTGAAAAGATAACTCACAACAACATAATGCCCCTGATTTGAACACCGAGTTTGATTCTGAACTATATTTAAGACAATGATATCGATATGACGAAGATAGCGGAACACTGTGTGTATGTAATCATGAGTTAATCCAAGAGGCGATTAAACGAGTAAACTGAAAAAACTCAGAACAATCAAACTTATCCAAAATCTCGCCAACTCGAATATCCTTAGACTCGAAGCACCTGATCCTCGATCCCTATCAGTGATTGGTCGATCTCGTACATGGTACTTTGAGATGTGTGTGAGACGCCGATCATCGTCTCCAAGAAGATGCACTGAGGATCTTGAGAGCACTCAGATTTGTCAATACACTCAACCAAACTAGTCAGATCCAGTGGGATTTTCACCGCGATACTCGACGTAGCATGCAGAAATATCACTTCCTCGTCCAGCATCTTGCCAAGGAACGTATCCATCAAGAACTTGTCAAAGTGTTCAAAATGAATAACCCGTTTGGCTATGTCGCATTGCTCGATGAGCTCAAGTTATTACCTCTGATCTTCCCAGCTCTCGCCGCGATCAAATGACTCGAACAACCAGTCAGATATCATCCTCTGGACACCTATCATCATACTCTGATGACACTATGGCATCTACAGAAGATCAACGCCAATTATATAGTTAAGTTGGCAATGCTGTATCATGATGTCGGTAAGTCGCAACAGTATAAGTTATATAATATTGGTCTGACTCGCGAGGAGATGGGTATCGTCCATGGTAGCTGGCTCAATCATACCGTGTGCGGACCTGATTTTGTACGTAAAGACTTTGCAGCATTAGGGTTTAGTCGTGATGAGATCGATCAGATAGCGCGACTGGTGCAATATCATATGTATCCGTGACAGATCCTGATGTCGACACCTGACAATCAGGTTAAAAAACTCCGTAAGTTACTTACAGAGTCAAGTTATAAGCAGATGTGTGATCTTCTGGATGTGATGGAATGAGATAGGCTATGACATTATAATCCTCTTCAGTCACAAGCAGAACTTGATTGACCAGCTCAAATGCGTAGTATGCTTGACCAGATCTACCACGACGAAGGTCAGATTACGATGTTATCACTCGAGATCGATGGGACTGTGTTGATGTCTGAGCTCAAGCTAGCCCCAAGCAAGATCATTGGTAAGCTACTCCAAAAATGTCTCGATTATGTACTCATTGATCCTCAGAGAAATACTCGCAAAGAACTTCTCAATTTTGCCAAAAAAGAATGTAAAAAACTTGAATCTTCAATTAGCTCTCAATAAACTTTATTGTACTAAATATATCACCAATGGATATCATCATACTGGTGTGCATCATACTTATCATCATCATCCAATGAGTCGCCTATTACACCAAACAAAGATATAAACGTGGACTCAAGTCAGATTATGCTACGATTACCGATGCCAAATACAGTGACCAATACCTCGAGTACTACAAGCAAATGCAGCTGGTCGATATTTATCGTGTGATTATGACGATTGTTCTCGTAATGGTGATGATATGGCGCGCTGATAGTAGTGTATTTCAAGTATTTGCGATTGCATTGGGTGCGATTATTCTTGTATTTCAGTCGTTGATCTTATCATTTGTCGTCTATTTGATGCTGGTAGCCAACTACAAAGTTGGTGAGACAGTCAAGATTGGAGGATTAGGAGAAGGAGAGATCATCTATATCAAACCATTATACTTTGGTCTTGCAGGAAGGAATAAATGATGAGAACACACTGGAGAGTTCTTTTTGATTCCAAATAATAAGGTATGGGAAAATCCAATCATAAAGGTTGATTACAGTATTCACGCTAATCAAAAAAATATCTGTAGTGTTTTTTATGATCCGGCAAAACATACTGTATCATTACACGAATTTATACTTCAGTATACCGCTTTTTTAGATGGGTTACTCCCAGTAAGAAATGCAAAAGACGTTTGACACTACAAATCATATATTGGACACAAATATAAGATGGACTATGAGTTTCAATCTACCCAAATCATCGAGATTTGTATTTGATTCGTGTGTAAACAATCTAAGGCCAATGACCTTAAACGTCAGATTTTTGAATTTGCACAAAGTATTGATGTTAAGGAAACACTAAATAACCATCAAAGTTGATCTTGATTATAATGTTTACTATTCTATATCAAAGTTATTATGCCCTTGTGATACAATGTTGTATGTTAGAAGCGTTCATCAAAGGTACTAGCTTCTCGTCGTCCTCAAGGACTGTGGTACTGTGTCAACAGCGAATACATGACAGCAAACCTTACACGATGCCCGGATAGGTACACCTGACTTACTAGATTACAATGATTTCAGAGTAAGTCGTGAGGTTTTGTAGTGTTTCCTTAAACCAATCTCTGAATAACTTGATAAAAATATTATAAGCTGGTCGATCATATCGACTATCTTACATTGTTTTTAATCAAAACTTGGCTATGGTCATATCATGACATGACTCCTCAAATGTTACTATGGATATCGCAACCGATGAGATGAGCTTCTAATGATGGGAGTGATTGATTATTTGTTTGATCATTATGACCTGACTCACTTGGAGGTGGAAGTAGGCGATCGTGACTGGATCATCCATCGATGTGAACTCAACCAAGATCGACGACATCATCACTCACATCATGTCAGCTTTGTGCATACTCGTAAGTTAAGTATGTGGACTGCTCGCTATGATATGATCTTTGCTGGTGGAGGAGAAGTACTTGCAGCGCAAACGAGAGATTTTTGGCGTAGCGGAGCCAATTATCTTCTGCTATTTTGGCGTTGGATATGGAGTGGCAGAGTAGTGCGACTCGGTGGTATTGAGACCCCTAGCGCACGATATTCCAAACTTCTCTATCGCATGATGCTACCACATGCTCATCAGATCGTGTGTAGAGAACGCACCAGTTACGAACTTGCTCTCAAGTACACTGATAAAGTAGTACTATATCATGATTGGGCGATTGATGTGATAGAAAAAGAAAAGGAGGAAGTTTACAGAAAAATCAGAAAAAAATTCGGACAAATCAGAAAAGATTTCATCAAATCAAAAAATATCGAAATTAAAGTAGGGGCGATGGCTTGCCTCGACCGTGTGATAAATAATGAATTATTGAATATCAAAGTCCCATATTTCAAAACGACGAATGAAAGACTTCAAGTACGTGACAACAAACCCACCGTCATTAGACAAATGGTAGGAATGATTGTCAAACATCCCACTGATGATAGCTATCTGATGATGCAACGAAGTGACACTGGTAATTATACCAATCCTGCATGATGAGTCGAACAATGAGATAGTATGTTAGATACAGTTGCGAAAGAGTTACTTGAAGAGACTTGATATGACAGTATTTCGATTATTGTAGATCTTAACCATCAAGTTCACTATCATCAATTTGCTCCTCATAAAGATGAGAATAGATATGGAATTACCAATCTGTTTGAAGTGCAACTCGCAAGCCTATCTCAACAAGATATTGATCCTAATGAACTTGCTCAACATCAAGCAGTATGGATTCCCAAAGATCAAGTGAATAATATTATCAATCAACCATTGGTGAAATATGTGTGGGATTATTACTGTGCGATCAAAGAAGGTTGAGTATTTCCAACTCCAATGGATTGGATCGAAGCAGATAATGAATCCACCAATGCTTTGTGAATAAAAGGAAAAAAAATTCCTTATTTCGCACTATCTAATCTCAGAACGAATATTGAACTCCAAGTAAGACATAATGTCGCGTGTATTATCAAACATCATACCCAAGATCTCTACCTATATATCCAAGAGTCTGACCATGGCGATGTAATGATGGTTGCTTGAGGTATCGAAGATGATGAAGATATGACCCAAGCATGAATTAGAGAGATAACAGAAGAAACATGATATACTGATATTAGGTTTGATCGTATTATTATTGATCAAGTTCATTTTACTGCTTGTCATGCAAGCAAAAACATCAATAGATATTGAATTACTTCTGTAGTGAGTTATGTGTTATGATCAGATCAAAAGATTGATAGTATCGAATCAGACATCACTCCAGTGCGACTAACACCTGAACAACTCGATAATAAACTCAAAAATATCAATCTATATGCTCGACAGGTGTATCAATGATTACTCCCTAACCCTGAACAGCAGGTAGATGAGAATCACCATGAGATAGTAACAAAAGAACTCATCATCAAAAAAAAAGTTCTAATTTTACACTGAAAGAAAAGATCTAATGTAAATCATAGCACATGATGGATTGAGCAAACTAAAAACGAATTACAATCACGGTGATACGAAGTCAAAACTCCAATTGTTGAACACTCTTGGGAGATATGATGGCAAGGATGGGAAAAAATATTAGATCAACACACCAATTTTATTGATGGGAATACAATATTGATATGACATAGTGCATGAGCTGCAGCGATTGTCAGGTGGTTGGGTGAAAATCACATCACTATCAAAAAACTAATTCTTGTTGCACCATGATATATTTCTCGTCCATTTGAAGCAAATAGAATATTTTCTCAAACTTGAGAGTTGGTAACTAATGATTGAGATGCTGGTATGAGAGATTTATATGATTTCATCATTGATCCAACTATCAACGATTTAGTATTAGATGACATTATAATTTATACCTCTAATGACGAAGATAGACTATTGCAATCAGCACAAAAATATTTGGATAAATTACACGCAAAACATATTATACTTGAAGATAGGGGTCATTTTAATAATTCATATTGACCACAAAATAGCGCCTTCCTAGAATTAGTAGAAGAAATTATCGGTGATTACACAAATACATACAAAGAGCATGTTACTACGCTAGAATTTGATCAATGAATTTCAGAAGATCGTCAATCTCAAATTCCCACAAATCCATATATCATCATCAACTTCATTCCTAAACATACTAACGCAGAATTGATCCAAGAATTTGATAATCGAATCCTCGACTATCCAGATCATCAAATCATCAATTTCCCAGCTGAGAAGTGAGATATTTTGCCCGCTGAGATCACCGAACAATACTACGATCGTATAACCACTCGACACTGGAGTGAGCATGAGGTAAGTCAGACTTTATGATTATTCGCATGAGCATCAGCAGCATTTGTACACAGATTACACTGCGTCATACCAGCACTTTATTATGACATACCAATGCATACCGCTGCTTATAGTGAAAAAGTCAACAAAATAATCGCAATGATGAGCTTGAAGCAATCGCGTACACCAGTATAGTTAGTCGAAGTATAGATCTTATGGAAACACTGCAAAACCTGACGCAAAGCTAATCCTTTAGGGCACGACTTACTCTATAATCATTGTAATCTAGTAAGTCATGTGTACCCATCCGGGCATCGTAGAAGGTTTACTGTCATGTGTTCACCGTTAACACGGCACGATAGTCCTCGGGAAACGCTGTCTTGAACCACAAAGTTGAAATTGATATAGAAATATTAAACATTGTGATCAAGATCAACTTTTATAGTTATTCAGCTTTTCCTTATCGATCAAGATATATTTATATCTACGCTTATTATCATGAAATCACTTGATATCTATCACCAAGCTTTTAAGGCATACGATATACGCTCGTTACGGCACGATGAGATTGATGCTTATTTTGCATATCTGCTCGGTTGTGCAATCGGCGCTCACTATGTAGGTAAACATATTCTGATCGGAGGTGATACAAGGTTGCCTAATGATGAGCTGATTGATCATTTGATCAGCTGACTAAAGACCTGTGGCTGTATAATAACCGTCGCAGGTATGATGGCGGGTGATGACTATGTCTGACCTCTGTGACAGTCGAGTCGTTATGGCTATGTGAGTAGTTCCACGATCTATGGACTCGTGTCAGAATACGACCTCGGCATCATTGTATCTGCATCGCACAATCCTGCATCATATGTTGGATTCAAAGTAGTCCAACATGATCACGTGTTTGTCGCGACCAGCATCCTCAAAAATCGATTTGACTCAGTCTATCACTCAGTCTCACATCCAGTCAGCTATCATATTGATACTAATCATATCCAATCTGTCCCAGCAAGTCAGTATAATCAGCTCGTTACTTTAACAGACAAATACTTTGAAGATATCGAACCATGACTCACAATCGCTGTCGATTACAGTAATGGTGGAGCGATTGCATTTGAGCAACGATATCTCACTATTCGAGCCGCTGATCACTGACATACCTTGATCCAGATGAATACATCTGCAGATGGAACTTATAGCAATCATCCAAGTGACACGCTCGATGTGATCAATTATCAACAGCTTATTACCGCGGTACTTTGAGATCAAGCAGATATAGGTATTATGTTTGATGGAGATGCTGACCGTATCGGAATAGTGGCGAGTAACTGACAGTTGGTACCTTGAGATTTGGTATTGTCACTGATCGTTGGACAGATTGATGCCACTGATCGTATGATCGTGTTTGATGCGATGTGTGGTAATAGTATCCGTAGAGCAATCACCGACTCAGGCAATATACCAGTGGTGTGTAAGATGTGAAGATATTTTATCAATGAGCATATGCGTAAAGTCGATGCAGTAGTATGATGAGAGATTTCAGGTCATATTATGTTCCAAGAGCTTGGCAATACCGAAAATGTGCTCGTCGCAATCTCCTATCTTCTCAAAAGCATCCAACACTCGTGATCTCTCGATCAGCAACTTGTAAACCTCACTCAATGAATCTATCGTGAGCCAATGCTTAATCTTCACGTAAACGATCCAGACGTGATTTTGTCAAACATTAAGTTAGAGTTTGCTCATCTCAAGCCGCTTGAGATCGATGGAGTCAATATCTACTCTGACTCTATGTGTATGACTGCTCGCAAGTCCAATACCGAAACCATCATTCGTATCCAGCTCGAGACAAGTACCAAAGAGGAGTTTCATGAGATTTTGGACAAGATTAAAGCGATTATTGGATAAGTTAGAGGTCACAAGTTATAGGTTTTTTCGAATAATTTATAACATATAACATTTACCATCTAACTTTAACGAATGTATAACTTCTACCAATCTACACTCTGGATACATATCCAGTCTCAGATCTATCGCAAACCAGCAGGTACTATCACCCTCGCAGGTCAGACTTATCAATACATTATCAAACAAAAGTCCGCCCTAGGTTTCAACCTCAATCGGTATCAGATCTTGGGTATAGAGTTGCCGATCGAATATCTGACTGATCCAGTACAATTCCGTGAGCAGGTGATGAGTGAGTGTTATAATAAGTTTGGCTGACAGTGAGATTGTTTTGTACAGCTATGATTGATCAACGAACTCGGTGTGAGTCCAGTGAGTGATACCAAATCACAAATCTATAATCAGACACGAGATGATCTCAGACGTCAACAGGGTAGTGGCATCATGGGACTTGGATGATATAAGTCGATGGTAGAAAATATGCCTTCCGCTACGATTATGATCGATCTGACGCAATCGAGTGATGAGCTGTGGTCAGATCTATCGCCACGCACACGCACACAGATCTCCAAAGCTCGTACATCTTGACTACAAGTCCAACTCGCTTCTGAGTCAGATCGAGATGAGCGGTATCAGATGCGAGTCGAGACTGGAGATGGTAAGGGATTTGCAGTGCAATCTCGTAGCTGTTATGATGCTCTTCATCATTATCTAATCGACACCAAGCAATGAGATCTGTATGTCGTGCGTGATGGAGATACCATCATCGCCGGTGCCATCGTCGTGTATGTCGATGATGTATGTGTCTATCTGTACGGTGCGACACGCAGACAGATCGGTAACCTATGACATGCCCAGCTGCTCCATCGACACATCATGGAGCAAGCCAAGTTATGATCATGCCTTCACTATGATCTATTATGAGCATCGCCCTGATCACTCCAGCCACATCATCTTGATGGAGTCACACAGTTTAAGTCAGGTTTTGGATGATCCAAGATCGAATATCTGGGTAATTATGATTTCCCGCTCAGTCAGTGGAAGTATCAAGTATTTAAGTGGTATAAAAAAGTAAAATAAATTACAGAGTCAAAAAAGATATTTTTTTATGAGAACAAGCCAATACGTTATATTAATTTTTTCTTGTAGTTAGTGATATGATCAGTATATCTAATTTACTAGATGTTTTTTTGTCTAGCAACTTAAAAACTTTGAATAATGTTTGATGATTAATTATTGTGCATTGTAGGTAATTATCTTATCTATGATGCAGGTGATCGAAGCAACCTTATAGCTTCATTTTCATAATGTATCACCAATTTTCCTGCCATGTACGTATGGTAGGTTTTTTTATACTAAGGAAACACTGCAAAACCTCACGACTTACTCTAAAATCATTGTAATCTAGTAAGTCATGTGTACTCATTCGGGCATCGTAGAAGGTTTGCTGTCATGTGTTCACCGTTACACGGTACTATAGTCCTCGAGGACGACGCGAAGCCAGTACCTTTGGTGAACGCTTCCAACACATAAAGTTGTACCACAAGGGCATAATAACTTTCATATGGAATTGTAAACTTTGTAATCAAGGTCCACTTTGATGGTTATTCAGCGTTTCCTTAAAGTGATCTAACCCTTATCGGGGATTATCTAATAAAATATGCTGACATTTTTGTGTTTTTCGCTTGCAATTTGTTTTTGTATTGTTATATGATGGTTGTTACTAACATTCTAAACATTTCGATATGAAAAAAAGCAGCGCCGCAATCGTGGTGAGCTAAACTACATCCCTGAGCTCAGCCCTAGATCTTTCACACTCTCTAAGAGAGTATGAAAGATCAAAAACGAATTTGTAACTGTGAAAATTACTGAGTATTCTCAGTCTGTAGATCATCACAGTGCGATGATCAATAATTCTATCAAACTCAAAAGATTGATAAAGATATATTGCGAACAATGTATTCCAATGTATCATCTTATTAATCAAACGTCTGAACTCGTAGAGCTCAGATGAGTGGTTGCCGTGAGGTGACCAGAAATATGTGTTAGTTAATTATTAAGCCAAAGCGTAAGCTTTGAGAGGAAAATTGAATGGTTCCTCTACAAAACTATTTTAAACTCGCACTTCAGCAATGAGGTGCATAAACAAACAAAAAGATGAAAAAGTATGACAGTGGAGGACAGCGTCAGCGTATCGCTCTCGCCAACCTCAGCCTCAACCTGAACGTAGAATCGAACTGCCGATCCTTCCCACTTTGGGAAGATCCTGGACAGTGGCCGGCGGCCAATTGAGAGTTGAACTTTGTTTTACTCTCAGAGCCCACGACACTATTACGTCGTGGGTTTTTTTATTGTAATAAATAAGGTTATTCTTATTATTAACACTTAAACTAAAATATAAAGACATGAGAGTGAAAAAAGTCTCTGCTGAAAGGCAGAATGAAAACACCAAAAATTTTACCCTATTAACAGGGTTTATGATTATTTATATTATATTTGCATACATTGTGCCAATGGCAAATAAATAATCATTATGAGTACGGATTTTCAAAATGGACAAAGTAGTTATCGCTATTGAGTCCTTTTTTTCACAAAATCTATTTTACTCAAAATTGCTTAGGAGATGATTTAAATTGATCCTGTATTTTTGTTTCAGTATCAGACTTACATAACTCTTTGAGCTGATCGAGGTCTGTCTGTCGAGAGTTACCATCTCGTCGCTGGATCGCAGCAAAATCTCTGGCTTTGTACAGTCAACCAGTATTATAACATGTACCTAGGTACACATAGTCGATGTTTTGAGATTTGGCCCGATCGATCGTATATCGCATGAGATATTTACCAAGAGGTAGCGCTTCTACCATATCCGTATCATAAAAACAGAAAAAATGATGCACATAGCTTACTCACATACACAGCACGTCGTATCCGATGATGCGACCAGATGATCTGATCTCTACAATGGTATTGACGTAATCTCTGCTCAGAATATAATCAAATCTCTCACGAGTCAGTCCACCATGACTGAATCTCGACTGTGCAAACCCAAGACAAAACTCACGGAACTTAGGATCAGCAATATCAAAGTCAGCCTTATCATAAAATATGACCGATAGATCATGTTCTTGTGCTTTGCGGATGATGCGTCTGTTCTCCGAGTTGTTTTCAAATACCTTGGTATCGACTCTAAGACTTCTACACAGATAGAATACGCTTTGCTCAATATCAAGACTTGCAGTATAGGGCAAATATCCCTGTGTATATGCTTGATCGTACTCTCACGCAGTGGGTAATGCGTAGATGGTGTAGCCAAAACTATAGGTCTCATAGTTGGCGGTGTATTCGCTGATGATCGTTTTCATGGTACGAGTGTAGCGATAAGTGATTTTTTTACAATCAAAAAATCTGACTGCTTTGTCAGATTAACTCAAGAAGAGCCGGACTTGAACCGACAATTGAGGTGCCGAAGACCTCCGTGTTCCCGATTACACTATCCCCTTACACTTTGTGAGTGTAGTGATTATGGAGACAGTATCAAGATTAGTCATGATCACGGTCAGACTTCTTGTGATCAAACAATATTTTGCCCATTCTCATCTTGTAGTACAAGTAGATCTCGCACAATACTACGACGATCAGCGATGCCCACCGTGGGATTTGGCTGAGCTCTGGTACGAGATTGACGAGTAATAGTACTGCAAAGATGATGTCGATCTTAAATACTGCAATATCCTTCCAGTTGAGATGGTGGATCGATTTGTTGAGCTTATGCATAAACTTACCAGCTTGTAATGCCATAGATGGTGATAAATAATAAATCTGACTCAATGATACTGATCGAGATCATGTCTGTCAAATAGTAGTTCGTTTGACAAATATTATAATAACAATGGGTCTAGACTAGTTGAGTAAATTTCCTACACATTTTTAGTAACTTATTATACATATTTTCTTTTTGTAATCTACAGTTAAATCTAAATTCTGATTCTTTGAGGTGAAGTGCAAACTTCTCCTTT
>Ga0335396_10002490_pt1 | contig 22184 bp, 18 predicted proteins | sample FRY02_FD_205743 | JGI IMG/M metagenome (GOLD analysis project Ga0335396, IMG submission 205743) | Freshwater microbial communities from Lake Fryxell liftoff mats and glacier meltwater in Antarctica - FRY-02 (spades assembly) (version 2) | ecosystem: Environmental > Aquatic > Freshwater > Ice >... | reverse complement strand
TTGCGCGTTACTACGCCGAGTTTGCATCAACTTTGGTGATCGATGCGGTAGATGCCCAACTAGCAGACCAAGTTGAGGCTGCAGGTATGCGTTGCTTAGTGGCACCTACTGTGATGACGGATCGAGACGCCGCAGCAGAGTTGGCCAGACGCTGCATCGCCGCAATCATTACAGAATGACGCGACACATAATTTGGGGCCACAAGATGGAGCATCACCTGCAATGAAACCAATTCAGTTGATTCCCCTAGAAGGGCTACCGGAGATTGTTCGGGCCAGCGACCTGGCTGCATTGATCTGCGAAGCGATGACCGCCGCAGGTGAACAGATTGCGCATCATGATGTGATTGTCGTGACTCAAAAGATTGTCTCAAAAGCGGAAGGGGCAATGGCACAGGTAGACCCCGATGACCCGCTGAGTCATAAGCCCCTCGTTGAGAGGGAATCGGTGCGCATCCTACGCCGACGAGGCGACTTGATAATTAGTGAAACTCGCCACGGTTTTGTCTGCGCAAATGCTGGAATCGACCTGTCGAATGTGGCCCGCGGCCAAGCCGCGCTGTTGCCAGTTGATCCGGACCGTTCAGCGCGTCGCATTCGCGATGGCATCAAAGGCCTAACTGGGACTGAGGTGGCAGTAATTATCTCGGATACCTTCGGTCGGCCTTGGCGACGCGGGGTAACCGACGTTGCGATAGGAGCGGCGGGGATTTTGCCTGTACTTGACCTACGTGGCACTCAAGACTCGTACGGCCGAGAGTTGCAAGTAACAGAGGTAGCCATTGTTGACGAGATTGCAGGAGCTGCCGAGCTAGTCATGGGTAAGGCCACCGGCATTCCAGTCGCCATAGTGCGCGGCGTAGATGAATCAGCTTTTCAGCTCGGTACTGCCCGTGTCGGCGTCAAGGAAAACCTGATTCGGTCCCCGAAAGAAGACTTGTTTCGCTAGGTCGACCTACGTCTTAGGGGTTCGAGTTAGTCGCTGAGTTGACTCACGAAGTCTTCACCGAACCACGCAACAGAATCCAGTTGCTGCTCGAGTTCTTCGGAGTTTCCTGGACGGAAGTACCAAGGGCAAACCATTGCCTCGGTAACACCCATCTGCGCCATTTGTTCAAAACCTGCTTTGTCAAACACATCAGTGCACAGTGCCTTGATCTCAAATGGCAGGTCGGAACGACCGTACTCAGCCCGAAGCTCTGCAAGCTTTGGGAGTACCTCGGCTACTTCGGCTGACGTATTGGCAACTGAGATCCAACCATCGGCTAAGCGCGCTGCGCGCTTAAGTCCTGGTTCGGATAGCCCACCAACGAAGATCGGGATGGGCTGAGTAGGCACAGGGCGAACCATGAGTCGTCCGAACTCGTAATGCTTACCGTGAAACTCAACAAACTCACCGGAGCACACTAAGCGGATAATTTCAATTGCCTCATTAGTACGCGCCCCGCGGGTGCGCATGTTCTTTCCAAGCCATTCGAACTCCTCTGGGATCCAAGAGAGCCCTACGCCTAGACCAAGGCGCCCATCAGCTAGCGCCCCGATTGAAGAAACCGTTTTAGCGACTAAGAGCGGATCTCGGATTCCGAGTTTGAGCACATTAGTAAAGAACGAGATTCGCTCAGTGACTGCCGCCATTGCAGGGATTGCCACAAATGGGTCCAAGAACGGGGTTTCTGGTGCCCAGAACCTGCCGCCATCGCTGCTATAGGGGTATTCGGCCGAGACCACCTCTGGAAAGAACACTGACTCGGGCACGGCGATTGAGCTATACCCGGCCGCTTCGGCCGCCTGCGCAAGCGGAAGAAAATGATGGGCTGGTAGCATCGGTAAAGCCAAAGAAAATTTCATGCGAGTGTTCCTCCATCTACTTTAAGCACAGTGCCGTTGACATGTGCAGCGTCATCAGACCCAAGGTATGCAATTGCCGAAGCAATCTGCTCTGGGCCACGCATCCGATCTAGCGGCATGATGCGGTGCAAGAGCTTTGGATCAGCACCCTCTGGAAGCTGGAAGGCCTCTTGTATTGGCGTGATTATTGACCCAGGAGCAACGCAATTACATCGAACTCCCAACTTGCCAAACTCGACAGCAATCCCCAGTGACATCGCTTGAATCCCACCCTTTGAAGCCGAGTACGGGCCAGTCCAAGGGTGCCCACCGAGGGCTGCAGTTGATGACATGTTGACAATGTTTCCCTGCGACTCCAACAAGTGCGGCAGAGCATCCCTGCACATCAAGAAAGTCCCTGTCAGATTTACCCCGATGATTTTGTTGAAGTCATCCAAGGTTGTGAGACGGAAGTCTTTGAATTGTAAAATCCCAGCGATATTGCAAAGCACATCGATCCGACCAAACTCAGCAACGGTGGACTCAACAGTCTGCGCAACCGAAGCCTCGGAAGAGATGTCGGCATGCAGCGACAGCACCTGTGCACCCGCATCACGGCAGGTCTGAACGGTTTGATCGAGTCCTTCTTGGTTGAGATCGACTAGGGAGAGGCTTGCGCCTTCGATTGCTAGACGCTCAGAAGTTGCCCGGCCAATCCCAGATGCTGCGCCAGTGATAAGCACCACCTTGTTTGCAAAACGTTCCATCAGTACTCGCTCTCGAATCGGTGGGAGGGGTTATGCAGCTTCGTACCCAGCGCTAATTGCCGAAGTGAATTAAGACTGAAGTGGATCAAGGCTGCCGTCAATTAGGGCTGTCGTTAATTAGGGCTGTCGTTAATTAGGGCTGTCGTTAATTAAGGCTGCGACCTAAAGAAGTCAAGCACCTCGGCCGTTCCCTTGGCTAAGTCGGTATACGGGTCCCAGCCAAGATGCATTTTGGCCCGAGTGGCATCAAGGCAGGAGCGTTGCAGTTCGCCACCCCTAGCGGGTGCTAGTTCGGCTGTGGCCGTTACTCCGGCATTCAGCGCCATGGCTTGATAAAGCGCAGTCACCGAGGTTTCAATTCCTGTCCCGATATTGCATAACAGGCCACTACCGCGCTCCGCAGCGCGAACAAATGCATCAACGACATCATCCACATAGACATAGTCGCGTGTCTGTGAGCCATCACCAAAAATGGTGCAGGGCTCACCCGATAGGAGGCGGCCTGCAAAGATAGCAACGACTCCAGCCTCACCATGGGGGTCCTGGCGAGGGCCGTACACGTTGGCTAAGGCCAAGGAGGTGTACTCCATCTGATGTAGCTCTCTGAAGGCATACAAGTAATCAGTGATGACCTTCTTTGATACCCCATACGGGGCAACGGGGTGCTGACTATGGGCCTCGGTAACGGGCAAGTCTTCGGGGTCAACCACCCCATAAATAGTTCCTCCAGAAGAAGCAAAGACCACCTTGCGTGCTGCAGCGCGCCGGGCGCCCTCAATCACGTTGAGCGAGCCCAACACATTGACCCGAGCATCAAGGCCCGGATCAAGGACAGAGACACGAACGTCTATTTGAGCCGCTAAATGAAATACCACATCGGGCTTTTTGCGCTCAATAAGGTCGGCCACTGATGGGTCACAAATATCGATCTGATGGAAAGAAAAATCATGTTCGCGGTTCGCACGAGCATCCGAGAGGTTAGCGAGTTTGCCAGTGGAGAGGTTATCGATGGCCTCGACGCTGTGACCCTCGGCCAAAAGTCGATCTACTAAGTTAGAGCCGATAAATCCAGCGCCACCCGTTACCAATGCCTTCATCTTGCACCCCATCTAGTAGCTCTACTCGTAGCCCAACTTGCAGCAAGACTTACCATCTTTTGAGTCACCAAGTCTCGGGTGAGGGGAATCGGTCGGTCACCGACACGGTTTGTGGAGCGACTACTTGATCAAAGCCAACAATGCTGAGTTGGCTCAGATGCGAGCCTTCTCCAACCGAGCAACCACCACCCAAAATTGACCTACTGATTTGTGCTCCAGAACCAACATGGCTGTTTGCCATGACTATTGAATCCACTACCTGAGCAGCAGCATCAATCTGAACACCCGGGCCAATCATGGATCGCTTTACTTGTGCATCTGCATGCACAGTCGCCGAGGGGTCAACACAAGCTTCTGGAAGGCTGCGGACACCGTCCATCAGGTCAAGGTGCGCCTGCAGGTATGCCTCTGGAGTTCCTGCGTCAATCCAATAAGAATTCGAATGCACTGCAAACAAAGACCGATCGGCAACGATGCTTGGGAAGGTCTCTCGCTCAACGGACACTCTGCATCCAGCCGGTATTCGGTCGAGAACTGATGGTTCAAGAACGTAGGTTCCAGCGTTGATCCAGTTGCTGGGAGCTGTTCCGGCGGGAGGCTTTTCGATAAAGGCCTCAACTCGGCCATTGGAATCTATTGGCACTACGCCGTACCGCGATGGGTCGTCAACTGGAGTCAAGGCCAAAGTTGCTTGTCCTCCGAAGGAGTCATGCGCTGCCCACAGGCCAGGTAGGTCTAGATCGGTCAGCACATCCCCATTGATGGCAAAGAATCGCTCCGTTATTCCAGCATCCTGGGCAGCAAACCGAATTGCCCCGGCCGTATCTAGCGGTTCGGGCTCCACCGCGTAATGCAGGTTGACCCCAGCGCAGATTCCGTTCGGGAACGCCTCAACAAACGCATCGGGCTGATAGCCGAGTGACAGAACAACTTGAGTTACTCCGGCTGCTGCGAGTTTGGCCACTACGCGCTCAAGCATGGTGACTTGGCCTACGGGCAGCATCTGCTTAGGTTTAGTCAAGGTGAGCGGCCGCAGGCGGGTTCCGAACCCTCCAACCAAAACAACTGCAATCATGTCTACCCTTAACCGCCAGCAACCGTGGTGGGAGTAACTGAAGCCGGAGTTGCTGGGGTGCTACTTGGGTTCTCAAGCGCCGCCAAGGAGGGTGGCAGTTTGGGTTCTGAACCTTTCGCCGCAAAGGCAACCACAAACGCTTGGCCGTCTTCAGAGAATCGCTCAGAATCAAAGTCTTTAGTGATCGTCACTGGCTTGGTCGCATCTGTTGCCTGAGGCGGCCATACATACATGACGACTTCACCCTTCGTCTCTTTTCCGTCTTCGCCGGTGCAGGAATCACCATTCTTTTTAGTAGTTCCATCGGCAAGAGTGAACTTTCCCTCACTCAGTGCGAGCCCAATCTGATCGGCATAAATTCCAAACTTGGCGTTCGCTCCGGCAGCTGAATCAACAAAGGGCGCTATCTGGATCAGGCCATCGCTATTTGCCGTGATGCCAGTGTTATCAGGACCAACGGGAACAGGGTTGGCCTGGAACACACCGCAAATATCAAGGCCATAGGCCGAGTACCACTTGTCTTGGTCAACAACTGGTACTTCACCTACTTTGACGACCTTTTCGCTGCGAGCGAAAAACACCATAACTAAACCGAGCACAATGATCCCGATGACTAGCGCCGGAAACCCAAGGTTTCGACGCTGTCCTGGGCTACGGCTTACACCGGCTTGTTGAACGCGCTTGATTTTCTTTGAAGAAGAGGCCTTACCCATACGGCTTTACAAGCTAGTCGCCGCAGCTCACTGCGCTGAACTCCAGGCAAAAGAACTCCTAGAAACCTAACCGCCGAGGGCTTCTGGTCAGGTCAGCCAGCTGTCACCGCAGCAGCACCGCACCGATAGCTAGGATCGCCGGAGCAGCTCAAAGAGGTTCTCATAGGCGACACCTACTGCTGCAGGTGACACCCAACCCTCTACAAAGGCGCGGCCGCAAGCGCCCATCTGAGCAAGGGCTTTGCGATCTGACAGCATCTCGTTGAGTGCCGAGCAAAAAGCATCGGGATCTTCGGGCGCTACTGCTAGCCCTGCCCCAGCCAGCTTGATTGTTTCTGCTACTTCAGTTCCTGCATCTACGCTCGCTAAAACAGGGCGCGCTGCAGCAAGAATCGAATACAGCTTCGAGGGCACACTTGAACGAGCAAGCCCACGTTTGAGCGGCACCACGTGGATGTCTCCGGCCGCAAGCAGTTCGGGCAGTCGCTCCCTTGGCTGCATTGGAATAAAGCGCAGGTTGTCTAAGCCTTTGGCAGATTCTTGAAGACGCTCTAGTGCCGAACCACCGCCGTTGACAACAAAGACCAGTTCATTGGAATCTTGATGGCGTCGAGCAGCTTCAACAAGGAGTTCGAGTGATTGCGACATGCCTACGTTGCCAGCGTAAAGAACTACCGTCTTTCCAGAGAGCCCGAACTCGGAGCGATACGAGTTTTCGCTTGGGGCAGGTTGGATCCGCTCAGTGTCAACAAAGTTTGGAATTACATGAACTCGCTCGGGGCGATCGCCATGCAATTTGTTGACCACGTTTAAGCGAAGGTCTTCGGATAGCACTGTGACCGCCTGTGATCTTTTGTAGAGAAACTTCTCGAGCCAAGAGGCCACAGCAATAACTCTTGGGTTAGTTATTGCGCCCAGCTCTACTGCCACATCGGGGAATACATCTTGAATGTTGAACACAAACGGCGTGCGACGAGTTGCTGCTGCAAGCCACCCAGATATGCCGAGTGGTAAAGGTGGCGACATCACCATGACTGCATCAGGACGCGTGCGATTGAGCAGAGCAGCAACAGTAGCTAGACCAGTAAAGCCACCAAAGGCAGCTGCGCGGGCGGGAATATTCGCCTTATCAGTAGGGAAGGGGTGCAGCCTGGTGATTTTGCCCCAAGAAGTTTGCTCAGTTCTCCATGGGCGACCACCCCAACCGGGCTCTACAGCATGACTGCGGTACCAGGGCAGGGCCGAAATGACATGCACGTGATGCCCACGCTCACCTAGCGCACCCACAATTGAGGTCATGACTTCACCCGTGGGTGCCAGGTCAGGTGCAAAGTGCGGGCACAGAATCAGCAGTTTCATTGGTTGTACGGTCACTAGCTGTTCGGTCACTGGCTCAACAGTCATAGTGGCTGGGCCGCCAGAGCTGCGCGGTAAGAATCACATAATGCGCTAGCAGTTCTGTGCGGGGTAAAGGTTGCTGCACGGCTTATGCCCGCCGCTATTCGCTCGGCCCGTTCTGAGTCAGTCAGCACAAGTACAGCCTGCATGGCTTCAGCCCATGTTGTCAGATCCTGAGGATCTACAAGATCTTCAGAGCGAAGTACTTCGGGTAGCGAACCTTGATTTGCTCCCAGAACCAAACACCCCCGAGACATGGCCTCAAGTGCGGGCAAACCAAAGCCTTCATACAAACTCGGTACAACCACAGCCACTGCATGAGCAAAGAGCGCCTCGAGTTCTGCTGCGGGGACTCGCGCTGTTCGCAGAATCGATTCCGATAGTCCAAGTTGCGCAATGCGCTGTTGAACTTGCGGCTCTAGCGGACCTGCCGCGCCAGTCAACACAAGACGCAACTTGGGGTTGTTAGGAAGAAGCCTCGCAAAAGCCTCGATCAACATCAGGTGATTTTTATGCGCGTAGGTTACGGCGGGATACAAAAAATACTGGCACTCATCGCCGAGATGGCTCAAGGTCGGACTAGTTGAGTTAGTTGCACCAGAGGTTGACCCAGAACCGACTCGGGCAGCGCTCGGAGACACGCACCAAGGCACAATCCGGACCCTGTCTTGCTCGACTCCTAACAGCTCTACAACGCGACCCGAAGTAAATTCACTTGGCACACAGATCACCTCTGCTGCAGCAGCCGACCGGCCGAGCATCGCCCGCAGGTAGAGGCGCTTAGTAGTAGAGAAGTTTTGAGCCAGATCTAGTGGCTGAAGGTCATGAATTGTCAGAACAACTCGGCCAGGGTGGCGAAGCGGCACAACTCCTCCGGCATGATGCACCAGTTGGGCATCAATCTTTTTGCAAACTCGAGCCAACCAACTCTGCTCTGCAATGACGCGACGGATTTTGTTTCGACCATCAACATCGAGCACATGGTGGGTAAAGGCCTGTACCAGGTCTGGGTGGGCATCGAGAAACGGTCTGAGCACTGCTAGGTGGATCTCGATATCCGCTGGAGAGTCTGCCGCAATCGCTCGCAGGGCAGCAGTTGTTGACTCCTCGCTACCACCCACAACCCCAGGTACTAGCCAAGTCAGGTTGACTAGCACTCGATAGCGCTGCTGCTCTGGGGGCAGTTCGGCCAGCGGAGTCATGAGAGCACCTCGCTGTATACCTGAAGGGTCAACTCTGCGGAGTTCTGCCACGTGAACTTCTGCGAGCGCAGCAGAGCGCGCTCTCTCAGTTCCGCTGTGCCCGCAGGGTCATCCAAAAGTCTGCGTAGCGCCGAAGCAAGGTCTTGCGGGCTGTGCGGGTTGATCAAGATTGCACCGTCGCCTGCGACTTCTGCTGTAGCTGTGCCTAATGAAGTAATTACTGCGGCGCCGGCTGCCATGGCTTCTAGTACTGGCAAACCAAATCCTTCGGCTAACGACGGAAAGCAAAAAGCCTGAGCGCCACGTTCTAGACCAGCAAGATCTTGCTCCGGCAAATATCCAAGCTGCCAAACCTTGAATGGCAGAGCATCAAGACTTGCTGTTGGTTCAGCACCAAACGCCTCTCCCCAACCACCTGGGCCAACCAAAACCAGACCTAGATCGGGCTCGGCCAACTGCCGCATGGCCTGAATTAACGTTGCCAAGTTTTTGCGCGGCTCGAGGGTTCCTACAAACAACACATACCGCTCAGGTAGGCCGTAGCGGGCCTGAACCTGTTCGACACTTGCAGCAGTTAGGTCTACAGCCCGAACCCCCCAAGGAACAATGCTCAGTCGCTCTGCAGGCAAACCTGCCGCGATGCAATCCTCGGCTACGCAGCGTGATGGCACCATGACACGCCGGGCGCGACTAAAGATTTCTTTAATGCCCGCCCGCATAAGTTTAGCCCCACGAGCAGTCATCAGTTCTGGGTGAGTGAGTGGAAACAAGTCGTGCACGGTGGCTACAAACGGGGTGGACTCAATGGGTGGCCGAATCGGGACAGTCAAGTGGATCAAGTCAGTTGCACGTATATGTAGAGCAGCTCGCTGGGCAATTTTGGGCCAGTTAGTTCGAGACCAAACGTCATACAAAATTGGTAGGGGCACTGGCAGCCGTGACATTGGTATCTCTGGCTCGCACGCAGTAAGAGGTGTTGACCTCAATAGAGATGCTGGCCGGCGCAAGTCTCCGAGGGGACCGACTCCAACTAGCTCGACACGCTGGGTCTGGCTCAAGGCAGTAACGAGTCGCTGAACCGAAGTTGCCGTGCCTCCCGGCACCTGATGCCAGCATTGCGTGAGCGTAACGGCCACACGTGGGGTCTCTGACATCTTATGAGTCTCGCGCGGCTAGCAGTAGCGCTTGGGCCCTTTGAGCGTGCGAACTGACAGTTCGGTTCTGCAGCAACTCAAATTCGGCCAATACCTCGATAGGTAAAGCCACGCCGCCGAAGGGCCACGCGGTCAAGCACATTTCGTGTGTCGACTACCCGAGGCGAGTTGAGTTCTTCAACCACGCGGTCTAGATCCAAGCTTGCAAACTCTGGCCATTCGGTGAGCACTACGAGTGCATCCGCATCGGTGCAGCACTTATATGGATCGAGTGCAATCTCGATGCCATCAAGAATTGCCGAGGGCCCATTTACCTCTGGGTCGTATCCGCGGATTTTGGCGCCCTTTGCTCGCAACCGACTGATTACCTCTAGCGAGGGTGACTCACGCAGGTCGTCGGTACCGGCTTTAAAGGTAAGTCCCCATACTGCAATGGTGGTGCCCTCTAGCGAACCGCCAATGACCTGCTCCGTTTTTTCGACCACGCGATCAAACTGCGCATTATTTACGCGAACGACTTCATCAAGCATGGTGAAGGAATAACCCACAGATTCAGCTGTGTAGATAAGTGCGCTGGTGTCTTTGGGCAAGCAACTTCCGCCCCAGCCCGGACCGGGCTGTAAAAAGCTTGAACCTATGCGGCTATCAAGTCCCATGCCGATAACCACATCATCCATGTCGGCACCTACCGCCTCGGCCAAAGCTGCAATTGAGTTTGCGTAGCTGATCTTTGTGGCCAAGAAAGCGTTCGACGCATACTTGATGAGTTCTGCTGACTCTGGGTCGGTCACGAGTAGCGGAGCTGAACGCCGCAGTTGCAATCCTGCAACTCTGGCAGCGACATCTGAATCGGCGGCACCGATCACCACTCGCTCAGGCTTCAAGAAGTCAGCAACTGCTGACCCCTCACGCAGAAACTCCGGGTTAGACACCACATGCACATCGGACCGGCCAAGAGCATCGGCCACAACATGAGTTGACCCAACGGGAACCGTGGACTTATTGATCACAATCGAGCCGGGCTCTAGATAGGGTCGTAGTTCGGTTGCCGCCTGCACCAAGTAGGACAAATCAGCAGAGCCATCTTTATCTTGAGGGGTGGGGACACAGAGAAAAATAAACTCCCGGTCCTTGACGCCCACTTCACGGTCCATAGTGAAGCGAAGCCGGTGAGAGCTCAAACCCTCTTCGACTATCTCGGCCAGCCCAGGCTCACTGATAGGAATCCGTCCCGCTGACAGCATTTTTAGCTTTTCGGGATTTGATTCAATACATGTGACGTCATGGCCAAGGTGAGACAGGCACGCCCCCGTCGTAAGCCCCACGTACCCAGCACCGACAACTGCAATCTTACGCCCCATGAACTAAACCCCTCGAGTGAAGTGAACCTGCCCTTTAGGTTAGGACCTCAATTCGGATTTATGGTCACTTTGCGGTGCGGAATCTGGGATTTAACGACACAAAGCTGCGGCCGCAGGGTCAGTTGGCACAACCCCTGGCACGTTGGCCTCATCTGGAGCGATTTCGCCAGCGGTTGGGCCGTCAACAGCCGGAAGAGTTGAGTCAGTGCCAGCGGTTACAGTTGGCTGGGGAGTCGCTGCTGCCGGCAACTGATCTGCTGGAAGGGAGTCAACTGCAACTCCCGTAGGTGACACTCCAGAGAAATCTGCCCCAACAGTGAGAATTACTCGGTAGCCACGAATCTGATCGTTGAATTCAAATTGCGGGATGGTGTTGAGTTGAGCGGCCAGCAGCACTGCTGCGTTGCGGCCAAGCGGCCCATACTCAATTTTAGTCACCGACCCGGCAGTGCGGCCCTCTACCGCCTCTGCATCGAAGCCGGCGGCACTAAGATCTGTAGAGGCTGTAGTTGCAGCTTCGATCTGTGTGGAGCGGGCTAAAACATCGACTATGACTTGTTGTTTTGTTGGTGAGGTCCCTGCTGCAACTCCCCTAAACGGCTGAAGCAACGGCTCCGAGGCCGGCCAGTCAATATCTTGATAAGCAATACCGCCGCGGGGTGCGGCAAAGGTTGGAATCTGGACTGACTTCAAAGCATCAGGGTTGAAGCTCTGAAACTGCGTAGCTAATGACAGCAGCGTTCCAATATCTAAAGTTGAGTCCATCTTGACTGAACTTGCTGCAGCGTTGATCACTCCGAGCGCAGTACTTGGGTTACGCATGCCTTTATCTGCCGCCCGCCGAAGTGCCCGTTTAATAAAGTCTTGCTGCCTACTAATGCGACCAAGATCGCCAGTCCCATCGGGCCGCCACTTGCCGTCTTTGTAAAAGTAAAAGTGCCGGGCTCTGGCATAGGCAAGGGCCTGCACAGGGTCAAGCAGCTTGCAGCCTGGCTCGTCGACTGCAAGACCAGAATTCTCATCTCGAACCGGGGTTGTGAAATAGACCGGCACACCACCGAGTACCTCAACCAGATCCCTGAAGGCTAAGAAGTCAACCTGAACATAATTATCGATCTGAATACCAAAATTGCGCTTGATGGTTTGCACCAGTTTGGCCTCTCCGTCAACACCACCCATTGCGGCATTGATGCGCTCCATCTTTCCGCTCGGCCACAGCTCAACTCGGCTATCTCTAGGTATAGACAACAAGCGAACAGAATTATTTTGTGGGTCCACTCGAAGAATCATGATGACGTCGGCCAACTGGCCGCCAGTGGAGCGTTTGTTCAGCACTGGGTCACCCGCGGCTAAACCGGCAGCAGAATCAGTTCCAATAATCAGAAAGTTTCTTGGCTCAGTGACTTCCGCCAAGGGCGCTAACGCAGAGCCGATATCTACCACCGGCACGTTTTCGATTGTTGATCGAAGCCGGGTTAAGACAAGAGCGCTACCAAGGCATGCAAAAACTACAATGATGTTCAATGCAAGCAAGATCCGCTGGGTCCAACTCCGATGTGGGTGTGAAGATCGCACGCTAGGCACCGAAGGAAGGTATCAGCCCGCAAGGATCTATCTCAGCCACAATCCTGCGCAATTCTTCAGCTCGGTGCAGTTCGCCCCGCAAATTACAAGCCGTAGAATGAGTAAATCGTGACTTTTGCACCCCACATTCGCCAGCAGGGCCAAAGCGAATCCTTGGCCGTACTCGGCGGTCGGTTGTGCACAGAGCTTGTAGATGTAACCACCGACCTTGCAGCACTTGACTCAGACGGATTTTGGGCCGTTGTGTTGCCGTTTGAAGGTATACCCACTTGCGCCAGATTTGCCTCGATTCGCGCAGCAAGACCTTGGCCGGGATTACCTTGGAGCGGGCCCTCTTCTGCTGCCTGGTCAAGCAGCCTTGATCAGGCAAGCTTTGTAAGCGGCGTAGAGACAATCCGAAACGAGATCGCGAACGGCGACGTGTATCAGGTCAATCTGACTCGCCGCCTGCGAGCGAGGATGCCAGATCAAGGCGGCAGAGCTGGGTCATCCAATAAAATTTCGTCTAAAAATGCTGCCTCTCAAGATGTTGCAGCGCTTGGTGCGGCATTAGCGCTTGGCAATCCGGCACCTTTTTCGGCAGTGGTCCGCTTGCCTGCTCACGGCGTGCAAGTTGCGAGTGCTTCTCCAGAGCGCTTTTTATCTCGTAGTGGTAGTCGAATTTGTTCCTCTCCAATCAAAGGCACAGCCGCAACGGCCAACGGATTTCTTGCCAAGGACCGCGCCGAGAACATCATGATTGTGGACCTTGTTCGCAATGACCTAGGCCGAGTCTGCGAGTGGGGATCAGTCACAGTCCCAAGTCTGCTCAACGTAGAACAACACCCCGGGTTGTTCCATCTTGTGAGCACCGTTGAAGGCACACTGCGCTCGGGGCTTGGATGGTCTGAAGCCATTGAGGCAACCTTTCCGCCAGGTTCTGTTACTGGCGCTCCCAAGCAGGCTGCATTGGAATCAATTGCCCGTCTTGAACCCGGTAGCAGAGGCATTTATTGCGGAGCGGTGGGCTGGGTTGATGCCGATCGAGTACTCGGAGACCTAAACGTGGCCATCCGCACCTTCTGGGTTGAGCAGGGTTTCTTGCACTTTGGAACGGGTGGTGCAATTACATATGACTCGGACCCCATTGGCGAGTGGCAAGAAACAGAACTCAAAGCTAGGCATCTGCTTCAGGTGGCTGTCGGTACAGCACAGCTATGAGTCCGCAGTTATGTGTCTTTGAAACCCTTGAGCTTCGTGAGGGTCTCCCATTTGCCCTGAGTCGCCACCTTGAGCGCCTCCGAACCGCGGCAGCAGAACTGCAGATCGAGCCGTTTAGGGAGCAGGAATTGCTAGCAGCCGTCGAGCAGACCTGCCGAGCCTGGGGCAAATCACCGGGCCGCTTGCGAATCAGCTGGTCGGGCAGGCTGACCGTTACTAGTTCGCCAATGACAGTTCAACGCTCACCGATTGCACTCAGCAGTAGTTCATACCGACTCGACCCAAACTCGGCAACAGCAGGATTAAAGAGCTCTTCTTATGCAACACATGCAGCCCTACTCGCCGATCATCCCAAGAGCCAAGAAGTGGTGTTTGGAAACCTTCGCGACGAACTCTGCAGCGGCGCAATGAGCAATCTATTTGTGGCCCTCGACGGACAACTACAGACCCCATTGCTCAACTCGGGTTGCCGAGCGGGAGTCACTCGGGAACTACTACTTGAGGCACTTTTAGATGCGGGCCAGCCCGCGCTTGAGTGTCGCATACCCTTTGGTGAACTTCATCGCGCAGAGGAAGTCTTTGTGGTCTCTACCGCTCGGCAGATTCAGCCGGCTTCTCAGTTGAACCAACAGGACCTACCGGATAACCGGCCACTCACCGAGTTTGCACAAAATTGCTACGACCGCCAGTACTCCTCGCTAATTGACCCCTGAGCTTGGGAGTCAAATAGTCGGCCGAAGATGCACCACATCGCCCACTGTCACCACATGCTCACGGCCAGCATCATCGAGCAGGAGCAGTGCGCCGTCGATGGTCACGTTGGTAGCGAGACCAACAAGTTCACCTTGGGGAAGCGTGACGCGGACTCGCCGCCCAAGGCTGCCCGACCGTGATCGGTAGGTATCAAAAAGCACCGTAAGGTCTGAATCTGATTCTTCAAGAATTGGTAACCACTGTGCGTCGAGTGACTGTAAAAGATTGATAACAAGATCCTCACAGCTGACCTGATGACCTGAAATTTTGTTGAGCGAAGTGGCAATGCCAAGTAGCTCGGTGGGTACCTCTGGCCAGTTCACATTCAGGCCAAGACCCAGTAACGCACAATCTCCGACTCCTGGAATCTGATGTAGTTCGGCCAAGATTCCACCGAGCTTGAAATACCCCGGTCCAATTCCATCGACTCCAGCCGCAGTCCCATCTGCGTCAACGGCAGCCCCGGCAACTGCTGTTGCATCGCAGACCAAATCATTGGGCCATTTGATTCGCACCTGCTCAATACCGAGTTCTTGCGTCGCGTCTGTCACGGCCAAGGCCAAGCAAGTAGTGAGCAAACTGCGGCGCTCTGCAGACAGCCCAGCTAGCGGCAAACCTATGGTCATGAGAATTGAAGACCCCGGTGGTGCCTGCCATGTTCGGTTGAGACGACCTCGGCCTGCGGTCTGATGATCCGCCAGCAAGACAATCGGGCTAACTTGACGTGGTTCCTGAAGCGTCTCAACTGAACCCGCCGAACTGAGCAACATTTTCATGTCGGCATTAGTTGAGCCTGTTTGGGGAACAGTACGAAGGTCTGCAAACCTAGTTCTGTCGAGCGTTGTTTTGGCGCGAAGGAAACTCATGAAGGAAAGGCTAGAGCGTGTTTTCAAAAGTACTCATAGCAAATCGTGGAGAAATTGCAGTTCGAGTCATCAGGGCTTGCCGTGAACTCGGGATAACGACCGTGGCTGTCTACTCCGACCTTGACCGTGACGCGCTTCATGTGCGACTTGCAGACGAGGCCTACGCTCTTGGAGGCCAAACCGCAGCCGAGAGCTATATCGACGCAGACAAGATTCTTGATGTGATTGCCCGATCAGGTGCCGAGGCAGTTCACCCAGGGTATGGGTTCTTCTCCGAGAACAGCGAGTTTGCCCAGCGCATCACCGATCTTGGAGTGGCCTTTATCGGCCCGCCACCCGCCGCAATCGACGTGATGGGCGACAAAATATCGGCACGACTCGCTGCCGAAAAGGTTGGAGTGCACGGAGTTCCAGGCACTACCGACATCATCACTGACCCATCGCAAGTTGCCGCATTCGGAACAGAGTTCGGCTATCCAATAGCCATCAAGGCAGCATATGGCGGCGGCGGTCGCGGCATGAAGGTAGTGAACAATGCAGAGGAAGTGGTCTCTGCACTTGAGTCCGCTCAGCGCGAATCGCTGGCCTACTTCGGTCGCGACGAGTGCTACATGGAGCGTTACCTAACCGGGCCACGACACATCGAAGTGCAGATCATGGCTGATACGCACGGCAACGTGGTCTACCTAGGCACCCGCGACTGTTCGGCACAGCGTCGTCACCAAAAGCTGATTGAAGAAGCCCCAGCTCCAGGGATTCCCGAGGCAATAATCGCCCAGATGGGCGAGGCTGCCTGTGATGTTGCCCGCGGGTGCGATTATGTCAACGCTGGAACCATTGAGTTTCTCTACGAGAACGGATCCTTCTACTACCTCGAGATGAACACGCGCCTGCAGGTTGAACATCCGGTCACCGAACTTGTTACCGATGTCGACTTAGTCGAACTACAGCTTCGAGTTGCGGCCGGCGAACCACTCCCCTTCACCCAAGACGAGGTACGAATTCACGGCCACGCTATTGAGTGCCGGATCAATGCCGAGGATGTGGCCGAGGGCAAGTTCTTGCCTTCACCCGGGACACTCACCAAGCTGCGCGTTGCCTCTGGCTACGGGGTGCGCTGGGATGGCGGCTATGAAGAAGGCGATGAGATTAGTCAGTATTACGACAACCTAACCGGCAAGCTCTGCGTGTGGGGCCGTACCCGCGACGTTGCAATTGCGCGCATGATTCGCTCGTTAGAAGAGATGGTGGTTGAGGGTGTCGCAACGACTATTCCTGCCGACCTTGCCATCCTTCGGCACCCTGACTTTGCTGCGATTACCCACTCAACAAAATGGGTCGAAGACACACTCGACCTAACTGGCCTTGGCGGCAAAGCCGGAGAATCTTCGGTACAGGCCGAGGGCGCCGAGCCCAAAGTCAAGAGAGAGGTGGATGTAGAGGTCAACGGCAAACGTTTTGCGGTATCTCTCTTTGTGCCCGAATCTCAACTTGTGACTGTTGCCTCCTCTGGCAGTGCAGGATCGGCTGGGTCTGTAAAGGCACGGCCCAAGCGTGGGGGTGCAGGTGGCAGTTCAGGTGGCGCAGCCGGTAGCGGCAAGATTGCAGTGCCAATGCAGGGAACCATCGTCAAGATCGAAGTCGAAATTGGCCAGTCTGTGGCCAAGGGAGACACTGTTGTGGTGCTCGAGGCCATGAAGATGGAGAACAACGTGGCCTCAGATGTGGACGGCACCGTCACCGCGGTCTCTGTCGAGACCGGTGCGTCGGTCACTGCAGGCCAAGTGGTAGTGGTGATTGAGCCTGTAGCCGCCGAGGGCTAAAGCAGTAGACCCCTTCTGTCAAAGGTCACCTAACCCCTGCGGGAATAGTTACTGACCAACCCTCCTGGTTGAGTTGCACCACACACTGATTCCGTTCTTGCTTCATACACTTCATTGATTCAATCCAATGCGTAGAAGGACGCGATGGCACTGCAAAATCGGTTACTCGAACGGTAACCACTAGCACTAGCGCTGCAACCCGGAGGTACTTCAACACCACAGGGTTGGGCACTGCGCAAACTAAGCCGATAATCACTGCGGTAATAGGAAGAACCGTGTATCGATCAGGAAGCGCCGCGGCTTGCGGACCGAGGGCTAAGAAACCTGCAAAGAGCGGAACCGTAGCTGCCCATATGATTGGCACCGAATAGGTCCATCTGGTTCCCAGGATCACGATGATCACTCAAGCTGCAACGAAGACAGCCAACACAGCCAAGATCGCTAGCGGTACTCCTGTAGCCCAACGGCCATCTACAGCGTTGCGGCCTAGCGCTAACGAGCCGAACACCTTCTCGACTCCTGAGCGAGCCAACGGTGTTCCTAGAGGAACCTGCCCATTCTGGCGGTTCTGGGTGAGATACACGCCAAGCTGTACAACTGACAAAGTCCACCAGATAATCAGCAGTCGCAATGAGTGCCTAGTCCTGAGCCGCCACCACCGCAGTAGTGCAAGTGGGGCCAACACCACCCCGGCAAGACCACTCAGCACCAAAAGTGCAGTAGCAGTTAGCTCAACGCCGCGCCCGCTATTTGTTGAGGGGTCATCCGCTAAGCAGCTCAGAAACAGTGCGACCCCACACCACCACAACACACTATTTAAAGATAAGTGCACCTCGGTTAATCGAGGCATAAGTAACAACAAACCAAAAACTAGAATTCGGGCAAAGTATGAGGGGATCAACGGTGAGAACCGTTTAGACAGGATCAGTCCGCAGGCGCTTACCGCCACGATCGCCGATGCACAGGCAAAGAACAATGGTGTCGCTGTAAGCGGCAACCAACTTGCTACTGCGGCTATCAGTCGGGGCAGCAGATGTAAGTAGCCATTGTATGGTTGCAGAACCGAGCCAAGGCCAGCACTTAGACTTTGAAGCCAGAAGATCACTCCATCTTCTGCGTACAGACCAGGGTCGGTTAGAGCACTAGGACGCCTCAGGCATTCAACTACAAACCCGGCAGCAACGATTACACATGTAGTCAGAATCGGGTGTGAAGGTTGGAACCGCCCGATCTGCTGAATTCTGCCAGGGTTAGCCTCAGCACCTTCACGCACAAAAATCTGCCACTGCTCGATATCGAAGGGGCAGGTGAGGCTCATGAAGAACCTCAAGATTCCAGCCAATACATTCCATCTCGACAGGCTAGAGGACGGGCTACGTAGGAAGGTTCTCTGAGCACTGTTAGCACCTGACAGACACCAGCACTTATCGAAAGAACCGTCGCAGAGTCAAGGTTGAGCTGCGTGCGCCAGTCACTGCAGGCCAAGTGGTAGTGATGATTAAGCCTGAAGTAGCCGAGGGCTAAATGTGTCGCTTGGGGAGTATCTGTTCTCGGCGCACCTTGTCGTTAAGCGGCCAGCCGTCGAGTTCCTGAGTCAGCTCAAGGCTGATACTGCTCGGGCTCAGGGCGAGGGCAATTCGAAAATAGCGTAAGCGGAATCTTCTGAGATCAGAGTCGCGTTCGTGCGCAGTAGCGAATCGATCGCGGCAAATCGCTCCGGATTGCACTGCGTCGGTGCCTTGTCTAACACGATCCATCCGACCTGAAGTTCGTCTGCAAGTTCGACAAGATCACCCGGATCGGGCAGCCCGTCATCGGACTGCATCTCTATCGTCCGGGTACCAAACAGAGTGGGAGCGCAGCGGATCGAAGCCCAGGCCTCGGACTCGGTGTACTGATCTATGCCGGAGTACCACCGGATACTTGAGGAGTACCAGGTGCAGCCGACGACAGGGTGCAGATGCTGGACCTCGAATAGCGAAGTGCCCCAGGTTAGGAGGCAGTCGTCGGGCACGACCAGAACTGCTCGATTCGAATTGTCTTTGGCGATTTGGTCGAATGAGCTCACGATCGTGGGGGACGGCTGACCTGAAATGAACGGCACGTTCGCTGGCATGTCGCCGATGACGATCAGGAGACCAACGACAGCGACTGCCGACCTTATCCACCTTGAGCGTCCGTGGAGCACGGCTCCCAACACAACAGCTAGCGCCGCAGCGCCGAGCGGGACTAGCCAAAATCCGGATCGTACCGGCGTACGCAAGGAGGCGAGACCTGGTACGCGCAGCAGAAGGGTATACGGCAGCCAGGCAAAGCTCTCGCCCCCCAACATGGAAAGTTTCGACCAACCACCATTGGAGTTGACCCGAAATACCAACAGGCTCGGGCCAAGCGAGAGAACCCACAGTGCTACCGCTGACACGAGAATTGTCGTCCGGAGTCGAGATCTGACAAGCAGTAGGCCGCCGAGTCCGACCAGAAGGAGCACGCCCGGATAGACGGTGGTCTCTAGGTCGCGATCGGGTCCTGCAAACCGAAGCAATGGATTTAGCGAGTCGGGCGGTGGGGATACCAGTGAATACAAATCAGCCGAGTAGGCCAAGGTCCGGTATGTGTCCGCCGCTAGTGCGGGGGCACCCGCCGCGAGTTCATCTCCGTCGCGACCGAATCGTGCCATGACGAACGGCGCAATACACAACAGTGTTAGGGCACATGCTCCGAGGACCCGGAGCCCAGGGGCGATGCAACTGCGGTCGAATCGTCGCCGAATCAAGCAGTAAGCCACAGCGACACCGAGCACCATCAGGCCGAAGAGCAGGTAATAAATGGAAGAGAGGTAGGCGAGAACGAGCCAAAGTGTCAGCTGCGGCAACCGAACCCGGGTGAATTCGGATCGCAGGATCCGCACGATCTCTGACATCACGAGTGCTGCGGGGAACACGAAGATCAGGTTCTGATGACCGACAAAGCGAGCCATGACTAACGGAGCAGTAGCGAATGCAGCCGTTGACAACAGGATCGCCACCCTGTCCTTTGTGCAGGTCCGTGCCAGTACTCTGCCAGCAACGATCGCCAGCACCACCGCTACAACCTGAGTCAGGTTATACGCAAGCGCCGGCTTGACCACGAGATTCAGCACACCAGCAATCCATGAAGTCATGTAGCCGTCACCGCCGATCAGGTTGATGCTGTAGGGGTGCATCGCATCCACGAGGTGTCTGGGGAAGATGCTGCCTTTCGCCATCTCTCGGCTGACTCGCCAACCGATCCAAGCCCAGCCCTGACCGTCGCCCGGGGAAGACAGTAACCCCTTGTCCAGCCTATTGATCGGCCAGAAGAGCGTCGCAACCAACATCGCGTAGATTGTGGTCTCGCCGAGTCCGAGCAGTAGTAATCTTCGCTCCGGTAGGCGTGGCCTCCGGATGTGTTGCCACCAGGTCTTGTCGACGGATGCTGAGGTTGGGAGCACCTCGCCCAGCTCAAGGAGTTGGGCTGCCCGCCGCAGTGGGTGACGCGCGAACACTAACAACCCGACACCCGCCGTCGCCACCGATACAGCGACCACCAGAACTACTAATAGTGGCTTTGCAGTGTTCACTGTGATGAGCCGAAACGAGATGCTGGCTACCAGCTGCAGGCAGTAGAGCGGCGATAACACGACAACGGTGGCCACAAGTAAACGGGCTAGCCAGATGCCTACTGCGTATAGAGGTCCTCGGGCAGGAGTGCAGCAGACATCACGCACCGCTGTCGATGACGAGGCAGGACCCGTCGTTGAGATGGCTTCGAATCGAGACATTTCTTGCCTCCTGTGGCTGCGTGCGAAAGTCAGGGCCGAAGGGTCCGAGGCAGTTAGCCCTTCGGCAGTCACCGCCCCATAGAATAGATTCAGGTAGGTTATGCGACCAGACGAGTCCAAGGATGGATAGTTATGTCAGCGATAAAGTCAACCGCTTCGAAGGTTCTCCGACGTTCGTTGCGTTCTCTCCCAGTGAAGGCACAGGCCTCGCTCGGCCGGGGAGGTGCTTGGCTGACCAACGAGTGCACTTCCGTTCAGCCAATAACCGCAGTGGAACTTCACCCATACTTGCCGCTACCTCTGCCTGCGGGCGCCGATGAAGCACAACTTCGAAAGGTGTTTAGTACTTGGTCCATTGACGGAGAGCCAGAAGGGCATATGGACGCATATGTAGACGACTCGTTCGGCCGGTTCGTTCGAACATATGGTCTAGTAAGCAACCTCAGCGGAACCTGCCTCGAACTTGGTGCAAACCCCTACTTCGCCACGCACCTGATTGAGGAGTACACGGACCTTAAGGTGTCCTACGCCAACTACTTCGGCGGAACCGACGCTGAAGCGTCACAAGTGCTGCGCTACCGAACTGTCGACGACACTGAGGTTACTCAAGATCTGCACTCGTTGCTTTTTAACATTGAGGATGACGAAATCCCATACCGAGAAGGTGAATTCGACGTTGTACTGTTCTGCGAGATCATTGAACACCTGTTGATGGATCCGGTGGCAGTGCTTCGCAAGATCCGCCGCGTGCTGAAGCCGGGCGGCACGCTGATCCTTACCACACCGAACGTCGCTCGACTCTCTAACATCCTTCGGCTGGCCAACGGGCAGAACGTGTACGACCCGTACTCTGGATATGGCCCCTATGGGCGACACAACCGGGAATACCTGATGTCGGAATTGCATGCTTTGCTGGCCTTTATGGGGTTTACGATCGACGAGAGTTTCACTGCAGACTCACACCGGGACGATTACCAGTCGATGCCACGGTTCGCCGAACTTGCACCGCTGCTACTTGGCCAGGGACCCGAGCTTGGCCAATACCATTTCCTGAAGGCGCGAATGACTGGTGAAGCGCGAGATGGACTGCCCGACCTGCTCTACCGGAGTTGGCCCGCAGGGGCAATCGTTCCGACAGCCTGACCGTCAGTGCGGGTGCAGTGACCGTCGAGCGCGGCGGTGGTTGATTGCGCCAGCCAGTAGCCGCTCGTAATCCTCAAGTACTGCATCCCACGCATAATTCCGCACCACATAGTCGCGGCCTGATTCTCCCATTGACCCCCGCAGTACTGGGTCAGCAAGAATTCGGTCAAGCGCTGCAGCGAATTCAGACAGACTCCGGTAGCCGATGCCTGCACCTGACCGGCGCGCCTGACCATCAAGGACAGCGCAGTTAGCGTTAACCACGGAGGGACGCCGTATGGCCCACGCGTCGCACAGAGCAATCGAAAAACTCTCAAAGTACGACGGCATGACGAACGCGAACGAGGCGGCGTACGCGTCCAGCCGGGTCTGCACGTCGACGTATCCGGTGCAGATGATGTCCGGATGCTCTGCGACCGGGGT
>Ga0335396_10002480_pt1 | contig 22216 bp, 21 predicted proteins | sample FRY02_FD_205743 | JGI IMG/M metagenome (GOLD analysis project Ga0335396, IMG submission 205743) | Freshwater microbial communities from Lake Fryxell liftoff mats and glacier meltwater in Antarctica - FRY-02 (spades assembly) (version 2) | ecosystem: Environmental > Aquatic > Freshwater > Ice >... | reverse complement strand
CACCAACTATTAATATTGATGATTTAGATCCAGCGGTCACGGTAGATGTTGTGCGTGATCAACCACGTGCCTTGCCGGCAGGTGATATCGCAGCGCTCAATGATTCATTTGGCTTTGGTGGCCACAATGTGGTGTTGGTTTTTAAGAGTTTATAAGTGTCGGAAATAACGCGGGACCCGCGCGATCCAATTTCCAGAATTCTGCGCCTAATTGATGATGCCCAATTTGAATTTCTGGTTCCACGAACTGATTGCGGAATGGTTGCGGTAACTGCCACCATTAAAGGTTGCAAGGTAGTTATCTTTGCCTCCGATCCAACTATTAAAAGCGGCGCACTTGGTGTTGCCGGCTCAAAAGTAATAGTTACCGCTTACAAAGCGGCGATGGGGGCGCAAGTGCCCGTAATTGGAATCTGGCATTCAGGTGGCGCCCGATTAGGTGATGGCGTTGCCTCACTTGCTGCTTTTGGTGAAGTTTTTCAGTCGATGATTTTGGCCAGTGGTCGGATTCCGCAACTATCACTTGTGCTTGGGCCAACTGCAGGTGGTGGCGCCTACGGTCCAGCGCTAACCGATGTCGTGGTTCTTGCCCCTGAAGGGCGGATCTTTGTAACTGGTCCAGATGTGGTAAAAAGTGTGACCGGGGAAGAGATCGACATGGCACGCTTGGGTGGACCAGAGGCACACCGGAAAAAAAGCGGGTTGGCACATGTGATTGCGGCAAGTGAAGCTGAAGCAATAAGTGAGATCCGAGATTTAACTGCGCTCTTTGCAAATCAAGGTTTTATGAATCCAGATGTGGAAGATTTAGATTTAGCGACTTTTGTACCAGCGGCAAAGGTTCGTACCTATGAGGTACATCCGCTGATAAACGCAATTTTAGATAAAAATACTGAGCAGATCGAACTTCTTTCCATGTGGGCACCTAACATGGCAACGATTATTGGTCGCCTAGGTGGGGCAACAGTTGGAGTGCTAGCAAACAATCCAGCGCACCTGGCCGGTGTGTTAGATGCGGCAGCTGGCGAAAAGGCGGCCCGTTTTGTTCGCACATGTGATGCTTTTGGCATCCCCCTGATTGTGATTGCCGATGTGCAAGGATTTTTACCAGGGGCGGGACAGGAATGGGAAGGCGCTGTTCGACGGGGCGCAAAATTGCTGCACGCTTTTGGGGAAGCGGTAGTTCCGCGGGTAACGCTAATTACCCGCCGGGCATATGGCGGCGCTTACGTTGCCATGAACTCAAAATCTCTAGGGGCGACCCGAGTATTTGCTTGGCCACAAGCTGAGGTTTCAGTGATGGGTGCGGTGGCTGCGGTCCGCGTATTACACCGAAGGTTGTTAGCTGATATTCCAACTGAACAACGCCAAGCGATGGAGTTAGAACTTGCGGCAGATCATGAAAAAGTATCGGGTGGTGTAGCTAAAGCCATCGAAATTGGTGCCGTTGATCAGATTATTGAGCCAGCATTTACCCGCAGTGTGCTGGCTAAAACCATTGCTGATGCGCCGCATCGCCGTGGTTCTCATGGAAATATCCCGCTGTAAGTTTATTAACATTCATACACTGGGTGCGAGTTTGGAGTCCCTCACAACCCACGCCAAATAAGCGTTGAAATTTCTACTTCTGCAGTGCGTTCCATACTTCAACGCACTTTTGTGAAACCAAAACATCTTCTGCGCCAGCGGCTCCTGCCGATGCAACCGCACCAACAATTTCGCCGTTTAGATCCAACAATTCACCTCCCATGGAAAGTACTAATTTATTTGAGCTCGTGCCCATGATGCTGGAATAAACAACTGGACGCTTCTCTGCAGCCGCGACTGTTAGTGAAGTTGGTCTACCAAACCAAATAGCAGTTCTTGCTTTTGCTGCCACTGATTCAATGGCAGCGATCGAGGCATGTTCAGTGCGTGCAAACGAGACCAGGTTTCCGCTGGCGTCGGCAATCGCCACTGTCATCTGAAGACCTAACTCCTTGGCATAATTGATGCCGGCTAGTACTACCTGCTGTGAAATTTCGACCTTATGTATGTATGTAGTCATTCTTGTAATCTCCTTTTATCCTGCTCTTAAATTTAACGAATACCGCGAACTCCGCGGTAGATACCGGCGCTTTCCAAGAGTTGCTGCTGCACAACTTTGGCATTACCGATGACTTCATCTGGCTTCATACTCTGATGTTGATAATTGAATAAGTGCCACACGCCATCCATTGCTACATGTTTGACACACTTAGATTTCGCAGCCGTTACGACCTGCGATATTAAGCCGGCAGGAGGTTGCATCTCAGGACGATTACCGTCGATTACCAAAAGATCAGCTCGCTTGTTGACTTCAAGTGAACCTATTTGGTCAAAGAGTTTTAGCGCTTTTGCGCCATCGCGAGTAGCCATTTCCAGAGTTTTAAGTGGAGTGAAGGAGTCTTGATCACGGTTAAGGCTGCGCTGAGTCAACATCGTTGTCTTCATAGTTTCAAAGAAATCGTGTGACCCGTTGGGGTGATCGAGGCCCAGGCCAATCGAAATACCTTTGTCATGGAATCGACTTAGATCTGGAATCGCTAGGCCCATATGCATATTACTGACGGCGCAATATGCGCCCGAGGCACCGCTCTTTGCCATCAAATCAACTTCCTGGTCATCGAAGTGAACCGGGTGTGCAAGCAGCATTGAGTCATCGAGCACCCCCAACTTGTCTAGGTGGACAACGGCCGGGTAACCAAATTCCTTTCTCGCCCATAGGTCAAACTCTTCGGAATAAGTCAGGTGCATAGCCATTAGTCGATGGCGATTGGCGTGCAAAGCCTTAATCAATTCGTCGGTAACTCTGGGTAGGGACAAAGGTTCGGGTTCGATTGTTACTCGTTCATTTTGGTAGGTACTACGCAAACGTTCCAATTCAGTTAAAGATTCTGGAACTGTCATTTGAAATTCAGATGGAATTAGTTCGGTTTTGTTGACAAAAGCTGCACAGAAAACCACGCGCAAGCCAGATTGGACAGCAGCGAAAATGGAGCCATCTAGCTTAAATAACCCTTTCCAAGTTGATTGTGAATCAGTAGTTGTCGTGATACCACTTTCGAGCAATTGCAAATATCCTAGCGCGGCACCGGCCGCACACTGTTCCTTACCGAAACCAATCGACATCTTCAGCCAAGCACCATCGCGAACCGTTCCAACAGCCAGCTTGTGTTTAGGTTCAGTACCTTGAAGCAATGAACTCGCAATGTGATGGTGTGTGTTGACAAAAGATGGCAGCAAGACATCATTCGAAAAATCATGAAGCGTTTCACCGGCAATGATTTCGGGCCTTCCTGGTCCGACCTCGTCGATCAAATTACCCTTAACGCGCAAATACCCAGGTGAAAAAATCTCACTAGCTTCGTTCATAGTAATAACAGCTGCGGCATAAATTAACTGTGAATTGCTAATAACCATGATCCTTTCGATTGTGGAGGAATCTAACTTCGCAATCTATTGACTATTTGTTACGTTCGGATCGATTTACGATAGCTTCATCCCATTGTTCGCGAAGCGGATGCTCGGCTGGACCCGCTTCAGTAATGATGCGCATTAAGCGGCTCAAGAACTCATCACGGTTCTTCTCCAAGACAATTTTCTCGGATTCCGTGGGAAGAAATCTGTCTAACTCCCCTTGCTTTAGATCGCCATTGCGGACGAGTTGCATCTCAAGGGCATGAATACGAGTGCTTGCTACATTCAAATCCAGGCCAAGCTCGAGAATCAAATCAAATAGTTTTGAAACAAGTGGGTTACCAAAAAAGTCAAATTCTTTTGACATCACGCCTCCTTCGTTGCTTGTAGAACGCACCATGGGAAATGCCAATCTGAGCGTTCAGGCCAACCTTGAGGTCGTAAGCCATCGGCGCGTTCATCAAAAGCAACCCATTTGGCATCAGTAAGGCCCAGTTTGTTGCAAACTTCTATGAGGTCAGTTGCAAACAAATCTCTGAAATATGGTTCATTATTGCGTTCGGCATGTTCGTAAACAGTGGCATCACGAACTGGATCACCAGTCGGCTGGAATTCTAAGAATCTAATTACCCCACCCGGCTTTAGTAGCCGAGCCGCCTCTTCAATGGCTTGGATTATTGCCTTTTGCGGCATTTCATGCAAGATCATTGTGCCCGTTACCAGATCGACCGAGCTATCAGGAAGACCTACCTTCCGGCCATCTTCTTGCCGGAAATGAATTGGTAATCCTTCGGCCTCTGCCTCCGCATGTGCCAATTTCAATCCTGGCGCAGCTAGATCTACACCGATAACTTCTGCACCGGGATATCTCGATACCAGTGGTCTCGTGCTTTTACCGAAGCCACAAGCAATGTCGACTACGCGCGCATTTTCCGGCAAATCAGGAAGTGCGGTATTGGCAAATAGCTTATGAAATTTATAGCCATCGTTGTCTCGCAACATCACAATTCTGGCACCAAATTGATAAACATATCCAGATAAATCATTGGAGTAGAAACTTCCTGGTTGCATATGGATATCGGTATCGGTGTACCACTTAGGCAGTATCAAATTTGGATCAAGCTTTAGCGAACCTTTTCCAACAGCGGGTACAGAATTAATCTGAGCTAGTAGTTCGTCACTACATCTGAAAACCACGTCACTGCCTAAGCGCCACATCATTTTCTGACCAATTCGTTCTAGGTGGCTAAACCAAGAGTAAAGCGCGAGATTCTTAAGTTTCTTCTCTCCCTCTTGTGGTGTAGAAACCGTCTGGCCAGATTTCTTATACTCATTTATAAAAGCTGGATAAACAATTGTTGCCCATTGCTTTCGCAACGCGAGAATGAAATCGGCACTTGACCGCTCATCCAAAGTTAGCATCTCTTCGATATCACGCATTCATCTCCTCATTTCTTTCCTGATATATAAATTCAATACGCTTGGCACACGCAAGCCTCATAGGTAGGAAGCCCAGCCAGTTCGGCTGGCAAGATCGGATCATGCTTTGGTTTCCAGTTGAATTCACGAGAGTCTGGCTCGTATATCGTGCTTAGCGGACCGCCAACTGTTCTAAAAAGATAGAGATTCCCCGTCATTGAACCAAATGGGCCATGAGATTCCTCGGGTGGTCGCCAGAAATACGCTCCTGGAGTCATTACTCCGAGGTGACCAACTAATTCACCCGAAAGTAAATATGCCTCTTCCACAACAGGATGCTTCTCAGAACGCATGCCATATCGAAGTGGCATCGTGCCCAATACCCAAGTCTCATCCTGCGTAACTGGATCCCTGCGCATCCATTTACGTCCAGCACCTGGTGGGAAATCAGGATTGAAATTTCCACCCCATTCACCCGCGAGCGAATCAATACGTTTAATAACGCGTTCGTGTTGCAAATCCGGGCTATCTGAATCAGCAAGAATCGATGCTGGTTTAGCATCAAAAAAGGTAAGCACTATCGCGCCGGAGCTAGTAATACTTTTAGTTTGCATACCTTTTGGGAAATGGCCATAGTTGTAACGGCCATAGTTCTGGCCATCAATGCTAATTTCACCTTCAATGACAAAAAATTCTTCATCTGCAGTTAAGTAATGGCTATCTGAATGAAAATAGTTGCCTGGGTATTTAATTAAAATAGAACAACCACCACTTTCGGTATCTAAACTTAATTCTCGTACCAATACGCCAGGTCGGATGTCAGAAATGTATCCCATATCAACCCATGGCAGCTGTTGAGATTGTATGAACTCAATAAAAGGTCTGCCCATTTGATTCTCCTATTTTTGCGATGTGAATGTGATATGCGGTTGCAATTCACCGGGATAGAAGCAAGCAACCTTGCGACCATTAGGTAGAATTTTGAGTTCTGGAGTCTGATTACTGCACTTAGGTCTAGCAATTGGACATCTGGGGTGAAAAGAACAACCGGTAGGTCTATCGATTGGTGAAGGTGGCGCCCCATTTAAAACAATGCGGTCCCGGCGTGATGCTTCATCAAGTGCCGGAACTGCAGAAAGTAACGCTGCCGTATATGGATGTTGCGGATTTGCTACAACATCATCGCATGCGCCCTCTTCGATAACTTTTCCTAAGTACATCACGACTACTCGCGTTGCTAAGTGATAGACCAGACGAAGATCATGAGACACAAGAATGTAAGAGATATTTCGTTCTTCTTGAATATTTTGCAAGAGATTTACTATTTGTGCTTGCGTCGATACATCAAGCGCGGATACCGGTTCGTCAGCAACTAAAACCTTTGGGTCTAATGCCAGCGCTCTGGCGATTGCGATGCGCTGACGTTGACCACCCGAAAATTGGCTGGCTCGCCGATTCAAGAGATCAGCACTGAGTCCAACGGAAACCAATAGTTCGGCAGCTCGCGTATTACGTTCACGGGCACTGCCACCAAAATGAGCCCTCAGTGGTTCGCCAATCACTTGGCCAACTGTCATGCGCGGATCCAAACTTGAATATGGATCTTGGAAAACCATCTGTACTTTTTTGCGGAAATCTTTGAGTGCCTTTTCCGAGAGATGCGTGATGTCTTGATCTTCAAAGAAAATCTCTCCGGAAGTTGGCGGGTTACTCCGCATCAAAGATAAAGCAAGCGTCGTCTTTCCAGATCCAGATTCACCAACTATCGCCACTGTTTCACCAGCGTTTACATGGAAATTTACTGAATCAACGGCACGTAGCAAACCTGCCGGAACTTTGAAAGTAACCGATAGATTCACGGTGTTTAAAATCATTTTCTCCAAACTCACTTTGCGACTCCGACCACTGGATGAAAGCACGCGATATTGTCGGCAAAGACTGGTTCGGACAGAGTGCATTGCGAATCAGCATATGAACATCTTGATGCAAATCGACAACCTGGCACTACCTCGGAGATTGTTGGTGGTGCGCCGGGAATAGGATTTAGCGCAGGTCTTGCCTGATCAAATTTTGGAATCGCTGCTAGTAAGCCTCGGGTGTAGGGATGCCTTGGATTACTCAATATTTCGGCAACTGGTCCTTGTTCAACGATATTACCCGCGTACATCACCACAATACGGTTACAGACATCGGCAGCTACGGCTAAATCATGAGTAATCAACATCAGCGCGGCGTCACCCATACCGCTACGTAGCAAATCCAAGATTTGTGCTTGAATTGTTGCATCTAAGGCGGTAGTTGGTTCATCAGCCACAACCAACGCTGGTCTATTAATTAAAGCCAGGGCGATCATGACACGCTGTCTCAATCCACCCGACAATTGATGGGGGTATGAGTTCATCCGCTCCTTTGGAGCTGGGACTCCAACGGCAGTAAGTACCTCTAATACCCTAATCTGAGCGTCCTTTTTGCTAATTTGGTTGTGGCGCCTCAAAGATTCGGATAACTGACTTGCCACTGTGCGAACGGGATTGAGTGAAGTTAATGGTTCCTGAAAAATCATAGAAATATAATTTCCACGCAACTTACGAGCAGTTGCATCCGGTGCGTTCACCATGTCAATATCGCCGATGATTACTTGACCCGAGACTTTTGCTGATGATGGTTGAATTCCTAACATGCTCAAACCAAGCATTGTCTTCCCAGAACCTGACTCACCAACAATGCCAACTCGCTCACCTGGATAGATAGTGAGATTAATGCCTCGGACTACTGCGGAATAGCCAACTGGAGTTGGAAAGCTAACTTGCAAATCTATAATTTCAACGGCTTTGCTCATCACGAAACCCGTCCACTTCTAGATCGCTCGCGAGCATTTAGCCCCTCGCCTAGTAAATTTGCAGCAAAAATTGTGACAATGATTGCTATTACTGGACCAAACATCATCCATGGAGCTGATGCCATGTATGTGCGGCTCTCATTGAGCATATTTCCCCAAGTTGGTGTGCCTAGTGGTGCGCCAAGTCCCAGAAAGGAAAGTCCGCTCTCCGCTATGAGCAGTTCAGCAAAGGTAAATGCAGCAACAACCTGGATTGTTGGACGTAGTGCGGGCAGAATGTGACTGAAAATGGAACGTAAACTTCCAATCCCAAAAAGTCGTGCTGCCGTTACATATTCGCGTTCGCGAAGAGTTAATGTCTCTGCGTACACAACACGTGCAATTGTAGGCCAGGACACTAATCCGAGTGTTAAAGCGAGTGACCAAAAGCCTCGACCAACAACGGTAACGATAGTTACCGCAATGATTAAATATGGGAAAGATATCCCAATATCAATTACGCGGCTCAAAAAGGTACGAAGGCGCTTGCGATTCCAAGCCGCACTTACACCCAAACTTATACCGATCAATCCACCAATCAGTGTGCCAATAGTTCCGATGCCCAGTGACCATCTAAAGCCTGCAATTACCCGAGAGTAAACATCTTGTCCCAGCGCATCAGTACCGAGCCAAGCTCCGCTAAGACTTGGCGACTGCAAGCGTAGTGATAGATCCAACGCTGCTGGATCAACCCGATAAAAAAATGGTTGGAAGAGTGCAATTATGAAAAGTGTTCCGAGTATGAAAGCGCTGACCTTTAGCATTATTGGCGAGCTATGGCCCTTTCCACCAATTTCTCGTCTAGTAATTGGCCATACGATAGGCTTTTTCATAGTTGGCTACGTCGCAATCTGGGATCTGCAATTCGAAAGACTTGATCCATTATTAAATTCACAAAAAAGACTAAATAAGCTACGACGAAGACTGTTGCTTGAATAGTTGGAAAATCAAGATTAGTGATGGACTGTACTAAAATTAACCCTAATCCAGGCCAGGCAAAGATATATTCCGTAATTAGCGCACCGGAGAGCAAGAAAGCAAATTGTGCTCCAAGTAAAGAAGTTGTTGAAAGAAGCGCATTGGGTAATGAATGCCTAATTAGCAAAACTCTAGGCTCAGCTCCATTTGCTTTGGCTGTTCTGAAGTAATCTTGTCGAGTCGTATCTTCAATACTTGCGGCTACAACCCTGATCAAATTTGGCGCGAGCGCAAAAGACAAAGTTGCCGTCGGTAGTACCCAAGACCAAGTTCCAGTTCCGGCAATCGAAGGCAACCAATTGAACCACACTGAAAAGATCTGGATTAGTAAAAGTCCAATCACGTAAGCGGGGGTTCCTTGCGCCACGCTGACGATGGCACTTAAAACGCGACGTCGGCGTTGCGTTGGTTTCGCCCCTAACCAGACTCCAGCGGGTATAGCAATTAATGAATTGAACAGAATTGCTAGGAAGGTAAGGTGCAAAGTCGAGGGTAGGTATTTAAGAACAAATCCCAAGGCTGGCTGGGAATTTACAAGAGAGCGTCCAAAATCAAGGCGAACCACATCCCAAATGAAGATTAAATACTGCTCAAAAAGAGATTTATCAAATCCGTAGTCCGCCCGAATCGCGTTAATAGTCTCGGGGCTTGCACCTTCACCAGCCAGCAAGATCGCAGGATCACCAGAAAGGCGCAGTAATAGAAATAGCGTTGTTGAAATAGTTCCAAGTAATACTACTAACTGAAGAAGTCGCGAACCGACTGCTTTCAATCTTTGTTTCAAAATTTATACCTTTCAGTTATGAGAACCGGGCTCCCTGAAAAGAGCCCGGTTCTCATTCTTAACTGTCATTGTCTAGCAAATACACACCCAAATTTTTCTCTACTTTGTCCCCGTGTAAATATTTTCGTAAGTGATTGCACGGTTATTGGCAGAGAAACCATATAAATTTTTACCAAGTGCATAAAGGTCAATCTGTTCGACAATGTATAGTGCAGGAGCACTAGCAGTTACTTTCACTGCAATCTCCTTGAGAATAGCTAATCGCTTTATTGCATTTAGTTCAAGTGCGGCTTTCTTAACTAGGGCATCTTCACCCGCATTGCAGTAGAAAGCACCGACTGGCTTACACACGAAGATTGCATATGGACGGGAAGCATCACCGCGTGGCGCTGAGTTCCAAGATAGTCCAAAAGCATCGCCCTTCCAGCTATTGGTGTTGTATTGAGGTAGCCACTGGGCAAAGGTAATCGTGGTGTAATTCAAAGTAACACCAACTTTAGCTAGATCTGATTTAACAGTTTGATAAATCAAGTTGTCTGATGGGAAAGATCCAACCGTGATATCTGCTGAAATTGTCAGCCCATTTGCGAAGCCAGCTGCGGCAAGAAGTTCCTTTGCCTTATCAGGATCATATGGGTACCCCTGAACATCTCTGTTATAACCTAAAACTGAAGGTGTAACTCCTTGAGTTGCAGGCTTGCCTTTGCCAGCTAGCAATCTTTGGGCAATTTCTGCCTTATTAACTGCATAATTGAGAGCTTGACGCACACGAACATCCGTTACTGGGCCACTCTTGATAGTGTTAAACGCCAAAGACATAACCTGCGGCGCAGGAACCACAAAGACTCTCGCGCTGGCTTTCTTTACAGCCGCGATTTGATCTGGATTGATAGCAGCAACCATATTTACCTGGCCCGATTGAAGTGCCTGCAAACGTGATGCAGCATCTGCCAAAGGAATTATAATTAACTTATCAGACTTCGGCGCACGCCAAGAACCTTTAAATGCTGTCAGTTCGATTCGAGTTGTGGAGATCGAATCAACTTTAAATGGTCCAGTTCCGATTGGTGCTTTTGCGAATACTTCCTGTCCGGCGCTCTTCCATGCTTTTGGAGCGACTATATAAAGTGCGGCTAACTTTGCAGGCAAGATTGCGTCAGCAGTTTTGGTTGTGACTTCAATTAGATATTCACTAATCTTCTTGGCTCCAGTTACATCCGGAAGTTCAGTTGAACCAATTACAGTCTTGCGACCATCTACGCTGGTTAAGAAATCAATCGTTTCAATTACAGCGTCGGCGTTGAATACTTCACCGTTTGAAAACTTCACATTCTGGCGCAAAGTAAAACGCCATGTTGTGCTATCGATAGACTTCCAACGAGTTGCCAAACGTGGACGGACAACACCTTTGCTGTCTACCCGTGTTAATGCATCGAAAATTGCAGCATATGTATGAATGCCTGGAGTTCCAGGACCTTCTTTAAATGGATTGCCCTGGCTTGGTGGTAACCCGGGAACACCAATAGTAATTGTCTTAATTTCGGCACTAGCTGGTGCCTGCCCACCCCAAAGTAAAGTTAATAAAGCAACTGATACTGCAGCGCTGAAAATCTTCTTATTACGCATTTGTTCTCCCTAGGTAGGACCATAGTCAACGATCATCACTACCCTGCCTTAAGAGCTATACGAAAGTCAATCAAATTCCACTATCGACAACAGATTCTGAGCATTTTATGGGCACAAATATAACGATTTGAAACATAAGTAAGGTGGAATTACGACATTGGGTTATACGCTTGTGGGGTGATAATTGGGCCGATTTCAAGTGTCACCATCCTCACTCATGATCTGGAATCCGCCATTTTGATGTACTCGCTGGCTTTCGATTGGAAAATTAAAAAAAGTAAGGATCTGCTAGCTGCTACTGATGCAGTTAGGTGGAATGCGGAGAAATTGATCGGTTCGCCCACGATCATTGTGGGCGGGGACAATGGCGGCATTCGATTTATCGAATCTACCCAATATGAAACCCCTCTGCCTTTGCGCACATTCGGTTGGACCGCCTTGGAGATTTGTGTGGATGATGTTTTTGAATACACCGAGCGAGCCATTTCAGCCGGGTTCACTCTGCTAAATGAACCAGTACCACTTGGTGGTTCCGAAAAGGCATTGCCGCTTATCGCATCTCAACTTGCTGGCAAGAATGGTGAGGTCGTTTACATAACTCAGATCTTAAGCGAGGTACCAAATTTTGAATTGCCCAATGTCGAAAAGGAATCTGGAAGTATTTTTATTTGTGTTCTTGGTGCATCAAATTTGGAAACTTCAAGAGGTGCTTTAGAATCAAATTTCAAATTACGCCGTGCCAGTGACCGCGAAGTAGCAATAAAAGTAATTAACAAAGTTTATGGAAAATCGCTCTCTGTTACGCACCGTTTGAGTTCGCTGCAACTTAATGGCAGAAATGCAATTGAGATTGACCAGTTGCCAAGCGAGGCAGTTGATCGTGAAGTAAAGGTCAATTTTCTTCCACCTGGAATAAGTATAGTCTCAGTGCTAGCGAAAGTATCTGAATCGATGATTTTCAAACTTCCAGATAGCGCGCTATTAGAAATATTGCCTTTCCCTTACGTAGAATAGTGCGTCGATTTATATTTTGCATACGATAAAAAGCCCTCAACTCCTAGTTCAGTTCCAATTCCACTATTGCGGCGTCCACCAAATGGCGCTGCAGTATTAAAACCAAAGCAATTAATGCCAATTGAACCAGTATCAATCTGATCGGCAACTGCTCGTGCACGCGATTCATCATTAGCCCAAACAGACCCAGCTAAACCAAATTCAGATTCGTTCGCGATCTTTATAGCCTCATCGTCATTATTGGCAATTATTACGGCGATCACCGGACCAAATATTTCCTCTTGGCTAATTCTCATTCCGTTACTTACATTGGTAAATATCGTCGGGTTTAAATACCAGCCCTTTTCAAGGTTATGCGGCCGGTCCCCACCGAAAGCAATTTGTGCACCCTCTTGCACACCGGATCGAATATACCCTTCAACTTTTTCTCGATGCTCTTTACTTATAAGCGGGCCATTCTGAGTTTCTTCTGCAAATGGGTCCCCCACTTTAATTGCAGCTGCCGATTCGATCATGGCCTGAACCACTTCCTCGTAGCGCGACTTATTCACGATGACGCGTGAATGGATGAAACAATTTTGTCCAGTAAATGTAAATCCTAAATAAGGCAACTGTTTTGCAAAGGTGGCGACGTCGACATCTTCTAACAGTACGGCTGCCGACTTTCCACCTAACTCAAGAATTGTAGGTGTAAATGTTTCGGCACAAGTTCGCGCAATGATTTTACCGGTATTTGTCGAGCCAGTGAATCCAACAATATTTACATCCTTATGCGCCACAAGACTTTCGCCCGCCTCACGCGAACCCGGGAGAACATTTATGACACCATCTGGAAATCCCGCTTCGAGCGCAGCTTCTGCAAAAATATATCCCTCCAGCGGTGACTGAGGACTCGGCTTTAGTATCACTGTGCCACCCAGCGCTAATGTGGGACCAATCTTAAACATCCCCATTTCCAAAGTTCCGTTGTACGGGACAATGACCGCGGTAACGCCACGCGATTCCAGTTTCACAGAACTGCGCTTTACACTGGTGGGATTTTGTAGTGCGGGAATCGGGCGCATCTGATCGATTTCAATCTCCTCGGCCAATTCTGCGTAATAGCGCAAAAGTTCAGCTGGTCGATTTGGTCTAGAAAAAGTTGGCTTGAACGGTCTTCCTAATTCGTGGGCATAAAGAACGGAAAGCTCCAGATGCTTGGAATCCAAAATATCGGCAAATTTGCGCATGACCTCTGCGCGTTGGCTAATATTCCAACTATTCCAACCGCCCTTCGCAGTAAAAGCTGATTTGGCAGAATTAACTGCTCGATCTATATCTGCCGAATTTGCATCTGGCACGCGACCGATTATTTCTTCAGTGCTTGGACTTACGATCTCGATTAGTCTCTTTGAGTTTGGCTTAATCCATTCACCGCCGATGAAGAATGTGTTGCGTGTATACGTATCCAGATATTTATTCTTTGCCTGGTCAATCGACATGATTAGCCACTAGATCCAGTAACTGGAACTTCCGGAGCTTTAGAAATCCATACACTTTTTGTCCAGGTATAAAGTTGCGGTGCATCAGTGCCTCCTTCTCGGCCATATCCAGAATTTCCAACCCCTCCGAATGGCATCATGTCTGAGAGTATTCGGTATGTATTAACCCATACGTTTCCAACTCGTAATTCGGAAGCCAGTCGGTGCGCCCTACTGGAATCGGAGGTCCAAACCCCTGCTGCCAATCCAAATTGAGTATCGTGCGCCTTTGACAACGCGTCATCTTCATCGCTAAAGGTTGCGATCGAAAGCACTGGTCCGAAAATTTCCTCTCTTGCACTTAACGATGAATTTGCTAAATCTACAAATGCAGTAGGTGGGACATAGAACCCGTTAGTGAGCCCACTCTTTAGGGATAATTTTGTAGTGGCTATGATCTTTCCGCCATCTCGCTTTGCCATTTCTATGTAATCTAAAGTTTTCACCGCTTGTGACTTAGTCACTTGAGGGCCCACTTGAGTGGCACTTTCTCGTGGATCTCCCACCACGAGATCTTCAAAGCGTTTCTTAATTACTGCGATAAATTCGCTTGCGATGCTTTCCTGAATAAATAGCCTTGAACCAGCAATACACATTTGCCCGCACGAGCCAGTAATTCCCTCGACAACCCCGTCTAATGCGGCATTAATGTTGGCATCAGCAAAAACTAATTGCGCCGATTTTCCACCAAGTTCCAGCGCGGCTGGTGCAAAGTGAGCTGCGGCACTTGAGCCTACGGCTGCGCCACTCTTATCTGAACCAGTAAATATCACTAACTTCGTACGCTGGTCGGAAACTAATTTCTTTCCGATTTCGGTACCACCAGTTAGAACTTGAACGACACCCGCTGGCACACCAGCTTCAATCAATATTTTTTGTAGTTTAAGTGCAGTGAGTGGTGTTTCGGCTGCTGGCTTTAGGATTGATACGTTTCCAAATGAAATCGCGGGGGCGATTTTCTTGGCGGCGAAAAAAAATGGCACATTCCATGGAATGATGCCGACTACAACTCCATATGGTTCGCGCTCTGTGTACGCGTGAAATGCACCCGGAACCGGGACTACGGTGCCTGTTACCTTGTCCGCATAACCACCGTAGTACTCAAAACATTCGGCGGCTCTTATAGTTTCGCGCTTTGTATCGGCTAAGCGTTTACCAGTATTTAAAGTTTCTAATTTTGATATTTCATCGGATTGCTCACGTATTAGCGCCCCAGCCTTAATCAATATTCGACCACGCTCGCTCGGTGCGATTTTACGCCAACTTCTAAAACTTGCAGTTGCAGCTTCCAGCGCCAAATCAACATCAATCAAGGTTGCATCGGCAATTTCAGCAATCACTTCACCGGTGATTGGTGTATAAATCTGGCGCATTAGTATCCCCTGCTCCGTTACTTATCGAATTCCGTAATCATGCTAGCTTTAGCAATTACTTGCAGTTCAATTTCTCTATTACTAGAGTCTGAGGATAGTTTAGCCAAGCGCATCTTTCTATCCGCGTAATCGGGGTTATCCAGTGTCTTATGATTAGTAGATGTCGTAGGCTGCAAGAAATTTTCACAAAACTGTTTTCGTGCACTTGCGTAATCTGATAGCGGTTCAACACTTTTTGTCCTGATAGCCGTGATTAGTGCTTTTACTAATCGATCCGCGTCTTGCACTCCGGAATTTAATCCCATTCCGCCATTCGTGGTAGTTAAATGAGCTGCATCTCCAGCTAGGGCTACTCTTCCGACACTAAATTCACTTGCTATGCGCTGATGGGATCGATAAACCTCATACTGCTTTAACTGGAGGTCAGCCAAAGTGACCCCAGGAATCCATGACAACAATAGGGAAATAGCTTTCTTGAAATCGGCCGAAGGGTCGGTAATGGAGCCTCGATCGTCACTTGAAATATCAACGCCTTCGAGCGGAGTTGTCATAGCTATGCGCCATATGTCAGGAGTCCTAATCATTGAAAGTCGCCCGGTGGGGCCAGACCAATACGTAACTGGTGCGAGATTTGGAATGTGATTTTGAAACTGAAAGGGAGTTGCAACTACGGTGGTTGGATAGGGGTATGTAAATCCAGTGAGTTCCACGCCCAAAGACTTACGTACCGAACTGTGACTGCCATCGGCTGCAACTAACCATGAAGTTCTAAGCCTCTTAGCAATGCCATTTTGCCGGATCTGGATTGTTACCTCCGCATGATCTTGAGCTACAGATTCAAGGGTTGAGCCGTATTGCAATTCTATATTGGGATGAGCTGCAGCAGTTTCGCGTAATAATTTCAAAACTTTATATTGCTCGAATTGCAGTCTGAATGGGAATTTGACTAATTTTTTTAAACAATCGTATTTGAAATTTACCACCTGATCTATTTCTAAATCACGATACTGAAGTATTTCAACTCTTATCGCTCCTTCAATAATATGCTGCGCCAAACCTAAGTCATCAAATATTGCCAATGTTGGTGGGTGAATGGTTGATCCGCGCCATTGAGGTGGCACTTCAACTGAATTCTTTTCAAGTACAAGGACTTTGACATCTTGCTGCGCAAGTCCGATTGCAGTAACTAACCCGACTGGGCCCGCGCCTACAACAATCACCTCGGCATCGCCCCTGGTCATCGGATTACGCTTTGCTTTACCTGGTGATCTAGTTTTTTAAGCGCGGCACTTTTACTGTTTCTGATTTCTGGCTGCAAATTCATGGTCGATAGTAAATTCCAAATCCCAGCGATTTGACTTGTCACCACTGGAATATTTATGGATCCGATCATCGCCTCAATGGGTTGAAGACTGGGTAATCCTGTACCTGCAAGCAAAATCACTTGATTTGCTTGACTCTTGTTGCTTGCGTCAAGTGATTCGTTCAAAGCGTCAACAATCTGAACTTCAGTCAAATCGTAAATAGTTCCTGACTTATCAACTTCAATGAGCTTCGTGATCTCAAATCCAGCGGAGGACCAGAACTGTGTTAATTCGGTGGTCAACCAATCAGGGTAAGGTGAAATCAAAATAATTTCTCTCGCTTTGAGCAGTTTTAAAACCCTTAAAACCGATCCTGCTGCGGACACAACCGGTTTTCCTAGTTGCTGGGTTGCTGCATCTGTCCAAACTTTGTCCCCACTTTGACCAAGCGGGTAAGAGGAACCAGTGCAGGCAACTAACGCTCCACCTAGATTCAGCCCTTTCAAGCTATTAATAGAATTTGGTAGGTCCGAAACATATTGAGCGAGTCTTGCCCTCAAATCCAATTCTGGGTAATACGGCAGTCTCGCGACATAGGGAAAATAGCCGCTCGGAAGCAGCGCATGGACTTCTGGTTCAACCGTAGGATTAGCGCATGGAACAACCACGCCAATATTTCTAAGCACACTTAACACCCAGGTCAGAAACCGATGCGCACTTACTGATTATCTAGCTTAGAGCCAATATCTTTCAATGATCCAAATATGCGCTCAACAAATGCATCGCGTTCTGAATTATCAAAAGCAAAAGACTCATCACGAATTACGGAATCCGGGCTAGCTATAATCCCGTTGGCAACTGCTGAACCTTCAATCTCCGAAAGTCGGCGTTTTACTACCCAAAGTTCAGCTGCAAGTTCGAAAATTACATGCAAAATATGATCGTTAATATTTTCTGGCGCAAATTTACCTAGTGGCTCACTCGCGCGAATAGTCACTTTGTGCACATCCAAGTGGAAGTTTTTCCTTCAATTGCACTTTCTATAGCTGAAAACTCTTCCGCTAGGAATGAATCTAGATTCGAATGAACATAGTTGTATGCATATGGCTCATTATTAAACCTGTGATCAAAATAGCGGTCATAATCACTCCAGATATTTAGAGGTTTTGTCGCCTGAACCATGTCATTAATAACCAAAATTCCGCCTGGCCTCAAAACACGCTTAGCCTCTCTGACCGCAGTTCTACCCTCAGTTAGTGGCATTTCATGCAGAAGTGTGCTCATATATATCAAATCAAAAGTGTTATCCGCAAAATCTAAATTCTCAGCTAGCTGCTGGGAGAAGTGAACTTCAGATTTTAATCTAGTTGCACGCATGTGAGCATATCGAACGAGGGGTCCTGCTAACTCAACTCCGTGGACTTCTGCTCTTGGCCATCGCAATTTAGCCGCTACCGTAGCTGAACCGATTGCACATGCAATATCTAAAAACTTATTTACAACTCCATCTTCCGGCTCTGGCAACAACGCAATTCGTTGAATTTTTGCCTCATCCTTATCATTTGAACCACCGTGAAAAACTTTTGTTCCATAATGATAAACATGCCCAGCAAGAGGATCCGCATGATAACTACCAGGTTGCCGGTGATACGGAATGGCAGTGAAATATTCCGGGTAGACAAAATTCGGACTCCAACGCAAAGTTCCTGGGCCGTCTTTTTCGGTATCAGTTAATTCTTGTTCAAGCGCTTCCCGATTCTTTCCGTACGAATCAAGAATTCTGCTCCAATTTAGGCCTTGGGTACTATGAAGCAATCGATTTCTTATGCCGATCACTGGAATTGGATCGGCTACCGTTTGAGTTTCAGCTATTGAAGGATTTTCGGATTTAATTCTTCCAGCGGAAATTTCTTCTTGCAGCGCTTTTGCAGAAGAAGGATTCATGGATCTCAAAGCAAACATCCGAAGTCCTTCAATAAAATCTAAGTAGCTCTCATCATCAAACGAAGACATCGCTGCCATTGTGCCGATATAGCCGCGGCCAGTTGGGCCACTCTTTTTCGGCATGGTCACATTCGAAGTTTGATTTGCCATTTAGCCACTCCTGCTTCCACTAGTTTGAAAAAATTCAAAGGCTCTGAATCTGGGTTGACATAAAGTATCATTCAGTAGATTACGAGGCAAGAGAAGTTCCATGATGTGTTCCACCTGAAGAAACCTCCAAGAGAATCCGCATATTGATTTTCCCTATAAAACGACTATTGAATCTTCTTTTTTGGGAAGTAACCCATGTGCCGAGATAAGCGATTGGCAGATTCAATGAGCGCCGGCACGCAATCTTTTAGTTCAGATCGAAATCGCTCAGATGGACCACATATGCTGATAACAGCGATCGGTGCACCGGTGCGATCAAAAATTGGCGCTGCAACGGATGCAGATCCTGACTGACGCTCGCCCATCGATTGCGTGTAACCCTTAACGCGTATGGATCGAACTTCGCTCAACAATTTCACGGGATCAACGACCGTTCTAGAAGTTACCTGCTTCAATTTTCGCTTAAGGTAAAACGTTATCTCTTCTTCAGGCAGCCAAGCTAGGAAAGCCTTTGATGACGAGCCGGCGTGAAGCGGGTGTCTAACACCCATGGCCACTGACATCACAATCTCACGGTTCGGAGTTACCTGATCAATGTAGAAGCGCTCGTACCCTGAACGAATAGAAAGTGTCGCGGTCTCATTGGTTAATCGCGCAAGATTCTTAAGCTCCGGGCCAGCAAGAGCGTGAATATCCAGGTGTGCAAGACAAGTGAGACCCAGTGAAAGCGAAGAAGTGCCCAAGGTGTAACGTCGCGACTCTTCTATCAAATCAATAAATCCACGACTACGAAGTGAGGCGAGAATACGGTGCACGGCGGCTTTTGACATACCAAGTACTTTCGCAATTTCAGTAACACCAAGATTTGGTTCAGCCGATTGTGTAAAGAGTAATAAGACGTCGGCAGCGCGTTCCACTGCCGCGATTCGCTGTGACGTATTTTCTGATGCCATTAATCTCAATCCTTTCAAAAGTGGAACAACTTTCCACTGACGGTAACAGAGAAAAAGTATTGTGTGAAGAGAAAACTCTTGTCTACTTCGGTACACCTGTTATAGTCTTGTTTAAGTACGTTCCAACAGATGGAACACAGTAATAATTCTTGAAAGTTGAGGATAGACAGTGGCTTCGTATGACCTTCTCATTACCAACGTTGTCGTCGTTAACCATGACGGTGAGTCAAAAGCGCAAGATATCGGCATAGCGAACGGGTTGATCTCTCAGATCGGATCTGACCTCGACCGGGCTGGTGCGAAGAAATTGGTTGATGGCACTGGCAAAGTTGCCTATCCAGGAGTAGTCGATGGCCATCAGCACTGGGGAATCTACAACCCACTCGATCAAGACACGGTCTCGGAAAGTAAAGCCTCTGCCCAAGGTGGTGTGACAACGGCAATCACGTACATGCGCACCGGTCAGTATTACCTCAACAAAGGTGGCAGCTATCTTGACTTCTTTCCAGAAGTGTTAGAACTTAGTGCTAATCGCGCCTATGTTGATTATGGATTTCATTTAGCACCAATGTCAAAGCAGCACATTTCTGAAATTCCGGAGCTAATATCGCAATTCGGTGTCGTATCATTCAAGATCTTTATGTTTTATGGTAGCCATGGGCTGCATGGGCGTTCATCCGATCAATCATCATTCCTGATGATTCCAGAGGATGAGCAATACAATCTGGCCCACTTTGAATTTGTCATGCGAGGTATTCAAAAAGCGCGCGAGCAATTTGGAGAAAAGGCGGATTCAATTTCACTTAGTCTTCATTGTGAAACTGCAGAGATCATGACCGCGTATACAAAGATCGTTGAAGAAGAAGGCAAGTACAAAGGACTCGAGGCCTACCACCATTCTCGTCCTCCTCATTCCGAAGGCCTAGCAATCACAATTGCTTCTTATCTTGCGCATGAGACTAACCTTGCAAATATTAACTTACTTCATCTTTCCTCTTTTAAGGCAGTAGATGCTGCACTTCGCATGGCAGAAGCCTTTCCGCAAATAAATTTTCGCCGCGAAGTAACTATTGGCCACCTTCTCGCCGACATTCATAACTCTCCCGGTGTGGGAGGAAAAGTCAATCCACCACTTCGGCCACGTGAGGATGTGGAAGCCCTATGGAATTTCATAAAGAAGGGACAGATCGACTGGGTTGTTTCAGATCATGCCTGCTGCAAAGATGAGTATAAATTTGGAGAACCTAGGGAAGATGTATTCCTTGCAAAATCAGGCTTTGGCGGCACCGAATACCTACTTTCAGGGCTTGTAACCGAAGGTCTCAAGCGCGGGCTTTCACGTTCTGATATCGCGCGGCTATCTTCGCATGCACCAGCATCGCGGTACGGCTTGAAGAATAAAGGTGCGATCGTAGTGGGATTCGATGCCGATATCGCGCTCGTCGATGAAAATCAGAACTATGTGATTCGTGCAGAAGATTCCGAATCATCACAGGAGTACACCCCATTCGAAGGATTCACTATGACGGCAAAGGTTACAGATACTTTTGTTCGAGGACACCACGTTTTTGAAAATGGAAAAATCGTTGGCACACCACAAGGAAAGTATCAGTACCGCGCTTGAGTGCTCTCAAAGGAATCCGCATAATTGATGCCGCAACGTTATTTGCTGGTCCAATGGCGGCAACGATGCTGGCAGATTTTGGTGCCGAAGTTATCAAAATTGAGCACCCGGAAAAGGGTGATCCAGTTCGTCAACATGGATATCAGAAGGATGGAATTCCACTCTGGTGGACAATGCTCGCACGAAATAAAAAGACGCTTGCGCTCCACCTCGGAAAAGCTGATGGCGCAGAAATCCTCAAGAAGTTAGTCGCACAATCTGATGTCTTGATTGAAAACTTTCGTCCCGGAACTTTGGAGCGTTGGGGCCTCGGTCCGGAAGTCCTCCATGCGATAAATCCCAAATTAATCATCGCCCGCGTTACGGGATTCGGTCAATTTGGTCCCTACTCTGGACGTGCTGGGTTCGGCACCCTTGCCGAATCGATGTCTGGATTTGCCGCAATGACTGGTGAACCCGATGGTCCCCCAACGCTTCCGCCATTTGGTTTAGCTGATGGAATTTCCGCACTTGCAACTTCACAAGCGATCATGATCGCACTTGCCGCTCAGAAAAATCCGGAAAGTGAAGGCTTTGGCAAAGGCCAAGTAATTGATCTTGCGATTATTGAGCCGATTCTTGCCGTTATTGGCCCGCAACCTACGGTCTATGACCAACTTGGAATTGTGCCGCCCCGAACCGGTAATAGAAGCGTAAATAATGCACCTCGAAATACTTACAAGACAAAGGATGGTAAATGGGTAGCGATCTCTACCTCTGCCCAATCCATTGCAGAACGCGTCATGCACCTAGTTGGACACCCCGAAGTAATTGATGAACCGTGGTTCAAAGCTGGCAGCACGCGCGCTGCCTATGCAGATCTTCTCGATGGCTATGTTGGCGACTGGATCGCACAACGGACAACCGAAGTTGTTATGGTTGAATTTGAAAAAGCCGAAGCTGCTGTTGCGCAAATTTACGATGTGGCCGATATTTTTAAAGATGAACAATTCAATGCCTTGGACACAATAACTACCGTGCAGGATCCAGATCTTGGACCATTGCGAATGCAAAATGTCCTTTATCGAATGAGCGAGACACCTGGTCATATTAATTGGACTGGTCGTAAAATCGGCGCCGATACGCACGAGATCCTCGCTGACACCTTAGGGCTATCTGAAAGTGAAATCGAACAACTTAGTGAGAGCGGAATAGTGAAACAGGGATGATGAA
>Ga0335396_10002479_pt1 | contig 22229 bp, 20 predicted proteins | sample FRY02_FD_205743 | JGI IMG/M metagenome (GOLD analysis project Ga0335396, IMG submission 205743) | Freshwater microbial communities from Lake Fryxell liftoff mats and glacier meltwater in Antarctica - FRY-02 (spades assembly) (version 2) | ecosystem: Environmental > Aquatic > Freshwater > Ice >... | reverse complement strand
CAATAGGAACAAATGATGGTACATTAACATATGGGGCCACATATGGTACTGGTATAATAAACCAAGGTTTCTCGTTGGATGGTGTTAATGATTATGTTAATATGGGTGATACCTTAAATTTTGATGGAACGACACCATTTAGTTTTAATCTTTGGGTTAAACTTAATGGAGCATCACTACAATCGTTTATATCAAAACAAGCTTCAGTTGGTACAACACCTGGTTATAACCTATATTATTACCAAGGGTATTTTTGGTTTAGACTTGTTAATACCGTACCAGGTAATCTTATTTCAGTACGTGACAATTCATCAACATCAACTGGACAATTTTATAATATTTCTATCACATACGATGGCAGTAAAACATCAGATGGGTTAACAATTAAAATTAACACTTCTAACACTAAGGTGGTTGAATTCAATTCACTAACTGGTTCTATATCTAACAATAATAAATTTTCAATAGGTTCTAGGGATGGTGTTAATAACTTTTCAAATTCAATAATCGATGAGGTTGGTGTGTGGAATAGAGTATTAACACCAACTGAAGAAATAGAATTATATAATAGTGGTGTTGGTAAACAGTACCCAAATTAAAACATTAGATATTTATAAATAAAAAACATTATGGGATTTGGACCAAACATACAAGGGATAAGAGTTACGGGTAGTTTAAGTGGATTAACATCAATTCACACAACCACAATTTCAGCAACAACACTATATGGTAATGGGTCCAACTTAACTGGGATATCATCATCAGATAACTTCGTAACGGGAGCTACAATGAATTCCGATACATTAGAGTTGTCACGTTCAGGTGGACTTTCAAATGTAACAGTTGATTTATCACAATTTAATAATTTATGGACACAAAGTGGTTCAAGTATTTTCTATGATAGTGGTAATGTAGGTATTGGTACAAGTGATGCATTATATAGATTAGACGTTGTTGCTAGTGGTGGTACTGGTAGTTTTGAAGATATTGCTAGGTTTAGAACGATAGATAGCACTGATTATTTAGCATTCACTAATGGAATATCAACCGATGGGTCATTTAACCCAGTACTTAGGTCTTTTAATAATACAAACGAATCAACAAATTTTTATGTACAGTCAGTAATCGACCCAACAGTTGATACTGGTGGTAACCCATTAATAATGTTACAAGGTAGGGTTTCAAGTAACCCAGGGAATGTTAGTTGGAGTGGTGTTACTACTAGACCAATACTTAGAGTTAGAAATAATTCTACTGATTTAGTACAGATAAATGCTGATGGTAATTTTGGTATTGCTACTATAACACCACAAGAAAAACTACACGTTAACGGTAATACAATAATTAGTGGGACACTTAATATAGGTACATTACCAACTGGTACAACTGTTAATAATTTAGGTATAGATGCTACTGGTAATGTAATTGTTAGTACTCCTCGAGGTAACGCTAGAGTTGATAACTTTTATTATCAAATTAGTAATTCAGTTGATACAAGACCAGTATTCACCGATGGAAACGTTACGGTTGGATGGGATGAAACAGGGAATGATATAGAATTTACGATGGATACAGCACCAGGAGGTACTGGTGATATGAGGTCGTTATCTTACAAAGTAGGTGGTGCTACCGAAAATGTATTTATTACAACTGTTGCTAATATATATGATTTACACGGCGCTGGTGTTAATTCTGGTGAACGAGTTGAGGTATTTGTAACAGCTGAAAATGACGTTACGTATCCAGCATATAAAATAGTTGTTTACAATACGGGTGAATCATCATTGGTTTCAATATGGATAGAAAGAATAACTAAAAACTAAATAAAGTATAAAATATAATGACAATACACGAATTTAATAAAAAATTAAGCCTTATGTTAAAAGCCTTCACTAAAAATGATGGCTTTTATCGTACAGGTAATTTATATAGGTCTATAAAATTTAAAACAACTTACATCGATAGTCAATTCGATTTTAAATTAGACGCTGTTGATTATATTAAATATATTGATAATGGAAATAAGGGGAAATAGTGGTTTTATTAATGTGGATAAAAGGTTTGGTTCTATTACTGGAAACACTAAGGGTGTTGTATCTAGGGAACAACATTTTTTAGAACGGGTTGATGGTAGGTATAGACCTAGTGGTGATTTATCACCTGGTGGTACACCTACAGCTTGGTATGATGCAAACGATTCATATATAACATTAAACACTGGTAATGTTAGTGGTTGGGTTGATAGAAGTGGTAATGGTTTAAATTTACCAGATAGTGGTGTTTCTACTAGACCAGTATATGTATCTAGTGATAGTAATTTTAATTCTTTACCTTCAGTTGATTTTCAAGCTGATGATAATTTGGAAAGCCCAAGTAATGTTTTATTAAATTCTGCTGATGGGTTTACTGTTTACATTGTTACTAAGATAAACTCATTTCCAAGTTCGTTTAATTTTTTATTAGGTAGGATAAACGGAACAACATTGACCCAAGGTTCTGATTTATCAGTAAATACATTAATGTTAAATGAAAAATATATTAAATATGGTATAGAGGATTTAAGTTCAGATGGGGTTGATGGTATTTATGATTGGTTAAATGGGGTTGGTTCTTTTACCCAAGATGGGTTTCCAAGTAAATCTTATTATAACGAAACATATAAAAATGGTATAATAGATATACTAAATGGAGTACAATAACATATTTATAAATAAAGGATTATGGAATATTTAAACACAGGTACACATTTAGTAACGGATTTAACCACGATATTGAGTGCAACAACCACAACAAAACACTTGATAAAGACAATACACGCCACTAATGTATTTAGTGCTGATACATCATTTAATTTATCATGGGTTGATACGTCAGCAACTGAAACTTTTCATATGGCTTTTAATGTGACAATCCCACAAGGTTCTAGTTTCCAAGCTTTAGATGGGACCTTTACCTTAGATAATAACGATTACATACAATCCAATAGTGGTAACGCTAACGCAATTGATTTATCAATATCATACATGGAGATTACAAATACCGAGGGTTAATATGAAAGCATTAGTAGTTTCAGGTGGTGGTAGTAAAGGGGCATTCGGTGGTGGTGTCGCACAATACCTTATTGAGGAACAACACAGAGACTATGATTTATTTATTGGTACTTCAACTGGAAGTTTATTGGTTCCCTTTTTGGCTATAAAAGAATTAGATAAATTAAAGGAAGCATATACAAATGTGACACAAGAAAAAATATTTAAGATTAATCCATTTAAAATTAAAAAAGATGTTAATGGGTCAACTAAAATTGGTATTGACTATCTTAATGTGTTATATAATGTTGTGTTCAGAAGGAAAAACGCTTTTGGTGACGCATCTAACCTAAGGAATTTAATTAATGAATTCATGACTGAACGTGATTTTGAAATCATAAAGTCATCTAATAAAGAAGTTTTATCCTGTGTTACTAATATGACTTTAGCACAAACCGAATACAAATCAATTAATAATTATGGTTGGAATGATTTTGGTGATTGGATGTTGGCTTCATCGACAGTACCCCCGTTTATGGAACCTGTCACTAAGGGTGGTTACGATTATGCAGATGGTGGTATTTTAGAAAGTATTCCACTACAAGAGGCTATTAATAGAGGAGCAACCGATATTGATGTTATTGTATTAAAAAAAGAATTTTCTTCATTAACACCTGAAAGAATTAGAAACCCATTTCATTATTTACTTCGTTCGTTGGATTTAATGATGAATGAAATATCTCGTGACGACATTCGTTTAGCTAATCTAAAAGCGGAATTAAAAGGTGATGTTAAGATTAACTTTTATTATACACCTAGAAAATTAACCAACAATGCATTAATCTTCAATAAAGATACAATGACCGAATGGTGGGAAGAAGGTTTTGAATCAGCTAAATCACAATTCTATAAATCATATGAATTAATTGGTAGACGTAAACCTAAACTAATATTTGATGGTACTATCGGACTAAACAGTTAATCCTCATTATAGATATCTTTGGGGTCAATACATTTGTCCCTAATCAACTTTTCAACAAAAGCGAACATCTTTAACCCATTTTCTTCACAATATTTTTTTAAAATCGTATGTGTTGCTGGTGTTATTTTCAAGTTTTTTATCCTTTTCATTAGTGTTTTCTTTATAAGTATGTCAAAAGGTAGAAACTTATCATACTAATTATTGAGTATTCTACTCAATAACAATTCTTTTGGGTTTATCGATTATATTTATTATTAAATAACTACTTAAAAAAAAAACAAATCAATGGCAGGTAAAATATTCGTATCACCAGGTGTATTCACTTCAGAAACAGATTTAACTTTTGTTGCACAACAAGTTGGTGTAACAACATTAGGTCTTGTGGGTGAAACCGTGAAAGGTCCAGCTTTCGAACCAATCTTCATATCAAAATATGATGAGTTCACAGCAATCTTCGGTGGGTTAAACGCAAAAAAGGATTCAAACAATAAACCAAGATATGAGTTATCTTACATCGCGAAACACTACTTAACTGAATCAAACCAATTATTCGTAACAAGAATTTTAGGGTTGAATGGTTATGATGCTGGTTCAGCGTGGATGTTAACAACAATAGCTAATTATGACCCAAGTACTATATCAGCTGGGGTATCATCAACTTTTACAGCATCATTTACTGGGTTAACTTATAATAACTTCGATAACGCTGATGCTAAATTTCTATATGATGAAGGCCTATTTCCAAATGGACCGACTTCGTCTGGTGTGGCTGTCCCAAATGATGTAACTACATACCCAGAAGGTATTGTGTTTGATAAAACTAGTGGTACAGCATTTACTGGTGTATCAGTAACAATGGGTATTGGATTAGGTGTAACTGGTGGAACTTCTGGTATTGTTAGTGGTACTGTTACTACATACACAGCGACAGCTTACACTGAGTATAACAATGTAGTGGTTGCTATGTTAAGGTCAAGAGCTGACCACGTTAGTGATGTACTTAAATTTAGAACTAACCCGACTACGGGTCTTAATATGGGTAACACAACATCATTATTAACTAACCCATTAGCCTCATTCACTTTATCAGCAACGACATCAGCAACGTCAGTTACAACAGAATATACGGTATCATTAGATTCAACATCAAGTAATTACATATCTGGTGTATTTGGTGTATCTTGTCAAGATAAATCAACTGGTGTGTTTGTTGAAGAAATTTATCCTGAAATGTTAGAGGATATGATTTCTAATAAATACATTTTAGGTATCAATGGTTCTGTTACACAAACAAATAACTTTGAAAATTACAAACAAGGATACCAAACACCTGAAACACCGTGGATAGTTTCTGAGTTACGTGGTTCTGAAGTTCAAAAACTTTTTAAATTAATATCTATTTCAGATGGTTCATCAGCTAATAAAGAAATTAAAGTATCTATACAAAACATTAGACCAAGTGATAAATCATTTGACGTTGTTGTAAGAGAATTTAATGATTTAGATGCTAGACCAACAATATTAGAAAGATTTAGTAAATGTAACATGGACATAACTTCTAACAACTACATCGCTAGAAGAATTGGTACCGCTGATGGTGAAAACGTATTAAGAAGTAAATATGTTATGGCTGTTGTTAATGAGAACGCTTCAATTGATATGTTCCCATCTGGTTATGAAGGATTTATTGTAAGAGATTACCCTGGTTCTATTCAAGCACCATACATCGATTACAAAACAACTTACAACCCAACAAACGAAAGAATTAAAAAAGTATACCTAGGTATTTCAGATACAACAGGTATTGACCAAACATTATTTAATTGGAAAGGTTATACTAACGATAATTCACCTAGTCAATGGTCGGCAACAACTAAAGGTTTCCATATGGATTCTGGAGCTACTGTCGCTGGTAATTACGCCGTTGGTAGTCTTGAATTTAGAAGTGAAGCTGGAATTGAAGGAACTGATTACGAATCAATATCCGCAAGAAAATTCACCCTAGCAATGCAACTAGGATGGGATGGTTGGGATTGTTACAGAACATCTAGAACAAACACTGATAAATATAAAGTTGGTAAACCTGGTTATATAGCTGGAACAAATGACGGACAATTTAAGTTAATTACTTCAACTGAGGGTACATCTGATTATTACGCTTACCTTGATGGTTTAGATACATTTAGAAACCCTGAATCGGTTAATATTAATATATTCGCAACACCAGGTATTGATTACACCGATAACTTAGGTTTAGTAAATGAAGCTATTGATTTAATTGAAGAAGATAGAGCTGATTCATTATATGTTTGTACAACCTCGGAAGGTGTTACTTATAACAATACGTCAAGTACAACTGGATTAGGGTTCTCAACATCTGACATCTCATCAACAACGGATATGGTTGATTTATTAGATATAGCTGACATCGACTCAAACTACACATGTACATATTGGCCATGGATACAAGAGAGAGATTCTGAAAACACAGTTAATGTTTGGTTACCACCAACATTAGAAGTGGTAAGAAACATTGCCTTAACAGACAACGTTGCTTTTCCATGGTTCGCTGTTGCTGGTTATTCAAGAGGTCTTACTAAAGCTATTCAACCAAGAGTTAAATTAACTGAGGATGATAGGGATACATTATACGAAGGTAGAATTAATCCAATGGCTTATTTCTCTGACGAAGGTACAATCATTTGGGGTAATAAAAACCTACAAGTTAAAGATTCATTGTTAGATAGAATTAACATAAGAAGATTGTTGTTACAAGCACGTAAATTAGTGTCAGCTGTAGCGGTAAGATTATTGTTCGAACAAAACGACCAAATCGTAAGAAGTCAATTCTTAAATTTAGTTAACCCAATTATGGATAACATTAGAAAAGAAAGAGGTCTTGTTGACTTTAGAGTAGTACTTTCTGATGACCCTGAGGAAATAGATAGAAATGAAATGAGGGGTAAAATCTTCTTGAAACCAATTCCAACATTGGAGTTCATCGAGGTTGAATTTAATGTAACCCCAACAGGTGCATCATTTGATAACATCTAAAATAAAATAACAATTAACCCGTGGTTGGAAGACCATGGGTTTTTTCTAGAATTATAACATATTTATTATACAAAAGACAACTATGGGTAAAATTATAAAAAAAGGTGACATCACTAACCTTATTGAATCTACAATGAGAGAAGCTGGTTTGTTAAAAGAAGAAAAATTAACTGGTAAACAAGGTAAGTTAGATGTAAATAGTAATGGTAAGATTGACGCGACAGACTTTAAAAAACTTAGAAAAGGTAATGATAAAGAACTTGATGAAAACGTTGTTAGACATGTGGTTAATTCTCATGAGGAAATGATGGATATGGGTAAGGGTACACTATGGAGTCTAATAACAAAAGATGAAAAAGCACAGTACGACCAATTTGTTGATAAGTTTGGACAGATTGTTATTTACAAAAATGGTGATAAAAAAGTTGCTTGTGTTGGTGGTAATTGTTATAAAGACAATGATTACGATGTATCACGAGTAGAAGCAGCACAATATTTAGGTATCGATTCATTAGATGTGTTAGATGTTGATAATGGTATTGACCCTGTCAATGAATCAACAAACAGATTAGCTAACCAAGCGTCTAAACATAATATAATTAGTGAAAACCTTAAAAAAGATTTAGCCTCATTCAATAAAATAATTAACTACAAATACTAATACATAAAAAAAATGGCAACAAGATACAAAGTAACAAAAGAACAAGTTGAGAAGTTGGTTGAAAACTTCGTAACAGAAGCTGCAGCTTCTGAAGCAACAAAACACTTAAATGGTTCCGAAGGTGGAGTTATGGTTGAAAAAAGACCTAATAGTGGTGGAACACCACCTAAGAAGGATTTTGGTCGTAATGACGCAAAGAAACATTCAGCTGAAGCTAAGAAACATGTAAGTGGTTCTGTAAGTGGTGACATGGTAGATGAAAGACAAAACACACCAAAAGCTAGTGAAGTTAACCCAGGTAGTAAAAAAGAAAAAAAGACACAACCTAGAGATGTTAAAAAACATATAAGTGGTTCGGTATCTGAAAACTTAGAAGAAGGTATATTTAGTAGAAAACCTAAAAGTGATGAAGAAGCTCGTGAAAAAGGAATTGAATTCGCAAAGAAAAACCCAAGTAAAATAAAAGTTCATAATCTGCTAAAAAGTAAGGAACAAAAAACAAAATTTTTAATATTCTTAGGTTATAACCCTGGTACAGCTTACCAAACATGGGATGTTAATGCAACCGCTCCTGATGGTTCACAAGGATATTTTGTTGACTCTACACAATACAGTGGTCAAGGTTCAGGTGGTAACGCTGGTATGGCAGAAGGTATATTTAGTAGAAAACCTAAAAGTGATGAAGAAGCTCGTGAAAAAGGAATTGAATTCGCAAAGAAAAACCCAAGTAAAATAAAAGTTCATAATTCTTTAAAAAGTAAGGAACAAAAAACAAAATTTTTAATATTCTTAGGTTATAACCCTGGTACAGCTTACCAAACATGGGATGTTAATGCAACCGCTCCTGATGGTTCACAAGGATATTTTGTTGACTCTACACAATACAGTGGTCAAGGTTCAGGTGGTAACGTTGGTATGGCTTCATAACACAAAAAATAACTATTTAAAAAGGATACAATTTATTGTATCCTTTTTTTATGCCTTCAATACACCTAATTCTTTTTCATTTAAACTACCCACACCATGTTCAATAATCTTATCTAAAATCATATCTTTAGTGACATATACATTAATAAAATTATTCACAAGTTCTGAAAACTCATCAACAAAGTCATCGTGAATTGAAAACTGAGATAATAAGTCGTCAGTATCACTACTTAACATTAAATTAGTAAATGAACTTGTTACATCTTTTTTATCAAATATTGTGTACCCCTCAGATTCAAGAGTGTCTTTAACTGCGGACACTATCGAGGATTCACCAATAACATATATAAAATCATGTGTATCACCTTCCTCAAAAATTAGGTGATTATTCATATTATAGTTAAACAATTCACAAGTACTATCCAATTTATATGAAAGTTTATGAAACATTTCAACATCTAATGTTAATTTATTTATTTTAATTCTAACTACCATGATTTTATATTATTAACTATTAACACATAACCTCATCTAATATAGTAACTTTTTATCGATAAAACAAATTTTTAAACATATATTTCGTATATTTATAGAAAAAAGAATTCTTATGAAAAAATTAGTTATTAAAGAGTCACAATATGAAACTATTAAAAAACACCTTAATGAGGTTGTTAATAGGTCATACATATTTGATTGGGATGATAATATCTTATTTATGCCAACTAAGATAAAGATGGATAAACAAATTGGTGGTAAATGGTCACCGATTGATGTGTCAACAGAAGAGTTTGCACAAATAAGAACAAGTCCGAATTATCGATTAAGAAACGAAGACCCAAATGTTGCTTTTGAAGACTTCCGATTAACTAATTCATTTTTAGATGACACTGTTGAAGCTATTAGAGATAAAAAGTATGCACCAAGTTTCGAAAAATTTAAGGAATCGTTAATCTATGGTAATAGATTTGCTATTAATACAGCAAGGGGTCATAAACCTGAAGCACTTAAACAAGGTGTTAAAATTTTCATTGATTTGGTCTTATCTGATGAAGAAGAAGAAATTATGGTAAATAATGTTCGTAAAAATATACCACAAGATGTTCAGGGTTATCGAAGTTTAAAAGCTGGTAGATTAAACAGTGACCAAATTATCGATTTGTATTTGGAAGAGTTTGGTGAGTATTACCCTGTATCCTCTGAAGAATTCGGAAAAAGGTTCGGTTTGGATACATCAGGTGGAGCTGCTAACCCCGAACACTCTAAAAAAGTTGCTATAGAACATTTCACTAAAAAAGTGATACGTAACGTACAAAAATTAGTTGACCAAGGGTATTATTCAAAAGTTTCCATTGGGTTCTCTGATGATGATATTAGGAACGTTAGGGCATCAGAAGAGTTTATACAGAATGAACTAAGACACATGTATCCACAAATCCACTTCGTTGTTTATGATACATCCGAAGGTGGTAATAAAAAATTAGTTATACAAAGAAGTTAATGAGAAGTTTAATAAAAAAAATATTAAAAGAAAGTGATTTTGAATGGGTTGAAGATGCCATCAAATCTGATAGACATGATTTTTTAATGTCCCATTTGGGTGATATAGATAAATCAAACCCATACGCAATAAAACAAACATTAATGAATAGACATGGTGTAACCAAGGATGAGGTTCTAAAATTATTGGCCGACAAACACCAACCGAACGAAAAATTTAAACACAAATATAATGAGGATATCACATATTGGGTACCTGAGAATTCTTCTTCGACTTTTAAATTTACATACCCACCAAGAGAAAACACATTAACAAAAAAATTTATCGATTGGGTTTATCAAAATGAGGGTGGGACTAAAAGAGATTTTTACACCCAAGTTCTTGGTCGACAAAATAAAAGTGGTAATAACACACATTTTTTTGGGTCGATAAAGGATTCTGGAATTGTTAAAACTGAAAGAGGACCAAACGGTGTTGCAAGGTATTACATTGGTGATAACTATGATGCGTGGATAAATGGTAAATTAAAAAGATATATGGGTATCAATATACCTTTGACTAAATGGTAAATTAAAAAACACTTATGAAAAATTTAATTAAAAAAATACTAAAAGAGAATGACTTTCAATGGATTACTGATACACCATTTGAGGAAACAGTTAATAATAAAAATGCTGACCTAGGTACCAAAGTTAAACTAGCCCAACGTTCTAAATATCATAAACAAGCCCCTGGACTTACGGGTACAATTGTTGGATACCCATATATAAATGATAATGATGATGGTTGGTGGGTGATGGTTGATTTTAGTCACAGTGATGATACAATACTTAACTCTTATAGAATAGGTCCTGTTGAATATGACCTTGAGACAGTGGTTAGTTAAATTAAATTAAATAATAAAAAAAAATGGGAGATAATTAATTATCTCCCATTTTTTGTGTTTGTTACACTTACTTTGTTGGTCTAATCACTTCATCGATAATTCCATAAGTAACGGCTTCCTCAGCGTTTAACCATAAATCTCTTGAAGCGTCATTAGCAACCTCTTCCCAAGACTTACCTGAATACTCACCTAATAAAACAAATAATTCCTTATTAACTTTTTTCCATTCCTTCCATGTGATTTCAGCATCTTGAATATTACCCTGAACACCACCACTAGATTGGTGTAACATCGTTCGTGAGTGTCTTAACGAACTTCTCATCCCCTTAGTTCCAGCTCCTAACAATACAGAACCCATGGATGCCGCCATCCCCGTGTTGATTGTTTGAATAGGTGCTTTACATAATTCCATACTATCTACCATTGATAACCCAGCTTTAACTGAACCACCTGGTGAGTCAATATGCATTGTTATCGCCTTTTTAGGGTCTTGGTCGGACAAGAAAAGTAACTGAGCTTGAACGATGATTGACATTCTGTCATCGACTGGTCCAGCTACCCACAATATTCTATCCATCATTAATCGGTCAAAAACTGACATAGCTACCACATTTAATTTTCTCTCCTCAATAATGGTTGGGGTTACTGACGCCTCAATTACCATAGGTAGTTCAGCTCTTAAACTTTGATACCCATGGATGATTGAATCGTGGATTCCTAAATGTTTTTTTGCGTAATGATTAAATTCGTTATTCATATATTTTTATTTAATTAATTAACTCCTTACAAACATAATAATAGTAAATCGATTAGTCAAATAAATTATACGAAATAAAAGTAAATAATGTGTTAAGACAACCAAACCCATTTCTTATTTCCACAGTCATATATACGATTAATACCTCTATCCACCATTATTTGTCGTTCAGTCTTATTTGAATCATACCCACACTTAACTAACACATCTTTACGGTATTTGAATCTATTTTCACGTTTTAATTTATCTGTTATGTAGTAATAGTTAGGTGTTGTTTTTTTCTCATACCTAAAACCTAATTGTTCATATAAACCCCCATTAAAATATCTATTATCTGAAAAGGATATTATCTCATTTGGATTATATGTTTTAATAAAATACTTGAATAGTTTGGAAGCACCTCCAACTATGTTTGTGTTTAATTTATTACAGAAACGTAACATCTCGAACGAACCTTTTTTACTGTGTGACCCTAATGACCGCCTTAACCCACCAAAACTCATTACAGACACTAACACATCACTACAATACAAACCAAGTTTCACACTAGCATTAACATGACCCTGTATATGGTTATTATTACAAAAATTTTTATAATCCTTACCACTAATTTCTTTTATCACGGTTTTTCTAGCGTAAATGGTGTTAGTACTTAAACCTAACCTATTTTGTATTATGGATTTAACTATGTCTTTATTATTAACCCACTCATCTTCAAACACATGAATTAAATCAATACCCAAACTTTCACAATCCATTGTTTTATTTATGTGGTAATCACTTGGAATAAATTTTTCGGAATGCCAAAATAACCCATTAAATTCAATAGCTAAGTTATATTCATGTATTAAAATATCTAACTCTTTTGGTTTTATTGTTTCCCTATCGTTACATTTAATTTCATCAACTAATGTTAATACAAAATCTTGTAACTCTTTTTCTTGTATTGATACCGAATCATCTACTGGGTTACATTTGGTACACGGGTTTACATTAACCCCATTACGATACCTAAATAGTGTCCTATTAATTTCATAAGTGTGTCCAACCACATTACACAATATTGATAATGTGTTACCAGTGTGTGTTATAAAAGTGTGATTTTCATATTTATGAAGAAATTCATCTCGTCTAACCTTAAACGATTTATCCAAAATTAATGGGTCAGATAGGTTATTTAGATAACCACGTAACTTAATATTTGTTTCCCCTCTACGTTCTAAAACACCATCGACTTTTGATACGTGGTTAACCCCATGATTCCGAATAAAACCATCAGCCACCATATCTAAACGTTTCCATGTGTTATCTACACCATACCTTTCTTGATTTGTTTTTTTTATTTTAGATAATATCTCCACTTCGTTTACCCTCCACTTATCCCTAACTTGATTAACGTGGTCCCCGTGTTTGTTTGTACAATTAATTGAACAATATTTACCATACCCTTCTGATATACTTCTTTTAAATTTTAATTCCACATCACATTGTGGACATTTTGGTATGTTGGGTTCATTATGTATGAAATGCCACACTCTAACCTTAAATGGTAGGTACATTAGTTGGTCACCTTTAGTAAACTCTAAAACATCATTATATAATTTTGGTTCTTTTTTTTTTAATCTATCAGCACGTGTTTTCCACCCCGACTTATTGTCAGTAATAAAAAATGTGTGGATATTAATTTTTTTTTCCATTCTTAGATATTTATAATTGTAATGTGGTTAAGACCAGTTACTAATATAATAATAAATATATAAAAAACAATAATTATGTCAGATTTATTAATGCGAATGCCTATTCCTTACGAACCAAAGAAAAAGAATAGATTTATATTCAGATTCCCTTCCCCACTTGGGATTCAGGAATGGTTCGTATCTTCAGGTTCTAGACCATCAATATCTCAGGGTGAAACGGAAATACCGTTCCTAAACACATCAACATGGGTATTGGGAAGATTTACTTGGGACCCGATAGATGTAACTTTTAGAGACCCTATTGGACCTTCAGCAGCACAAGCCTTAATGGAGTGGGTAAGATTACATTCTGAATCTGTAACGGGTAGACAAGGATATGCAGCTGGTTATAAAAAAGACGTTGAGTTAGAACTTTTAGACCCAACAGGTGTTGTAATTGAGAAATGGATTTTACAAAGTACTATGTTAGGTAATGTAGGATTTGGTGACCTTGATTATAGTTCTGAGGATATCGCTGATATCACAGCTTCACTTAGATTTGATAGAGCAATTCACGTATTTTAAAATTACTTCATCAAATATTTACTTTGTCCCCTTTATGTGTGGTTTTATATACAAAGGGGATAAATTATGCAATACAAATGTGAAACATGTGAAAGACCCGAATGGGTTAAGGAACAACTAACCATTTTGTTGTGATACTTATTAATAAAACCAATAGAAAATGGAAGACCCAAATGAGTACGACGACAATTACGATTGGTATCCAGACCAAGGTATTTAAAAATCAAAAAGGGGACCAACTAATGTCCCCTTTTTTTTAATTCCACTGTGAGAAAAAATCATTGTCTTTTTCCTCGTCTTCTAAATCAGACCGGTCTAAAAAGTCGTTATAGAAATCCCACTCACTTTCTGACCACTCCAATAATGGTTTATTTTGTAATATTCCCATCTTAACAACTTCCTCTTCTGTGATTGGTTTATGTTCTTCAACAATTACAACGGGTCCACTAGATTGATGACTATGTATTGGTTCCCATTTTTTCACTTTAGGTCTAACATATTTATTTTCACCCAACACCTCAAATAATTTTAACCCTAGGTCGTAACCATTCTGAACATCGTCAACTATCACATATTCATTATTAGTGTGGTATTTATAATAACCAGCTGCCAAATTAAGACAACAAAAGTCAAATTCTTCCATTAAAGAATAAACATCAGTGAATGGATGTCTTTCCCATTTAGTAATCCCGTGTTCTCTAATTAGACCACCAACTTTATCTGTAAACACACTTGAACCCTCAAATAGATATTCACCCATTAAAGTCGAACTTAATGAGTTACCCTCAGGTGAATCATATTGAATAGCGTAACCAACATTACTAAAAAATTCAGGGTTAGTTTTAACAGCTCCTCTTGAACCAATACAACCAATTTCTTCTGAAATAAATAAAGCCACTTTAACATTTTCAAGTGTGTCTAACATTTCTAACGCTAAATAAATACCACACTTATCATCACCACCACAACCTGATGGTTTATTTGTTTCCATGTCATAACCAGTCAAGGCTAACTTATCTACGTGTATATTATCGTTGTGTACGTATTCTTTAATTCGTAGGTTCTCGTTGACCCTATGTACTGTGTCTGTGTGTGCCACAAAAAGTGGGTAAGCTTCAGAAACACCTTTAGTGATATAAATGTTCTCTTGTTTATCGACAGTGTATTTATAACCCTTAGAATCCAAAACACCTTTTAGATACTTAATCATTCTATCTTCCTCACCTGAGTAAGATGGTACCGATAAAATTTCTGTTAACCTTTCTAATTTATTCTTTTCCATGTTTATAATATTAATGTTTTAACAAATATATGTATAAAATAATGATTGGCAAAGAATAAATCAATATTTATTCTAAATAACCCATTCCCATTTACTATTACCACAATCGTATATTCTGTATATCTTACGTTCTAACATGATTTGGTGTTCCGTTTTATTTTTATCATAACCATCCGAAACCAAAACATCTTTTCTAAATTTATACCTGTGGTGTCTTTTACCATTAATTACGTAGTGGTAGTTTGGGGTAGTGTTTGTTAAGAACATAAAACCCAAATTTTCATATAATCCACCATTAAAGTATCGTCTATCAGCGTATGTTGTTATTTTTTGTGGTTCATATGTTTTAATGAAGTACTTGAATAATTTTGATGCACCACCAATAACCGAGGTATTCAGTTTATTACAAAATCGTAACATTTCCCATTCACCTTCCCTATTTTTAGAACCTAAAGCTACCCTATTACCACCAAAGGTCATAACCGATACCAACTCATTAACATGATACAGACCTAATTTAATTTTAGAATTAACGTTCCCTTGTATGTGGTTATCTATTAGAAATTGTTTTGCCACATTAGGGTTAATTTCTTTAATGACACATTTCCTACCATAAACCCTATCAAGTGTATTACCTAACCTATTGTTAATGATAGATTTAACAATAGGTTCCTTATTAACCCATTCATCCTCGAATACGTGTATTAAATCATACCCCTTTTGTTTAGCTAATTCGGTTTTATTTAGGTGATATTTTTTATCCACATATAGTTCATTGTGCCAATAAACACCATCATACTCTATACCCATTTTTTTGTTAGGTATTAAGATGTCAATCTCTAACCCATCTAATACAGTTCTATCGTTCTGAACATATTCCTCAGTAATAAAATGTGTTAACCCATTTTCTGAATTAAATTTACCTTTAGGGTTACATTCGAGACACATGTTGTTTCCCCTATAACCCCTCATCACCATAAAATGTCTCGGTGTCTCAGTTTCCATACCACACACTTTACAATAAACACAACATGTGTCACTGTCATGTGAAACAATTTCTATATTACCACCAAACCTATATCCACTGACACTGCCCCTCAATTTTGTATCACCGATTCTATTTCGTATGTCAGGGTTTTTTAAGACACTATTAACACCATATTTCTCTAAACACGTTTCTTTATTTTTCTCCGTGTTATTATAGTTTTTATCACCATATAACAATTTCTTAGTGTCCTGTATTTTACCATAAAAAACACCCCAATCATTATTCTTTATTAATGACTCTGTGGTTTTTTTGTGTATATCATCTGATTGTAAACCATGTTCAACACCATGTCTATCAATCATAGTGTTACGACTTTTATCTTGGATGGTTTTTGATTCTAATGGTCGTTTAACACCATATTTAATTAGGTTGGTTGATTCTATTTTAGATTTTATGATTTCAGAACTTAAATGAGATTCATGACCATATCTATCCATGTTAGTTTTCTTTATTTTATCTTTAATGGTATCGTTTTTCATTGGGTGTCCACCATATTTCTCATTAAATGTGTTTATTGTTTTATCTTTTACTGTTTTAGATATGGATTTACATTTAACAGAACAATAACTACGATACCCAGTACTCACTCGTTCAAACTTTGTTTCCCCACCACACACACCACATTCGGGTTTTGTGTCACACCTATTAATGTAGAACCACACTTGTTCATTAAACGGTAAATCATTAAAACCATTACCTACATTATATTCTAATATGTTATTATATAATGTTATGTTCTCCTTTTTTAATGATTTCGGTTTTAATCTAGACCCATTTTTATTCTCTAGGAAGTATTGTAAATTCATAGTTCAGTGTTTTTAGTATATTATTGTCTATAAATATAAAATTGTTTTAATAAAAAATGAACATGTAGTTATTTATAAGTAATACTTTACAAATTATAAGTCACTTTTATACTTGTAGTGTAATAATAATAATAATAATAATTAAAATAGTTTTAAATGTCTACTGAAAACAATCAACAAACAGAATTTGAAGTACCTTTCGATGTAATCGAAATACCTTCTAAAGGATTATTATATCCAGGTAAAAATAACACAGTTAAAGTACAATACTTAACAGCTGCTGATGAAAATATACTAACATCACCTAACTTAATCAAGAATGGGAAAGTTTTAGATGTATTACTTGAACGAAAAATAAAAGATTTACCAATGCCTATCGGTAATTTATTAGTAGGTGATAGAAACGCTATTATGATTTGGTTAAGGGCAACTGGTTATGGTGAAATGTACCCAGTTAAATTAATGGACCCAAATACTGGTGAAGAATTTGAGTATGATGTTGATTTAAATGATTTAAAAACAAAACCATTAGGTGCTGAACCTGATGAAAATGGTCTTTTCGATTTTGAATTACCTAGAAGTAAGAAAAAAATTAAATTTAAATTACTAACCGTTGGTGATGAATCGTCAATTATTAAACAATCTGAAATACGTGACAAAAAATTTAAATCACAGATTTCAAATACGTTAACATATAGATTGGAAGCACAGATTATATCAATAGATGGTAATCAAGATAAAAGTTACATATCACAATATCTACAGTTTATGCCAGCTTTCGATTCATTAAAATTCAGGGAATATTCTGATTCTATTGAACCTGGTATTGACATGGAGGTGGAAGTGGAGGGTCCATCTGGTGAAACGTTTCCCGTTACAGTTCAAATTGGACTCAACTTTTTTTGGCCTAACGCCGGAATATAAGTTAAATCTAACACAAGAAATTTATTATTTGGTTAAACATATGAGATTTTCTTATGAGTCTATTCAAATAATGCCCATATATGAAAGGAGACTTTATCTTGACTATTGGCAAAAAGAATTAGAGGAACGTAAAAAACAAAATGATAAAGCCAATAAAGGTCGTCGTTAAAACAAGTAGTGTAATATTTATTAATAAAGTAAAATATGTCTAAACGAACATTTCTAATTAAAAATATTTTAAATAAACTACTAAGTGAGGACTATGACGCTACTGATATAGCTAATGAAAAAAATGTCACTGACAACGAAACAGCTAATACCAGTGCTAAAGCTGAAATGTTAATTGATAAAATTAAATCAAATTTATCTAACATGGGTGTTAGACCAGCTGAGTTAGATAGTATTTACACACTAGACCAACTAAAAGTCATGGGTTTTGCTATGTCCTTTAAAGTTAGACAACTTGGTAGGGGTGGTTTTGATAACAACCTACCACCATCTGAAAAAGAAATTTTTGATGAGTTTGCTAATTTTAATGGTCGAGCTAAATATAACACATCATTATCCCAAGAACGACAAACAGTTGTTTTAGATTTAGATAATGGTTGGGTGGTTACATTCGATAATGATGATTTAGATATAAATCTCCCGAGTACGGATAAATCGGTACGAGCTTTAACTGATGGTAGAGAATACAAAGTAATCCTAGGTGGGTCATATGACCCCACAGAATCTGGTGATGAGGGTGAAGAAGATGATGGGACTAACGAAAAGGAAGAAGAAGAAGAAGAATTGTCAGTTAACGTTCCATCACCTAAGGATTTTTTAAAAAATAATAGAGATACACAATTAATACACCTATCAAAAACATTTACACCCAATGGACAAGACTTGTGGTCCAAGTTAAATTTAAAAGATGGTACAAATATACCAACAAGGTTTTTTGATGCCGCAATAGGTGGTGGTGATTTTGACCGAGGAAAATATTTAGAAAGACTTTATGAAGAATTTGTTAAAAACGGTAATTTTAAAAGTAAGGTTTCTAAAGAAAATTGGTTAGGTAAAGTTGTTGTTTCTAATGACGTTAAAGCTAAAGTTAAATGGGTTCGAAACACAAGAAAAAATATAGCTGGGTTTTTTAAAGATTTAAATACCACCTTCCCACAATTCAAATTTGGTCGAGAAAATGAGAGTAAAATATCCACCGAATCAATTACCAAAAATGTGGTTAGTCAATTATTATCAGAAGGAAAGTTAGGTGATTTAGCTGATTTAGCAGGATTTCAAGAAAAATTATTCCTTAAGAACCTACCCCAATTTATTGAAATGTTAAGTATGATGTATTCAAAACTTAAGGGTACTCAACTTACCTACGATAAAGATGCTGTTATTAAAGCAAGTAGGGGTGTTAAATCCGAATCTCTAATTAGAGAAGAAGGTGATGAGACAAAAAAACCATATGTTGGGATACTTAAATTAGGGAGTATTAAACTAGGTTTTGGTGAGGGTGGTGTGAAAGATAAAAAACAAAAAACTGAGATTAAAGGTATCGCCACTGGTAGAATAAATGTTGGGACACCACCTAAGGATAGTGAAATGAGTTGGTGGACAAGTAATGTATCAAATAATATTCAAAGTTTACTAACCGTTGGTTTAGATGTTAAAAAGTCCAAACAAAACGATAAATCAGTTATACTTGTATGGCCAAATGGTTTTACCGCTGGTGATACCGAAGCTATGGTTTTAATTGGTGATGACGCTGATTGGATTATAGCTGCTAAAAGTGATAAGGGTTACTCAGGTAAAATAACCATAGGGAAAAAAGTTAGTGGTAATGAATCCATACATAAAGACTTTACAGCTGAACTAAGTAATTTTAAAATAAGATAAACATGTCAGAAAATTTCGGTAGTGATAAAAAATCCGCGTTAGAGTATTTAAAGATACAAAATCAAATAGCTGATGCACAAGAAAGAAATCGTAAAGGATTATCTAGTTATATTGAATCAAAAAAACAACTTTTAGAAAACACTAAATTACTTAAGGCTCTTGAATCCGAAATAGTTGATTTAGAAAAACAAAAATATAAAATAGGGAGTGACGAAGAAAAACAACGTCTAAACAGTATAGCTGATTATAGAAAACAAGCTGAACAATTAAGGGCAATAAATAAAAGTACAACTGGAATATTACAAGGTTTACGAGCTGTTGGTAATGAATTAAAATCAAAATTAATACCAAGTTTTTCAAGTATATACGAAAAGTCTCAAACTGTTGATAAAGCTATCAGAAGTACGTCAGCTTCAATGGGTCTAGGAGCTAATCAGATGGCGGTACTTAGAAGTAACATGTCTGATGCCTCAATGGTGGCAGAGGGACTTAATGTCACAACTGAACAGTTAGTTGAAGCACAAGGTGCCTACGCTAATGAAACGGGTAGGGCATCTTTACTTAGTGGTCAAGCGTTAAGGACAACTGTTGAATTATCTAGAGCCTTAAATATGACAGTTGGTGAGATGTCTACATTAACAGGTGAAATGGAGGCTTTTGGTATGGGAGCTGAAAAGTCATTAGAGGTTGTCAGAGATGTTAGGGATATTGCGGCCGCACAAGGTGTTAACGCTGGTAAGGTTGTAAAGAAATTCCAACAAAATTTAAAGTTATTAAATAAGTTAGAATTTAAGGGTGGTGTGAAAGGTATGGCTAGTATGGCTGCTTATTCAGAAAAATATAAAATTAGTATGGAGTCAGTTGCGTCTGTATCTGAGAAGGTGTTTAGACCCGAAGGTGCTATTGAAGCTGCCGCAAATCTACAAATGTTAGGTGGCTCATTATCACAACTTGGTGACCCGTTTCAATTAATGTATCAAGCTAGGTACGCACCTGAGGAATTAGCTAAATCATTATCTAAAGCGGTGTCTTCTTCAGCTGAATGGAATGCTGAAACACAAAGTTGGGATATGAATGCCCTTGAACTTGATAGGATGAGAGAAGCTGCATCAGCTTTAGGGATGCCTTTTGAAGAGTTGGTTGAGACAGCTAAACAGACAGCTAAAATAGATATGTTTGGTGATATGTTAGGGTCAATGTCACCTAAAGATAAAGAATTACTATCTGGTATGGCTGAATTTAGTGAAAAAGGTGTAGCTCAAATACAGTTTATGGATAAAGACGGTGTAACCCAAACACGAGCTTTACAAGATATGAATAGTAACATGGTTAAAGAAATGCAGGAAGCTAAAGAATCTAACAAGGTTTTAGCTGAACAAAGTCAAACATTTGATGAATCATTTAAAGGGTTACAAAATCAATTAAAAGCTTTAGCTGCCGAATTTTTATTACCATTTCTTAATATCGTTAAACCATTAATTACTAGTATTGTTGATGTGGTATCCAATATGCCAAATTCACTTAAAACTCTTATAGGTGCTTTAGTATTAGGTGGGGCAGCTTTATTCAACGCAGCTAAATGGGTGTATAGTGGTGTTCAGTTAAGAAAGGGTTTTGATTCAGGTTCAGTTAAAGAGGGGTTGGGTAAATTAAACCCATTTAAAAAGAAGGTATCCCCTGAAACGAGTAACCCACTAAGTAATGAAAGTTCAAAAATCCAAACCCCTAATAAACAAACACCAACAACACCAACAACACCAACAACACCAACAACACCAACAACACCAAAAACACCAAAAACACCAACAACACCAAAAAAAGGTGGTGACACTGGTAAATCATTAACAAATCTATCTAAAGGGTTAACAGCTATGGGGACAGGAAAAGTACTCTTCGGTGCACTTAACCTAATACCAGCATCTATTGGTTTAATAGCTATGGTACCAGCAATACCAACTATGATGTATTTAAGTTCAGGTAACTCAGTATTTAAAAGTTTAAGTGCTTTAGGTAGGGGTTTAACAGCAATGGGAACACCACTTGTTTCATTTGGAGCACTTAACTTATTATTAGCTTCAGTTGGTTTAATCACCCTGATACCAGCAATACCAACTATGATGTATTTAAGTTCAGGTAACTCAGTATTTAAAAGTTTAAGTGCTTTAGGTAGGGGTTTAACAGCAATGGGAACACCACTTGTTTCATTTGGAGCACTTAACTTATT
>Ga0335396_10002477_pt1 | contig 22246 bp, 27 predicted proteins | sample FRY02_FD_205743 | JGI IMG/M metagenome (GOLD analysis project Ga0335396, IMG submission 205743) | Freshwater microbial communities from Lake Fryxell liftoff mats and glacier meltwater in Antarctica - FRY-02 (spades assembly) (version 2) | ecosystem: Environmental > Aquatic > Freshwater > Ice >... | reverse complement strand
CTACCCTTGAAGTTGGGGTAGTATAAAAATGTTGGTCATCTCTTGGATAAGTTTTTTTACATGCTGTACAAGTTTTATTAATTAAACTTGAATTAATGAATTTCTTTCTAAGGGTCATAATTTTTCCTTCAAACTATCCACATACTCCTGGGTTTCAGGATCTAGTTCTTCTTCTTTATTGTTTACAATAGGTTCTAAATTGTCTTGTAATTTTTCACTTTCGGTTTTTAACTCTTTCACCATTCGTTTTAATTCTTTCTTGTAACGCTTGTCTTCAATCCTCTTTGGTTTATTAAATTTATTTAAGTGCTTTGCGACTGGGTTGGTAGACACGGTATGATTTCCTCCAAGCTAAGTTAGACAAATAACAACCTGATTTACTTATTTGATTCCAATACCATTTCAGTATTACCATTTTCATCTTGGTAAATAACATAATGATCCTTTCCGTCAAAATAGTAACCCGCTATAGTATGTTTCATGATGTATGTAAGAATTTATCCATTTCCTCTCCCGAAGAAATTTTGACAAATATCTCTCCTTGTGAATTACATGTTTTGCATTGCTTTACTTCATCGTAAGAGGGAACGTTAATATAAATAAAACCGTTACCTTTACAATCTTCACATATAATTTTATTAAGCTGTTTTTCCATTTTTATATCCTAATTTCTTAGCTGCCCTAGTTGCTAGTGCTTCTATGGTTTTGCTAATGGTTAAGTCAGCATCTAAAAATTTACCTTTCGCTAGGAAAGATAGCTTATAATAAGTATCAATTGGAACTGATACAGATTTAAATTTATTGGGGTCTGCCATTATTTACTCCCTTCTGTTTTAATTTTTTGTATGCAATATTCATAAATTGGTTTTTTTCTTTCATGTCCTTCTTCAATTTTTTTTTGATATAAAATAAATAAATTAGTTTTCTTTTCAAGGTCTAAAAGATTTTTTGAAAATTTTCTCATTTCAAAACTTTTAAAAGAATCTTCACAAAAAAAACCCCTATAATACATAGTTTTTTCACCTTTTTTAGCAGTTGAAACCCATTTAGTCACTTCTTCCATTGTCATCATATTTTTTCTTTCTGTTTGTTTTTATATTATATGGGAAACTATACTAATAATTCAATACTTGTCAAACATATTATTTTAGAGTATAAATAAATTCTCTTCACACCTTTTGTTTGCTCGTCCTGATCTCATCGGGGCGGGCAACATTCTTTTCCTATATTTATGTTTCCAAACAAGTATATATAATATACAATTTTAGGACCTAATTAGTTAAGACCATGGAAACCTTTATTATGATAGTTATGCTGTGCCATATTGGCCCAATTGGCCAAGAAGCATGTATACCTATGGTAGAAAACCCACCCATGTATTATAGAACAGAACAGGAATGTAACGACGCTTCTATAAAGAAAAGAAAATCAATGGAAAACATAGCAATACAAAACCGTATCGCTGTTACTGGTATTTATTCTACTTGTTTAGAAGATAAATCTAAACCAGGTGTTTAAATAGGAAATCCCTGTCCGCGTTCCGATCTTTTCGGACCCTTATGTTTTTTAGAGTGTCGCCCTGGGCGTTTTCTTCTTTTACCCGCGATGTGTACTACGTTATTCTTTTTCGCCATATTTTTTTAAATCTTGATAAGGTTTTATATTAAGTGGAAGATATCTAATAGAACCATTCACATATTGTTTTGTGTCCTCTCCACAAGCACTACATCTATAATAATTTTTAATAATAGAAACTAAGGCCGTAAATTGGTCACAATGGGGACAAACCCCCTTTACAATATCAATATTAAAACTAAGCTCTTCTTTAAATCTTTTTCTTTTTTTAACAGCCATTCAAAAATCTTATCATCATTATTATTTGATGTCACCCCAATTGGCACCTTGTTCATAATCTACTTTATTAGGTACTTTTAAGGTTACGGCAGATTCCATAATTTCTATTATTTGTTCAGCTTGTTTATCCGAGGAAACAGATATATCAACCTCATCATGAATTTGAATATGGGGAATAATTCCAGCTTCATATAAAGCCACCATAGATTTCTTAGTCATGTCCGCAGCGGATCCTTGTATTAATTTATTTAATGCTTTGTAAGTAAAGGCTCTTTTCAAAGGTTCATCATATTCTTTTCTGGCTAATTCTAAAGGTAGTGGTTTAAATACTCCGAATTGAACGGGCTGCCATAAATCAAAATGGCATGCTCTTCCCCCTAGGGTTCTAATCTTACCCCTTTCCTCTGCTTTCCTAGTTACATTGTCCATTAACTTTTTAACAAAAGGAGCTTTGGTATGATATTGTTTAATTAATTTTTCAGCAGATTCTTTCATCAATCCTAGTTCTGACATTAATTTATTTTTACCCATTCCATACATTAAACCCAAGTTAATTGTTTTAGCTTGCTTACGTTCAATGCCTGCCATGTCTGCAACGACCTGGTGAAAGTCTGCATCTCCTTTATTGTATGCTTCCACAATTTCATCCACTCCTTCTAAGTTTTGAAGTTTTGCATAGTGTACTAAAATTCTAGGTTCTTGTTGTGAATAATCAAAAGATCCCCACACATGTTTTTCTTCGGGAATAAAAATAGATCTAATCATAGGACCAATTTCAGGATGCCTTGCAGGAATTTGTTGTAGGTTTGGATTACTCATAGAGAATCTACCTGTAACTGTTCCACCCTGGTCGGATCTTATTTGATTGATGTCTGCGTGTATTCTTCCCCTCACTGCATGCTTAGTAATAGAATCAATAAAAGTGGTGTGCGCTTTATTTATTTCTCTAGCGTCTGCGATACATCTTGCTAGTTCATGGGGATGGTTTTGTAAAAAGTTTTTAGTAAAACTTGGTTCATCACTTTTTTCAGTTCTATCATAAGGTAATTTTAGTTTATCAAATGCTTTTGCGATAGATCTTGCTGCATGCATTTCTACCTCAATACCTGTTAAGTCTTTGATTCTATTAACTATTTTTAGTTCTCGTTGCATCAAATCTTTTTTAATAAAAGATGCTTTTTCAAGATCCACTCGTACTCCTTTGAATCTCATATCTACAAGACAAGGAAATAATTTTGTTTCTAAATTAAAAACATCCCATAATTCCTGATGGTATAATTCTGTTTCTAATTTCTTCCAAAGTTTTAAAGTTGCTTCCGCATCTCGCTCTGCATACTGACCTACAAATAGCGCTGGCAATCTCCACATATCTTTTTTAGGATCCAGCCCATACTCCTTTGCGGCTTCTTGTAAAATCTTTTCATCTTTACCTATACCAACATAAAACTTTGCTAAGGTATCCAAACGATAACTCATTCTATTTTCATCAATCAAAGATGCAGCAATCATAGTATCTACAATTTTACCTTTAATAGTAACACCTGCTGAACGTAACCAACAAACATCATACATTGCATTGTGAAAAATAAAGGTAGTATCTTCTTGTTTTAAAATATCTTGAAGCCATCTGAGAACTAAACTTCTATCCATATTACCACCAGACTCGTGGTGTATTGGATAGTAACCAGACCATCCTTCCACAGCTACTGCAATCCCTGCAATATGGCCTCTTCCAACCACGTTCCCCGATCCGAGCTCCATTAAATACGGATCGCTTGTCTCTAAGTCAATGGCGATTTCTTTATGTCCGCGTAAATCTTTTAGTTCATCTGGCATCACCCATTCGGTGTCCGGCGCGAATAAAGGTATCTGGGTGTGTCTCATTGTAATCCCCACCAAATCAAAAGAGCCATAAACATTAACAGAAAAGTAAACCACAAACTAGTTTTAGATTTCTTAGCTAACCAAGTAAATACTTTCTCATGTCCTTGAGTAGTGTGATTACTTATGTCTAATATTTTATTTCTTAATTTCATTTCTTAACCTTTCTATTTCTAATTCACAATAATGAATTACCTTTTTTAAATCTTCTACTCCGTTTTTATCTTTATAACGAACCACATACTTAATAACATTTCCCTGGAAAAAAGACAAGTCATTCGCAGTAATAAAAGTATAGGGTTGAATTTTATGTTTAGAATAATGATTTCCACCTTCTTGCCTAGAGGTTGGAAACAATCGGTCCATATCTTCTTTAGTCGTCATATTATTTTTTCTCCTTTTGTAGTTGTTTAGTTAAAATATTTAAAATTAAATCTATATTATTTTTTGACAAATATAAGCCAGCTTTTAAAACTCCTTCTAAATCATCCCCCAATTTACCAATTCCTTGATTACAGGCATAACAGATCCAACCCCTAAAAGATTCTGTATGGTGACAATGATCTAAAACAATTTTAGAACCATATACAATTTCGTTAACAACCTTCTTACAACAATCACAAATATTTGGTTTTTCACCAACTTTTAATCTTAATTTTTCTATTATAATTGCTGATTCACTAGAACATTTTTTACAAGCAGATCTTCTATAATTTAAATCTTTTCTTACTAAAAATGCAAATTTAGTGATGGGTAGGGTTTTTTTACATTTAGAACAAATTTTGACACCGCGTTTAAAATCTTGTTGAAAAACAATATCTTCTTCTTCATCAAACAAATTCATTTGACTAATTTCTTTTGTTAATAATAATCTTAACTCACCTAGTGTAGCCTTATTATTTATAACGCCCTGTTGTAGTAATTCCTTATATATAGTTGTCATTTTTCTCCTTTAAATTAGTGTAGTAGTTGTTGGTTTAACGGTGTATGCATGAAGAAACAGGAATACCGAACCAACTTTGCCTTCATCCATGTCTAAAAGATTATTCGGCGGGATACTACTACTTACCCTTGAGAGTCTCCCTGTCTCGTATTGGAACATCATAGTAGATAAGCCCTTTCAAAATTTTTAGGATCTACTATATGTAATTCTTTTCTAGCCCTTGTTGCCCCCGTATAGAACAAACGATGTAGTTCGTCCGGATCGTGGCTGAATGTTTCTAGCGCTGCTCCTGTAAGGTCTTGTAGTAATAAAACTTTATCCGCTTCTCCCCCCTTGGCCCCATGTATAGTCGACATTATGATACGAGGATTTTTATTAATCATTTCCCCATTTGCCCTCATATTACGGATGTAGTTTTCTGTAAGAGTATCTAAACCCTCAAATGATTCATACCAAACCCTTTCTGTATTTAATCCATACTGCTCCATACACTCTTTTAATGTGTATTTGGTTTCTACATGTAAAGTTTTACACTTCCTAAAACCCTCTAAGACATTAGAACCCAAGTATTCATATATGTTTTTAATTTCTAAACTATTTAAATGACACCCTTTACGCCATGACTCCCAATTATTAAGCGCTAACAATAGTTTTAAGCTAATAGAGTTTTGTCCTTTGTATTGATAATACCATCCCCTCAATTCACATAGTTCTTTCACATCATCTAAAAAATAGTTGGCTGAAGATAGCACCAACCAATTTCCTTTTGACATATCTATCTGCGTGATGTCGGAGTATCTTTTTAAAATACCTATCTCATCTCTAGGTTTGTATGGTTTATCAAATCTGTTTTCTACTTTACTAATAATTCTTTGAGACAACTCATGAATAGGGCCACCTGGAATACGATAAGATTGTTCTAATGTTTTGATGTTATCTACTTCTTCTCTCAAAGCAATGAAGTGATCCACATCCGCCCCCGCCCATTTAAAGATAGCCTGGTCATCATCCCCTGCAATATAAGTTTTCTTAGAGTTCTTCCAAATAGCTCGTACCATTTCCCATTGGATCAAAGATAAGTCTTGCGCCTCATCTATAAATAATACTTCAAAGCTAGGGTTAATCTCTTTTTTAATAAAATCTTCCAATAAGTCATTGAAATCTTTGAGTTCTTTTTCTTGTTTAAATCTCTTGAGTTCTTCCGCAAGTAGGAATAGAGTATTGCGTTCAATATCTAAAAGATTCTTTCTTGAATCATAGTAATCTAATAAATCCATTCTCTTTACTGCTGCCGTGTTAATAATTGTAAGATATTCATTATCTGAATTAAAAGTACCATCTTCCACTGAGTAGTTTGCAGTTCTGATGGGTATGCCACATTTCTTCCCAAATTCTTTATAGTCTTCTATCTTCATCATTTTTTCTTTACTCATCCCCAACATCCTAAAAGCATAAGAATGTAGTGTTCTAAAGTTAGATAAATCTGTTTCCACATCCAATCCAAATTTTACCGACGCACGGCTTGCTGCTTCTTTTGCAGCTTTCTTAGTAAAGGAAAAGTAACCTATTTGTTTAGGTCTAACCCCTTGCTGAATGAACTCGTCCACTAAGTTCAACAACGTGGTTGTCTTCCCCGTTCCCGGTGGTCCTAGTATTATTGTTTTCATATCTGTATCTTCTTAGTTTTTTTTCTAAAAATTTATTCCTTGCTGAAAGTTTACTAACTTTCCTATGTAAAAACTCAATTTTCTGAGTGAGTTTTAAACGCCAATTAATTCCTATGCTAGAAGTCATCTTGTTGATACTCTACCTTAGAAACGGAAGCTTCCGTTTTCTTCATTGTTTTAATTTTAATAACTCTAGGACTTTGACTTTTAATGAGAGGTCTAAACTCTTCTACAAAACAGTCTAGTTGTGTAAGATAATTTCCTGTTTTAATTTTATCATGTTCCCAATTATTTTTCTTACAGAAACTGTAAAAATCTTCTCTTCGGAAATAAGTAAAATTTTTATTATCGTCCGTGTAGGGAAGTTTATTTAGAATATCATCCATTGTTCTTGCAGACTGTCTATTGGTAGTCCAATCTTGTAGTAAAGAAGTAATCTCATTAATAGGGTCTAAAGATTCCAATGGTTCAATCTCTTGTAAATTTTCCATCATTGGTTTCAAGTAATGTTGTTTCCAATCCTTTGGTCTAGGAATAGGTATAATTAAATTAGCTTGATCCAAACATGCTAAAGCAAATAAACCAGGCATGTATAGTTGTTCAGATTTTAATTCTATTCTATTTTCACCAACGTCTAAAAACCATTGTGGTGGTTTAGATGCATACTTAGTTAAATTTCCAAGACTTGGCATTTCTTCTTCACCAAACCCCACACCAAATCGTTTCATTCTGCATAGACCCGATTGACATACAGAATTAATAGGTGCATCTTTACATCTATATTTATCGTAACCTTTTTTATTTACAGATTTAATAAGTTGTTGAACTTCATTATTACTCAATGGGGGATCCATATATTGTATGTTAGCTTTTACAATTTCATCTTCCCATACATCCGGACTAGATTGTTTAAAATAAACAGCAATATTAAATAATGCATTATTTCTAGACCCCTCACCAAAACCAATAGATGCTAGTTTGTTTAAGCAAGGCGGTCCTTCTTTAAACGCTTCTGTTATTTTTTTTTCTTCAATCTTAATTTCTTTGAGGTCTTCTTGTTTGCAAGAGTAAACATCATAGAGCTTATAAAATTCCTCAAGTGTACAAGCGGTGCCATTATCGTTAATCGCATAACGTAGTCCTTTCATTTCATTGTGGTAGGGTAAGTTTAAGAAATTACCAGTGTCACCACGTTCCACTAATATTTCTGTTTGCTTAGGAAAGATTTCACATCCTTCATAACCTAATATCTTCGCCATCTTTTTTAATGTTCCTTGCATTAAAAACGCGGATATAAATTCTTTTGTAAATAAAAATACGTGGGCTCCGCCTGATTTAGAACGACATACAATTAAAGGAAGTTTTAATTCCCTAACATTACGAACCAAAGATAAATGGTCAAAATCATACTCGTCAATATCAATACAGCCCCACTTACAAGTATTGTGTTCCGTAATAGGGATAATGCCCAATGCAGGACCTTCCCCTTTGAGATGCTTCTCCCATAGATCATCTGTAACAATACCCCTAACAATGAACGCCTTACCTCCTTGTTTACCATTTTCACCCCTTTCACCTTTTTGATATTGGCCGTATGCTACCTTTAATCCCTCGAATATTTCTTTAAACTTATCTTTCATTATACTTCTTTCTGTTGTTGTTGGGGCTCATCACTGAGCCCCTTTACTAAATCTAATACTTAAAACGGAGCATTATCTTTAGCAACTTCTTCCACATCTGCTTTTGTTTGCACGTTACCTTTGGAAACATTAGAATTAAAATCTTTAGACATTAAGTATAAAGATTTATCCGCCGATCCCATAATTCGTTCCATGTTTACAACCCATCCATACCAAGAACCCTTATCGTTCTTTTGTAGTACGGAAGATAAATTATAAACAACCCCATGCATTGGTGGTATTGCAAACCCACCATTCCCGTTAGGTATTTGTATGGTCTTCATCATTGAGTTCCATTTTTTACTAACGTTAAGTTGTGTTGATTTCATTGTAATCAACGCAGGTGTAAACCCACCTGTTTTTGTTTCAGTCATAATATAATAAGAAGCTGTTTCTTCTAAGTAGTTACCGTTAGGTAATCTAATTTTAGAACCATCTCTCTTACCTGTTTGGATTACCGGACTGTTTGGTAGATGAACTGCCACAGGAGCACCTGGACCATCCCCTCTATCAGACCATTCTGGAAAATCCTTCTTGAAGTAACAAGGAATAACCCTGATACCTTTTTTACCATCATATAGTTCGCTGGTAACCGTATTATAGATCATGCCCGGCTTCGCACTAGCTATATACTTTGCATCCCCTTCAGTTACCTGCGGTGATAGTTGTCCCAAAATTCTGAGAAAAGGTAACGCAAGATCCTCTTGCGTCATATTCTCAAAACCCTTGGCTGTATCATTACCAAACAAGGCCAATGATCCAGAGTCTTTCTTTTTTTCCATTACTTCATTACTCATTATTGTTTCTCCATTATTTCCGAGTTATTTTAGTCTTGTCTTTAATCCACGTACTAAAGACATCAGAAGGCATGTCGAGCCCGGACTCGACACGCTCCTGGAATAGGGCTGTCAATGTATTCCAAGCCACCTCAGATTTTTGTTGTGGTTGAAATCCATTAGACGCCGCAAGGTCCAACAATTGTTGTGCCTTGTTATCTTCCCCCTTCCCAAAAGTTACAAAGACATTATTTTTAATAATGTCACCCAACCCTTGGTCACGAAGCCATTTATGTGCTATCTGTTTCCTATCCTCCTCCTTAGGAACAGTGCACCTATATTCTCTTTTAACTGTAACCGATGAACCATCTTTTAAATTTATTCCACTAAGGCCTTGCTCTGCAAGTAGCTCTGGAATAACTCTAGAACCAATATCATCAGCCATGGTTTTTAAATTTTTTAAAGACTCCTCAGTCCTCTCAATCTCATCTTCAATGTTTTTTAATTTTTTACATTCCTCTGAGATTTGTGTTGTTTCCACATTATCTAAAAGATCCTTTGAATCATTTAGCATCATGTCATTTACTTCATTACTCATACTTTATCCTTTCTGATAGAGATCGAAATTTATTGGATAGTATTTAGCCTCTCGTCGATCCCATTTCAAGTGGTTAAATTGACCGTTTGTTATGTCACTTACTATTGCATTAGAAGCTCCAATTACTGATGGATCTCCTATTAGCAATAAATAATCTTGTGGTCTGAAGTCTTTTAAATTTTTTCTCATTTTAAAACCAAAAGGAATAGATGAAAATATAATTTGTGAATCTGGTCCATGGTTAGGAAGACAGATAACTAAATATCCAAAATCAGATGCACCTAAAATATTTATAGTTGATGGTGGACTTTGTAACACATATACGAAATTTTCTTTAGGGTTCTCTTTTTTAAAAGATAAAAACTCTTCTAAAGATTTCGGTCTATATAACTCAAAAATTTTATTCTTCATTCTATAATTCTTTCTTGACATATATATAATCATTACTATATATCTGTCAAGTAGAAAGAAGAAAATAATTATGAACTATAAATTTAAAACTAAGCCATATGCACATCAAATTACTGCATTGGAAAAATCATGGGATAAAAAGGTTTATGCTTATTTCATGGAAATGGGAACAGGAAAAAGTAAAGTATTAGTAGATAATATAGCCATGCTATATGACAAAGGTAAAATAAATGGGGCGCTTATTATAGCACCAAAAGGTGTGTATAGAAACTGGTATTCTTCTGAAATACCCATACATTTAGCTAGTCACATACAACCCAAAATGGTACTTTGGACTGCTTCAACATCCAAAACAAAGGACAAAGAGTATCAAACTTTATTCCAAACTGGATATGACCTTCACGTCCTCATTATGAATGTTGAGGCGTTTAGTACGAAAAAAGGTCTAGACTTTGCAGCTAAATTTTTAAGAACCCACAAAACTATGATGGCAGTAGATGAATCTACCACCATCAAAACACCCACAGCCAAAAGAACTAAAGCTATTGTTGCTCTTGGAGAACTTGCTGATTATAGAAGGATTCTTACCGGGTCCCCTGTGACAAAAAGTCCATTAGATTTATATACTCAATGTGGTTTTTTAGATGAAGATTTATTAGGACATAGCTCTTTCTATTCTTTTAGAAATAGGTATGCAGTTATGCTGGATAAAAACTTTGGTGGACGTAGGGTACAAATTATAAGTCATTATCAAAGATTGGACGAATTATCTGAAATATTAAAAGTTTTTTCCTATCGTGTTTTAAAAGAAGATTGTTTAGATCTTCCGGATAAAATTTATATTAAAAGAGAAATTGAATTAACTGACGAACAGGAGGAAGCTTACGCTACTATGAAATCCGCGGCCCTCGCTTTACTAAAAGGCAAAATAGCAACCGCACCCCACGTATTAACGCAAATGATGAGATTACAGCAGATTACTTGTGGTCATTTAAAAAATGATGATGGTACTATAACCAATCTTAAAAATAATAGACTAAAAGAACTTTTAAAAGTATTGGAAGAAGTTGAGGGTAAAGTTATCATATGGGCTAATTATATTCACGATATTGAAGCTATTGTAGAAGCCATATCAACAGCCAAAGATGAAAACCAACAGCTTATTTATGGTCCTAAATCTATTGTTCAATACTATGGTGCAATTTCTTCAGAAGAAAGACAGAAAACTATTGATAGATTTCAAGACAAAGAATCCGATGCGCGGTTCTTTGTTGGTAATCCTCAAACAGGTGGTTATGGTATAACTTTAACTGCAGCTAGTAATGTTGTTTATTACTCTAACGGTTATGATTTAGAAAAAAGATTACAATCAGAAGATAGAGCACACAGAATAGGACAAAAGAAATCGGTAACCTATGTAGATCTAATTGCTGTTAAAACAGTAGATGAAAAAATTGTAAAAGCCCTTCGTAAGAAAATAAATATTGCTACTCAAATTATGGGTGAGGAATTAAAGGAGTGGATATAAATATCCATTCATCTGAAGTATAAGGTATCATTAATTTGTTATAGTTGTAATTCACCATATATGGGGGTACTGTCGTATTGTCAAGAGTCTATCTCGCGTGTCTATGTTGATATATGAGAGACTTTTTAAAGATATTTAGTAGGAATTTGTATGTGTTTTAACTTGAGATTTAACAAACTCACTTAATTGAAAGTTTGCAGAAAGTTTCATTATTTTTTTATATCGTAAAATATATTATTAGTATCCTCTGTTTTCCATCCCTTGTTCTCTACGTTCCAATACGTAGTTTGTACTTTATAGTCTGGCTTAGAGATTTTAGTAGTATAACTAGGAATATTCCACAAAATCCTATTATTAGGCTGAGCAGCATAATTGCCGTTGCTAAGCTCCAGAATATGTGCGCACTTATGTTCTTGAGGAATTTCACTATGCTCGATATTGAGTGTGTTGGAGTCAGGGTGTCCCCAGTCCACAGTGAATAAGTAGGTTCCTGGGTATTCTTTTTTATCTTTTCCAAAAAATGTTCCTTGTTGTCCACTTAAAAAACTAAAATTAATAATAGAAGGATAGTAACTAAAACAGTTCCACAATTGTAATTCGTCAACTGACATATCAGGCACTTCGGATCTAGAAAAATGTTTTTGGAAAAACGCTGAGATAGGCAACCGATAATAGACAGCCCCGTTCGGTAACATAATATGAAATAAAAGCGCACGACTGGTAATACTTGCAACACCAAAGATAACACACTCTTCGCTTTCTTTACTATATTTAGTATCCAAATCATAAAGATATTCTTTCCGAATTTTACAATATATGGGAGGTATGTTTGCATTTAAATAAGACATTTATAAAGTATATTTAAAAGGATTACAATTGTCTACTACTTTAAAAATATATTGTTTTATTATTTAGGATTTGAATTGCTTGGTTGGAATTTGTATGTGTCCCAATGTTTTTCCTTTGTTAGATCCTTCTTTGATAGTGTATCCAGATCCATTAGTATTGATGTCTACTTCTTTTCTGTTATTAAATAATATTTTATCTACTTGGCTCTTAGAAGCAAAAGGTTTTAAATAAGATCCTCCAATATCTTGAAGACCTGTTTCCCTATTTAAAAATTTATATTCTATTTTAGTGATATCAAAATCTTTTGTAATTTTTTTACAGATTACTTCAGGATCAAACTCCCCACAAGAGTATACATCAAACTGCATTAACGCTGGAGACGGTTCGTCCCAGACATGCATTACAATATGAGAGGTTTCAATAATAGCGGCTCCGGTAATTCCTCTGTTCCCAGGAACATCATGATAGATTACATACGGACCCATCAATACTTTCATGTTAATAGAACTAATAAAATCTTTTAGCCATTCCGTTAGATAGATTTCATCCATCGGGGGTTTAACCGCCTCGGCTCGAACAATTAAATGCTTATGCACAAGAAGGCTATCTTTCATGGCGTTAGGCTGGTCGGTATACTACTTTGTCTTCTTCACGAGTAGCAATTAAAAATTGATTTCTATTCTCATCTCCATTGTATGACACATGCACCCATCCACTATCGGGTTCCCCGTCTTTATAAAATTCTAAAATGAGTTGATCAAACTCTAAATTGTCTTTAATCCACATAGCTAATTCCTTGTTATCTATATTAACAATTTCTATATCGGCAGCTTTTCCTTCTGCATGCTGAGAGGTTGGTTTAGAGCCTATCGCAATACAAACTTCACCAGACCGGTAACCAGAAGAAATTATTACTGGTTCTTCAAAGTGTGACCTTATAGGTTGTAATACATTTAAACACAAGTTTTTTAAATTGTCTATATGAGCGGGTGAAGGGTTATTAGCTATCCCTTTTCGCTCTGCTACTTGCGATTTAACTAGTTCACTTAATTGAAAATTTGCTGATAATTTCATTTAAATAATTTATCCAAAGCGAAGAGTGCGACAGCTCCCACAGCCGCTAAAAGAACCCAATAGATCTTGTCTATCTTACCACCCAGCTTCTCTACATCTTCATGAATATGTTTCAAATGATTGTTCTTAATATGATACAAATCTTTTTTGATACCAGTCATGTGACCGTAAAGGGATACGATATGTTCTCTGTTTGATTTAGGTTGTATTGCCATAATTATTTTATAAACGAGTCTAATGCGTTTGATGTTAGTATTTGTTGTTGAAGTTTAGGATTAGATCCAATCCCACCAACAATTTGTTGGTTAGCCGTCATAACTGCCGGATTAGTAGCTGTTACCAGTGTAGGTAGTGGACCTACATTAGCCGCGGGGCCTAGTGTAGGTTCAGGTAAGTTGTCGAATGGATTTTCAATTTCAGGAATACCTTCTTCACTTTCTAAATCAACATTAAATAATTGGCTTTGTATATTAGAAATGGCTCCAATTGCATCGTAAAAAGGATTTTCAAAATTAGGACTTGTTTTTTGTATTTCTTCTGTAACTTGTTGAAGCCCTTTTATTACATTTTTTGAAATATTAACGGGAGTAAATATATTATTAGATATTTTTCCATAAGATTTTTTGCCTATTCCATCTACCAAAGATTTACTCAATTCAGATTCATTTGCATTTAAAGTTATAGCATCTCGTATATCTTTGTTTAAAACTTTTTGAGTTTTAAATAGTTCTTGATTAGCATTTATATATGCATCTACAATTTCCTTAGGAGTAGTAACCCCTCCCCTTAAAATCTCATTGGTAAATAATGCCTTAGAATTTCTAGCGTCTCTATTGTATGTAGCAATTTTATATTTAATAGATTTGTTAGGATCTATTTCCTGAGCTCTAAATCCTATAATTCCTAAAGCCTCATTTCCTAATTGATATTGTTTTCCATTATCATCTATTCTTCCGATATCATCAATGGGTTTCATAGATAGGCCCAATCGTTCTAGTTGTTTCCAGTTAAAAGGTGCTTGTGCTTGGGCTAAATGAGCTATTCCTTTTTGAAATTTAGTTCCTAAACTATCTTTATCTCTCCATACTTTAAAACCTTCTCTAGTTTCTCCTTGTCTAGAATATAAATCTGATAAAGCCTCAGTCCAAATAGACTCGCTAATAAAAGGAGATCCTAATTCTTTAGTGGCTTCTATCACCCCCGAAAAGAAATCGTCCATTAATCCGTCCCTATCTCCTTCTCCTGCTGCTACTTTATTTAAAATAGTTTGAATAGGTCTTGAAAGAGTATCATACGCATTACTATGACTAAAATCTATTACACTTAATTTTCCTGTTTTTTTATCTCTAATGGGAACTAATGTAGAGTTTTTAGACCATGATGCTACATAGTTTTTAAGTGCAGCTCTTTCTTCTTCTGTTACATTGTATATAGCCGATGCACCTGCTACTACCCCTGCAGGAACGGCTGCGGTAGTAAAAGCCATTCCAGTTAATCTTTTTAAACCCACTGTTCTTAACGGGTTTACTAAATTACCATTAATAGTAGTTTGATAAAATATTTCATCTAATCCTCTTTCCACTACGTTGGTTCCTGTTCTTATGATTTCAGCGGGAAAAGATACAAAGTTTCCAAAAGGAAGTTTACGTAGTGCCTTTACAAAATCACCTACATAAGCATAGTTAGGGATATTATTTTTAATAATGGATGCAGCTTCTCTATCTAAAAAATCCTCATCTAATCTAACTTTAGGTACTAATTCTTCTGCTTGTTTTCTAGACATACCATCGTCTATTAATTGTTTAATTCTTCTGGCTCCAGCAAGATCATGAAATTCTTGAGCACCACTCAACCCAGCACTTCTATATGAATTTCTTAATCTATTACCCTCCCCAATAAAAGAAAAAATTTTCCAAAAATCATCTTCCGCGGTATACAAATCTTCGGAAGTTTTTTTAGCCTTACTTAAAAATTTTAACATTCTGTTTAAACCATAATTGTCTAAATTTTGAGCAACATTACCAGTAAGCCCCCCAAACTGTACATCTCCCAATAGATTTCTTAAATCTCCTAATTGAACTTGAGAGTTAACTACTCCTAGCTTTAAAAGTTTTTGATAAAATTCATTACCTTCTGAATAATTTTCTTTTCTCATTTTAAATTCTTTATCCGTTTCATTTTTTAATCTTTTAATATTGGTTCCGGCTTTAATATTTTTTCTAGTATTCATTAAAGGAGTTTGTAAGGCATTAAGAGCTCTTCTTACTGCTTCACGATCCGCAAATGGAATCATTCCATTCGCCATTGCAAAAGCTCCTGCACTAATAAAGTTACGCGCATGGGTGAAAGGGGATAAAATAGTTTTAGCCATTTGTGAAGTTGCTTTAGGATATAAAATTAAATTCTGATAAAGTTTTACAGGTAAACTTCTATTTCTAGACATATCCTCCAGTGGTTTAAAAATTCCATCAATGTTACCTTGTAAAGTATATTTCAGTGCAATGGGATCAAGAATTGGCATTCTCTCCATTGTTCCTGTTCTTTTATTAAAATATGAACCTAAAGGCTCATCTCCAATAGGTTTCAAACTTTGCAATGGATCTGTTGCAGGGCCTCGCATATTTTCAGCTCCCCTACCGGCATTAATACCTTTAAAACTTCCCTTAACCCCTTGTCCTACTTGTCCGTAATCCACATCTTTCATTAAAGTTTGACCCGGTCTAGCAAATTGTTTTATCGCCTCTGCTTCGGTGTCCGCAAAAATACCTATTCTTCCTTCACTTTTTAAAAGTTGATCTGTTTTTAATAGTTCATCTTTTAGTTGATTTCCCCTTGCAAAAGTAGATAACGATTGGGTTGCTTCAATAATAGTTTGAAGAACATCTTTATTTTTACCCATAATTGATTCCATTACTTCTCTTTGGATTCCAGTTAGTTCTGACATTCTTACGGAATTATTTAATTTAAAAATTTCATCCGCAGAAGATTTCCCAACAAAAAAATTAGGTACTCTAAAATAAGGATCTCCTTTATCGGCTAAATTAAAACCCTTTTCTCTTCTTACAGTTCCTGTAATAGATTTAATAGTTTGTTGTACTTCGGATTCACTTAATTGCTTGCCCCCTGTGATAATGGCTTCTCCATTTGTTAAAATAGTTTCTTTTCCACCTGTCGCTAGTTGATATAATTTTTGTAAACCAAGTTTAGCGCTAGACATGGCTTGTTTAGCCGGAATATAATTATCTAACATTTTTCCTGTGGGGTTTCTTAAAGCATCATAACTACGGTCTAACCATGTGCTTATTTTTCTTTCAAAAAGATTTTTAAAATTCCTTGTACCCGCCGTATCTAATCTTTTTCCTATAACTTCCGATAAAGATCCTAATTTCATCCGTGCAAGATCCAATGTAGCAAACATATCAGAAACATCCTGTCTTAAAATATCCCCTTGTTTAGAACTTTTAATTACTCCTTTGGATTGTAGCTTTAAGACATCATCCAAAAATTCTTTTTTTAACTCTTTATTCATAGGTCCTAAGCTTACGCTTTTTATTTCTTCTTCTAATAAATTTAATTGTTTAGGATCTTTTTTAGTAAAAATATCTTCTACAAAACCAGTTTTAGTAAAAGGCGGTGTTTTTTCAAATCGTTCTCTAATTATTTTTTGAGCAATACGTACGGCATCTTGTTGTGATTGGGTCAGTTCTTTTAATTCAAAACTTCTTACCTTACCCACTCTGTCTGCAATTTTTTTTGGTAATACAATATTATTTTGTTTTAAAATTTTATTTATTTCTTGATTAGTTATTTTATTTAATTGTTTAGTATAAATCTCTTCTCCTTTAACAGTAAGTTTTTTTAAATACTCTGTTTTTATTTCTGGTTTAATATTCCTAAACTCTTCTTTTCTTATTTGAAATTCTTCTAATGTTTCTTTCCCCCCTTGAACTAGTTTAGAAGTAGATTTTCCTTCTCCAGAAGTTATTAAACGATTCATTTTTTTTAATAATGTTTTTCGTTCCGCATCTACCACTTTATCCCCTATTAATCTTTTGTAATAAGGAAACAACCCGGCAATGAGTCCATCCAAATCCTGAACATAATTAGTAGCTGCGTTTAAATCTGCAGCTTGCATTCCTTCTATTTCTTTAGTAATTGGAAAAGCAGCTTCCGATATTTTACCCCTAGGACTTATACTTTTACGAATGAATTCAAGAAAGCTATTATCGGCAGCTTTTCCTGCAGCGGCAGTACTTCTTAGTTTTTTAATAGCGACTCCAGCGCTACCTATGGCTCCTGTAAATAAAGCCCCTTCCGCTCCAAACTTAACTCTATTTAATATTTCTCTAACAGGATCATATGTTTGTCCTTCTAAATCCCTCTCTAATTCTGTTGGTCCGCCAATAAGGTCTCCAAAAGTTCCAGCTTCTTCTACATCCCCTACAAAAATTCCTTCCGCTACTCCAGCTGCTCCGGCACCTGCCGCAAAAGAAGCTGCTTTTTCTAAACTAGTAGCAGACTCATCAAATGCTTTTATTTTTTTACTTTTAGTAAGAGTATTATTAATTCCTTTTTGTATATTCTTACCAGCATTCCCACTTAAATTTAAATATTTTCCACCTCGGGCTGCCTTGACAGCACCACTTCCTATTTTAAAAGCAACTCCTCCAGGGATTGCAATATTAGTAATAAGTTCTGTAATTTTACCAGCAGTTGTTGCTGCCGCTGCCTCATCAAAAGGATTAATTTTTGCAAACCATTCTTCTACTTCCGCTGCTTTATTGGTGTCTGCTCCAAGATCTATTAAAGTAGCACCAAGAGATGCAATACCTTCTGGTATTTTAAATAAACCAGAACCTATCCCGGCTAAAATAGATGTTACAGTTCCTACTTCTTCCTTTTTGTCTATTTGATTAGAATTTAATTCTTCTTCTTTTTTTCCATAGTCATTAATTGAAACCATCACTACCTACTTGTTAAATTTTTATATCAACTGTGGAGACCAATTCTCCATTCTTAAAAGCAATAATTTTTTTTTCTTTAATATTTAGGTAAGTACCATCTTCTTTTGATTGTCCTGGTATAAACTGACCTTTCCAATCATCATAGTAGATAGGACCATAAGAATTTACTTCAGCAGCTGACATCATATCTCCGGACATGGATCTAGTTCTACTTTCCGACGCTAAAGTTGAAGATAGTTTTTCTGTTCTTAGGGCCAATACATATTCTGGACTATCTTTAGGTAGTGATCTCATGTATTGAATCTTTTTTTGAGTTATGGAAGGAGAATATTTTTTATCCGCTGCTTGTTTTAAACTATATAAATCTTTTGCTTGCTCTTCTTTAATACCTAACATTCCCGCTGCTTGACTAATTTTTTCTGTTCGGCTCGGTCCAGACGCTGCTTCTGCCGTCATAAAATCACCCAATGCTTCTGTTATACCTCTTTTTTCCCCTCGTGCAGGAGGTTTTAAAAATGCAGCGCTTGCTCTTGCAAGCATATCGCCAGCATCTCTTTGTCTTGCTTTTTTACTACCTAGTAGTTCTTCATACCTAGAAATCATATTCTCTAAATCATTTTCATCTACTGTAGAAGCATCACTATCTCCTGAATTACTGATAGTTACTTTTGGTTCATCTTTACCATCTACTGTAGAATTTTTTTTAGTAGTTTGTCTTATAATAGCATCTAAAGCGCTTTCCCCCGGTAATACTTTTGCAACATCACCACTTACTTCATAAGAGTCTTCTATTGGAACCTCTTCTATGGAGCTGGGTGTAAATATATTACTTGGACTTGTTTCTCTGTATGGAACCAATTCTGGATACCCCGCAAGTCCTGTAAAATAATTACTTAATGTCGCAGATAAATTACCTAAAGGTTTTGTTGTATATTCATCAATTATTTTTCCTAATTTATATAAAGGAGATTGTCCAAAACCTGAATTAGCTGAAGCTTTTCCCAATATATTTGCTCCCGTTACCGCAGGAGTAATACCAGCATAACCACCCGGACCATCTACTAAACCTCTTTTAGGAGTTACTTGTCCACCTTTAGCGTAACCTAGTCCAGACGTAATCCCCGTTCCGCGACTTTCGACACGTCCGCCTCTAAACATGGGTCTTCTTAAAATGTTGCTCATTAGCCAAATAATCCTAGTTTATTACCAATACTTGCAATACCTGTTCCTACTCCTAATGCTGTAGACAATGGACTAACAGGTGCCTGTGGTTGTTGGTAACCTACGCTTTGACTTGGGAATGCCCCTGGTTGAATTTGTGCAAGTTGTTGTCCTACTAAACCTAATCTAGTGAAAGGTTCGAAAGTAGATTCTTTTGCAGCAACCGTAGAAGCATCTAAAATTGCTTGTTGTTGTGCTTGACCTGCTTGACCTAATTGAGTTTGATACGTTCCTAAACCTTGTTGTGCTTGTAATTGTGATGCTGCTTGAGCTTGAGCTTGGTTGTAACCTTGATTTAATAAGTTTGCCATAGACATAGCTCTTTTTGCTGCTGTGCCTGTGTCATATTCAGCAAGTTGTACACCTTCTCTACCACCACCAAAAGCTCCTGATTGAATTGCTTGTTGTCCAATTCCTTGTCTTTGAATAGCTGCTTGTCTGTCGTATTCCGACATAGTGGTATCCATTACTTCTTGTTGGTATGGAGACATATATGCTTGATAAGCATTGGGTCCTACTAAAGAACCTAATCCGCCAGCCGAGGTTCTCGCTTGTTGTTGTAATGCTGATTCAGCCGCAATTTTTGGAGCGTAAGAACTTGTATTAATTTGTTGACCCATTAGTGGATCAAGTGATTTAAGGAACGCGGTTAGCGAACCCTCTAATATGGGTGATGTTAATTGTTGGGTTACTGAAGTTGGTGCTATTGCCATGTTATGCTCTTGCCTCTAAGTTGTTCATTAATTCGTACATTCTTCTTGCACCTTCATTGACACTTCCACCACCAGCAGCTCTCACCGCATCAGCAGTCATGACAAATTCATTTTTAGAAAGTCTAGCAGGAACGTCGTCCGCTCTTTCTTTGGATCCAATAGGAATCATTCCACCCATTCTATAATCCATTTCCATAGGTTGCCCACCATTCATAAGTCCTATAATTCCACCGTTAGCTTTTTTAATTTTTTTCTTTTCTTCTTCTTTAGCCTGTTTGTTAAAAAGTTTCATTGCTTGTTCTTTAGTAATAGGTTTGCCATTTTCATCATAATAAACAACTCCACCCATACCACCTTGATTACTATCTGTTGGTGAAAGATATTCAGTACCTTCTCCAGCATACCCACCTGGATATTGAACAGAACCACGCATTGCATCCATAATTCCACCATTCATAGCAGCCACTCTACCACCATCTCTTAAACCTAATTGTGCCAAGGTAGAACTAATAACGTCTTCCCCTAATTGGGCCGCGGTCATCGAAGCTATAATGGCTTGTCTTCTTCCAGAATTAAAATTTGCTAATTGTTGTCCGGAGAAATTTTGCCAATCTGCGTATTCTTTTTCATAAGCGTTTTTTGCATCCATTGCTGCATTATAGGCTTGCTCTGTTGCTGCCGACCCTACTGAAGGTGCCCCTGACATAACCATTTCTTTTAAAGTAGAACTTTCTGTTGCCCCCTTACCTAAAAATTCTGCACCTTTAGATAATCCTTCTAATCCAAAATTCTGTGCCTGTTGAAATAAAGTAGGGTCTGTCATACCATATAAATCAGAAGTTCCCCCCAAAGCAGCTTGGGTAATTGGTGCTCCTGTTGCCATAGAGTTTCCAGCTATTTGTGATCCTTGTAAAGTTCCTGGTGCTCCCGGTGCAGTTAATGCTCCTGTACCTGCTGCCATTGCTAAAGATAAAGGATTAATACCTCTTTCCGCAGCGCCTTCTTGTGAAAGTTGTGAAACTGTATTTAAAGCTCCAGATAAAATAGCTCTTTGTATCATTGGATTATTAATACCAAAACTACCTATACCGGCCGCCATTGAACCATATAGTCCAGGTGCTAAAAATGGAAATGCCGCTGCTAAATAAGGTAATGCTGGTTTAATTTCATTAGGTATTATTTTGTCAAATACTTTTGCAATTGGTTTGGTAATTTTTTTAAATATTTTACCCATTATACCCAGCTTTCCTTTGTAAATCTTGTTTGTTTTCTTAACACTTTATTGTCAGATATCCTCAACCAATTAATTGGTTTATTAATTCCTAATTTTTTTGTAAAATATTGTTTGGTCCAACTCATAATTTTATTTAAATGTTTAACACAAATAGTGTCAATATGCCATAATTGATTACCACTGTTCCAGTCTCGATCTTGTAGATCTCCTGTAGTAATAAACTTTTCCTCAGTGTCTTTACTTAAAAAAGCCCAGTTCGTAAATCCTATCACTATATCTCCATCTTTGTGTATTTTGTATTGCTTCAATTTAAAAGAAGGAAGTATGTGATAATATATGTCTTCTCTACTATATTGATCATATTTATCAAACTTCTTATAAAGAGATATGGTAGTCTGCATATCCTCTAAAGTGATCTTATTAAAAATGAAGTCCATGGCAAGCTGGCTAGTCTTGAAATAAGCCTTAACATAGTAATTTACTAGGTTTTACTCTACTAGTCAACCTAGATTAGTTCCCGCTCCTAGTGGTATGCTTAGTACTTTTACATGCACACTTCTAGAAATATGCTCCGCTTTAGTGTCTGTATTGGCGTTTTGAACATCGGTCATCGCTTCGCTGTCCGAGTTATATTCTTGACCCGTCTTTAAATTTTTAAGAGTAATCTCTACTCTTGGTTTGTAAACTTTTACTGTTTTTCCTTCTATGATTTCGTCTGTGAACGATTCTTCTTGTTCTATAAACGGCATTATCTGTCCTCCCTGTTCATTTCTAATATTGCAATAGTGCCGCTCATCTGATCCGCGGCTGCTGCTTGTAGTCTAAGTACATCATTTTCTTCTAAAATGAAAGTA
>Ga0335396_10002462_pt1 | contig 22316 bp, 25 predicted proteins | sample FRY02_FD_205743 | JGI IMG/M metagenome (GOLD analysis project Ga0335396, IMG submission 205743) | Freshwater microbial communities from Lake Fryxell liftoff mats and glacier meltwater in Antarctica - FRY-02 (spades assembly) (version 2) | ecosystem: Environmental > Aquatic > Freshwater > Ice >... | reverse complement strand
GCGCGATAGACGTCCTGACGCTGGCCAACCGGCGCCGGAAGGACCGACCCGATGAGCTGATGCGCCAGATCCGGTATGACCGGGCGCTCTTATATGAACAGGTTGGGCGTAAGTCGGATGCGCGCCGCGAGATGGAACGGCTTTACGCTGAGAATCCAGGGTTTGCAGATCTTCGTGAGAGGCTGCGTTTGGGGACAGGAGATAGTGGATGATCAGAGCGGTGTTATTGGTAACCGGGGTAGAGGTGTTTTCATGATCGCTATCCGCCTTTCTGACATGATCGAGGCCCTTCGGCACTTAGCAACGATGAAACGTGGTCCCAGCGGCCGGGTACGGGCGGCGGACCGGGCCATCCTGAGGCCGTCAAGCCGCGGACTGGAGGTCGATCTGCCCGGGGGCGGCACGATCATCCCGGTCGATGGCGGGCATTTTGAACGCGAAGTGTCGATCATGGTCCCGGCGTTGGACGCCCTTCATAGAGGCCTTTCGAAATACAAACAGGAAAACCCCGTGGTCATCTTGTCAGCCGCGGATGACCACGTGCTCGTGCATTGTGAGGCGCTGAAGGTGAAGATCCCGTTCCAGACTTGATGCGTCGTTTCTGGAAACCCCGCCCGGGTGCTGTATACGCGAGAGGGTCAGCTTCGCTGAAACGCAGTGACGTTGATGTGCCCTCTTCGGTGTTCTGAAACTTCTTATCGGAGCGGTAGATTTTCTTCGGATCGACCATAAACTGATCCGTCCACAAAATGTCTTTAGGGCGACTTGATTTTGTTTTGTCCCGTTTCGAGATGACGTCGTGACCTGTCTCTGATAGATATCACATTATATTTCTGGCTGGGGGTTGGGATGGTCGACGAAGCGCGCAAGTCAGAGATGCGCAAGTATCAGCAACAACGATCCGCTGTACGTCGTGAGCACGGTCTTGTCACCCGCACGTTCTGGATATGGGAGGCAGACAGTGACGCGTTCCGGGCCGCCGTGACGCCTTACGTCGATCGAGCCAGGCTGATCGAGGCGTTACTGGGAACTGCCCCATTACCAGCTTTGGAACTGATCACCATCATCAAGACGCACGGGTTTCCGTATGACCCCGAAGACATAGTCTTTTTGGCGGGTCTGCGGGCGACTATCGCGCTGAGACCTCTTGAGACCACCTACGCGGAGAAAAAAGCCCGAGAAATTCTCGCGAGATACGACCTCCCCGTCACGCTGGAAGATATCGTTTCGTGAAATTGATAAAGCCGGGTCGTTAGACCCGGCTTCTATATCCCCGCGTAAACGGGGGAAGTCACGGCGCTTTGTCGGTAGTTGCTTTCGCTTGTTCAGCTAAGCGCGCTCCTGACAGGGGCCTAGTCTATCCCCGATTGAGCGGGGGAGCCCGGTGCTTGAGGTTACTCGGACACCTGCCGTGACAGTTATTTGATACATGTATCAAATGTGAGGGTCAAGTCCTTTTGTGATGGTCTTACGGATTAACGCTGTCTCCCCCTCCGGGTCCTGCTGCGTGACGTAGGCCCGGAGGGTTTTCAGCGTCGCCTCGACGTCCGCAATGCAGTCCGCAAACGGCTGAACGAAGAGACCCAGATCCTCGGTATCCGGATTCGCGCAACGCGCTTTCAGGGATTCCAGTGCGCACCACGCTATGAATACCATCAGCCGGGCTTCGCAGGCAGTTACGGGTTTGTCGGGCATTGGGCGATCTTTCTTCGTTGCGTTGTGCGCACAGTGTCGCCGCAGCCTGTGAAAATCCCAAACGCTAACCTCCGACGCCACGAACAGCAGGTGTTTCTGTAAAGGCACAGCGGCGTGTGAACGCTGTTGGATGGGGTTGAGAAAAAGAATTTCACATATTATCTGTATTTGATACAGCTATCAGTACGACGGGAGGGATGTGGGTCATGCGCAGGAAATTCCAATTCGGGGCTGCCTGTGCTGCCAACGGGCTCATCTACAGCAGCGACCTCCACGATGCGGTGATGACGGCGATTGATCTGATCATGGGAGTACTGCTGTGACCGAAGATGATGATCTCTCCTACCTCGATGAGCTGTTGGGTGGAGATGTGGGGCCAGGAGAGGACGCGCAGCGGCGCCCCGAAATCCGTCACAAGGTCGTTTTGCTGCCTGATGCGCCCAAGCTTGACGCGGACGCCGAGCTCGACCGGGCCATGCCGCGGGTCCTGTCGGACGTCGTTGAGCGGGTGAACGTGGGCCTCGATGAGGCGCTTCCCGGGGTGGGTGCGCGGTTTCGCGTGCAGGGTCGCCAGGTGCGGTTCGAAGCCGAAGCACTGGAGGTGCTGGACCTGCTGCCTGACAGCGTCGCTGTGGACCTCAACTGCAAACTTGCCGTCCTCGCCCCTCTCGCCGATTTCCAAGGGGCGTACCTTGGATCGCTCCGCGCGGGGCTTCAGAGGTATGCGGCTGAAATCGTCGATGCCTATACGGAACGCGAGCGCAAGAAGATCCTTGCGCGCCACTTGGACGCGCGTCGTCAGGGGCCGCTGCATCGTCTTAAAGATGATGACCGCAAGCAGATCGAGGCCGCCGCCGGTAGCCTACCGGTTCTTGGGCCGCTGGACGTGGACGAAGTAGATGAGCTGTGGGCTGGCGTCCACGCGGACGCGCCTTGGCTGCAAGCCGCCTCGGTCGAAGCATGGCGCGCGATGCGCCATGAGGTGGGCGAGGGGCGTGGTGCCTGGTGTCCGCCGATCCTTCTGAACGGCGAACCCGGGACGGGCAAGACCACGCTGGGACGTTCGCTGGCGCAGGCCCTCGGGGTGCCTCTGGTGGAGGTTGACGCGGGCAGCGGGACAGCCGCTTTTCAGCTTGCGGGTGTCGAAAAAGGATGGGGGACGTCGGAACCAAGTCTGATCGTCGAAACCATTTTGCGCCAGCGGATCGCGAATCCGGTGATCATCGTGAATGAAATTTGCAGGGCCGGATCGGGCATGACATCCGCAAAAGGCGGTCACACTTCGCTCTCGGACGCACTCCTCGCGCTTCTCGACCGGGGGTCCTGTCGTCGCTGGCGGTGCCCGGCGCTTCGGGTCGATTTCGATCTGTCCAGGGTGACGTGGATTCTGACTTCTAACCGGGCCGACACAATCGATCCGGCTCTCCTGTCGCGGGTTCGGACCGTCCAGGTCCCAAAACCGACGGCCATGCAGGTTGCGGCGATCGTCCTGCGGAAACTTGGTGACCTCGATGAAGAGATCGCAGACCAGACCGCCAACATGATCGCCGAGGTCTGGGCCGGGAGGAGCATAACGTTACGCCAGGTCGATGCGATGTGCGCGCGCGTCCGCCGGTCCCTGACCGGGCCGCGGCTTCACTAGGGTCCCACGAAAGGGATCGTAACAGTGCCTTGGGTCCCGAGAAACGGACCCAAGGCTTTTCGGGGCGATGATCACGCTGACCCTGATCACGCGGGAGGCGCAACCTGGTATGGGGTGGGGTCCGGGCATGGTAGGGGTGTGTGTTCCGGATCTTTCGAGGCAGCGGTCCAGCTCCCGTCCTCAGCGGCTCGCACCATCTCGACGAGACGTCGGATCGCCGGTTCCAGCTTGACCCACACCTTCCCCGCTGCGCGGAACGGAGACGGGTCCCGGACCCGCCAGCTGCCGCCCGGCTCGACGGAGATGGTCCGATCTTCAAGCTCTGCGACGAGAGCGTCTAGCATGGGGCCAAGGGCATTCACCTGCGCCACCTCATCCCGCATGCGGCGGTGATGTTGTTCAGCCCGGTCTACGAATACCTCAGCCTTCGCCTCAAGGTCGCGTTGCTGCGCGATAAGGGTAGCCGCCTGTTTTTCCAGTTCAGCGACCTGCACCTCCAGCCGGGTCCTGTCGTCTTCGAGCTTACGGTGGTGCTCCAGCATGGCCTGCTCGGCCGCCCACTGGGCCCGGCTCAACCGGCGGCGCTTGGGCCCGTCCCGGAGCATGCCGAGCGGCGCGCCGACGGCACGGTGATAACTGTCCTGCCAGCCCCGCATGGCCGATTTCAGAGCGCGGTTCCCGGCCGCCACCGCCTCGCGCGGGGGCACCCCTTCCGATTTCAGGCGCGCCTCAACTTCCCGCTTGGCGACCTTGCCCGGGTGAAGGATAGTCGCATCCGCGTTCGGGTCGTCGGGGAGAAGCCAAAAGTGGATGTGCGGGTATGTTTCATCGGGGTGCACGAAAGCGACTTTGAGCTGATCCCGATACTGCTCGAGGACCCAGGCGAGGGTCAGATCGACCCATCTTTTGAAACGGGCCAGTTCATCAGGCGAGGCCTCAACCGCATCTGTCGGCACGGGGTAGGAGGCCACGATGGTGAAAATCGTGTGTCTGTCTGTCCGGATCGCCCTCTCGCAGACCTTGCCGTTTTTTAACGCGTGGGTCCGCCGTTCGGCAACGTGGGCGTCGTGCAGTCTCTGGAACCCACCCGGGTCGCCAAACAGCGGCACCGGCGGTTTCGGCTCTTCGACATGGGGGTGGTACCCTCCAGACCGAAGACCCTCGCCGATGACTTGGGAGACGCTCTGACCGGCGCGGTTCGGTTTTCGGGAAAAACTTTGGCAGTGGATGAAGATGATTTCCGGGGGCATCGCGGGTAACTCCGTGGTTCATCCCAAAGTATCGCGTTGCCCTGAAAAAACAAAACGTAGACGCAAGGAAAAGTTTGGATTACAACGCAGTAAGGACCGACTATTAGGTTTTGGGCGAAAGGCCTATGGTCGGGAGTTTTCTCGTTCGAGAGCAACGCGCTGCTGCCATGGCTGCCCTGTGACAAAACGCATTCCGCCATCACCGCTCATATCCCATTCATCGATGTCCGGATCCGGTTCAGCGATGTCTTCGAGCGTACCACCGACGCTTCTGACAAGGCGTCGTGTTATTTCGGCACTGCTCACACCCCAGTGGAATTCTGCAGCCAGCTGCCATTTCTCTTTGAGAGACGTTACGAGAGCTTCAGTCTCAGTGATGCAGGGCAGCCGGATGAGCCGCGTTTTCCACTGCTTTTGTTTCCAACCCGCGCACATGGCGAAACGGGCTTGCCGAGGATCGGTCAGGCGACCGATTGCGCAACGGTAGGTGAGGCGTTGGATTTCCGCGCTGCACCTGCGGGCAAGGTCGGGTTGATCGGGTACACAAACGGTGCGCACAGGATCGGTGCGCGCGCTCGATGCGGGCGCTGGCGCCGCCACAGGCTGACTGGACGGCGCTGGGGCGTGTATCGGGCCGGGGTCACCCGAACGGGCTCTCTCCGGGAGAGGCTCACGAGCGCTTGCGTTATGAGCGGCGCAGGCGGCCAGATCCAGCGGGCGCGGGGTTTGATTTGTGTCGGCGGTCCTGTTGCGCAGCTTGAGGAAGGTGGCGGACAGAGCAACAGGCTGTCGGGGTGCGTCAGGGGGGTGCCTCACCGCTCTAGTGGCGGGCGGAGGTTCCAGAGGGGATACATAAGCCGTATTTCCGCGCCGCCGGGCCAAATCCGCAAATCTGCTCAAGGTGATTGGAGCTGTCATTCAGAGGGGCTCCTCATCGCCCTCATCGGCTGTTCCGGTATCTGACCAAGACAGAATGTCAGGTGTGACGACGTAGCAGCGGATGGCCTTGGGCTGATCAGGCACACGCATTTTCTTGGTGAACCGTCCGGGCTCACCCGTTACAAGCAGGCCGGCCTCTGCCAGATATCGGGCGATCTGTTCTGCGTTCCGCCCCGTGCAGACCTCGCTACGCCAGACCTCGGGGAGGATGCAGTATTCCTCACCCGCTTCTGTCGTCCGCGAATATCCCGCCCGATTCGTGATGACACGCGGATAGGGATTGGTCTGCGGGTCGTGGTCGAGATCTACGAAACGTGACGGCCCGTGCAGGCTGATAAACCGCTGGACGGCGGCGATCGCGTCAATTTTTTCCCGGGGCATAACCAAGGCCGACTGTGTGTCAAGCCAGGCGTCGAAACAGGACTGCGCTGCACGCACGGCCTCGCCCTCGGGCCAGGGCAGAATACCGAAAGCAGCAGCGAGTTCACCAGCCGCCGCGATCAGCGCAAAGCGCGCGGCTGCGCGCTGAACCTGTCGGGAGGCCTGTGGCGGGCAAACCTGCGCAAGGAACGCATCGATCGCGCCCTTGACGGCCTCGATCGCCGCGGGCAGGTCCGCGGTGAGCTGCGTTAGGTATGCACGGGCCGCGTGACCATGATGCTGGACCAAGACAGATTCCAGATGCGTCGCAAAGGCGCGGCTGGTCCCAAACCCGTGCAAGTGTTCAAAAACCCCCAGCTTTTCGTCAACATCGGCTGGGATGTCGAGCAGGCGCACCAGCTGGCCGGCCATAACGCGTCCACCACGGGGACTGGCAGAGATCGCCTCAGAGACAGTGATTTCACCTGTTGAGATGATCATAATCGTGAAGATGATCACCTCTTTCAAATTGCTCTCCACGTCCGCGCGGTTCTTTCCAGTCCCGTTCAAGGACTGGTAAATGATCATACCCAGGAGCGTCGGGTCTGCTCGTCCGATTTCGTCGAGGATCAGCAAGGTATCATTTGCCCGGGAGGCAATGGCTTCATGCCCACTGTCCGAGCCTGACCAGCTGAGTACATATGTCTGCCGTCCATTCCCGCCCCAGACGCTACCGGCTACTTTCGCCACCGTGGATTTTCCGCTGCCCATCGAGCCTACGAAATGGATCCCGCCACCTTCCTGTCCCAACGGATGCAACAGGGGCCCGGCAAATGCGGCAGAAAGGGCAAAGGCAAGGCGTGAATTCCCGACCGCAAGAGCGGCCATTTCCTGCCATGCCTCCAAGGTTCCACGAACCTTGTAAAGATGTGCGGAGCTCCCCAGATCGCAGATTATGTCTTCGGGGCCAAAGGAGATATCGGGAAGACAAAAACTGTTGGAAACCCAGCCGGGTTTGCGGGTATGCGTCAGCCGCCGCGAGGGCAGAGAGCCCAGCAGATATTCAAGCAGGCGCTCCTTGCCGAGCCGGTTGGACTGAAACAGCAGTCCTGCTGACAACAGACGTTTAATCGCATCGGTTGCTTGCCCTGCGAAGTCGCGCGAGGGCATGAGGATGCGCCGAACCTGACCGTCTGGGTTGGTCAGCTCGACAACCCGCCCCCAATCGTCGCCGTTGGGGTCGCGCGCGAAGCCAATGATTTCGAGAGGTGCACAGACAAAATGGGTTACAGTTTCATAGATCTTGAGTTCGTTGTTGAACTTTTCCTCGCGTTTCCAGACCCCGTTTTCATCTGAAACAAAGTTCCACCCAGGGACGCCCGCGCTGACTTTTTCTTCGGTCGTCTCGGCATCAGCCGTGTCTGATGCCAAGCCTGTGATCTGGGTGAATACCTCCGGATTTTTTTCCAGAAACGCCTTGAGACAGGGAGCGGTCCAGCCGTCAGCAAGAGTATCGGCCAGATCATATCCGCTGATGATCTCATGCTCGGGGCGCAGCATTTCCGCGCCGTCCCGCCAGAACACTACAGCAAGCTGCTTCAGGTCGAGACGGCGAATACTGGCCGCACCCACATCGGACAAAAGCCCCGCCACATTATTGGCGAACTTTTCTCCGGGTTCATCAAGATCTGTCGCTATAACGCAATGGCGCCCCGCACAGACTGACCAGTCGGTCATCGCCGGTGCATTCGCCCCGTTCATGGGCGTCGTCGCAACCATCTCGGGGAAGAGTTTGGCAGCGGCGTCTGCAGCTTTCTCGCCTTCAGTGATGAGGATCACCTTGTTCGCTTGCATCGGTGCCACCAGATGATCGAGGCGATAGAGGGCGCGCGGCGCAGGCTGATTTTTCCACGCCCACTCGAGTTCACCCTCCTCCGTGCGCCAGAGGGTCAAGGGCAAGATCGCCTTATCCGCCTTGCCGCCGGGCTTTTTCGGGGGAAGGTCAAACCGAAGCACATGCGCCAGAATCTGGCCCTCAGCATTGTTGTAAGCCCAACTCAGCGTGTGTTTGCCCAGCTTTTTATGCTCCGGCAGTGACGGGGCATTAGCCGGGACCGGGGTAACCATTTCAGTCAAACGGGGGCGCGTCATCTTGTTCATGGCGCCACCCCATACTTGTCACCCAGAGCTTTCGCAGCTTGCAGCTGCTTGATCCCTTTCAGATACGCGTAGAGTGAGACCGGGTCGCCACCGGCATCCCCCGTCGCGAAATCCGCCCAGCGACCAGAGCGGAGATTAACTTTGAAGCTTCCGGCTGAGGTGTCCGTGCGCGTCGGGTTCAGCGCGACGTATTCGTGGCCGATCCGCTTCCCGTCGCTGGTCAAATCGGCACACAGCGTATCGAGTCTCGGCAGAACGGCCAGATTCACGCGGGCAATGAAGTCCGGAACGTCAATGTTCTGGCTCCGCACCTTTGGTACGAACTTTTTCTTTTTCACAACACATCTCCATTTCTCGCGCGCAAATTTCTTGCGCGGCGTCATGATTTGTGCGAAACGTGATCTTGGAAATATGCGAAAATCTTTTTCCGAAGACCTTCCCCCGCTCGTGACTGGCATCACGAGCGGGGCGTCCTGTTTCACTATGGACTGTATTTACATCGTCCAAGCTGATAAAAACCGCAACGATCGAGTTGCACCCCTATCGCGAAAAATGTGGATAACCGGCGCAAGAACGGTCTGAAGCCTACGTCACTCATGGGTCAGACGTTGGCCGCACATGTGAGAAATCTGCTGGGTCCCTCCGCAGTCATCCTGTAACTTACGCGAAGCGGGCCACCGGTATGGGGCCACGCCTCTTGGCTGTATTGGCGATTCAGCTCCAGACATCACGCCGCTATTGGGCGCGGAGAGGCGAACGGCGGCTTGATGATCGCAGCGGGACTCGCAAAGCCTGATCGCGTCGGCGATGAAGCATCGCCCGGTCGAGCAGTCGCGCAGTCCGATGTTTTTAGGGATTGTTCCCGCCTGGCGCTTATCAAGCGCTACGTTTTCCCGCAGAAAACTGCAATAAAAACAACACCATTCCCGGTGTTCCCGGTGTTCCCGGTAGGCGGGGGGCTGCCTATGTCTATACCCTTCCAAGCCCAGAACATTGCCCCTTTATTTCTTTCACTCCTAGATGGGAACAATGGGAACACCGGGAACAAAACGTTTAAGGTAATGAAATAATTTCATTTTATCTTCTGTGCTTGTTCCCGGCACCCAAATTCAAGCCGGGCTTTATGGGAACAGCCGAGGCGAAGGCGCTCGGGATCAAGAAGCCGGGAAACGCACCATGGGGTCTGACGGCCTTGAGAAGAACATGATAGGTGTGTGTATCTGATGTGTGATTTGAAGGAGAATGCCGATGCGGCAAGCCTCTACGGAAAAACAGCGCACGAACGTCACCCTGACCGCGACCAATCTTGTCGCGGCTCGGGAGTTGGGCCTCAACGTGTCGGCGATCAGCGACGCGGCTGTCGGGGAGGCGGTCCGGGCAGCCCGAGCGCGGGCTTGGGCCGCGGAGAATGCGGAGGCGATATCCGAGCGCCGCGCTTGGATCGAGACCAACGGCACACCGCTGGCTGATCTTCAGGTCCTGAAGGTCGACTGATGGCGCAGTTCCAAGTCTACCAGGTCCCGGGCGGACGGCTGGTGCTCGACCTCCAGACGGACCTGATTGACAACGGGTCCCGTGTCGTGGCCCCTCTCATCCCGGCCTCCTCCGGGCCGAAGGCGATCGGACGGCTGGAGCCGGTGTTCACGATTGAGGGTGCAGCGTATGCTCTCCACACCGCAGAGATGGCTGCGGTTCCCTCCGCGCTGCTCAAGGGGGCACCTATCGCTGACCTGTCCGGGTCTGACTATGAGATCCGGGGCGCCCTCGACATGGTCTTTTCTGGTTTTTAACCCTCAAACGTAACGGTCAGGTTACAAACGGTCGTTTTGGGGTCTGATACCGGAGAGTGCAGGATCGTACGTTAAGAATTCTAACCTATTGAAATATAATCACTTTCTAGACACGGCTTTTCCAGCCAAACCTGAGAAAAGGTAACGAAAAATATAAAATGATATCAGATACTTATCTTCACTAACGTATGATCCTGCACTCTCCGGCATCAGACCCCTAAAATGGTGGCGTCCCGCACCTTTGCGAATGTGAGGTGGTAGCATCAAACACCGTTAACGTACTATCGTGCACTCTCCAGCATCAGACCCCTTCAAGAGAACGATCCGCGAGCGCCGGTTGGGACAGGGCGAGAAGCGCAGAGAAGCCGCCTCTCGCCATCGCACGATGCGAGGCTTGGAAGATGCATCTGATCACCCTCGTCATTTGCTCCCGGAGGTCCAGCGGAACCCCCACCCATACTGTGTGTCCATCTCCCTCTGACTCTTGTGAAACGTCACTTCGCGCGTAACACGGACTTCCCCACGTTGGTTCTCCAGAAGGGCTACGGCGCAGGTCCCACGAGGGTCACCGTATTCGTTCATTTTTACTTCGATTTCCGGCTGACCTGGAACCACGACCCGCACGACACCGTCTGTCTCCTGCCAGTTTGGCGCACCCTCATAAATGAAGGCGTATACAAGCACCCGCTTGATGTCGGACCACCGATCCCCGTTGATCTCGAGCCACTCCCCATCTGTTACGGCGCCGGTACGGTCATCTCCGAGGAGCTTTGTGAACGGGGCGCGGCTGAAATCACCGAAGGCGTTTCCGAGCGCCTGAACAACAAACATATTTCCGTCTCGGGTCTCCACGAAGGCGCCGACGTCGAGGTCGAGAGAAGTGTTGCGGGAAAAGAACCCGGTCTTCTTGGGTTTCTGATTCCAGTTCAGGTTCACCCGGATCTTCCCGAAGCGCCCATCATCTTTCTTCAGGTTGACGGTGCTGTTTTGCTTGGTGAGCGTCACCTTGGTAAGCAAGACCGGCTTCGGGGGCGGGGCCGGCTCCACCTTCGGGGGAGAGGGTGTGGGTTTGGGGGGCGGCGGAGCGGGGGCTGGCGCGGGCTCTGATATCTCCACTCCGAGGTGTGAAGCGAGCTTGGCGAGCCCACCGTTGAACCCTTGACCAACGACCCTGACCTTCCAGGCCCCTTTCCGCTGATAGAGCTCTGCAAGGATCAACGCCGTTTCCGTCATCCCCGCGCAGGGGATCCGGCCATGGACTCCGGCTATGTCGAGCGTGACCTCGGGCATCTGACCGAAGGCGGCCCGGTTCTCGTGGATCGTGGCGGTGAGTACCACCTTTTCGACCCCGGCCGGGATCCGCGCCGGGGTGACCTGGAACCGGGTCTCCCCGTTCCCGGCCCCCTGAAGGGTTACGGCGCCGCCCGCGACCGCGGGCTGTCCATAAAAGCACATGTCCGCGTCAGAGCGGACCTTGCCCGCCGCGGTCACGAGGAAGGCGGAGACGTCGATCTCCGCCCCAGGGATCTGGTCGTGACGGATGAGGACGGTGAGGTCCCCGGACGGGAGGGCTGCGTTCGCGCCGGGTGTGAGAATTGTCACGTGTCCCCCTTTCAGATCTTCAGGATGCGAGCCGTCTGGGCCGCCTTGAGCCAGTCCGGGTATTCGCCCATCATCAGCTCGAACATCTCCTCGTCAGACGGGGTGGCCGGGTCTGACACCTGGAAGAAGTTCGCATTATCGACCTTGCGGCCGGTCAGCTCATCAAGCTTCTCGAGGAACTCGAACCGGGCCCCGGAGAAGAGACCGGTCGATCCAATTGCCATAAACTGCCAGAAGATCGGCTCCGCAGATGCGGCGCGCAGCTCAAGCTCCGTCTTTGCCTTGTCATCCGTCCCCCCGTCCGTGACGAACATCACATAGACCGGGAGCCCTTCCGGATTGTTCCGGGCGTAGAAGGTCCGGATCCGTTCAATCGCGGCCCCGTATCTGGTCCCCCCTTCCAGGGGGTGTCGGCGCTGCATGTCCTTCACGAAGGTGCGGTAATCATCGACCCCGATCGGACCCCACTCATGGGCATTGGCACCAAAGAGAAACACGTCAATCTCCCCATCATCATCGAAACGGTACCCGAGCGCCATCACGCGGCGTACTAATGTGTCGATCTTCCCGGACTTGTAGAGGGAGGACATGGAGCCGGAGATGTCCAGACAGAGGGCAACCTTGGCCCGGTCCGTCAGGAGCCCTTTCTTCTCGAGAGAGACGCTCACCTTTTTGACCAGGGAGAGGAGCTCCTTGTCCTTCTTCTCAAGGCTGACCATCCGCTTTTGAAGGTTGATCTGGGCGGCGGAGGGGGCCAGGGGCGCGGGCGCGGCCGGGCTGGCGATCGGCTCCGGCTCTGAAATGTCCACCCCGAGATGGGTGGCCAGAGCGGCAAGACCGCCGTTGAACCCCTGCCCCACGACCCGGACCTTCCAGGCCCCGCCCCGCTGATAGAGCTCCGCAAGGATCAACGCCGTTTCCGTCATCCCCACGCATGGAATCCGGCCGCTGACTCCGCCAACCTCAAGACCTATTTCGGGGACTGAGGCGAACGGCACCTTGTTTTCATGGATCGTGGCCGTGAAAACGACCTTTTCGATCCCAGCCGGGACCCGGCCCGGTGCGACCAAGAACCGGGTCTCGCCGCCCGCGGCGCCAGCGAGCGAGACCGCACCCCCTGCGACTGACGGCTGCCCGTAGAAGCACATGTCCGCGTCCGACCGGACCTTCCCGGTCCCGGTCACGAGGAAGGCAGACACGTCGATCTCAGCCCCCGGGATACTGCCATGGCGGATCAGTACGGTGAGGTCTCCTGCGGGAAGGGCGGCATTGGCGCCCGGGAAAAGAACGGTCATGTGGCGGTCTCCTGTCCTGTCATCGTGATGCCCGTTTTCGAGTCATAGGTTCGCGTGTTTCTGGGTTGCGTGCTCGGACAGCCCATTTTCGAGTGCTCAGTGATGGTTTCGGTAAGCTGGTATGAAGTAACACCTGCAATGAACATGATCAGAAATCTTTGAGCTCGGGCTGACGCTTCAGGATCCGATTAATATTTGTGATCACAGGCTGATCCTTATTCTCAACCTTCGCAACAACAGCCCAACTCCCAAGCATTTCTGAAGTCAGAGTTACTGTCACCTCGCCAAGCGAAGTGGTGAGAATCACACGACCATCGTAACGCGCAAAGTTCTCGCTCCCCTTTCCAAAAAACCGGAAAATGTTGGTCGCGAAAATTATACACTCGATTTGAGATAGATCCCCAATCACCAAGGTCTCTTTATTATCTCCTCCCGTGTTTCCAACACCCATGTCTTTGTCGAGCTTGATAAATGGGGCCTTATCAAGAGCGCCCTTGGAACCAAAGAAAACCTGACCAGTTTTGCCGTTTTTAAGACGGTAGAAGGCGTGGAGGTCCAGATCCACTTTGGCCGTCCAGGCCAAGGTCACCTTGACGTTCTCAAGTTTACCAGCGGAATCTTTGGCGAGATTTATGGAGGTGGTTTGCGAACTCTTATCGAGGGTCACCTTGGTTAGGGAGACCGGCTTCGGGGGCGGGGCTGGCTCCACCTTCGGGGGGGCGGGGGCGGTTTTGGAGGGCGGCGGAACGGGGGTGGGCGCGAGCTCTGCAACCTCCACCCCAAGGTGCGGGGCGAGCTTCGTGAGCCCCCCATTGAATCCCTGCCCCACGACCCGGACCTTCCAGGCCCCGTTCCGCTGGTAGAGCTCCGCCAGGATCAGCGCCGTCTCCGTCATCCCCGCACAGGAAATCCGGCCCTGCACACCGGCAACGTCAAGGCCAATCTCCGGGACCCCACTGAACGGCGCCTTGTTCTCATGGATCGTCGCCGTGAAGACGACCTTTTCGATCCCGGCCGGGATCCGGCCCGGTGCGACCGTGAACCGGGTCTCCCCGCCGGAGGCGCCCGCGAGCGCGAGCGCGCCCCCGGCGACCGACGCCTGACCGTAAAAGCACATGTCCGCGTCTGACCGGACCTTCCCGGTCCCAGTCACGAGGAAGGCGGACACGTCGATCTCTGCCCCCGGGATCGTGCCATGGCGGATCAGGACGGTCAGGTCACCGGCGGGGAGGGCGCCGTTCGCGCCCGGGGAAAGAACGGTCATGGGTCGCTTTCCTTTCAGGGGGCGGGCTGGGCCGCGGCGATCAGGAGGATGAGGAAAAGGCCGAACACTATGACAGCCACGACCCCAACCCAGATCGGGACCCCTCTTGTTTTCCGGCTCTGACGGGACGCCTCCTTGGCCGACTCCAAACAGGAAGTGTCATCACAGCACCAGACTTCGCGTTGACGGAAATAGGTCCTGCCTCCAGTGTTGAAGATGGTCCGTACAAGAGAGCTCCGAGCCGATCGGCTCCCGGCAGCGGCGCCGATGATCGTGGCGCCTGAGAGGGAAGCCTTTGACTGCCCGGACTCAATAAATATGTTCTGACGAGACATTTCCGGCTGCGGCGCCTGCGCCCCACAGAAATGACAGGTCCGTCTCGCGTGTTGTCGGGCCATTCTAGTCTCCTTTCCCTCTTTCTTTCCGGATATCCAACATCGGTAATATGGGAAAGAAGTAGGCCGCCCTTACCGGGCGGCCCGTTACATCAGCCCAGATTAACCCCGTGTGTGGCGGCAAGCGGCCCGAGCCCACCCGCGAAGCCCGAACCGATCGCCTTCATCTTCCACTCTTCACCGTTTCGATAGATTTCTCCGAATATCATCGCCGTCTCCGTCGAATAATCCTCCGAGAGGTCATACTTCGCCAGGACCGCTCCACCGGCAGCGTTGACCACACGCATGTAGGCGTTCGACACTTGACCAAAGTTCTGGCCACGGCCTTCCGCCTCATGGATCGTGACCGCAAAAACGAGCTTTTTGACGTCAGCGGGGATGCGGGACAGGTCGATCTTGATCGCCTCGTCATCCCCTTCACCGGCACCCGTTTTATTGTCGCCCTGGTGCTCGACAGCCCCGCCGAGTCCGGTCTTGTTGTTGTAGAATATGAAGTCCACGTCGGAGCGGATCTTACCATTCTCACCGCAGATAAAAACGGACGCGTCCAGATCGAACTCTGCGCCGTCAGTTACGCGGGGGTCCCAGCCAAGACCGACCGTGACGCTGGTGAGGCCGGGGGCCTCCTTTGAGAGGGAGACGTTGCCGCCTTTGCTGAGGGAAACCGCCATGGGAACTCCTTGAGTTGAGGTTAAATTGAGGGGGCGGTGGCTCCGCCCCCTCGATCAGATGTTGATACCGAACTGGTCACACATGGACTTGAGGCCACCGGCATAGCCTTGGCCAACAGCCTTGAACTTCCATTCACCGTTATGACGGTAGACCTCTCCGAAGATCATCGCCGTTTCCACCGAGTAATCCTCTGTTAGGTCATACCGCACCACTTCTCCGTTTGTGTCCGCATTCACGATCCGAATAAAGGCGTTCTCCACCTGACCGAAGGACTGTCGGCGGGCATCAGCGTCATGAATCGTCACAGTGACCGCAAGGCGCTGAACGTTGGGCGGTACACGGCCAAGTTCAACTTTGATGGACTCATCATCCCCATCACCCTCGCCGGTACGGTTGTCGCCCGTGTGTTCTACCGAGCCACAACCTGACGTCTTCTGGTTATAGAAGATGAAGTCTGCGTCGGACCGAACCTTTCCATTCTCCCCGAGCAGGAACAGTGACGCATCAAGGTCGAACTCCTGTCCGTCGGTCGCACGCGGGTCCCAGCCAAGCCCGATGATAATCTTCTTCAGACCCGGATCGGTCTTCGAGAGGGACAGATTTTGTCCCTTGGACAGTGTGAGAGCCATAACTTTTCCTTTCAGTTTGTGTGTCGATGTAGCGGGTCAGGGCGTACCCGAGCCGGCCAAATATTCCGCCAAACCGCCATATTGGGCGACGGTGAAGATCAGATAGGAAAGGACCATAACCACGCCCGCAACCTTTCCAATACGGCCCACGAAGAGGAGGAATATCGAGAATACTGCGGTTACGGCCAGAACCACAGGAAGATCGAGGATCGCGAAGCGGGGATCGATGATAAGAGGCTTAACAGCTGCGCTGATCGCCATCACGGAGAGGATGTTGAAGATGTTCGACCCCACTATCCCGCCCACGATCATGTCCGACTGACCTTTGCGGGCGGCGGCGACGCAGGCGGTTAGCTCCGGAAGGGAAGTGCCGAAGGCGATCACGGTCATTCCGATCACAGCCTCCGGGACCCCAAGAGCGTAGCCGCCGGCCACCGCCCCCTGTACGAGGATTTCGGAGCCGAGGACCAGTGTAGCGATTCCAAGGATCACGAGCAGGAACGGGTTCCCGGGAAGTGCGTCGCCCTCTTCATCCTCATCCACCTCGATCCGGCTCGCCTTGTACTGGTAGAATACGTAACCAATAATCGCGGCGATCATCGCAAGACCGCCCCAGCGGGGCAGGATTTGCGCCCAGACCGCCAACGCCATGCCGATAGAGGCGACGATCATCATTACGGTGTCGACCCGTACCGCCTTGCGGTCAATCAGGATCGGAGCAATTATTGCGGCGATGCCGATGACCATAAGCACGTTGGCGATGTTTGAGCCGATCACGTTCCCCACGGAGATCCCGGGAAAGCCGCTGACGTTTGCGTTCATGGAGGTGAACAGTTCCGGCGCCGAGGTCCCGAAGGCTACTATAGTCGCCGCGATGAACAGCTTCGAGAGCCCGGAGCTTTCAGCGATCCGAACCGCAGAGTCGATTGTGACGTCTCCCCCTTTGACCAGAAGCCAGACACCGAAGCCTATGGCCCCGAGCGAGATGATCGCGAGTTGATAAGTGGTAAGTCCGTCCATTCTGTTTTTCGATCTTTCATAAAAAATGGGCGAGGCAACAAGCTCCACCCTAAGCGCGCTACACGTCAAAATCGGACGGGTTCAGACCAAGCTCAGTGCAGATTGTTCGGACAACAGCCCGTTCTTGCGCGTCGAAGGTCCCATCTGAAGCGCCGATCACGCAGGCGACCCGCACCATGATGCGCGCCTGCTCCTCATTTCCACGAAGCCGGCCGATCACTTTGAGAGCCTCCGCGCGACCGATCGCCGCGTCAAAGTCGAAGTTCGCGATCACCTTCTCGAAGAACGCAATGACGTCCGTCATCGAGAAGTGCTTCAGCTCATCCGAATTTCGGATGAACCCAGCCATCTTCTGCTTCTCCTCCGAGGAGACCGTCCCATCCGCAGCAGCGACCATCGCGCAAGCGGCAACTGTCGCCTCCATGAAGGTCTTGTTTTTGAACTTCGACACCTCAGCCGTGAGACGCGTCCGCGCCTCGTTCCCTTTGTCCTTCAGCCAGTTAAACATTTTGTGTCCCTCATATCACAGATTTTGAAACGCCGACGAGATCCTGAACAGTGCGGCCGGTGGCGGGCTTTCCATGCGCCTTCATCGTCCACCCGTCAGTCCCTTTCGACAAGGAAGCCATGACAACGCCAGTGTGCGACCCCTGCTCCTTGAGCGTGAAGGAACAGATCTCCTTACCGTTCGCCTCATCAACGAGCCGGGCGACCGCGTTATCGACCTCGTTAAATGTCTGGCCACGGAAGCTGTTCACGGTGAAGACCAGATGTGCAGCGGCCGGGTCGAGCCGCGACAGGTCCACATGGATCACCTCATCATCCCCGTCACCATCACCGGTCAGGTTGTCCCCGTCATGCTTGATCGCCCCGTCAGAGGATTTCAGCTTGCGGAAGGAGACCGCATCAACCTCGTTCAGGCCCACATCGAAGACGATGACGCTCGCGTCCAGGTCGATCGAACCGCCACCGCCACCGCCGAACAGGCCACCGAGGAAGCCGCCCTTCTTGATCGGGTCCCAACCCAGACCCATGAAAACGCGGGAAAGCCCAGGATTATTTTTTGCAAGGCTCAGCGTCTGGCCCTTGGAGAGAGAGATGCTCATGTCAGATATCCTTTTCATTAGGTTAAGGTATGACTATATTTTTCGCCCATCACTGTGCAACCCGCGCAATGGAGCGGAGCTCGGAATTGTTTAGGCATGAGCCAGTTCCTCATATGCGCGATTGATGTCCTTGAGCCGGGATTCGGCAATTCGGATCATTTCTGGAGGGAGCCCCTTTGAAATGAGCAGGTCGGGATGATTCTGCCGAACGAGGCGTCGCCAGGCATCGCGAACGACCACTGCGGGTGCCTCAGGATCAACCCCCAGAACACCATAGGCGCACCAGGCGTCAGGCACGTGCCGGGCACGCAGCTGTTCGAACCCCCGATCGCTCATCTGGAGGATTTCAGCGACCTGCCGAAGAAACAGGTCCTCCTCCGTGTGGTACTCGCCATCCGCAAGAGCGATATGGAACAAACCGTCGATCAGGTTGGTCCGGATCTCCTCCTCATTCTGATGTCCCAGGATGAGCCGACGGATCCGACGCGCGTAATGCTGATATCCAGCCGCCTCCTCGCGACACAGGTTGTATACGCGTGCGGCGTTCTCCTCCTCCTCCGGCGGGATCTCCATGATCCGACGGAACATCACCACCTCGCTGATGGAGACCCGCCCGTCCGCCTTCGCGAGTTTGGCAGCGAGGCTGATGAAGGCGATCGAGAAGTCAACCGTCATGGTTGGGTCAACCGGCCGGAGCCAGCTCTCCAGATCGAGCCGGATCGCCTGAAGGCGTTCGAGAAGGCGGCGCCAGAAACTCATCCGGTTGCGGACCTTTTCGGCAGAGAGGTGGCGCCGAACAGAGCAGCACGGGCGAGGGTGCGGCGCGCCCATGCCGCATGGGTCGCGGGCTCGCACATTACTCCGCCAATCTGGAAAACGGCACGCGCATCGTGGTCTAGGATCGCGTGTGCTGCCATAATCTCTTCGGCTGGAACCGCGAGGCTCTCCTCGATAACCGGGACCTGGACCGGATGGATCGCCGTTTTGGAGATGAAACCCATCTGGACATCCCGCTCTACCTCCCTGCGGAGCGTTTCAAGATCCTCTATAATGTCGAAAACGGGGGCGGCGACCGGGAGACCGGATGGGATCAAAAGGCCCGACGCCATCGCAAGGAACCAGGCGAGTGGGCCCTCATAGGCGGTCACGCCCCGGACACGGCGCAACGCCATAGCGCCAAGGAGGTCATTCCCACCAAGCCTGACCGCGGCGATCCGGTCCGGGCCAGCGCCAAGCAGCAGGTCACGAAAATGGACGAGCCGGGTTGGCTCAAAAAGATCCGGCGTCTCAAGGGTTGGCATCAGCCGCAACCGGGTGCCATTGAGCAGAGATATCCAGTCCGGGATCGTCTCCGGACGCGCCTTTGGGATCACGAACCCGTCGATCCGGTCGATCCCAGGGGTCGCCCGCAGTCGACAGGCCATGTCATAAGAGCGGGGCCGGATAAACAGATATGGGCGCGCATCAACTTCGCGGATCCGGTCTGTCAGCAGCCCCGTCAGGGTCCGCACGCCACGTTCTACGTCCTGTTCTTGCAGCGCATCCTCAAGGCAGAGGACGATGGAGGAGGCGGGTGCGCGAGCGCGCCCCGACAGGATGTCGGGCACCTTCGGGTGAATCACCGGCATGTAAAGGGTCGCCCCGAGCCCGTAAGCCGCGAACATGTGTGATCTGACCAGAGTCATGTGGTCTCCCGGATGAGGGTTATGGCCCGGTACGGGCCGGTCAGCTGGGCGTCCGCGATGACCGGGACACCGTCACGCTCACATAGGTGAAGCAGGGCGGCCAGCTCAGCATCCTCACCCGAACTACGGACGAGGACCTGATCAGGCCTCCTGCGCAGAACAGCACGGGTCGCCTCCGCAATGCCCGGCTTGATCCGGTTGAGGTTTCCGACACCGAAAAGACTCGCGATCGCGGTGATGGTCTCGTCCGCAGCGACCCGTAACCGGTCTGCCGCCTCGGGTCGGACGTCTGGGTCAGTGGACACCACCACGGTCATCCTGCGCAGATGGGCGTCGACCCGGTCGACAAACGCGGCCGACAGGTCTAGATCAGTGAGGTGTTCCAGAAGGATGCAGCCATGAAAGTCCCCTTCTCCGATCAGGTCCGATCTCAGGATGGAGCGGGAGATCAGGCCGGACACGTTCCCACCAAGGATCCCGGACGGGATCAGCCAGTCCTCGCGCGAGGCGCAGATGTCGGCTCGCCCGCACGGGTCAGCGATGACTGCGAGCATCGGGGCCTGACCGGAGATCTCGCGCCATGACCGGTCCAGTTCGGTCGCGATCGCCCCCTTACCCGTCCACCCGTCGACGAAGACGACCCCGTTAGCCGGCCTCTCCGCGAGCACCCGCGCCATCGCGACCGGGTCCAGCCCCCGGTCCCGGATGATCGAGACGCCAAAGTGGGCGACGTCCACGCCGGCCCGCGCCAGGTCCCGGCGCAGGACGACACCATATGGTACCCCGGCCCGGACCAAGCTGCACAAGGTGACCCGCTCGTTCAGCCGTCCGGAGCGGATGAGGTCAAGGACCTGCCCGGTGAGCGCGCGGACGTCCCGCGCCAGCCGGGGCACCCCCGGTACGCAGGCCGCCTCGAAGAGGGCCAGATAGCGGGCGTCCGGACGCCGCTCCTCGGAGATCATCTCCGAGTAATGCGCGGCCCCGGTCTGAATCCGGTGTTCCTTTTCCTCCACCGGGGTCGGGCGCATCCGGACGCGTTTGAGCAGGAATGTCACGTCCTCGGGGGCGTAGCTGCCGGAGAAATCGGCGAGGGGGGCGAGGGTCAGGGACCTGTTCATCCGTTCGCCTCCGGCCGGAAAATCCGGGTCGCGATTTGCGACCGGGATGGGATCATCATGAAGTCGCACAGGCCCATGAAGGGCAGGTCGGTCAGGCTGTCCCCCAGCCCGATCAGCGGCGCTCCGCCCCGATCCCCGAGCTGCTCGATCAGGTGGACGCAAGCGTCCCGCTTGGATATCCCGATCGGGGTGAAGGAGAGGTTATTCCCGTTCACGTGCGCCGACATCCCGGACAGGTCAAGCCGCCCGCTCAGCAGATCGCGCGCGGACGCGATCCCGTCGCGCACCGCCACCTCCTCAGCGGAGTTCATCTTGACGCAGAAGTAAACGGGCGCCGCCGCCTCCGTGACAACCCAGCTCCGCGCGGCCACGCCGAACTCCGCCCTAACCAGCGCAGACATCTCCCCGAAGAGCGGGTCGAACCGGCGACCGATCCGGCCCGTGTGGTCGCTCCAGACCGGGTCCGGACGACCCGTCTCGTCCCGGACCACCGCCCCGTTCGCCAGCACGGCCCGACCGGTCCCAAAGTCCAGATGAACCCGCGCGAATGCATCCGAGCTTCGGGCCGTCACCGGGATCACGTGCCCGGTCGACCGGAGCGCCGCAAACAGTCCGCGCTGCGCGGCGTTCATGTGGCCGTGATGCTCGTTCGTCGCGGTGGTCACACGCGTGAGCCCGGTCGGGTCTGGGTGCTTCACCAGCGACCGGAACAGGGTGTCGTCCAGGTCCGTAAGATAAACGCAGCCGCTCATGTCGTCCCGAACTCCGTTACCCGCTCTGCCCCGTCCACGATCTGACCCCGCCCCAGGTGGGCCCGGAGCTCCGGGCATATCCCGTTAGTGTCCGTTTCCGTCATAATGATGACATGCGCCTCCGGACGGGGCGGCACATTGTGAAGATACATCGGAACCCCGAGCCCGAAATGGTCCCGGAAGGTCAGCTTGTGCTGGATCACCTCCCCCTGAAGGATGGGCGACCTGGTCGTCGCGACCAGTCGAACCTCCGCCCCGTCCTGCTCCAGGCGTTCGGCCAGCAGCATCGGCCCCCAGACGTGCTCGCCGGTCCCGATCACAAGGACCAGCTCCCCACGAGCTGCGGGACGGACCCGGTCCACAAGCCGATCGAGCCCATCCGCCGCCCCCATCCAGATCGCGAGACGGGGCGCGCGCATGAGCGGGGCCCCGGATCGGTCCGGGGCCCAGACCGGGGTTCGGATGGATCCGGGCCAAACCGGCACCTCCGGCGGTACGGCGGCGGCGTCGCGCTCCCATCCCCATCGACCTTGCAGGAGCGAGAAAGCGTCCACCGGAACCCCCGGCGCCGCCTCAGAGACGGCCCGGACCGCCTGCCCCCCGGACCAGTCCGTCAGGGTGAGCAGCATGACCCGGCCGATCGGGAGCCCCACTTCCATGAGCGCACCGATGAGGGCGGCGAAGGTGCTCCCGGTCGTCGTCTCATCATCCACCAGGACGAGGGTCACCGGTACCCCGTACAAGAGGCTCGCATCAGGGCGCATGACGTGATGGTCTGTCGCGTGACTGTGCCCCTCCGGGAATCCGGCCCACGACTGTCGGTCGACCGGATGTCGCGTGGTGGCTTGGTACCAGATCGGCTGTCCCGCCCTTCGTCGTGAGATGCGGCGGGCCACCGCGGCCCCGATCCCGACCGCCGTCTCAGCGTAACCCATGACCAGA
>Ga0335396_10002440_pt1 | contig 22483 bp, 19 predicted proteins | sample FRY02_FD_205743 | JGI IMG/M metagenome (GOLD analysis project Ga0335396, IMG submission 205743) | Freshwater microbial communities from Lake Fryxell liftoff mats and glacier meltwater in Antarctica - FRY-02 (spades assembly) (version 2) | ecosystem: Environmental > Aquatic > Freshwater > Ice >... | reverse complement strand
TTGCGTCTCTCTTTGCGTCTCTCCTTGCCCGCCGATGGATTGAGAGAGATTTCCCAGATTTGCACATTCGCCCACTTCCGGGATAATAGAAGAGTGGCGACTAAACCGTTCAAGTCACCCAATTGCCTACTCATCCAATCCCCCTTCAGGAGAACACAGATGAAGATTACCGATCTGAAATGCACGACAATCGGCAACTACCCGATTGTGCGCATCACCACCGACGCGGGCATCGACGGTTTCGGCCAGGCCGAGTCGTTCAAGCCCTATCTCAAGCCATTTGTCCTTTTTTATAAAGATCTGATTGTGGGCGAAGACCCGACGGACGTGGAGCGGGTGATGCTCAACATCCGTCGCATGGGCAGCTTCAAGCCCTGGGGCGCGGCGGTCAGTGCCATCGAAATGGCCCTGTGGGATATTGCCGGCAAGGCCGCGGGTATCCCCGTCTACAAATTGCTGGGCGGCAAAATCCGCGACAAAGTGCTGGTCTATAACGGAGCCATCCGCAAGCCAATGACCGGAAGTTCTCCTCAGGACTACGCGGAGAATACGGCCTGGATGCTGGAAGCCAAAGAGAAATTCAAAATCGTCAAGCAGGGCATTGGTTATCACAGCGGGATGCCCCAGAACGTGCCGGACTTTTCCTACGGCGAAATCCATCAGCGGGGGCGCAGCGCCAACCGGGGGCCGTTGACCGAAAAGGGGCTGAAGCACGTCATCGCCTGTGTGGAGGCGATGAAAGATGTGCTGGGCGACGAAGTGGGACTGGCCCTGGACTGCGGCCCCGGCTGGACAATTCCCGACGCCATCCGTCTGGCCAAGGCGCTGGAGGATCTGAACGTCATGTGGCTGGAAGATCTGCTCACCGGCGATTACACGCCGTATGTGATGGCCGACCAATACCGGGAAGTGACCCGTAGCACATCCACGCCCATTCACACCGGCGAGCAGATTTTCTTGCGCCAACACTTCAAAGAGCTTTTTGAGAAGCAGGCGGTCAATATCGTCGGGCCAGACCCGGCGGATGTGGGCGGCATTGCCGAATTGAAGTGGATTGCGGAATACGCGGACTTGCACGGCATTCTAATGGCTCCCCACGGCACGGGCGACGGACTGATTGGGCTGGCCGCGCTGGTGCAGATGTCCGCAACCCTGCCCCGAAATTACATCGCCTTCGAATATCCTGTGGCACAAAACGAGTGGTGGTACGATATTATTGAAGGGCTGCCCGACCCGATTGTGGTGGACAGTTACATCGAAGTCTGGGACCGGCCCGGCCTGGGCGTGACTTTTAATGTAAAAGAGGCGAAGAAGTATCTGAAGGACGGCGAAGGCGATTTCTTCGACTGATTGGGAAGAAGGAAGGGACGCAGATTTTCATGATTTGGATTGATCTGCGCAGATCAATCCAAATCATGAAAATCTGCGTCCTTAATCTTTGCTCAGAATTCCCCGCTGCCCTCCCAGCGCAGCCGTTCGATAATCAGCAATCCTGCCCCGGCCACGGCCATGAGAATCGTACTCATAGCCGTGGCTTTGCCGTAGTTGAGCGCGCCGGGCTGGCCCAGCGCCTGATAAATCACCACCGGCATTGTGGGGAAATCCGGGCGACTGATAAGCAGCGTTGCGCCGAACTCGCCCAGGCTGATGGTGAAGGCGAAGACCGCGCCGACGATCAGCGCCGGGCGTAGAAGGGGCAGGTCAATCGCCCACCAGACCCGGAAGGGCGACGCGCCCAGACTGGCCCCGGCTTCCCGCAGGCGCGGGTTCAGACTGCGCAGGGCGGGCAGGAGTGTGCGCACCACAAAAGGCGCGGCGATGAGCGTATGCGCGATGGGAATCAGCACCAGCGACGCGCGCAGACTGCCCATTGAGACGACGTAGCCCAGCCCCAGCGTCACCGCGGATGTGCCGAGTGGGAGGAGAAAAATCGGGTCGAGCAGAGCTGTTAGCCAATTGCGGCGGCCCGCCAGCAGATAGGCGCTGATGACGCCCAGGCCGAGGCTCAGCCCCATCACGGCCACCGCTACCAGCAGGGAGTTGCGGATGGCGTCAATCGGTGGCACGAAGAAGGCACTGCCCCGCCGGTTGACCGCCAGTTCCCGGAAATAGGCCAGCGTCAGCCCCTCCCCGCCCAGCGAAATGCTCTGCCAGGTCAGGGCAAGCAGCGGCGCCAGCAGAAGCGTCAGCGCCACCGCCATCCCGCCGTATACCAGCGCAACTTCCTGCCCGGAACGGGGGCGGCGGGCCGTAGACTGGGCTGGACGCTGGCTGAGGGACAAACCGGCCCGGCGCTGGACACGGGTGTAGACGGCCATCACAACGAATGTCAAGCCCATTTGCACCAGCGAAAGCAGCGCGGCCGCGGGCAGATTGAAGAGTGTGACGGCCTGGCGGTAGATTTCCACTTCCAGCGTAGCGAAACGCAGACCGCCCAGAATCAGCACAACGCCAAAGCTGGTGAAGCAGAAGAGGAAGACGAGCAGCCCCGCCGCGGTCACGCTGGGCAGGAGGAGGGGGAGGGTAATCCGCCAGAAGCGCCGGGCGGGGGACGCGCCCAGCGCCGCGCCGGCCTCGTCGTAGCGGGGCGACAGATTGGCCCAAAAGGAGCCGACGGTGCGGATGACGATACTCACATTATAGAAAACGTGGGCCAGCAGAATGATCCAGACCGTCTGCAACAGTTGCAGCGGGGGCGTGTCCAGCGCGAATGCCTGCATCAGCCAGCCATTGAGCAGCCCGTTCGGCCCGATGAGAGAGGTAAAGGCCGCGGCCACCACAACCGTTGGCATTACAAAGGGAATTGTCGTCAACGCCCGCAGCAGCCCTTTGCCCGCAAAGTCGAAACGGGCAAAGAGCCACGCCAACGGCAGCCCCACCAGCAGTGTCAACAGTGTAGACGCGCCCGCCTGCCAGGTGGTAAACCAGAGTACCCGCCAGAAAAAGGGCTGCATCCAAATCGCGCCACTGCCTGGGACGGATTCCTGGGCAAAGCTGACGCGCAGAATCCCGGCCAGTGGATAGAAATAGAACCCGGCCAGGAAGAGAAGGGGGAGGGTGTAGAGGAATAGTGAAAGTCGTTTTGTGATTGGATTCATTCCTCGTCAGGCGTGATGCGTGAAACGTAAAACGTAAAACGTGAAAAAGGTCGGGTGATCTCACGTTTCACGCATCACGCATCTCTGGCCCAGGATGTCTCGGATTTCAGACGGAGCGACACTACCGCACCATCACATCCGTCCACGCGGTGATCCACGCCTCCCGGTTGGCTTCGATGGCCGCGGGATCGATGACAGCCGGGTCGGTGGGCGTCTCGCCGAATTGAACGAAAAGATCGGGCAGGGCCGCACCGCTGTTGACCGGATAGACGAACATTTGCAGGGGAATGTCTTCCTGGAAGCGGGTGTCCAGCAGAAAGTCGATGAACTTCTGGGCGGCGGCTATCTCTTTCGTCCCGGCCACAATGCCCGCAAATTCAATCTGACGGAAGGTGCCACCGGGCGGGTTGACATTCACACTGGCCGGTTCTGTGCGCCCATCTGTGGCATAGAGAAGATCCGCGGGCGGGCTGGTGGTATAGGAGACGACCAGCGGGCGATCCCCGCCGCCGCCGACGGTGAAGTGTTCAAAGTAGGCTTCGCTCCAGCCATCGGTCACCAGCACATCATTCGCTCGCAACGCCCGCCAATAGTCCAGATAGCCGTCCTCGCCAAAGTGGGCAATCGTCGCCAGCAGAAAGGCCAGCCCCGGCGAGGAGGAGGCGGGGTTTTCCACCACCAGCAGCCCACTGTAGGCGGGTTGGGTCAATTCTTCCAGCGTGGCCGGAATCGCCAGCCCCTTCTCGGCAAACCAGCCCCGATCCGCGTTGAGATTGATGAAGCCGTAGTCCACGGGCAGCAGCCGGTTCTCTGGGTCCAGTTTGTATTCGTCGGAAATCTGCGCCAGAAGGGGGGAAGCGTAGGGGACGAAGATATTCGCATTCAATGCCCGGCTGAGAAATGTGTTGTCCACGCCGAAGAAAACGTCGGCCAGGGGTGCGTCTTTGCTCAGAATCAGTTTGTTCAGCGCTTCGCCCGCATCGCCCAGGGAGAGGAATTGGAGTTCGATGCCTGTCTCTGTTTGAAAACCGGCCAGCACTTCTTCGCTGATACTGAACGAGTCGTGGGTTGCCACCACCAGTTTGACGGCTGCGGCCTGCTGCGGGGGCGATGAGAGATCGGCCACCGGTGTGCAGGCCGCGCTGATCAACAGAACGAACAATAGAACGAGAATCGACAAGAAACGGGGTGGGAATTGTTGTACGTACATTCGATCTTCCTTTTGAACTGTGTGTCAGGCGGACTGACAGTCCGCCTGACAAATTAAAAAAGCCTACTCATCTGAGTAGGCTTGTACGGCTGACTTCCTACGCTGGCATTACCCAGATCAGGTCTACGGGTCGGCAACTGGTCGGTTACCCTCTCAGCCTGGCATATCCAAGCTCCCCACATATTTGATTGAGATGACTATATCACAGAAAGCAGACAGAGTTCAATTTCTCTCTGCACGTTTCTCCTATTCTTCTTCCTACAACTGCTCCGCGGCACATTCGGGACAAAAGCGGGGATCGTCCAACTCTTGGAGGTGGCGAGAACAGACTGCAAATGTGATTTCCACACGCTCACGCAGAAAGGCTTTGGTCACCTCTGCCTCCAACAGCAGATCGAGACTGTTACTCGTGAGCAGCAGTTCGGGAACCGGGCAGGTGTCGCACAGTTTGCGACGCCAGCCCCGCGTGTTGTTGGGGCTGGCGTCCAATAGGCGGCACTTTTCCAGGTTGGCGCCCCGGTGGTAGTCACCGAAAAAGTAGCGGCAGTTGACTGGCTTCGGCAACGGTCAATTATCCCAGAAAGGCGGACCGCTATAGCCGGATTGGTCCCAATCGCCCTGGTCCCAATCGCCGCCATAGAACATATCCGGATCGATAAAAAGGCGGAGGGATAGTGCCAGTTTTCGAATTTCCTGCTCCGGCATCAGATAGCCAAATTCCCGTTCCAGACCCACCAGCGTCTCCAGTTCCGCTTCCAGCAGGTGGTAGTCCATGTGGCCGAGCGGGTCTTCTTCCGGCGTTATCATCTGAAATTCGGCCAGATAGAATTGATACCCCTCGCAATGTTCGGCTTCCATATCCGAAAAGTCGGCCACATTGTCTTCCACGGCATCCCAAAAACCCGGATCGTCGTCGCTGCTGCCGCCAAAGTTGTTAGAAGCTTCCCGGCCAAAGAAACCGCCAGGGAAACCAGCCCGCCTTTGACTTTCGTCGGCCTCTTTGGGGTAGCGTTCGCTTGTGGAGCGCGTCGATGGATTGTGCCGTTCCCGGCGTAAAGTCTCCCCACTGGCCTGACTGTAGCCCATATCGTCTTCCAAGCGCAGGGTGCTGTGTTCGTGGAGGACAAAGTGCATATCGTCCGGCGGTGTGGCATCCGCATAGACGCCCCGTCCGACCAGCGCGGCGGCCAGCTCCCAGACGGGCATGGCAGATCGGGATTTGCGATCGCCCGCTATGATGGCTTCTGCGCTGCGGGCCAGATGCAAATTACGGGCGTGAATCTCTTCTTCCCGGCGTCCTTCTCTGGGCTGCAAACGCAGGCTGTATTCGCCGCTGGCTGCATCCAATACGTGGATGAGCAGGTCGTCATAGGCCGCGCCACCGGCTTGATCTATCCAGGCGATAAACTCTTCGCCCAGGCGCAAGGCCCACGTCTCCCGGTCAACCGCCGCGTGAACTTCCATAACCGGCCCACCCATCAGGTGCAGGCGGACAATCCGGTTGTCTGGCTGGTGATCCTGGAAAAATTCCGGGAAGAATATCGCGTGCTCCAATTCGTCCATCAGCAGGTTGCCCCGCTGCACTTCGGCTTTGTTCAATGGATGGCGAAAAGTCTGACCCACAAGCAGAGACGGCAACCAGCCAAAGGTGCTGGGTGCGACAGGAACGGCCTGATAGAGTTTGCCAATCGCCTGGTAGACGGCACTGCGCACGCCTTTGCCGGTTGGCCGTTGGGCTTTTACCTGTTCAACTAATATATCCACCGACAACGGATCGGCAGACTCGGCCAAAATCTCTGCGACGCAATTAAAGTAACTGGGATACTGCAACGTATTCGTCATTTGTATCGCCTCCTAGCCGATATTATCCCACAGGAACCGCCAATTGTCTACCATCTGCAGAGGGAGGTCTCTCTTTTTTATTTCGGATCGATTTGTTTTCTGGTAAAGTAGACCTGCAATATGTCCCTCCCACCCCAACCTCAGGATCACACCGCGCCGTCAGCCCCCTCTGCCCGCCAGCCCAACAGCCTTTTTCTAATGACCGATCAGCACCATTGGACAACCGAATTGAGTGGAGAATTGAGAGAATGAACGACAAACGCATCATCGGAATCTGGCAACTCAAACGGGCAACGGGTGTGGACGACGACGGCAACATCCAACCGCCTCCTTTTGGACCGCAACCCAACGGAATCGTCTGCTTCCAGGCCGATGGGCGTATGTACTGCGTTCTCTGCGATGGCAGGGCCGAATTGCCGCCCGACGAGCCGCGCCAGTTTATGTCCTATGCGGGCAACTTCACATTCGACGGCACAACCCTCTCCACACGTGTCGATGCCTCGTCGGATCCAAACCGCGTTGGCACTGATCAAGTGCGCAGTGTGCGCTTCGAGAACGGCGGGATGACACTTGCGCCGCCCCGTCGGCTCTATGCGGGCGTGATGCAGCATCAGGCGCTATTTTGGGAGCGCGTTGTATTAATCCAATCGATCTTGACGAAGTACTAAATTAGGGTACTATCAATATAAAATAAAGACATCGAAAAACGCTGGAACTTATCTTCGCAAGACCGACAAACGGCAGCAGCAAATGGAGAGACTTCAAGGTTTTGAAAAGCACGAATTCGACACGGATAAAGAAAACTGACTCTCTCTGTTCGCGCTATTTGCGGGCTAATGCTACAGTTGCACCAACTGAATAAAAAGCTGTGCCCTGGCGATGCGCAAACATCCCAGGGCGTGGCCGTCGATGAGTCACTATCGTTGGCAAGAAGAATTCCACCAAAATGCGCCCATCGACACAAGTCGGCGGGCGCTTTGTTTTGCGCCCAGAATCAAACCCACCGGTAAAGGGGAAAACGCATCTGAAAAGCAAGAACCCGATACCATTACGGATACCGGGTTCCCTCCTAAAACTACTTTGTGGCTCCTCGAGTTGGACTCGAACCAACAACCCTCCGGTTAACAGCCGGATGCTCTGCCGATTGAGCTATCGAGGATCGGCGGTGCGCTGTACAGTATACGGTTTCTGCTGGGTATGTCAAATTTTGCAGGTCTGTGGATTCGGCTAACGGTTGTTGCGAAGTGCGAAGTGCGTATACCAGTTGACGCACCACGCACTACGGATTCTTACCCCAAATAATCCCGCAGCTTCCGGCTGCGCAGGGGATGGCGTAATTTGCGCAGGGCCTTCGCCTCGATCTGGCGCACCCGCTCTCGTGTGACCTTAAACTCCTTGCCCACATCTTCCAGGGTGCGGCTGATGCCATCTTCCAGGCCAAAGCGCATAATTAGCACCTGCCGTTCCCGATCAGCCAGCCCGTCCAAAATCTCGAACATCTGCTCTTTCAACAGATGACGGCTGGCCGCGTCCGCCGGGCCAGGTATACTTTCGTCCTCGATAAAGTCGCCCAGATAGCTATTTTCCTCGGAACCGACAGGCGTGTCGAGGCTGATTGGTTCACGGCTCAAGCGCTGAATCTTCTGCACTTTGGTCGAAGCCCGCTCCAACTGATGCTGCAAGGCCGGGTCCAATGGCAGTTCGGCGCGCAATGCTTCGCGAATCGCCTCCACATCCTTCGGCTCCATAAACTCCATTTCCAGCGCGATATCTTCCGCGGTCGGCTCCCGGCCCATCTCCTGCTGCAAGCGACGCTGCACCCGCACCTGGCGGTTGATCGTCTCCACCATATGCACGGGGATACGGATGGTGCGGGCCTGATCGGCGATGGCCCGACTGATGGCCTGGCGAATCCACCAGGTGGCGTAGGTGCTGAATTTGAAGCCGAGGGAGTGGTCGAACTTTTCAACCGCGCGCAACAGACCCACATTGCCTTCCTGGATCAAGTCCTGAAAGTTCAGACCCCGGCCAATATAGCGTTTGGCAACGCTGACCACCAGACGCAGATTGCTCTGAGCCAAATGGTCCTGGGCCAATTTGCCATCCTTCACCAGCGCGCGCAACCGGTCCAGTTCGTCAAAGTCGATCTCTTCCATCTCTTCCATCTCTTCCAAGGAGACGTCCAGCAGATCGCCGTTGCCGTTTTGTGTTTTGAGATGCTGTGTAGCCGCCAGGCCCGACTCAATGCGCTTGGCCAGGGAGACTTCCTCCTCGGCGGTGAGCAGGGCGTGGCGACCGATCTCGCGCAGATACATACGCACCGGGTCCAGCACCTGGCTCAATTCGGCCACATCTTCGATCACTTTTTCAACCGGGACATATTGCTCCCGTTCGATCTCCTCTTCCAGCTTCAGGTCACGGGCAATACGCGGCAGAGGCGCGCTGTCGTCATCCTCCTCATCCTCTTTAATGTCCTCAAATACATCCTCCTCCTCCTTTTTGGCTTCGCCCATGTGGATATATTCATCCAGTTCGCTTTCGCTGGACGAAGCGGCTCCGGCGCGGGTTCTGCCGGATGCTGTTCGAGGGGGTCGTTTCTCACGTGTGGTCATGCTCTACTCTCGCAGTCGAGGGATCATTAGGCGATACGAACGCCTTGTTCCGTGCGGGTGACGCCATAGGACGCCCGGTTAATGCTGGCTGACACTCTATCCAGGTGGTGCCGCTCCCGGCGGTTGCTGTTGATAGCAGCGGAGAAGCCCAACAACGCCTGCCTGTCTCCGCTCTCTTGAGCGTCTTGCAATAGAAAGTTCAGCGTACTAAAGACATCTGACAGCCGATCGAGACGCATACGGACAATACTCTTGACAATAGCTTCCCGAATCGATTCCATATCCCGATCCGGCATCTCCGTGCCGTGCAACATCAGCTCCGCCAATGCGCCGTGCAGGTCAGGATTGATGGATTCCTGAAAATGCGTCAGGTCCCAAAGTTCGTCCCCGGCCAGAAAATGCTTCAATGCAGAAAAAATCTCCCGATGTTTGATATCCTCCATATCATCCACTTCCAGGGAACGAATCTCCAGCTTTTCCATCATCCCTGTCAGCCAGATCAGCAGGTTCGGCTCGTTCAGCAGCATCGCCAGCAGATAACGTTCAATGCGCAGTTCCGGGTCCACCAGCAGCTTTTGGGAAGCGGGCACAGCGGATTGGCCTGTCCCACCCTGTCCGTTTGGCCCATTTTGATCGACACCATCCAAAGCCCCCAACCCCAACGGGACCTCTGCCTGGGACTCTGCTGGCGACTTTTTTGAGGACGGGGAAGAAGCGCCCTGCCCGCCCCGCGTCCGCTGGCCCTGTTGATCCGATGCAGTCCGCCGGTGGCTGATAGAACGGCCCGCGGCCTGCACCCGATGGGCGATTGTCTGCTCGTCGATCTGTACCAGGCGGCTGAGAAGCTGGACGTAGTGCTGGCGCTCAATCTCGTCGCCCAGCTCGGCAATCAGAGGCGCCAGTTCAGCCACCGCCTGCCCCTTGCCCTGCACACTCTCCAGATCGGTCTGGGCGGTGATGACGCTGATATAGAAATCGACCAGTGGCTGGGCTTTCTGCACCAGTTCGCGCCACAAATCGGCGTCCTGGCGCACAATATCATCCGGGTCCTGGCCCGCGGGCACAGCGACAATACGCAGATCCGCGGCCAGCCGTTCCTCCAGCCGCACCCGCCCGTTGGGTCCGATCACCGGTTTGCTCACCCGTTGCAGGGCTTGCCGGGCCTGGTTCAGCCCACGAATGGTGGCCTGTTGCCCCGCGTTGTCCGCGTCCAGCGCCAGGACAAAATTGTTGGTGTAGCGCTGCAACTGGCGCAACTGTTCCTCGGTGATGGCTGTGCCCATACAGGCAACCACATTGGCAAATCCGAACTGCTGGGCCGCAATCACATCCATATAGCCTTCGACAATGACCACCGAATCCGCGTCCCGGATGGCCCGGTAAGCCTTGTCAAAGCCGTAGATCACCGAAGATTTGTGAAAGAGAGGCGTCTCGGCTGTATTGAGATATTTGGGCACTGAATCGTCCAACACCCGCCCGCCAAAGCCGATAATACGCCCCTGCCGGTCGCAGATCGGAATCATCAGCCGATTGCGAAAGGCGTCGTAGTAGCTGTCCCGCTCCTCGTTGTATTTCAGCAGTCCGGCTTTGTGTTGCAGGGCCAGGTCGTAGCCCTGGGCAACCAGATGATCGCGCAGATTGTCCCAGCTTTCCGGGGCAAAGCCAAGCTGGAAGGATTCGGCCACAGCCGCGTTGATGCCCCGTTTTTGCAAATAGCCTCGGGCTGCCTGGGCCGTTGGGCCGCGGTGCAGCAGATTGCGGAAAAAGTGGGCGGCCTGGGCGTTGACATCGTAGAGCGTCTCCCGCTCTTTGCCCTCGTCGTCCTCATCCGGCTTGACAAGCTCCACACCCGCTTCTTTGGCGAGAAGCTGGAGCGCATCGCGGAAATCCACATTCTCCTTTTTCATCATAAAGGAGAAGATGTCGCCGCCTTCGCCACAAGCACCAAAACAATACCAGGTGCCTCGGTCGGGTGTGACAACAAAGCTGGGGGTGCGTTCTTCGTGAAAGGGGCAGCACGCCTTGTACGAACGACCGGCGCGCTTAAGTGGCACGTAGCGGGAGACAAGATCGACAATATCAATGCGGGCTTTGACATCATCTATAACGCTCATTCTGCTCCTTCTTGTGGATAACAATACTGTAAACGCCAGTACGCAGAACGGCTGGGGATAGTATAGCGAGAGATACGGGCGGTGTCAAAGCAGATAAAAATCGCTATGTACGCCCCAACTGTGTCAACACCTGGGGATAGGCCGTTTCGGCCTCGCGGAAGAGATCGGCCAATTTCATCGCCCGCAGCACATTGCCTTTTGTCTGAATCTGGCCGCTAAAAAAGGCGTCGGTCAGCTTTGTCTGCCCCAGCCAAATTTTGTGCAGCAGTTCCGCCGACATCGCCAGTTCCAGATCCGCCGCGCCGGGGCGGCTGCCAAAAAATACTTCCAGCGGCGGCTGGCGGCCATCCAGCAACACTTCGGCCTCCGGTTCCGTAAAACGCATCCGGATCACAAGATTGCTGCTGGTAAAAGTGGTGATCTGTGCCGGATTCTGATTCACCCGGTCAAACACCTCTTTGAGAACGGTGTATAGTTCGCCAGCGGTAACATAGACGGGCATGGCTCTCGGCATTCGCTGCATGGATAACGGTGGATGGGTAATGGTCGACAGGTAATAGTCAACAGGTAATAGCGGATGTGTTGCTGCTCCTATTATAGAGTCTGCGGGGGGAAGCGTCAAAAGTACACGCCATCAACGCAGTGCCCTGTGATATACTGGGCTGACACAGTTAAGTATGGCGAAGAGGTGATCAATGACCCAACCGACGACCCACCCAACGAATTATCGAAGCCCCCGTTCGAATCGATTGCTGTTTATTGTGGCAATGGGATTCCTGTTAGGCGTGCTGGGCTGTGCTCCCCTCCTCGGCCAGGAAGCCACACCTGAACCGCCAGGAAACCCCGCATCAGCACGCCAGCGCAGCGCCATCTGGCAGCCAGCGCCCGGCACAAGCTGGCAGTGGCAACTGCGCGGCACCATCGACACCTCCTTTGCTGTTGCTATGTATGACATCGACCTTTTCGACGCGCCCCAAGCGACGATTGACCAGCTTCACGCCGCGGGTCGGGTGGTGATCTGTTATTTCAGCGCGGGGAGCTGGGAAGACTGGCGGGACGACGCCTCCGATTTTCCGGCGGCTCTGCTGGGCAACACACTGGACGGCTGGCCCGACGAGAAGTGGCTGGACATCCGCCAGATTGCCAGTCTGACGCCAGTGATGACAGCCCGCCTGGACCTGGCCGTGACAAAAAAGTGCGACGGGGTGGAGCCGGACAACGTGGACGGTTACGCCAACGAAAGCGGCTTTCCCCTGACCGGTGTTGACCAGTTGGCCTACAACCGTTGGCTGGTCCAACAGGCCCACCAGCGGGGACTGTCCATCGGGCTGAAGAACGATCTGGACCAAATCCCCGATCTGGTGGACGATTTTGACTGGGCGCTCAATGAACAGTGTTTTGAGTTCGCCGAATGCGACACACTGCTGCCCTTTGTCCAGGCGGGCAAAGGGGTTTTTGGTGTGGAGTACGGCGGTGATCCCACCGTCTTCTGCCCCCAGGCCAATGCCAAGAACTTTAGCTGGCTCAAGAAGAATCTGGACCTGGACGCCCAGCGGTTGGATTGTATGACCCAATTTTCCGGGGGCACGCCTACGGCAACCCCCACAGCGACCCTCACAGCGACGAATACTGCTACGGCCACACCGACTGTGACACAGACTGTGACACCGACTGTGACACCGACTGTGACACCGACCGCAACGCCTTCTGGAACTCCCACACCGTTTGCTACCGTGCCGCCCCGACTGACGCCCGGAATCGGTGTCTATCTGCCGAAGGTCAACCGATAAGCAAGCGTAGGCGGAGCGGAAGCATTTCGGCAGACAAAGTAGGCGATCAGTGGTTGTTGGCAGCGAAATAGCGGGGAACAGGACAACGCACTCATGCGTTATGAGGGCAAGGGAGAGCCAATTGGCAGGAAAAACCAGGCTTTATATGCACACACAATCTGGATTATTGCGTAGAGTCGTAATTGTTTTTGCGTGAGAGCCGTCGGGTCTGGTATGCTCCCCTATAGAGCGCGTATCTGCGCGGAGGAAAGTAAAATGCAACTATTTCGACGTGACAAACGGGACGACGAAGCAAAGACGGAGAACGGCCAGGAGGCGACAGCGGTTGGCTGGTATGAGAGTATGGAAGAGCGCCGCCAAATGGCCGCGCCCAGTCCAGACCAGAATGTCCAGACAGCGGTGACAGACTACGGCCAAATCGTTTCGCGCCCCCACGCACCCGTTTCCCCACCCGCGCAGCGGGATGTGATACCAGAACAGACGAGGAGTGTTCCAGCGATGAGCAACATTGCACGAGAGAATCTGCCCTACCCGGACCTGCCAGTGCAGGGCGGCAGCCGTCAGGCTCGGTCCGCTGGTGGTCAGGCCACTGTGATTGATGCCCAATCCCATTTCACTGGGAACTACCGCTCGGATTCGGACCTGATCGTTGAAGGAACCTTTGAAGGCGAGATCGAGTGCAACGGCACGGTGAGTGTGGCAGAAAGCGCCACCCTCTCGGCCACAGTGAAGGCGCGCAATGTAATTGTGGCTGGCTCGGCCAATGGGGAGATCACTTGTGACGAGCGCTTTACCATCCGCTCCACCGGCGAGATGCGGGGCAAAGCCCAGGCCGCCACGCTGGTTGTGGAGGAAGGCGCATTCTTCGAGGGGGAATTCCGCATGGGTGGCGGCTACTCTGGGGCGACGTCTGCCAGCTATAGCGGCTGGGAATCGGCCCAAAAGGCCACGCCCACAGCCGCCGAGTCTTCGGCTTACAGCATGAGCGTGGACCAGAGCGACTTGGGCGATATGGAGGAAGACGCGGCAGAAGCAGAAGCCGATTCCTTCTCGGTGGACGACCTGTGGGATGAGGACGAGAAGACGGAAGATCAATAAACGACAAGACGACCGGATGACAGGACGGAAAAAGGGCCGACATTCCATTGGAACGTCGGCCCTTTTAACTGTTCAACCCACGCCAAAATCGAACCGCTGAAAACACAGACCACACTGAAAAAAGCGAAGAATTTCTTTGTGGTCTGTGATTCTGTATCTTTGTGGTTATTCATTTCCCCTCCGCCGATTTGTCCAGAAAGCCCGCGGCAAAACCCAAAAATTTGTAGACATCGGCAAAATTGCTGGCGATGCCCAGGGAAACCCGCACCGCGCCCGCGCTCTTTTTGTGCTTGTGCAGAACAATCGCCTGGAACTGGTCCAGCGTCATCCGTTCGTCGTCCCGAAAAGCCTCCCGCATCTCGTCGGCGGTCAGGCCGTGGGCCAGTTCCCCCGCGCCGGGGTTGCAGAAACAGCCCGTGCGCAGGGAGATATTTTCCCGGTTGGCAAGCTGCTCCACCCGGTGATAATCTACCAGCGCGGCTTCGGGATCGTAGAAATTGAAGGCGATTGTCCCGCCCCGGCTTTCTGTGTCCGTGGGGCCATAGATGCGCACCAGCGGCGCGCCGTTGCTGTGGCGCAGGCTGGTCAATTGCTCCAACAGCCAGCCGGTCAGCCCGGCCACCCGCTCGTGGATCAGTTCCACGCCGATGGAGTCGATATATTCCAGTCCGATTTGGATGGCGGGCAGGTTGAGGTAATCGACTGTGCCGTCCTCGAAAGCGGCTTCGCTGTCGGCCATATAGTGACCGCAGCCCTGCACCGAAGCGATGGTAATTGTCCCCCCGGCAAACCAGGGACGGCGCAGCTTTTTCAGCGCCTCTTTTTTCGCCAGCAGACAGCCCACGCCGGTGGGATAGCCGAAAATTTTGTAGAAGGAGAGGGAGACAAAATCCGGTTTCCAAATGCGCAGATCCAGCCGGTTGGTGGGGGAAAAGGCCGCGGCGTCCAGCAGCACATCCCAGCCTTTGGCCTGGGCTTGTGCGATCAGTTCCAGGGGGTGCTGCACGCCGGAGAAGTTGGACTGGGCGGGATAGGCGAAGAGATTGGCCCGACCCGGCTCGGCCCCGTCCAAAAATTCGTCCAGCCGCTCCTGGCTGATGCGCAGGTCCGGCGGGACAACGGGCAGGTAGAGGACTTCCGCGCCTTTGGCCTGGGCAAATTCCCGGATGCCGTTGACCGAATTGTGGTTGTCGAAGGTGAGAACGTAGCGCCCGCCGGGGGCGAAGGGGTAAGCCTCGCCCACCAGTTTGAGCGCTCCGCTGGCGTTGGCGGTGAAGATGACCGTATACTCCTCTGGCGAGGCCTGGAAGAAGTCGTAGACGTAGGCGCGGGCCGCATCCACCAGGCGGGTGGCGGCCATTGACGTGGGGTTGACCGAATGGGGGTTGCCGAAGACATTCTCTTGCAGCATCTCGAAGTGGCGGCGCACCTGCCCCTCGGCGTAGAGACTGCCCCCGGTGTAGTCCAGATAGACGTGGCCCTGGTGGTCCAGGCGGGCATATTCGGTGGCGCGCAGCTCGCGCAGTCGGGCGGTGGCCGCATAGGCCGGATGTTCCTGCAGAAAGGCGGAACGGGCCGCGTCCAGCCTCTCGGCGCGGTAGAAGTCCGCGGGGGCCAGGGTGGTGACAGGCATAGAAAGCATCTCCTTTGATGACGGTTGGCACACCTACGCTTCTACGCTACACTGATCTACGACAGGCGTCAAATCAGGCGGCAGACGCATACTTTTAACGCAAAGGTGCAAAGAAGCAAAGGCACAGAGCGGAATCGAAAATTGGCTTTGCATCTTTGCTACTCCGCGTCTTTGCGTTGAAATCTTCTCAATCCAAAGGGGTGCGTCATGCAGATTCGTGAAGTGGTGGTGACGGGCAAGGAGCAGGTAGTTTTGCAGGCGGGCGAGTTGGATGAGCAGCCCGGCGCGGGGGAATTGCTGATTGAGAGCAAATGCACTTTCATCAGTTCGGGCACGGAGCTGGCGAACTACACGGCCAAAGACCCGGATGTCTACGTGCCGGGCAAGTGGTGCAGCTATCCCTGGCGCTCCGGATACGCCAATGTGGGCGTCGTGCGGGCCGTGGGCGAAGGGGTGACACGGGCGCAGGTGGGCGAACGGGTCTTCACCTACGGCAGCCACGCCTCGGCCTTCCGCTATCCCCAAACGCGGCTGGTCGTTCCTGTGCCAGAGCGGCTGGATTCGATGACTGCGGCGGCCTCGCGGATGGCCGGGGTGGCAGCTTCGTCGATTCTGCTGGCGGAGATTCGGGAGAATCCCTGGGTGGTCGTCTTTGGCCTGGGGCTGGTGGGCAATCTGGCCGCCCAACTTTTCCGCATCCGCGGCTGCCGGGTCATCGGCGTGGACCCGGTGGCGGCCCGGCGCGATTTGGCCGAGGAGTGCGGTGTGGAATGGACGGTCGGCGGCACATCCGACGAGGCGCTGGACGGCGTGCGTTCGCTGACCGGCGTGGGCGGCGCGCAGATCAGTGTGGATGCGGTGGGGCATAGCGGCGTGCTGATGGACTGTCTGAACATCACCGGGACGGAAGGGCAGGTCATCGCACTGGGCACGCCCCGGGTATCAGTGCCGGGGGATTTGACCGCGGCCTTCAACCGCATCCACCGGGGGCGGCTGACTGTGCGCGGCGCGCACGAGTGGTTTCTGCCGATGTATCCCGACATCGGCAACCGCACTTCCCAGTTTAGCAAACAGCAGATGCTCCTGGACTGGATGGCGCGCGGTCTGTTGCGGGTGGAGCCGCTCATCTCGCATCGAATGCCGCCCGCGCAAGTCAAAGCGGCCTACGACGGGCTGCTGCATCAGAAGGATGTGTATACGGGGGTGGGGCTGGTGTGGGGGTGAGTGGGTTGCGGGCGTTGGGTATAAATGTGTACCCAACGCCCGCCATTGCACGGCCAAAAGGCCAGGGAACTCTCTTAATTATTTGTCGTTGTGTAATTGCTCAGGCATAGCCCATGCCAAATTGGGTGACTTTTTGATAAATTTGTCCCACTTGAAGCCTGAAATTAGCCTGAATTCTTATTGTTTGTCCTACTAAAATCTTACAAATTGCGACGTTATGGTTTTTTGTAAGGATTGGCGGGGCAAAACTTAGAATTTTGAACAGAATTTTGGGTTCAAGTGGGACGGAAACTCATTTTTTGACCTCAAAATCGATCTGAATATGCCTGAGCAGTTACGGAATTTTTCGATAGTTGGCTCATTGCGAGTAGACAATGCGACAACCTTACACACTATAATCTCCCATCTCACCAGTTGTCAAATTACTGAAAAATGATCACATAAAATCAGGGCGGGTTCTCATCCCTATAGCCACCGGTAGAAAAGAAACCCGCCCCGTCCCATCTCAGCATCCCGTCATCCCGCTAAAAGTCGATAGATTTTCCCTCAAACGCGTACAAAAAGAGTCGCTCCAGCTCATCCCCCGCGGGCATTCGGGGCGCGGCCAAGATGGCGCTGTCCGAGAGAGTGTGGGTGCAGAGGATTTCCAGCGCTTCTTCCAGAGCCGTGGCACTGATACCCAACCCGGCGATGGATGTGGGCTGGCCGATCTGCTCTTCCAGCCCGCGTACGGCATCGATCAATCGCTGTGAGCCGCTCTGTTCGTCGTTCCCTTCGTCGTTCCCTTCTGTCAGGCGCAAATAGCGGGCGATCTCCCCGTAGCGGCTGCCGCCCGCGTTGGCCGTATATTCCATCACATAGGGCAGAAAAAGCGCGACGGCCCGCCCGTGGGGAATTTTGAAGTAGCCGCCGAAGCTGTGGCCCAGCGCGTGGGCCATCCCCACAAAGGAATTGCCAAAGGCCAGCCCGGCCAGTGTGGCCGCGTTTGCCATTTTTTCGCGAGCTTCGCTGTCTGTGTTGCCCGCGGCGTAGGCGCGGGGCAGGTAGCCGAAGACCAGTTCGGCGGCCTTCAACGCCAGGGCGTCGCTGTAGTCGTTGCGGAAGTTGGCGGTGTAGGCTTCGATGGCGTGGGTGAGCGCGTCCAGCCCCGTGTCCGCGGTGACCCGTGGCGGCAGTTGGCTGCTGAGCGAAGGGTCGATGAGGGCAAGGGTGGGGATCAGCTCCCGGTTGCCCACAGAAATTTTGCGCCGCTGTTCCGGATCGCTGAGAATCACATACATTGTGGCTTCGCTGCCCGTGCCGCTGGTGGTGGGGATGGCAACCATCCGGGATTTGCAGATGTTCAGATCGAAGACCGGCGAAATCTCCTCCGGTTCCAGATCGGGCCGTTCGTAGAGCGCCCACATCCCTTTGGCCGCGTCCAACGACGAGCCGCCGCCCAGCCCGACGATCCAATCCGGCTGGAAGGCGTTGATCATCTCCACGCCCCGTAGCACAGTCTGGATGCTGGGCTCCGGCTCCACTTCGGCGAAGACCTGCACTTCCATTCCCGCCGCGTGCAGATGGCGGCTGATGCGTGCGGTGAAGCCCAAACCGTCCAGCACGGCGTCGGTGACGATAAAGGCCCGCTTGCCCGGCAGTTCTTCCAGATGGTCCAGCGCGTCTTCACCGAAGATAATTTGGGGGGAAGAAAAGAACCACATCGCCTAAAATTCCGTGTCTACTTTTGTGGCGCAACCCACCAATTCCTGGGCTGCCTTCACATTCTGCATCACTTTAATCAGATTGCCGTCCAGCTTCAACTGGCGGGTCATCATCCCCTGAATCGGGTCCAGCTTGCCCTGCAACACTTTCACCCACTGGTCGTGTTTGGCGCTGATTTTGAATTCCGGCGTCTTAAAGTTGGCGTCGGTGGTGTAGACAGCGTCCCGGCACTGGCCGTGCCAGAGGTCCATATAAATCAGGTCATCGCTGCCGCTGACGACGAAATAGAAGTCGCCTTCCCAAGTCTTGGCCGCGGCCGCGTAGGCCGGGGAACTGTTCACGGCTTCTTTCATTGCGTCGGCCCAGGCCTGGCTGGGGAATTTTACGCCCATAAGAAATGCTCCTTTGGTGAGATCGGGTGGGGAGGTGGATTTGTTGGGTCAAGTGAGTTGCAAATTGCGAGTTGCGGCGGTATGGGACGTTCGAGGCATTTTTGGGCGTTGTCCTGTACAGATCAATCAAAAACGCGCAAACGATGCTCAACGTACGCAATTCGCATCTCGCAACTCACATTCTTTCGCCGTTCGCAGTATCGTTTCTGCCTGTGTCGGCTATGTTTCAGACGTGTGGTTCTTGTAACGCAAGCTGTTAGCTTGCGAAATGCTGCACAAGCTAACAGCTTGCGCTACGGCGAGTCGGAGGAGTCGTCATCGCCGCTCTGCTTGCGTTGGATGCGGGCCAACCGGTGTTGCAGTTCGCCGATGGCCTGGGGAGAGCGCTGGCGCACCGGGGCAGACTGCTGGTTGTGCAGCGCCCAGGCCGTCCACATTTGGGCCTGTTCCAAATCGTTGCCCTGCCATTCGCAATACTTCGCCAACTCCACATATGGGCGGGGGTCCGGGCCGGGGACAGTCGTCAGCCAGCGCTGCCAGAGCGCGGCGGCTTCGTCCCAGCGCTCCTGGCGTTTGAGCAGCCAGCCCAGCGCGTCGAAAATGTCGGGCAACGAATCGGCGTCGCTCAGATTTTCCAGCGCGTGGACAAATGCCTGCTCAGCGCTTTCCGCCCAGCCCAATTCCGCGTGGACACGCCCCACCGACGCCAAATCCAGGGGATGCAATTCGTCTGCCTGGGCCGATGCCAGGGGATTGGCGTAATGGCGGCATAGGAGTTCGGCCAGGGAGACCATCGACACAATATCTTCCCGGTTGTGATAGAAGACCCGGCGCATATCCGCCGCGTTGCCCGTTTGCAGAAATTGGGTGTAAAGGTAAGGGATCAGACTGCCCGGCACGTCTTCTTCTGTGCGGTGCAGGGCCAGAATCTGCGCCTCCAAATTGCCCAACGAACAACTGGCGAGGCGGCGCTTCCACAGGCGGCGGGCGGGGTGGAGCAGATCGAAATGGGGCGCGGCCTCTGCCAAAACGGGAGGCAGTCCCACGCCGCCGGGCAGAAAGCGCCGGTTCATCTGATAGCGTCCCCGCAGCAGAGGCGCATCGAAAGTGCGTCCGTTGAAAGTGACCAGCCCAGTCCGCTTCCCCAATAATTCGGTCAGCGCAGTCAGCAGGCTGGTCTCCTCGCCCGGATGACGCATAAAGAATTGGCGGACTGTAAAGGTGATTGGGGATTGGTCTACCCCGCCAATCACCGATCCCTCAAAAGTCCCCACCCCCACCATAAACGCATAGACGCCCGCGCCGCCGCCCAGCCCGCTGGTTTCTGTGTCGATGAAGGCCACCCGGCGAAAGTCAAAATCCGTGTCCAGCCCGGCCTTGGGGTAGAGGGGTGCGATGGATTGAGGGTTCGTCGCCAGCAGTGCCTGCAATGGATGGCGACCGCGCACGGTTTCCAGCGGATAGCGTTCTGTGACCAGCCAGCAGCGCCCGCCCGCGTTCTCTATCTCTGCGCCGGAAACCAGCGCCTCCAGCGGACCCGCTGCGCTATTCCCAAACCGGGGCAATTCCGGCTCGACGGGGGCATTCTGTGGGCGCAGGCTTTGTAAACGGCGCAGACGATCCAAAACGGAAGACACGGGCAGAACTCCACGGGTAGGCTATTCGCTGATTGAAAGTATTGTAGCGTAGGATGGGTTGTGACGGGAAACGTGCCGGAGGAAAGGATGTCTATCCTTTCAGCCACTCTCCATTTCTGCGTTTCCCCCAGCCCGATAGTTTTTGACAGTAAATCTCTGACACAATTTACGGCAACAATTCACTTGTCTTTTTGGAGGCTTTCATGCGTGGAGTATCTATCGTCGGTATCGGCCAGACGCCCGTCGGCGAGCACTGGGACCTCTCCGTGCGCCACATCGCCCACGGCGCCATCTCTGCGGCCATGCAGGACGCGGGCATCGACCGGGCCGACGCTCTTTTTGTGGGCAATATGCTCAGCGGTCCGCTGCTGGAGCAGGAACATCTGGCGACGCTCATCGCCGATTTCAGCGGGCTGCGCGGCATCGAAGCGGCCAAAGTGGAGGCGGCCTGTGCCAGCGGCGCGGCAGCCCTGCGCGTGGGCTGTATGGCGATTGCCAGCGGTATGCACGATGTGGTGATTGTGGCCGGTGTGGAAAAGATGACCGACACCCCCAGCGGCAGCACCACCGCTGGTCTCGCCACCGCTTCCGACGCGGAATACGAGGCGGCCCACGGCATCACTTTTGTGGGGTTGAATGCGCTGGTGATGCAGCGTTATCTTTACGAATACAATGTGCCGGTGGATGCCTTCGCCGGGTTCAGCATCAATGCCCACCGCAACGGGGCCAACAATCCCAACGCTATGTTCCAGCGGGCGATTGGTATGAAGGAATATCTGAATGCGCCGATGATTTCCACGCCGATTAATATGATGGATAGCAGCCCGGTCTGCGACGGCGCGGCTGCTGTGGTGCTGGTCCCCACGGCGCGGGCCTCCGAGTTTGCGGTCGGCCATCACCGGGGCGCTGTGCAGATTCTCGCCAGCGCCAGCGCCACGGACACGCTGGCCGTGCATGACCGCAAAGACCCGCTCTTTCTGGAAGCGGCCTATCTGAGCAGCCAGCGGGCTTACTTGCAGGGGGGCATCACACCGGACGATATCGACTTTTTTGAACTTCACGACGCCTTTACGATTATGAGCGCGCTGAGCCTGGAAGCCACCGGCTTTGCCAACCGGGGCGAAGGCTGGCGCATGGCCCAGGACGAGGAGATCGCTATCGCTGGCCGCCTGCCCATCAGCACAATGGGCGGACTGAAGAGCCGGGGCCATCCCGTGGGCGCAACCGGCGTCTATCAGATTGTGGAGACAGTGCAGCAGTTGACCGGTCTGGCGGGCAAGAATCAGGTGAAGAATCCCCGCATCGGCATGGCCCAGAACATCGGCGGCAGCGGTGCGACGATTGTGACCCATATTTTGGGGGTATGACCAGCGGCGAAAGACCTGTCAGGTTCGCCAACAGGCTTTCTCGTTTGCCAGATTTCTCAACTGGCGCACCTGACAGGTCACTGAGTATCGGGAAAAACACCTATTCCAACCTGTCAAAACCTATCAGTGAGAGCGAAAAGGCCACTTTGATAGCCAATGGCAGGCAAAACCGATTAGAATTGCGTCAGTTCGACAGTTTATACCGCGACAATCAAAAGTGAGGACACTATTTTATGGGTATCGCATCTGCCTGGCGCACCAAACAACAACGCTACTCCCTACAGGGTGAAGTCTGCCCGGAATGTCATAAAGCCATTTTTCCGCCCCGGGATGTCTGCCCCCATTGCAGCGAGCAGGCTGGCCCTGTCCACGCGATGAGCGGGCGGGGTGAAGTCTTCAGCTTTACGAAAATGTTCAGCGTGCCCGACGGCTTCAAAGATCAGCGGCCCTACACTGTGGCGCTGGTCAAGCTGGAAGAGGGGCCGATGGTCACCGCCCAGTTGACCGACCTGGACGGGGACGACGTGAATATCGGCATGAAAGTGGAGATGGTCACCCGCAAGCTGCGGGAAGAGGGCAGCGACGGACAGATCGTCTATGGCTACAAATTCCGCCCAGCGTTGGCTGTGGCGAGTTAACTATTGTCTTGTCAAGTGTTAAGTGATGAGTATAAGTACTTCAGCTTTATGTTGGCATTTTGGGTAGTAAACTGCAAGTTGGCGGAGGTCGCTCGCTGATTTCGTCTGGTTTTCTAGGTAATTA
>Ga0335396_10002433_pt1 | contig 22529 bp, 24 predicted proteins | sample FRY02_FD_205743 | JGI IMG/M metagenome (GOLD analysis project Ga0335396, IMG submission 205743) | Freshwater microbial communities from Lake Fryxell liftoff mats and glacier meltwater in Antarctica - FRY-02 (spades assembly) (version 2) | ecosystem: Environmental > Aquatic > Freshwater > Ice >... | reverse complement strand
GGTGATTTGAAGGTCGCAGCGTGTACCAACGCCACCTGCACGGCTGCGACGATCTCCACCGTCGACAACAGCGCCGGCATCGTCGGGCAGTACACGTCGGTGACGATTGGTGCTGACGGCAACCCCATCATCAGCTACCACGACGACACCAACAATGATTTGAAGGTCGCAGCGTGCACCAACGCCACCTGCAGCGCTGCGACGATCACCACCGTCGACAGCACCGGCATCGTCGGGTGGTTTACGTCGGTGACGATTGGTGCTGACGGCAACCCCATCATCAGCTACTACGACGCCAACGGTGATTTGAAGGTCGCAGCGTGCACCAACGCCACCTGCACCGCTGCGACGATCTCCACCGTCGACAGCACCGGCGACGTCGGGGGGTTTACGTCGGTGACGATTGGTGCTGACGGCAACCCCATCATCAGCTACTACGACGCCACCAACAATGATTTGAAGGTCGCAGCGTGCACCAACGCCACCTGCACCACCGCGACGATCACCACCGTCGACAGCACCGGCAACGTCGGGTTGTACACGTCGATGACGATTGGTGCTGACGGCAACCCCATCATCAGCTACTACGACTCCACCACCTTTGATTTGAAGGTGGCCAAGTTGACTCGCACATCATGGACACCGAACACCTGGGAAAGCTGAACCAGAAACACTCGCAACAACACGAACACCAATCAAAGACAACAACACAAAAGCGTGTGAACAAAACCGTTCTCACCGTGTGGTGACCCACCCTGACCGCACCCTCCACACACCCGTTGAGCAGGGCCGATCGAATTCTACGAATCCCCCGCCACCGACGCTTCCAGATCCGCAACCTCGTCGGCCGGCCAAAGCACTCCAAATCTCGGACATCGACCCACATCCGATCCTGCGATTCGGCGCGGCACCCGCACCGCTCGCACCACGCCCGAGGCTCGGTCGTTTCGACCTCGATCGTCACCTCACCATTCGCTTCAGACACGTTTGTGACGCGTACGCCATCGATTCCAAGCATGGCCTCGGCCAGCCCACTACCGTCTCCCATCGCAGGGATCTCCTCACCGTTGAAGTCGTCGAACAACTCCAACGATGGCGGGATCCCTGCACCCGATCGCGGACCCTCACCCCAAGCCCACTCCCCACTTCAACGAGAAGAGCCGGTTTGGCTCGCAATTCCGGGAGTCGCCCTGGTCGGATTTCTCGTCATCTCGGTGCATCACTTCGGACAGAGCGACCTTGCTCACCTCCAGATCGACCGCTGGCATCAGCTGGCAATCCAGCTGTCACGCGGGCTCTTCTTGGTCGGCCTGGTACTGGTTGCCAATCTCACCACCGTCGCCCCGGTAATCGAGCGGATGGGCGGATTTGATCCGACGTCGTGGCCGTGGTTCGCCGGACACACAGCCCTCTGGTCAGCGGCGCTGGTCGGTCAACAACTCGCTGTCGGGCTTTTCGTCGCACCGCACATCAGCGATCGGGCAACGGTCAAGCGCGAGGTCATCACCATCGTCTCCTTGACAGCGTTGCTCGTTGCCGCCGACCCACTCATCGGGTTCGCGGTCTATTTCGGCTTATGGCACTCACTGAACCACCTCAACGTTCTCGCCGACGTTCTCGGACACCGCACCGGCTCGACTGCGTTGAGCCCAAGGGAACTCGCCCGCATCGCCGCCCCGCGCAGCGCCGTGTCAATCGCTGCGCTGGCGATACTCATCGGTGGCGCACAGTCCATCGGCCAAACCGAGTTGATTGTCCCGATCACGCTGGTCTTCGTCAGCATGCTGACCCTGCCGCACATGATTGTGGTCGAACGGCTGTGGCAAACGAACTCGGCGTTCCCGGTCAGGCAACTGGGAGGGTGAGGTTGTTGAGCTCATCGAGGTGAGCGCCCGGGTCACGTCAAAGTCAGGAAATGACAAGGCCGGTGACGTCGCCATACTCAAGCACCGTTTCGGTGAACTCGCAGCCGTCGAACACACTGTTCGACAGGTCGGCGTCGTAGAAGATGCAGCCCACGAATTTGCACTGCTCGAAACGCACATCGGTTGCCGTCGAGTCGTTGAAGTTCACGTTGTCGAAGGTGCATGCCCGGAACACCGACCGACTCAGGTCTGCCTCGGCGAACTTGGCGTCATTCATCACCACGTAGGACCAGCGGCTATCACTCAGATCCGCCCCCTCCAGCGACAGTCCCCGACAGGCGACCCCTTGGAACTCGGCAGCCTCGAGATGGGCCCCTCGGAACGAGCACCGGTCAAGGCCAGTGTCGACAAAATGGGCGCCGGTGAACACGCTCGAGACGAATGCCACGTCGCTCAGATCGATGTCGCGCAGGGTGGCGCCGGCGAAGTTGGTCTGGTTCAGCAGCAGCGGAACTTTCGAACACTGGATCTCGCTCCACTCCTCGGCGCCCTCCCAGAGGGCCGAGATCTGAACGATCGTGTCACGCCAAAACTCGTCGTCGAGCACAACGCCGTCGAGAACGACCCCTTGGAGGCGACATGTCGACAGCCAGAATCCAGGAACGTTGCTCTGCGACAGGTCTGCTCCGCTCAGGTCGAGTGAGTGCAGCCGTGCTCCTAGCAGATCGAGCCCCGACAGGTCGGCGCCGACGAACATCACCCGTTGGCCGATAGGCAGCTCTTCGATCTGGGAATTGAACTGCTCGACATCATGCAGCAGGAGTTCGCGCCACTCGGTCATCCCGGCCCGGCCCCTTGCTCGGCCTGCGCCTTTTCCTTCTTGTAGATCGCAGCAACGGTCGCACCGAGCTTGATCGTTGCGGCCTTGACTTCGGCCAGGTCGTTCGCATTGGTAAACCAGAACGCCGAATCCTGCCTGTGGACCGCTTCCGGATCCTTTCCGGCAGCGCCCGCTTTTTCCTTCACCGAATCGGCACCGATCTCGTAGAGGTCGTCGTAGTCGCTGATGTTCTCGGCTGCGTCCTGACCGATCAACTCCGTGGCGGCATCCTTCTTGCCCTGGTCGGGCTCGTTCTGCAGCGCCTCGAGCTTCTTCGCGGCGCCCTGTTTCCCGTAGACGGTGTGCAGCACCGCACCTTGCGTGGCGTAGACCTCATTTGCGTAGGTCAGCCCGCGGGAGATCTCGTTGTGCATGAAGAGCAACTCAGCCTCGATCGCCTCAGGGGAAGAACCTTCCACCGTCCGCAGCATCTTGATCCTCAGGCGTAACGCCTTCACTCTGAGGACGATCTCTTCGTAACGCCGGTTGGAGGCCTGCATCTCGTTCGCCTCGTGGGCGAGGTGGTCCTTACCATTGTCTGCGAACGCACTCTGCTGCTGGCGCGTTTCGTAGTCGAGTCCTGTCTCCATCTCAGCAACCTTGGTCGCGACATCGTTGCGGAACGTCGTGTACTCGGCGTCGGCGACAGCGAACTTCTTGGCCATCTCCGTGCGCTGTGGTTCGGTGTCGGGTCCATCGCCGAGTCCAGCCACGAGGGTCTGTTTGTAGGTATTCCAGTCGGACTCGTCCATGTTGCGACGGATCTTCACCATCGACCAGATCTCGTTCTGATCGTCCTTCCTCTTCTGGCCGACCTCGCTGAGCTCGCCACCCTCCTCGGTGGGCTTGATTTTGTACTCGCCATCTGTGCTTGCGACCTGTTTCCCGCCGAACATTCAGTCGGAGGAATACACGTTGACGTCGAGCAGCGCCCCAGGCTCCGTGCCGTAAAGGGCCCGGAACTCACGGTTGATCATGGCGAGCCCGATTTCGGTGTTCTCACCCTTCGCGGAGAGGTCGATGTCGGAGGTGACCGATTCCGAGCCGACCGCCTCATTGAGCCCGAAGTTGGCGCCGAGACCATCGCCTTTCGCGTTGTTCAAGGGGTTCAGAACATCGGCGAAATCCGTCGACCGTTGCTTGTGGCGCTCCACCTCTTCGATGATCTTGGGCTGGACGTCATGAACAAACGCGTCTCACATTCGCCCGCGCATGTCGACCATGGCCTGCATCAACTTGATACCGACATCGTGGCTCGGCCTGACGTGCTCCTTCGGCAGGGGCCACTGGTTCATAGCGAGGCAGGCCTTTGCCTTGAACCAGTTCGCTTCGAATGGTCCGCGGAGCATGTCGAGCAGCACTCCGTCGTTCGTGGCCCAGGATTCATGGCTGACCGCTGCGCTGAGCGCCAGCTCGGACAACGTTGTTGGCGACGCGACAGGGAGCAGTTCGTCATGACCACCATCAACAGCGCCACCATCAACAGCGCCACCATCACCACCGCCACCATCACCACCGCCACCCGAATCCACTTCCAGCGTGACGTCTCGTTGGATTGGTCCGGTCGAACGACTGACCCGGCCGGCGGCGCCCTGCTGGATGGTGTGGGTGAGCTCGTGGGCGAGGAGTTCTTGGCCGCTGCCGGTGGTCGCATCGGGCACCCCGTCGCGAAAAAAGATGTCGCTGCCCGTCGTGAACGCCTTGGCCTGGATCCGATTGTTCAATTCGGTCGACGTCGGCCCGGCGTGCACCCGTACACCGCTGAAATCGGCACCGAACGCCCCCTCCATCTTCGACCTGGCCGGTTCGGGCAACGGCGCACCACCCGACCGCGACCTCTGCAGCATCCGAGCGGTGTCGTCGTCGAGATCGCCGCCCTGCGCCCCGACCACTGCACTCCGCTGAACACGACTGATGCGGCTCGCAGTGCGGCTCGGCGCCGGCCGCGCATCGGCAAGCCGGACCCGGCTGGCCGTGTCACCACCAGCCCGGTCACCGCCGGCTTCGACAGCTGAGCTGCGCTGCACGCGAGGGCCGACTTCGGTCTCCGCAAGCCCAGGACTTGACGCTTCGCTCTGAAGCAACCGCACCACCCGCGCAGCAACGAGATCGGCTTCACATTCGTAGGGGTCGTTCGACGGCCCCACCGCGAGCTTGGCTTGCGCGATCGCACCGCCAATCGTGATGCCCGACTCAGGAGCAAGAGGCTCGCTCCGCTGCTTCATCGCAGGCCCGGAGATCTTCTGCTCAGGAGTGGGCGTCGCCCGCTCCGAATCGTGCCCACGACCTTTGGCTTTTGGGCCTCGGTCCAGAAGGCGCTCCATTAGCTGAACACCATTTGGGTGAGGCTACATCACCTCGTCGGCGCCGGCGTTGAAACTGACGACGCGGCCTTCACTCCTGGTGCTCGACCTTGCTCAACGCCGTTTCCGCAGCACCTGCTCGCTACTCGGCGGCGAGCGACTGCATGGCGTCGAGATACCGATTGGTCGCGATGTGTTGGAGTCGTCGAGTGACCGGGGGGACCGCCCGAGCCAGCGGGTGCCGCGAGCGTGACACCGCGGTGATCTCGACCGTGACGGTCCCGTCGGGCGCGATGGCGATCGCGAAGGACTCCTCGCCTTGTTCGGGGTGCACCTGCAGCGTTCCGTACGTGAACCCAAATCGGTCGTTCTGATCGTCCACGGCGACGACGCGACACACCACATCGATGTAGCCGACCGGCAACGGTGCAGCCATTGCAACAACGGTCCCGACAGTTGGTGGTCCCGGGTGAGCGACGATCAGCCCTGACGTTGTTTGCATGCGCCAGTCGCCAAGCGCCTCGGAGGCACGTTCAAAGACGGGACGACCGTTTCCGAGGTCGCGGGACCAGTGGCCGTATCGATAGCCGGGTGGGGCGGTGCTCCCCGCGGTGATGCCGACTGGCGAGTACGTCAACTCGTCTGTGACCGCCGCCTCAGCGAGCACACGGAGCTGCGAAATGGTCGGCCGAGTGACGTGCAGTGACATGCCCCCATTCTTGCGTGGAGCGTGTCTGGGCATGCGCCAGTTCGGTATGTCGGGCACGCCACTGGAGACAGCAGCGCCGTCGGCTATTGCTCGGAGTGAGAGGAGGGGTGCTGGCCCATGGGACCGGGACGCAGTCGGTAGACGCGGACCTCGCCGATGTGACGGAGGTTGCGTTGCCCGAGGCTGCGGAGGGCGAATCTCCGATCGCCGGCCAGCTCGTCGCGGAGGCTTTGGTTGACGTTGACCGCACCGGCCCGACCGATCGCCGCGAGACGGCTCGCCGTGTTCACGACGGGTCCATAGAGATCGCCATCACGCGCCAGGGTCGGTCCGCTCGCCATGCCGATCCGGAGGCCACTCAGAATCGGATCACGTTTGACGGCGTTGGTTAACTCAAGAGCGATCAGTGCCGCCTGAGCCGGATCGAGGACGGAGAACATCGCGGCGTCGCCGATCATCTTGACGATCCGGCCGTCGTTGCCCACCACGACGTCGTGAACCAACGAATCGAACCGTCCGACGAGGTCGGCCAGCTTGCGGTCGTTGAGGTGGAGGCTCAGCTCCGTGAAGCGCACGAGGTCGGCGAATCCGATGACCTGCGTTTCGCCACCTGGCGACGAGGCGAGCAACACGCGCCGGCGAGCCGCGGCGCGCAGGTGCCGCCGGAACGAGTAGTCGATGACCTCCGACATGAACGGCAGCAGCTCCCCGGCGCGAACGGCGAGCGCGCTGGGGTCCTCCGCTACATCGTCTCCGTCGTCGGCGCTCGCGGCCGCCTCTCGACGTTCTACTGAACGCGCTGCGCCAGCGTCGACGACGGCGGTCGCGACGTTGGCGAGCGACATGCCGATGACCCGAGAAACCTGGAGTGCCATGTCGGGATCGACGAGGCCGTTCTGTGTCACTGTGACCAGCGACTTGAGAATCGCGACGTCGTGCTTGGTGAACGAGCGCTCGTCATCGTCGGTGTCAACGAAACCCAGGGCCCGCCACAACGACCTCACGACGTCGGCCTCTACGCCGACTTTTGCAGCCAGGTCGTCGATGGTCAACTTCGGCTTGCCCGGGAGCACGACCGCATCGATTGCGAGCAATTCGGCGGTGCCGCTGGCTTCGGCCTCGTCAATCGTCTCTGGTGGCAGTCCCAGGGCTTCGAGGACCTCGCGAACAGTCCGAACTTTTTTCAGACGAAACCTCGGCACGAGAGCAGGCTACGGACGGTCAACGCCTTGCGGCATGAGAACACCACCATGTTGACCACCAGGTTGACGACCGCGCTCGCCAGGGAAAATCGGGCCGGCCAGTGCAGGCTTCGTCAGGAACGGCGGCTGTCAGCTGCTTGTTGGACATCGTCGACGAGTCCGCTCAGCGTCTTGCCCGCTCCACCAACCAATGTCGGCGTGCCTCCCGCACGGATCTTGTCTGCGAATTCCTCAGCCCGATCGGCAGCGTCCGGGTTGGTCACCGAGATCACGGCCACGTCGACCTCCTCATGAGTTGCACAGAAGTTAACGAGTTCCTCACCGGGCAGGTCTGCTCCAAAGTGATGGACATGCCAATTGGCCTCGCGTAGCGCCGCCGTCGCCATCGTCGTCGGCAGGGAGTGCAGGTCACCGGAGATCGCTGCGACCATCACGGTGCCCCGCCGGCGACCCCGCGGGTTGGGCAGCAGATCGCCGAGCGCTCGCTCAATGATCGCCGATGCTCGATGCTCAGCCCAGATGGTCAGGTTCCCGTCGTGCCATGCCTGCCCGATAGCGAGCAGGGGCGGCGAGATCACCTGCTCGATGAGGTCAATGATGGTCGTGCCTTCGTCGACGAGCCTCCTGGCAATCCTGCGGGCCTCAGATTCGTCGCCGGCCAGGAGCGCCTCGTGCATGCGCCCAGACTGACGAACCAGCCGGGCTGCACTGGGCGCGGCCGGGGCCTGCGGCCGGTTACGGCTCGCAGTGACCTCGGCGATGTCGTGGGACGAGACCAAATATTTTCCGCCAACGAGCTGGGCGGGTAGCCGGCCGCTGCGCACCCACCGATACGCGGTTTGGTAGTGAACACCGAGGGCATCTGCTGCGGATTGCAGCTCCAACATCGTCTCGGGTTCACCACTCATCACCGCATCGTAGATGATCAACAATCTTTATGCACTAACCCTGGCTAATTAAGGCTAAACAATGTTAATATCGGTTTGTCCGCAACGGTGTGGGCGAATTATCACAAGGAGAAGTCCAATGGAGTTCACGTTGACCGAGGCCCAATACAACCTCGTTTACAACTCGTTTTCGTTTGTCATCGCCAGCATGGGTGCAGCACTCGTGTTCTTCCTGCTGGTCAGGAATCGCGTGGCGCCCCAGCACCGCATGGCAGTCACCCTTTCCACGCTGGTCGTCGGCATCGCCCTCTACCACTACGTCCGAATCTTCGGATCCTGGTCCGATGCGTTCAGCTACGTAGGTGGCAAATACGTCCAAGACGGCGAGCCATTCAATGAGGGCTACCGCTACGTCGACTGGTTCTTGACCGTTCCGCTGCTGCTCGCTGAACTCGTGGTGGTGCTGAAGCTCACCAAGGGCAAGACGCGCAGCCTGATCGTCAGGCTGACCATCGCTGCGGTGGCAATGATTGCGCTCGGCTACCCCGGCGAAATCGCTGCCTCAGACTCTTCGGCTCGCACCATGTGGGGCGTGCTGTCAACCATCCCGTTCCTGTACATCCTGTACGTGCTCTTCGTTGAACTCGGCAAGTCGCTCGACCGCCAAAGCGGCGGTGTCAAGAAGCTTGTCGACGCACTCCGCTACATCATTCTGGCCACGTGGGGCATCTACCCGATCGCCTACATGTTGCCATCGCTGATCGACGACACGGCCAAGGCCGAGGTCGCCCGTCAGGTGATGTACTCACTCGGCGACGTGCTCGCCAAGCCGCTCTTCGGGATCCTGGTGTTGGGCATCGCTCTCGCCAAGTCTCGTGAGGACGGCTACGTCGAGCCCGGCGGCCAAGCGGTCGACGCCAATACACCCGACGACGCAAGCGAACTCGTCGAAGCCTGATTCCAACCACAGCATAAATTCCAATGCGGGCTCGGCGCCTCACCCCCCCAACTACCCCCCGCGGGGTGTCGGGCCCGCACCCGAAAGGATGAATGATGAACAACTCAACGCTCCGTCTGCTCGACAGTGACCCTCAAGCATGCAACCCGGTTGCTGCTGGTGTTGACTGGAAATTGGACGCGGCTTGCCGTGGCCAACTCGAACTGTTCTTCGCACGCAAAGCCGAACGCCCTGAAGCCCGAGCTCGTCGTGAAGCAAAGGCCAAGAGGGTCTGCGACGAGTGCCCCGTCTTCCACGAGTGCCGCACGATTGCACGGGCAAATTGCGAATACGGCTACTGGGCTGGCGAGTCCGAAGAAGACCGCCACGTCCTCGGTTTCAGAGTCACTGCGCCCATTGGCTTGCGCGCCCGCCTCGCCGACCAGGAGAAGCGGCAGAGCCGCAGCGCCTGAGTCTGCATGTGATGGCCGACGCTCGGCGTTGAGCGACGTCGGTGCTTGCCGATGAGGTGTCAACGAAGACACCGTCATCGGCGTCGGCAGCGGCAGCGGCAGCGGCAGCGGAGTCGCAATAATAGAAGTCTGGGCCTCACGATGTTTGTGAAGTCCACTGACACCTTGTTGGCGAGCACGGGTCGTGATCGGGGGCGACAAGCTGCCGCCATCGCCCGATGACCAGCCCTACTGCCAATCGTCGTTGTGTCCTCGTTCGTCGTCCTGTCGGCCAGGCCACGCCTGACTGTTTTCGAGTCGAAGAGGTCGGGCTCGAGCCATTGCAACCCGGCGAGGTGCGCGTCGCGGTCGAGTATGTGTCGGTCGATGCAGGTACCCGCACGATGCTGCGTGGCGAGGGATTTCACATGCAAGTCGAGATGGGTGGCGTGATTCTTTCGCGAGGCGTAGGCCGCGTGATCGAGTCGGCCGACGATGCGTTTCAGAATGGCCAGGCTGTTGCCGGCCGTCTGGGCGCTCAAACCGTCGCAACGGTCCCTGGCTCGTACTTGATGGTAATCGATGACTCGCTTGGACCGCTGAGCTTGCATCTCGGCGTGCTTGGCCCCTCCACGGGTGTGACCGCCTGGATCGGAATCCGCGAGGTCGCCAAGCCGAAGCCCGGCGACAACGTCGGCGGCGACATTCTCGACGCCGTGCTCGACAATCTTGCACTCCATGCGAACGTCGTCATCTGCGGCGCGGTGTCGCAGTACGACGATATGGACGACATCACCGGTCCGTCGATGTACCTGCGCTTGGCGGAACGGCAGTCGAAGATGGAAGGGTTCGCCTACTTCCACTTCCCAGACAGCATCCCCAAGGCACAAGCAGAACTCGCGAGCTGGGTCGAGGACGGCTCAATCGTCGGTTCCGAGCACGTGCCCGAAGGCATCGACGCGTTCCCCGATGCCCTGCAGTTCATGTTCGAAGGCGGCAACATCGGCAAATTACTCGTCAGCACGACCTAACAGGGCTGCAGGGTCCTGCTCGGCGACGCAACTCCAGGTTGACCGGACCGATCCCCGTCAGGTTTCCACCCGACGCGCTCGCAGGCGCGCCGAACAGCTGTTTATACGTGTCCTCCCAGGACAGATAACGTATCTTTCTCAACACATGGTTTGAAAGACATGTTTCATACGCCTAGAGTAGGCCGGGTGCTCGGTTGAGCGCACACCACCAGGAAAGAGGCCCGACATGTCCACATCACTGAACGGATCGACGCCGATCACGGTCGCCCGCGGCGACGGCATCGGCCCCGAGATCATGGAGGCCACGCTGCGGATCATGGAAGCAGCGGGCGCATCGCTCGACATTGAAGAGATCTCGATCGGCGAAGCAATGTATGAACAGGGCTTCACCGCTGGTCTTTCACCCGAGGCACTGGAGTCGATTCGGCGCACGAAGGTCTTCCTCAAGGCTCCGATCACCACGCCGCAGGGTGGCGGATTCAAGAGTCTCAACGTCACGATCCGCAAGACGTTCGGCATGTACGCCAACATCCGCCCGTGCATCTCCTACAGCCCGTTCGTAGCAACCAAGCACCCGGTGATGGACGTTGTGATCGTGCGCGAGAACGAAGAGGATCTCTACGCGGGGATCGAACACCGCCAGACCGATGAGGTCGTGCAGTGCCTGAAGCTGATCAGTCGCCCGGGCTGTGAGCGCATCGTGCGTTACGCCTTCGAATACGCACGGGTCCACGAACGTCGCAAAGTGACAGCGTTCTCCAAGGACAACATCATGAAATTGACCGACGGCATGTTCCACGCGGTCTTCGACGAAATCGCGTTGGAATACCCGGATATCGAAAGCGAGCATTGGATCGTCGACATCGGAGCGGCCAAGCTCGCCGACACGCCCGAAGCCTTTGACGTCATTGTCATGCAGAACCTCTACGGCGACATTCTGTCCGACGTCGCTGCACAAATCGCCGGCTCGGTCGGCCTGGCGGGAAGCGCCAACATCGGCAACGAAGTGTCGATGTTCGAAGCAATCCACGGCTCTGCACCACGCCGTGCCGGCCAAAACGTCGCCAACCCATCAGGGCTGATTCTCGGTGCGGTCCAGATGCTCGTCCACATCGGCCAAAACGATGTTGCAACCGCCGTCCACAACGCGTGGTTGCGCACCATCGAAGATGGCGTGCACACCTACGACACCTATGACGAGGCCGTCTCAACCGCCAAGGTCAGCACCTCAGGCTTTGCCGACGCCGTGATCGAACGGATCGGTCAGCGTCCTGCGACGCTGCCGGCGGTCGACTACCGCGTCGAAGAGAAGATCACGATCAAACTCACCGAGCGGATCCCGGCCACCAAGGAGCAGGTCGGTGTCGACGTATTCGTTGATGAGCGAAATGCGTCGGTCGACGATCTCGCGTCGAAGCTCATGGGTCTCGCTGGCGAGTTCAGGCTCGACATGATCACCAACCGCGGTCAAAAAGTGTGGCCGGGTGGGGCTGCCGAGACGCTCTGTACCGATCATTGGCGTTGCCGTTTCCTGACCCGCAACGACAAACCAACAACGGCGACGGCCGTAGCAAACCTGCAGTGGCGGCTCGCCGAAAGCGCCATTTCGCCGATCAAGACCGAGGGACTCTTCCTCTTCGACGGTGAACCCGGGTTCAGTAAAGGCCAAGGACAATGACCAGAAGCAGCCCGAACGCAGCGACGTCACGCACTTCGAGAGCCGTGTTTCGCAACCAGTGTCTCGAAATTCCGGTACTCCGCCTCCCTGATCGCCGGGAGATCACTAACGTGGTGTGAGTGGCCAAACACTTCGCGCCCGAACTCGCTGTCGTGCCAACCTGGACCTTTTTCTCCAACCACGCGCACGTACTCGTGTGCGTGGTCCAAGACCCGAAGATGCGCATGGCAGAAATCGCCCGCCTCGTCGGTATCGGCGAACGCGCTGTCCATAACATCGTGCAGGACCTCATCGTCGCGGGCTACATGACCCGGACCAAAGTCGGGCGCCGCAACGAGTACAGCGTCAATCTCGACCATCCTCTCCGCCACCCCCTCGAAGCCGAACACCTCGTCGCTGACGTGTTTGTCCCATTCACCAAAACCTGAGCATCCGGCACTCGACAAACAGCAGCGCATGAGTACCCGGGACGGGATTCGAACGCGTACTCCACGTGAATGGAGGACCGATGACTATCAAGAAGATGACCCGCCAAGAGGAGCACGACTTCTCTGCCGACCCAGAGAACCAGATGCCGCAGGGTCCTGCTCGGCGACGCAACTCCAAGTTGACCGAACTGGTCCCAGTCAGGTTTCCACCCGACACGCTCGCCAAAATCCGCGACGCCGCCGAAGCTGACGATCGATCGCACGTGTAGATCGCGAGCGGTCTGCGGTGCCTCGACGAGTCGGAGTTATGCGCTATCCGGCAGTACGTGGATGACAAAGTTTGCCAACATCGTTAGTCTGAACCCCATGACCACGATGAATGTTTCGTTGCCCGATGAACTCAAGGTCTTCGTTGATGAACGGGTCATTCACGACGGCTATGGGTCGACCAGCGAGTACGTCCGTGACCTGATCCGACGAGATCGCGAACGAGGCCACCTCCGCGACCTCGTCCTCGAGGGCGCGAACTCCGGTCCAGGCGTGGTTGCTGACACTGCCTTCTTCGACGCACTGCGCCAGCGCATCTCGTCGGAGGCCTGACCCCTTGGCGAAGCCAGTTCAATTCAGCGATGTCGCGACGGTCGATCTCGAATCGGCCAGCAGCTACTACGTCGCCGAAACCGACGTGGCAACAGCCATCCGCTTCGTCGACGCAGTCGAAGCCACAGCGCAACGCATCAGCCGAAATCCCCGCCTCGGATCGCTCCGGTTCGCGTACGAACTCTCCGTGCCGGACCTCCGAACCATGCCAGTCGGCAAGTTCCCCTACCTGATGTTCTACTTGGAGCGCGAGACTTTGGTCGACGTCTGGCGACTCCTCCACGTCAGCCGAGACATCTCAGCCAGCCTGCAAGAGCCAGACGCCTGACTCGGATGCGAGCTGGGCGATCTCGAGCGGCATCGCCAGTCGAACGTGCCGATACAGAGTGGGTTTGAGCGTGAACGAGAGCGAACGATCTGGAGCGTTCTTGCTACTTGACTTGACTTGACTTGACTTGACTTGACTTGACTTGGCTTGGCTTGACTTGACTTGACTTGACTTGACTTGTCCGTCTGCTTGCTTGCCGAGAGCTGGTTGGGTAGCCCCATGGTTGACGGGCCCAGACGTTGATCGGCCGGTGATCGATCACGCTCGTCGAGCGTTTTTCGCCGGTCACCCCCACGACGTTGACACGTCAGCTGCGCGAACTCGAGCGCGATGGTCTCGTGACTCGCACGCAGTACAACGAGATTCCGCCTCGCGTCGAGTACGCCGCGACAGAGGCGGCGCTGACCTTGAAGCCGGTGCTGCGGACCATCGCCGATTGGGTCGAAGCGCACACCGAACGCGTCGCGGCTGAGTCTTCGGCGCTGAGCTGAGCCTGCCGCTGGTGCTCGTGACGATGACCGGTGCCAAGTCAGGCCGCGAGCTGTGCTCGCCGTTGGTGTACACCCAGGATGGTGATGATCTCGTGATCATCGCGTCGAAGGCCGGGGCGCCCGAGCATCCGAACTGGTACCACAACCTCGTTGCTCACCCGAGCGTGAACATTGAGGTCGGTGCGGACAAGTACGAGGCAACCGCAGTGCTCACTGACGGTGACGAGCGCCAGCGCCTGTACGACCAGCAATCAGCGACCCAGCCACAGTTCATCCAGTACGCGGCGTCTGCCGCCGAGACCGGGCGTGTCATCCCCGTGTTCCGTCTCGTGCGCAAGTGACCGCAATCGTGACTGAGCCAATCCAACTCACGGTATTTTCCGACTTTCTTTGACCCTGGTGCTATGTCGCGACCGTGCGTTTCGACGACCTGAAAGACAAGTTCGGCGATCTGATCAAGATTGAGTGGAAAGCGTTCATGCTCCGCCCGACCGAAGCGGGCCGCAAGACCCGCGAAGAGTTCATCGAGTACACGCGGAACTGGGCTCGCATGCCCGAAGTCGACCCTCGGCTCGAAGCAACCTCGCCGTGGGCCTCCGACGATCCGTCTCCGAGCCACAGCCTCCCGGCGCTGGCAGCGGCGAAACTTGTCACGGCATACGGAACCAACGCCGAAGATGACTTCCATCACCGAATGTTCAAGGCCTACTTCTCGCAGAACCGAACAATCTCGGATCTTGCAGTGATCACCAGTATTGCTGCAGAGGCCGGTCTGGATCGTGTCGACTTCGCTGCAGCGTTCGAGGCCCAGTACGACACGCTTGCCAACGCAGTGATCGCTGATCACAACGAAGCCCAGCAGCTCGGCATTTCCGGCGTGCCGGCAACCATCGTCAACAACGAAGTACTGGTGTCGGGCGCTCAACCAACCGAAGCATTCATCGGCCTGATCGAAGCGAGGCTTTCATGAAGGCTGATTTTTCGATCGACCCGATTTGACCATGGTGTTGGGTGAGTGCCCCCACTTGCGCCAACGATCCCGCATGATCTGATCGGGCCCGCTCCACAGCCTGGCGCTGATGTTCCTGCTCGACAGGTTCAGCGCTTGCTGGCCGACGACGGACTCAAGGGTCGCAAGGTTCCGGATCTCCTCATTGCTGCACTCAACGGGGGCCGTATCAACTGGACCAACTATCGGGTCCCCTTCGCGCCGATCTGAGCGATGCTTGAGAATTTACATTCTGGGCCGGCGGTGCGATGGCATCCGACAGCACAGGCGATCGCTGCCTGACCGCCCGACGGAATGTGACGCTCCCCTACTCAGCATCAGGCGTATCCGGACTGTTCAACTCGGCGAACTTAGTCTCCATTGTCGGGTTGCTGCGCGTCAACTTCTTGATCGTCACGTCTTGTGCCTTGTCGTTCGCTAGACGGAGGTTGCGCTCCGTTCCCATGAGCGCGTCTTTCGTCTTCTGCAGGTGGTCGATCGACTTGTCGATCTCGGCGATCGCAGTCTGAAATCGTCTCGATGCGAGGTCATAGTTTTTCCCGAAGGCAGCCTTGAACGTCTCAAGGTCATCCTCGAAGTTCGTGACATCGATGTTCTGCGACTTCACCAGCGCAAGTTCCGACTTGTACTCGAGCGAGCTCATTGCGGCGTTGCGCAGCAGTGTGATGATCGGGATGAAAAACTGTGGCCGCACCACGTACATCTTCGGATAGCGGTGAGACACGTCGACGATCCCTGTGTTGTACAGCTCGCTCTCTGGCTCGAGCAGGGAAACCAGAATCGCGTACTCGCACCCCTTCTCCGTCCGGTCCTTGTCGAGCTCCTTGAAGAAGTCCTCGTTCTTGCGTTTCGTCGCAGTTTCGTCTGACTCGTTCTTCATCTCGAACATGATCGAAACGATCTCGGTTTCAGCCTCGTCGGACTCCCGGAAGATGTAGTCGCCCTTGCTGCCGGCCCGCGCATCGTTGTCCTTCTCGAAGTACGCGCTAGGAAACGCTGTGGCGCGGAGCTGGTTGAACGTCGTCTCGCAGTGCTGTTCGAGGGTTTCGCCGACCATCTTCGTTGAGAGCCGCGCCTTCATATCTCGCAACCGCTCGATCGAGTCATCACGATCCTTGATCTGAGTCTCGTACTTTTCCTTCAGCGACGTTTCGGCCAGTTGCTTCTCGAGCTCAACTCGAGCGAGTCCGTTCTTCAGCTCGTCGCGCTCTTTTTCGACCACACCGACCGCCTCGGCGATAGCAAGTTTCTGAGCGATTTCGCCGGCATCGAGCTTCGTCGTCAGCTGCTGGATCTCTGTGTCCTTCGCTGCCGCTGCCTTCTGTAGTTCGTTCACAGATTTCGCCTCGGCAAGCTCCACAGCCGACTGCGTTTCCTGCTGCGACTGCTCAAGCTGCGCCTTCAGCTGCTGCAGCTCGACGTCTTTTTTCGCCGCTGCCTCCTGCATCCCATTCGCGACCTTCGCCTCCGCAAGCTCCACGGCTGACTGCTTCTCGCTCAGCGACTGCGCAAGTTGCGCCTTCAGGTCTTGGAGCTCGGCGGCCTTGGCCGCACCCGCTTTCTGCAACTCGCCGGCGGCCTTCATCTCTGCCAACTCGACAGCGCTTTGCTTGTCCTGTTCGGCCAGTTTCAATCGCTCATGCAGATCGCGCTCAAACTCGCTATCGCGGACCTGTTTCTGGATCTCTGCGAACCCGGCCCCGTCGATGGTGAATGTCTGACCGCAGTGCGGACACTTGACGTCTTGCATAACTAGTTCTCCTTGACTACTTCGGCTCGATGAGGTTCCGGCTGGGGCTCAGGTAGCAGGTCAGACTGCACCCTGATCCAGTCGCGTAACATAACCAAGATGGACCGGGCAAACGGGAAGTTGATCGTGAGCCCTACTGACCTGGTTGGGTTCCTTGCCTGCGGGCATTTGTCGGTGCTCGATCTCGAAGCTCTCGAGGGTCGCCTACGTAAGCCCAACCGTGGCGATGCTGAACTCGAAGTGCTTCAGCGCCGAGGCCTCGAACACGAAGCTGCCTACCTCGCGTCGTTGGCCGATGCCGGGCTGAATGTTGCCGAGATCGACGAGCCAGCGGCCGACGTCGACCGGGTCACCGGCCTCAGACGACGTGAGGTTGACACGGTCGCCGCCATGCGGGCTGGCGCCGACATCGTTTTCCAGGCCACGTTTTTCGATGAACGCTTCGATGTGGGATGGCGCGGCCACGCCGACTTTCTTCGCAAAGTTGAGAGCCCGAGTTCGCTCGGCGATCACAGCTATGAGCCGGAGGACACCAAGCTCGCTCGTCAGGTGAAGCCGTCAGCGGTCCTGCAGCTCTGTCACTATGCCGAGCAAGTGGAACGGCTCCAGGGAGTTGCGCCGGACCAGGTCCACGTGGTGCTGGGTGGACAACAGCGCGAGCCGGTCCGCCTTGCCGACGTTGCCGCCTACTACCGGGCGGCTCGCGCGCGATTCCTCGCAGCGCTCACACAACAGCGGGCCACCTACCCCCTACCGGTCAAGCACTGCGCGGTCTGCCGTTGGGCGGAGACGTGTGAGCAACGCCGCGAGGACGACGATCACATGTGTCGAGTGGCGAACCTGACCCGCGAGCATGCTCGAAAGTTCGAGATTGCAGGCATCGACACGCTGGCAGCTTTGGCCACCAGCTCCGATGCCTTGACTGTGCCCGGCATTGGTGCCGCGACCGTCACCCGCCTACGGCAACAGGCCCGTCTTCAGGCAGCCAGGGGTCCTGCGACGGTGCCACCGGTCGAGTTGATCCTGCCGGTCGAGACCGACCGCGGGCTCGCGTTCCTGCCGGAGCCCGATCCTGGGGATCTGTTCTACGACATCGAGGGCGACCCCTACGTCGGAGATGGAGGCATCGAGTACCTGCACGGCGTTGGTTGGGCCGATGGCGACGGGTTCGGGTTTCAAGCACTGTGGGCGCATACGGCTGCCGCCGAGCGCCAAGCTTTTGAGGAACTCATCGATCTGATCGTCGAGCGGCGTCGAAACCATCCCCGAATGCACGTCTATCACTACGCGCCCTACGAACCCAGCGCACTTGGCAAGCTGATGGGCCGCTACGGCACACGCGAAGCCGAGCTGGACGACTTGTTGCGGGGCGGTGTGTTCGTCGACCTGTACCGGGTCGTGCGCCAAGGCCTCGTCATTGGCTCACCGTCGTATTCGTTGAAGAAGCTCGAGCCCCTTTACATGGAGGCCCGGACCGGCGAGATCGTCGACGCCGGTTCCAGCATCGTCGAATACGAGCGATGGCTACAGACCGGCGACCAACAGATCCTCGCTGACATCGAGGCGTACAACCGCGATGATGTCGAGTCGACGTGGCGGCTGCGCGACTGGTTGGAGGAGCGACGCCAGGAGTTGATCGCTGCCGGTCACGTGGTCGATCGACCTGCACTTCGAGTAACTGAGGGGGACGAAGAAGAACCGGTTGAATTTGAGCGCGAGGAGGACGTTCTCGCCGATCTGCTGCTCAATGGTCGCGTCGACCCACCGACCGAGGCCGACGATGAGGGCATGCGTGCCCGTTGGCTGATGGCCCACTTGCTGCGATGGCATCGACGGGAGGACAAGCCCGAGTGGTGGCGCTACTTCGACCGGATACTGAACTGCGACGAAGCGGACCTTCTCGCCGACACCGAAGCCATCGCCGGGTTGAGCGTGTCGGGTGAACCGACGCCGGACAAGAGATCCCTCATCTGGCACTACGAGTTCGATCCCGACCAAGAACACAAGCTCCCCGTCGGCAAGCAAGTGCTCGACCCGGCGACTGAGCGAACGAAGTATCTCACCGGGGATGGGCCCCCGGGACCGGGGACGCTTGTGAGCATCGATCACGCACGCGGCATTCTGAGCCTGCGCCGGGGTACCGCATCGGGAGCCCCCCACCCAACCGCTCTCATTCCGCCTGGTCCAATCCGCACCGCCGAGCAGCGATTCTCGCTGCAACGGGTGGCCGCAGCGCTGCTCGAGCACGGTATTGAGGGGCCCGGGCCAGCAGAGGCAGCTCGCCAGTTCCTCGCTGGCCGCGCGCCCAGGGTGGGCGGCGGGCGCCAGGGAGAATCTCTACGAGTCGATGGCGAATCGGCGCTCGACGCTGCAGTGCGGCTTGCGTTGGGGCTCGACCGTTCATTCCTACCAATCCAAGGTCCTCCGGGTTCGGGCAAGACCTTCACAGCGGCGCGAGTCATCACCGCTCTCGTCGCCTCCGGGCGGACGGTTGGGATCACCGCCAACAGCCATGCCGTCATCGGCAACCTCCTCAAGGAGGTCGCCGAACAGGCCTCCGAGCAAGGCGTTGGATTGCGAGCGATCCAGAAAGTGTCCGAGGGAGCGGACGGCTTCAGCCACCCTTCGGTGCAGATCACCACGAAGAATGAAGATGTTGAGAACGCTCTGTCGGGCGGTGCTGTTGATGTGGTCGCTGGAACCGCTTGGTTGTTCGCGAGAGAGGCGATGACCGAGGCGGTCGACACGCTCGTGATCGATGAAGCTGGCCAGCTCTCACTGGCCAACGTGCTCGCCGTTGCCCCGGCCGCTTCGAACCTGATCTTGGTCGGCGACCCACGCCAACTGGCCCAGCCCTCCAAGGGAACCCACCCAGTAGGCGCGGAGGCCTCAGGGCTCGACCATGTTCTCGGCGGCGAGGCCACGATGCCCAGTCATCTCGGCCTGTTCCTCGATCGAAGCTGGCGAATGCACCCGGATATTTGTGGATTCATCTCCGAGCAGGTCTACGACGGACGCCTTGAAAGCGAGGCCCAATGCGCCGTCCAACAAATCGATGATGGTGCCGTCGTGGGTGGAACAGGGTTGCGATGGATTGCTGTCGAACACGAAGGGAACCGAACCTCGTCGGCAGAAGAGGGCGAAGCGGTGGCGGTGGCATTCGAAGCTTTGTTGGGGCGAATGTGGACCGATCGCACAGGAGCCCGGCGGCCCATCGGCATCGACGACATTCTGGTCGTGGCCCCCTACAACGCGCAGGTCCACTTACTCGCCGAACGTCTGCCGGTTGGCGCGAGGGTCGGCACCGTCGACAAGTTCCAAGGCCAACAGGCCCCGGCGGTTCTCGTGTCGTTGTCGGCGTCGAGCGCCGAGGACGTATCGCGCGGCATGGAGTTTCTTTACTCCCGCAATCGCCTCAACGTTGCCGTGTCACGAGCGAAAGCGCTGTGTGTCATGGTGGGCAGCCCGACGCTGCTCGCGGTGTCTTGCCGCACGGTCGACCAGATGAGGCTCGCCAACGTGCTGTGTCGATACGTCGAGATGGCCGAGCGCTCCGACTGAGTCGAGTCTGTTCCAGGTCACCGGGCCGTGAGATCGTGCCGGCTCAACACTGAGGAGGAAGCGCATCACCGCAACACCTGAGCCAGAACACCTAACGTTCGCCCCATGCGGGCAGCAGATTTCGATCAGATCATCGTTGTCGACATCGAAACAACTGGTCTTGGGCCGGGCGCACGACCAGTTGAGGTCGCGTGGATCCAGGTCGACCACGACCTGAACGAGATCGCGAGAGCGGGATCTCTGGTCAACCCCGGCATACCCATCGAACCCGGAGCGTCGGCGGTGAACGGAATCACCGATGCCATGGTCGCCAAATCACCAACGCTCGAGCACCTCGTGCGGTCGATTCATGGCGATCCGTTTGCCGCTGGTCACACACTTGTGATCGCACACAACGCACCCTTCGACTATCCCCACTTCGCTCCGTTCTTCGACACCAGTGAATCGCTATGCACCATGCGCCTTGCCCGGCACATCCTTGCCGATTTCGACAACTACCGCCTTGACACCCTGTGCACTCACCTCGGCCTGAGCGGTACACAAGACCATCGGGCAATGGGCGACACTGAAATGTGTTTGGCTCTCATGAAGCACCTGACCGATCATCACGAAGACGGCATCGACGGTCTGCTCGCACTGTCGGCCAGCGCTCTCTCCGAAATGACGATGCCGTTCGGAAAACACAAGAACACACCCATCGCAGACCTGCCGCCCGACTATGTGAAATGGATGCGCTCCGAAATGGACGGCCTCAATGGCGACCTCCTCGCGTGTCTCGATCTACACCACCCCTCGGCCTGATCTCGAACGGTCACCGACACCACAGGTCTGCTCACCGGCCTCGACGCCCAGAGCTACATCGCCTCCCACTCGACCTGATGCCGAAGCCCCTTGCGCCGGGACCCCGCGTTGAGTTCCCAGTCAGAGCGGCCGGGCAACAGCGCGAGCAAGGCCTCTGATCCGCGTGCGGCGGTGCGCAGCTTCTGTTTCGTCTACTCCAGCGACTGCGACTCGCATCACGGGCCCGTCCTCGACGAAGTCGATCGCCAACTGACTCCGAATCGGATCAAACTCAGCGTCACCGAACGAGGCGGTCTCGCCGGCCGCTGCCATCAGCTCGAGACAGGTCCACAGATCGACTGCATCCCGGTCGACGTCGCGCACACGTCGAGCGTGCAGCTTCAATCCGAGCAGACTCGCAAGGTCGGGCAGCAACACGTCAAGCTGAACGACATCGCCATCGGTCAACCTCACCTCGCCGACAACGCGAATCGTCCTTCAGCGCGTACGGCGGGACTCCGAAGTCGGCGTCGGCAGTTGCACGAATCGGATGTTCGATGCCCAAGCGATGCTGGTGCAGCACGACGGCGACACCGCCGATCAGTCGATGAGGAGCGCCAGCCAGCAGGGCGCCGATCTCGGCAATCGCAATGAAGCTGCCATCGGATGCTCTCGACGTCGAGAGCAAACTCAGCGGCTTGCCGTTCCTCTGGTGCGTCATTGCCCGAGACTCACGAAGCGCACAGCAGCTTCGAGTCTGTCGTCGCCACCAAGCCCGATGAGATCCGCAACGAGGTGTAGATGCGCGGCAACGCGCATCGCTCGGACGTCCAACGCGTCGCTCACGAAGCTGTCGTCGGGCACCGGACGCACGAGCACGGTTGCGGCCGCTGCAGTGTCGGCGCGCACGAAGCCCAGTTCGTCCATCGCCGAGTCCTCGACAGATCCGTACACAATCGCGACTACCGGCACCTTCCACGGTCGGACCGCATCGGCGGCAACGTCGCCGGACACGATCAACTCCGGTTTCCGCTCGACCAGATCATCGACCTGCGCGTTGACGGCGCCGATTCGGTACCAGCACGACTGACTCACAAATCGCGACGCGTAGCCCTGCCAATACGACGCCGGCAACTGGTCCCGATTCGCTAGCCAGCCCGGGTCCTCGAACGACACGTCGCCGTTCTCTCGAAGGCTGGACAGGTACTGGGACACCGCTGGCTGCGAAACACCCGCATGCACTGCCAGATCGACCTGCATCGCTGGCTGCAGCGTCGCGTACAGATGTCGAACCATCGCAGCCTTGCCAGCTCCCCACCGCCTCGTACGTGTCGTTGCCATCACATCAATATAAGTGTTCTTCGCCAATATTGCAAGAACACTTATATCAGTCTTCTTTGTCTCAAGCTCCCGTTGATCCCAGGTCACTATGACGCGATGCCTCGACTGGTATCGCGCTGAGAGGGACCGGCGAGGCGCCTGGCCAGCTGAGAGTGTCGTGCTCGGTCCAGCAGATCGGCAGGCACTGTTGCGTTGATCGATCGGAGGGCGCGTCACACCGGTGTGGCGTCTGCCTTGCGGTCAGATCGCTGCGCTGAGTTCGTCGAATGCTGCCGCGACGCGTAGATGCTCGTGGCG
>Ga0335396_10002432_pt1 | contig 22532 bp, 15 predicted proteins | sample FRY02_FD_205743 | JGI IMG/M metagenome (GOLD analysis project Ga0335396, IMG submission 205743) | Freshwater microbial communities from Lake Fryxell liftoff mats and glacier meltwater in Antarctica - FRY-02 (spades assembly) (version 2) | ecosystem: Environmental > Aquatic > Freshwater > Ice >... | reverse complement strand
CCGAAAGGTTGGCTAGGTGCGAGTTGACCTATGCACTCCAACATACAACAGCCGCCTAATAAAAAACTTAATAATACAAATAAACCAGCTTGGATAATTATTTTCATTTCGCACCTTTTCATTATTTAAGGATAAAGACAACGCGCATCGCAAGGTTCTAGATAAACGTAGCCTTTGCCGCGCATGCAGCTCGCCCAAACTTTATAGACCCTTCCTTCTGCTCTAATATCGTTAGGATCATCTGGTTGCTTGGCGGCTTGGATTTGATCTGGAAGAAAGTTAACACTTTCGTTACCTTTAGCACCGCAAGCCGCAATATCCATTCGTCGACTTTCTGTCGTCATGCCATCCTTAATAAAGTGAGCTCCGAAAGGTTGGCTAGGTGCGAGTTGACCTATGCACTCCAACATACAACAGCCGCCTAATAAAAAACTTAATAATACAAATAAACCAGCTTGGATAATTATTTTCATTTCGCACCTTTTCATTATTTAAGGATAAAGACAACGCGCATCGCAAGGTTCTAGATAAACGTAGCCTTTGCCGCGCATGCAAGTAACCCATCGTTTACTTAACCGCTCTCTTGCTTTAAAGAGATTTATATCTTCTGGTTGCTTGGCGGCTTGGATTTCCAAATCAGAAAAGAGTACATATTCTGTTCTTCCACTTCCACAGGCCACCGTGTCATCTAATCGACTTTCTTTTGTCATGCCATCCTTAATAAAGTGAGCTCCGAAAGGCTTTATTGACTTGAGAATAGCTGAACGCTCTAAAGCGCATGGACCATTTATACATTGCCCATACAAACATCCAGATAACATAAAGGCTAAACTCAATAGTGTGCTTATTCTCAACATCATCATTTTCATCTCGCACCTTTTCATTACTTAAGGATAAAGACAACGCGCATCGCAAGGTTCTAGATAAACGTAGCCTTTGCCGCGCATGCAACTCGCCCAAACTTTATAGACCCTTCCTTCTGCTCTAATATCGTTAGGGTCATCTGGTTGCTTGGCGGCTTGGATTTCCAAATCAGAAAAGAGTACATATTCTGTTCTTCCACTTCCACAGGCCACCGTGTCATCTAATCGACTTTCTTTTGTCATGCCATCCTTAATGAAGTGAGCTCCGGAAGGTTGGCTAGGTGCGAGTTGACCTATGCACTCCAACATACAACAGCCGCCTAATAAAAGGCTTAGCCATAGATACGTTGAATATTTTATAATAATTTTCATTTTGCACCTTTCAGTAGGATTGCAATAGCTTGCCACACTTCAGGTGGCAGTAGCTCGGCTACTGCAAATGGAGCTGCCACAGTGATTGCTGAGGTTGTAATTAGGTTGTTATAAATACCACGCTCAGTATCTGTCATACCTCGTTTAATATTTCCTTGCTCGTCATACAGCCCACTTAAGCTACCCCCAATAAAGTCATGTGTGCCTGAGAAAGACTCGATTAACTTGTCTTGCCAACTATCTGCTTTATACGGTTTTCCAAATAAGGAGCCTATTAAGCCTTGAATGCCGCCTGTAGCGCCAACCATTTTGTGTCCTTCAGGAGTTTTAATAAAGTCATATAAGCTTATGCTAGAGTCATCAGTATTTTGTGCATTAAACACGATCTGACCTTTTTCAGTTAATGCCAACTTGGGTATACCATTTTGATCAAGAATTAGCGTATTGTCTGGATTTTTCTGAATAGCACATCTTTGATTCATTGCCCCACACAGTAAATCCAGATCTACCCGCGTACCACCAACTTTCTTGCCATCTAGACGTACGCCTACACTTTCAGCTGCAAGGTTATCTAGGGTATTGCCATTCATATCAATTACGCCTGCGAATTTTACAGAGTCTTTAATCATCAGTTGACGCATCTCGTTTGCTGCCGCGGATAAGCCTTCCTTGCTAATTGCGCTGCCGCCCATGCCACCCACCGCGCCTACTAATACATTCATCACTTGCTCTTCTATTCTCAGTTCATTGAGTTGCGATTGGATAGCTGTCTTTGCTTCTGGTGTCGCAGCAGCTTTAAGTTGCTGTTGCAGGTTTTGGCGTTTTGCTTGTACATAGGTGCCTAGCGCCTCATTCGCTTGCTGATTAAACGCTTGCGTTATAGTCACTTGAGCTTGAATTTCCTTGGCTACTTTTTCTGCATCAAAGATGGGTTTTATCGTATTAGCTAAGTTATTACCCTGACTATTCACCGCAATCAAGTCAGCGTTATTATCGGCTTGCACAAATACGTCACGGTTAATTGCAGCCTTGCTAAGCTCATCGCTATCTTGAGTAATATTAAGTGCCCCAATGCTAATCGCACTAACCGTTGTGCTACTCTCTTTGCCATTATCTGAGCCTAATCCAGCACCTGAGAGTTGTGGTAAACCTGCATGCAAACCACCACCTAGGGTAGCGGATGCGGCTTTGGCATCATATTTGACTAGGTTCTCAATATTACTCACCGCGAGCGTTTGTGTAGTGAGACTATTTTTGTTGTCTTGTACGGCGTTTTCTGTTGAGGCAATGACCGCACCCTTAAGGTCGGTTTTCCCTGATACGTTTATTTGAAACCCGCCATCCCCTGCAAAGATGCCAGCTTGTTCTTGTACCGATTGATAGTTAGATTTGGTGTTGCTGCTTGAAGCACTGACACTACCACCGACTGCACCACCACCGACTGCACCACCACCAATAGGCACACTGACACTAAAGCCGGCACTTTTTTGTTGGGCTGTGTATTGGTCAGTATCTTGCAGGCTTTGGATGTTGAGATTGCCTTTGCCTGATGTACCGACATTGGCAATTATTTGGTTACCTGCCACTTGAGCGCCAATTAAGTTAGTCTCTGCGCCACTGTTAAGGGTGACCTTATCTCCCGATTTGTTACCACTTTGAATCACAGTTTCTGTCCAAGTAGTACCGTTGCCTTTTTCTTGCCCTTTGCCAGCGCTGGCACTGGCTGTAACAGCGAAACCATTACTACCAACACTGATACCAATACTCGCACTGCTGTTTTTGTTTTTGCTATCTAATTTACTGTTATTGCTTGCAGCCTGTAAGTTGAGGTTATTGTCTGCGCTTAACCTGACATCACCATTGGCTTTCACCTGACTGCCAATAATGTTGAGATCAGAGGTGGCACCTTTACTGGTGTCAGCGCCAGTGGCGGTCATGTTGATATCGCCACCTGCAGTTAAGTGACTACTTGCTGCTGAGGTATTGGTTTGGGTGCTGGTACTGTTACTTTTACTGGTGCCTATGCTCAGTGAAAGGTTAACACCGCCTGCTTGATTAGCAGCATCTTCAATACCGCTGCCTGGCGGATCTGCGCTGAGCGCTGTATTGATTGCATCATAGGCGTTTTTTGCACTTAATGCAGTCGTCGCAGCCGCTAAGGCTTGCATACGCGAGTCACTCGTTTGGCTCGCTGCTTCACTCATTTGTTGTGCCGTTTGAATCGCAGAGATGACAGGGCTGGTGACTGCCAACGTAATGCCTGTTTGCTTATAACGCATCTTATCAACACGCTGGTAAGTATCTTGTGCGGCAGTAATATCCACATTTTTAGCGGTAATATTAATGTCGCCAGCTGGGGTGAGCACATCACTGCCGATTTGGGTATAGTGGCCAGTTTTTCTGTCTAGGCCTGCATTAATATTCACATCTCCGTTGATTGAACCAACCGTACTCGCCACATTGGAGGTTTGGTTAATATTACTATTGGTTTGAAGGGTAGAAGTACCATAACCAACTGAAGTGCTTGTGGCGCTAAATCCAGATTTCTTATCTTTTCTGACATGGGATTCTGTGTAGGTATCGACTGCGCTTATGAGTGCAATATCACCAGTGGCATTCAAATTCACCTGATCGGTTGCAACGACATGGCTACCTTGAATGGTCATTGAGCCTGGTTCGTTATTCAAAGAGGTTGTCCCTATGTTTGTATTGGCTGTGGCTGTATTGGTATTGTTTGCATCAATATTAGCCCCGGCAACTAAGCTGATGTTGTTGGCTTCTACGTTACTACCGATACTGGTATTTTGAGTAAAAGTATCACGGCGGGTGCTGCTTTTACTGGTAAATGTACCGCTTTTTTTAGTGTGGCGCGCTTCGGTAAAGTCCATCGTGGCGCGTCCTTCGCTAATTTCAATCTGCTGTCCCGCCTTGGCTTGTATATCACCATCGGTACTGTTGAGTGTGGCCGCACGCAACTTAATATCATTGCCTGCTTGCAAGCTTAAGTCACCGCCGACTAATACTTCACTCCCCACTTCTTGGGTGGTATTGCGGGTTTGGAAGTTTTTACTATTGCCCACACTATTGGTGCGCTCGGCAGTCGTCACCGTACCTAATTGAATAGTATTGCTTGCTTTAAGTTGCGTCTGACTATCAGTGCCTAAGTTCTGTAAAGTAGCCGCATCTAATTTCAGATCATTACCTGCGCTGGCAATCAGGATGCCATTAGGGTTGTTGACATAAAGACCCGCAACGCGGTCTAAGTGAGTGCGACTAAAATCACTTGCACCTTCAGTATTACGACTGCTCTGGGTGGTGCTGGCGATGTTGATATCTCCTGCGGCTTCTAGCTGGATGCTAGATTGCGCGTGAATACTGCCGCCTAAGTTATTGATGTCTTGCGTGGTTTTAGCAAGTACAACGTCGCTTTGGATATTGCCACCTAAGTTTTGTAGATTGTTAGCATTGATATTGACGAGCTGGCGGCCTAATAGACTGCCTTGGTTGGTCGCGTCGCCAGTTACATTCACGTTAATGGTGCTCGCTGAAATGCTTGCGCCTGCGAGCAATTGACCATTCGCATTTAAGTCAGTGGATTTAACGGCAACATACACTTGCGGTACTAACGCCTGTGTTTTACTGCCATCGGCCAACGTCACTTCTTTTTGCACTAACCATACAATGTCACTGGTCAGTTGTGCCACTTGTGCATTACTCAGTGCAATGCCGGGTTGTAGATTAAATTGCTGGGCATATGTAATGCCGTTTTGCATTAAGGCTTGATATTGTGCTTCATCACTGCTGTAATTGGCTAAGAAGCGTTTGCCAGTGAGCATTCCAATTTGTTCACGAATGCTTTTGTTCATAGAAACCATCACCTAGGCGTTTTTGCGTCACGTTAGGATCCAAGCTGAGCGCGTTTAGGAAGTAATCGCTACTAAGCCAGGTACGATAGTTGGCAAAGCGGGGGGCTGTTTCAATGAGGTAAGACGCATCTGGGTTAGGGTTGGTTGTAAACAGCACACTAGTTGGTAGGGTGGCGGTGGTTTGTGCAGCAACTGTCGTGCCTGTGCCAGCGAGCACACTATTTTGCGCAAGTGTGGTACTTGGTAAATTAAAGGTGTTTACATTGGCGGCTGGGTTATAGGCATAAGCACTAATGTCATAACAGCCATCACCAGGGTCGCCACAGCTCTCATTGCCATCATAGTCATAATAATAGCGCGTACCGCCGTTATACGTTATGGTATTCGTACCTGTTGAATTGAGATTATCTAATGTACCACCTGTAATCGCCAATGTACCGCCAGCAATTATGGTGCTGTCACTATTGGTGACATTGCCGTTAAAAGCCATATTGCCGCCCGCTTGTATTTGTCCAGGCAGGGTGGTGAGGATTTGTGTGGTGCTCGTTGTGCCAGTATATAAATATCGATTATATTCTCTAAAAGTATAAGCGCCTGCACTACGCCAGGAAATATTAAAATTACCGATTTTTGCACCAGGATAATCTGCACTATTTAAAATAACGCTCGTTCCTCTTGGGGTGAATTGGTCGTAGGATGTGATATCCGTGACTACATTTGCTGTTGTTATGCCTGCATTTAAATTTTGCAAAGACGCAATATTCGCGTTGATATTAGCTAACGCTTCTATCGTGGCATGGCGATTGGTGAGGGTGTTAGCTGCAGACTGTGAAGCCAATATCGTCGCTTGATGATTGGTGTCAATATCGCCACCAATAGCGATATCGCCTGCACTGAATAGTAGGCTTTGATTCTGATTGCTTATGTGTTGCGCGCCAATATCTAAGCGACTGCGTGCGGCGATGACGGCTGCAGTGTTGACTGCGTTTACAGTCTCAGCATCATTATTAAGTGTTGTAACCTTGAGCGCTACATGATCGCCAAAAAGACTGCCCGTGCCTATATTATTGAGAGTGGTAGCGTTAATAAACGTATCACTACCATCAATCAAGCCGCGGTTATTGACTGTGCCAGCGGCATTGATGGTGGTATTGCGCCCAGAGAGATCCGCTAGCGCGCTATTGTTAATATCTGTTGTATTTAATGTCAGGTTATTATTGGCATAAATGGTTTTTTGGTTATTAATGGTTGCTGCATTTAAGCTTAGGTTGCTACCTGCAAGTATTTGAGCTTGGTTATTGATATTGCCAGTAGTGGTCAAGATGAGATTGCCATCGGCTTGTAGTTCGCCGGTATGCGTATAATCATTAACCAAGTTTAATGCCGCATCGCCGCCAGAGCTTAGCTTACCGTCACCCGTTAAACCGTGGGCATTAACTGACAGCAGTTGTCCAGCACCAATGCTACCACCCGTATTGGTAATTTGAGTCGCTCTGAGATTAGTTTCGGTCGTGCTTGCAATGCTGCCAGTGTTGGTTAGCTGACCATTTATATCAATGCTGACTTCACCCACGCTTGCACCAATTGTACCTGCGTTATTGACGCCTAAGCCTGCTTCAGTCCCAATCAGGCGAATTTTACCTGCATACATACCACCTAAGGCGGCTACATCCAGCGCCGATATTGGAATATTGTTATCAGTACTCGCAATTAGTCCAATGTTAGTCATATCGCCATTGCTGGCTACATTGATTTGATTGGTGCCACTAACCATATTAAGATTATTAGCAAATATCCCTGCATTCACCTGCACGGTACGCGCAATAATATCGGTATAGTTAGTTTGACTAGCATCTAAGCCTGTACCAAAGAAGTCGATTTCACCACCCGTTACCCGATAACCAATCAGATCGCCGCTATTAAAGAGCGGTGTGCCAGTCGTCAGTGTCACACGGTTCGCATTGATAAAACCACAACCGCTACAACTAATACCAGCAGGGTTGGCAATCACGACTTGGGCACGACTGCCTGCCACCTCAACATAACCTTTGAGTAAACTGGGATTAGAGGCATTAACTTCATTTAAAATGACACGGGCTGTGCCTGCTGCCATATAAGGATTACCTTGGACGAAACCAGCAAGTTGAGTTTGTACATTGGTACGGCTATTATTCAAAATAACGCCTTGGTTATTGACATCAAATTGACTATAAGTATTGCGAGAGACGCCAGCAGTACTGGGGGTTTGAATATTAACCAAAGGCACGCCGCTGGCTGATTGCAACACTACGGGGCGCTGATTAGCTGGCGCGCTTTGATCTGCAACAATCCCTTCAGCTAGCGCGGTATTAATATTCAATGGATTTGGGGTAATTGCTACCATGCCTAGAGAGAACAATATCAACAATACGAGCGGACGTATTGTTGCGGTATGGGTGGCGTCAGCATTGGTAAAGCTTAACTTACTAACATTTGGGTCAGAACGCTTTCTTGAAGTATGTGATTTGACCTGTTCGGCGACTGCTATCATCAGTCCACGTACTTGATTAAAAATAGTTTGAAATTGATTTTTATTCATTTTTATTGTCCGTTTTTTTATTCGTTTTTATTAAGTCAATCGTCAAATTTGGCATAGCGGCGACCAACATCTGTATAAAAAAATTGTCAGCATCATGGTGTTCTTTTATGAATTGCTGATGACTTTTAACCAGTTTATTTTATTTAAAAAATTGGTAAATTTGCATAATATTTTCTTTTTATTGTGATGTAAGTCGTTAATAAAATGGCTGAGATTCACTTAATAAGTATAGTTAAGATTAAATCCAGCACTCATTTTCTTGGTTACAAAACCATCGGGTTTGTTAATTGGTTTTGCTAAAAAAATATCATAACTTAGCCCGCCAAGAATTCTTACTCCCATTGGTCGAGCGCTACCACGCAAGCCAATTGCGGTGCCAGCAAGATATTTGCCAATGAGATTTTTTGAAGACTGTCCGCCAACCTCGCCATAATCTAAGCCCCAATACATGGTCTGACCAACATGCACAATCGGCACATTGAGTTCATTTCGAATCAGCAAACCACTATCAGCGACCAAAATTTGCTCGCCGTCAAAGCCGCGTACCGTAAAACGGTTGCCAATACTAAAGCGGTCTTGTGGCGTCAGCGGGGTGTAATTTGTTTGGCCACGTAAATAGGCGCTGTATTGCAGTGGCTGCTCTCCCCATGGAGCTTTTAATTGAAACGGGAGGCTTAAATTGAGATCGGCAATCAGTAATTTCATGCGTGACGTGCCCTCGCCAAAGTTTTCTTCTGGTGCTGCAAGTGCGTCTTGTGCGCCAGTGCCTCTCCGATAGGCAAGGTTATAATCTAGAATTGAATGTCCAAAATACCAACTTTGATTAAGCCCAAACTCCCAGCCAGCCGTTCGTCTCTTTTGTATTTCAATTTCGGTATCGTCAATATAATTATTTGATTTGCGCAAAAATCCTTTTAAAGAGGCAAAGGTTTTATTCATGCTATTGCGAAATAGTAATCGGCCTAATTTTAATTCAGCAGTTTGCGAGCGGCCGCTAAATACATAAGATTGATTAGTGCCAGCGACTGTTTGATAAAAGTCATTAGCGCTTGTGTTGGTGCTGAACAACCAATTGTCAAAAGGGAGTGAGTAATTCAATGTATAACCATCGTTTCCTCGCTTGCCTGCCTCGCCACCACCGCCAAGGTCATGGTTGTAATTCACATAAAATAAGTCATTAAGTGCTAATAAGTTGTCCGCTGACAGCGTCAGACCGCCTTGATACTGACCAGTCGTTTTTGACCCACTGTCATCGAGATTAATTGATAAGCGAATTGGAAAGCGTTGTTGATAACGAACGACTAGATCACTTAGACCAGGCGCAGCATGATCAGAAGCTGCGGGCTCAATCTGAATGTCAGCCTCAGCGGTTGGTACCCGTAAAAAATTTTCTAGCCCTTGCTCAATATTGCGTAAATTAAGCATATCACCATTGCTAATCGGTAGCGCATTCCATGCACTGACGCGCAGACTTGAGTCTGGCGTAAAACGGATATTACTAACACGACCTGGTATGACGGTGAGAGCTAACACGCCAGTTTTTAGATCTTGTGGCGCGGCTAATACTCGCGTAGTGACAAATCCTTTAGCAATAATGGCATTTTGCACTTGCGTCATCACTGCATTAATACCCACTGCCCCTAAGCAACGACCTAGGATTGGGGTTTTATTGATCACCGCAGATAATTGTGATTTAAATTGGTCGGCTGAATCGCCAATTAAGGTAATTTCATCAATCTGAAAGCAGGGCGTTTCATTTTCTGGGATTCGGTCGATGGCAACTGGTGCAATCGTATTGTTTAGTTGCTGGCTAGAAAGACGGGCATCAGGCTTCAGTTCTTGTTGCTGACGTAATAAACGCAGTCTTTCTTGTTGTCTAAGTTGCTCTTGGGTATTAGTGTCAAGCTGATTAATATCGGCTGCAACAGTGGTTAGTGAGCAGAAAGAAAACGCAACAATTGATAAAGCAGCTACTGTTTTTATTATTTTCATCGCATTACTTTTTATTATTTTTGTTTATTTGCAGATTTTAAACCTGCTTTAAGCATAAATCATACGCTTATTCAGCGACATTAATCAACTAAAAAAATGCGTCAGTAACGTTTGATTGAAGCTAAAAATAAATAAAAGAAGAAGATATTATGCCGATTACGCGTTAGCGCATTCATCACATTAACTTTAAAGCGCTGTCCAATTTGATGATGCATTTTCAGACGTGTAATAAATCAGAACTGCATGAAGTTAAGCAGTCCTGATCATTGGGTTAATTACTGAGCAATGTTGAGTAAGTATAAAAATACCGAACAAATGGCTGCGGGCGCAATGACATTATTGGCTATTCGCCAGAGGTTGTAAGTTTTCTCTGTTAAGTCTAGCTCATCTTTAGAGTGATGTTTTTTCATGGAATAGCCAGCAAAAATCGCCATCAGCAAGCCGCCAAAAGGCAACATAATCGTGCTGGTGAGTTTGTCTAGTGTATCGAAAATACCTAAGCCAAAGATGATTGTTACCTCTTGCCAAACATTGAAAGATAGTAAAACACTAATGCCAACACTCCAGATAAAAAGACCGAGAACAAGGCAAGTTTTTTTTCGGTTAATGCGCGTATTTTCCACTACCCATGCAATGGTGGGTTCTACGAGTGAAATGGCAGAAGTTAAGGCTGCAAATGCGACTAGGATAAAGAATAAAACACCAAAGAAGTTGCCCCAAGGCATTTGGCCAAAAGCAATGGGGAGCGTTTTAAAAATAAGACCTGGTCCTTCGCTAGGGTCTAGGTGGTTTGCAAATACCAGTGCGTAGATGGCTAATCCTACTAATAAGCCAAGTAATGTGTCTGCGACTGCAACGTAAATAGAGGTGCGCGAAATGGAAACATCTTTTTTTAAATAAGAACCATAGACCATGATAGAGCCCATGCCGATACTGAGCGAGAAAAAAGCATGTCCCAGAGCAACTAAGGTAGTAATCGGTGTGATTTTCGAGAAGTCAGGTGTAAACATAAAATCAAAAGAAGTTTGCATATCACCAACCGACATGCTGTAGCCAAGTAAGATTAATAAGAGGATAAATAATGCGGGAATTAGAAAGTTATTGGCTCTTTCTAGGCCAGAAGTCACGCCACGTGACACAACGCCCATGGTGATAATCATAAAAAGGGTGTGCCAAAAAAGCAGTGTGAGCGGTGATGCGAGTAAATGACCAAAATTGGCACTAGATTGTTCTGCCGTAATGCCAGTAAATCCTACTTGAATCGCCGAACTGATATAGCTAAGTACCCAGCCACCAATCACACTATAAAAACATAAAATCATGACGCCGGTTAGCATACCCATGGCGCCGACATATTTCCAGTTGTTGGAACGGCTTGATTCTTTTGCTAGGCTTTTCATCGCATCGATTGGATTTTTTTGTATGCGCCTGCCGAGCATGATTTCGGTCATGAGTAACGGAATGCCAACACATAAGATGCTGAGAATATAAACCAATACAAAGGCGCTGCCACCGTTAACACCTATCATGTAAGGCAGCTTCCAGATATTGCCTAAGCCGATTGCAGATCCTGTGGTTGCCAGTACAAAAGACCAGCGGCTATTCCATGCACCGCGATGTGTCATTGTTTTGCTCTAATCATTGGTTATTTATTGAAGTAACGTTCTGTTTCTTGTTTGATGACTTTTGACAATAATAGCAAGCCGATTAAATTGGGAATCGCCATTAAGCCGTTCATTAAGTCAGAGAAATTCCATACAAACTCTAAACTGGTCATGGCGCCAATCATAACGGCTGCGGTAAAAAAGATACGGTAAATGTGAATTGATTGAGATCCAAATAAAAATTCCATGGCTTTTTCGCCATAGTAACTCCAGCCGATTAGCGTAGAAAAAGCAAAAAATGCGGTTGCTACTGCCACAATCACACGGCCAGTATCACCTAAGGTTTCAGCCATACTAGCACTGGTTAATTGTCCAGCATCTACGCCTTGTGTCCAGCTGGTTGCGGTTAAAATTACTAAAGCAGTCATGGTGCAGACCACTAAAGTATCAATAAAAGTTTGCGTCATGCTGACTAAAGCTTGTTTAACTGGGTCGTCAGTTCGCGCGGCAGCTGCGGCGATTGGGGCAGAGCCTAAGCCAGATTCATTGGAGAAGACGCCACGTGCAATACCATAACGCATGGCTGCTGCAATGGTTGCCCCAATAAAGCCACCACTGGCCGCAGATGGATTAAACGCATGATAAAAAATCAAGCCCAAGGCATGTGGAATGGCTTCTATATTGAATGCCAATGCCCATAAGCTACAAATAACATAAGCGGTAATCATAAAAGGTACAAGAAATGAGGTGAATTTACCGATAGTTTTAATGCCGCCAATAATGACTAAGCCTGTGAGTAAAGTTAGTACAATCCCTGTTATTTCGGATGGGATTTGAAACGTCGCTTCAAATATTTTAGCCGTTGCATTGGCTTGCGTCATATTGCCAATTCCAAATGCCGCACAGGCAGTAAAAATAGCGAATAACGTTGCTAGCCAAGGTAAACCAGCCCCTTTACTCAAATAATACATGGGGCCGCCACGCATGCCATGCGGTCCTTTTTCTCGGTATTTAACCGCCAGTACCGCTTCACTATATTTGGTTGCCATGCCGACTAAGCCGGTTACCCACATCCAAAATACAGCCCCTGGCCCGCCGAAAGTAATCGCAGTCGCTACGCCAACAATATTACCAATACCAACAGTTGCCGCTAGTGCCGTCATCAGTGCTGCAAAATGGCTAATGTCACCTTCTGCCTGTTTGTCTTTGGTGAAAATAAGGCGTAATGCATGCGGTAATACGCGAAACTGCATCCCTTTTAACAGGATAGTCAGATATAAACCAGTGCCAACCAATAAGACCAGCATGTATGGTCCCCATACAATGCCAGAGAGTGTTGCTAAGAGTGCTTCTATATTTTGCATTTACGGTTCCCTTTTGAACTTATTATAGCGAGGTTTATGGATGTGGGGTGTGTTTATCAGCAACGGGATATACGGATATTTTGGTGCGCGCGATAGTAAGATATATTGTATGGCTTGTGCTATTTTGCAGCGTAAAGTTGAGCAAAAAAGTAAAAATAAAGACAAAGTTTGAGTCGAATACGCTAACTAGAAAACCAGAGCTGAACGTTAGATTGATTTGGTCACTGTTTAAGTTTTTCTATCATGGTAGATGATGAATGATGGATGAATCTATTATCAGTTATTTGGCCGCTAGCAAAATGGATTGCTATAGGCTTAACTTAGAAAGTGCTGTTTCAATACATCAATCATATAGCCATGATCGATTGCACCAGCACTTTCACGGATGCTATGCATCGCCCACATTGGGTTGCCGACATCGACAGTTGGCATACCGAGTTGCGCGGCGAGTGTAGGACCAATCGTGCTGCCGCAACCTAAATCAGTGCGGTGGCTGTATTCTTGATAGGGTACTTTTGCTTGTTTACATAATTGAATAAAACGTGCGGCTGTATTCGCATTGGTACTATAATGTTGGTTGGCATTGGTTTTAATCACAGGGCCTTGATTAACGATTGCATGATGATGCGGTTCGTAGGCACTAGGGTGATTGGGGTGGTAGGCATGTGCCATATCGGCACTGATTAAAAAGCTATTGGCAATGCCGCGTAAACGGTCTTCTTCATTGGTATTGGCGTGATTGAAAATGCGTTGCAACACATCACGCATAAAACTACCGCTGGCACCTGTAGTGCTTTCACTCCCAACTTCTTCATGATCAAAAAAGGCACAAATACTGGTAGATGCTGGATTTTCTGTCGCCAATAAGGCGGTAAGGGCAGCGTGGCAAGAAGCTAAATTGTCGAGTTGACTATTGGCGATAAATTCTTGTTTTGCGCCCCATAAGCTGCCTTTTTGGGTATCGTAAACTGCTAAATCCCAAGTGAGGATATTGTCTGGATGAATGCTGAGTTCATTCGCTAATACTTGGGTTAGTTGCGCATGCGCTTCTGCAGTATCGGCAGCAAAGCCAAAAATCAACGGCAAGCCAGTTTGCTTGTTTAACACTAAGCCTTTTTCATTCACCTCACGGTTCATATGAATTGCTAAGTTAGGTAAGCGCACGATTGACTCATTTAAGCGTACTGTATGGGCTACTAAATCATGACCATTTTTTATAATGACGCGGCCAGCAATGCTTAAATCTCTATCGGTAAATGTGGCTAAAATCGGCCCGCCATAGACTTCAACACCAAGTTGAGCAATGCCTTCAGTGCTATAGGCGGCTTTCGGTTTTAAGCGCAAACCTGGTGAGTCGGTGTGAGCGCCCACTATCTTAAATCCGCTTTCTAAAATTGGTTTTTGACCGATAATAAAGGCAATAACAGAAGCGCCATCGCGCACCACATAATATTTACCACGTTTGCCAAAATCCCAGTGCTGATCTTCTAATAATGGTTTAAAGCCATTTTTGTTAAGCATCTCTACCATGGTGGAAACGGCATGCCATGGGCTAGGACTACTATCAATAAAGTCGAGTAAATCTTGCGCTTGTTGTTTTGTTTCTATTGATATATTCATCCGTTAAACCCAGTCTTTAGCTATTAGGAAGTCAGTATATAGTTTTGCTTCTGCACTACCAGCTTCTGGTTTCCAGTCATAACGCCACTTCACAATAGGTGGCATGGAAAGCAAAATGGACTCTGTACGACCATTGGACTGCAAGCCAAATAAAGTGCCGCGATCAAAAACTAAATTAAACTCGACATAACGTCCGCGACGGTAAGCTTGAAAATCACGTTCACGTTCGCCATAAGCTATTTGTTTGCGACGTTGTACGATTGGTAGATAAGCTTGCGTAAAAGCATCGGCTACGGCACGTAACATAGCAAAGCTTTTATCAAACCCTAATGCATTAAAATCATCAAAAAAGATACCGCCAATGCCCCGTGGTTCTTTGCGATGTTTGAGATAGAAATACTCATCACACTCTTTTTTAAGGGTTGGATAAAGCGATTGACCAAAAGGCGCCAGTGCTTCTTTATTCACACGATGAAAGTGCGTGCAATCCTCTTCGTAACCATAATACGGCGTCAGATCCATCCCGCCACCAAACCACCAAATGTCCTCTTCATGTTCATGTTGTGCCTTCGCCATAAAAAATCGAACATTCATATGCACCGTTGGCACATGCGGATTGCGCGGATGAAATACTAAAGAGACCCCTATCGCCTCCCACTGGCGACCTGCAGCTTCAGGGTGTGCAACGCTGGCTGCGGGTGGTAATTTATTACCTAATACATGCGAAAAACCAATACCAGCACGCTCGAAGACATTACCTTCTTCCAACATACAAGAGTTGCCACCACCGCCTTCAGGGCGTTGCCAGCCGTCATGTAAAAAGGTTTTGCCATCGACGAGCTCTACTGATTCAATAATACGAGCTTGTAAGCCTTGTAGATAGTCAAAAACAGCTTGTGTATTGATCGATTGTGATTTTAAGGTGCTCATTTTTTGCGATTAACCTTTTACAGCACGGAAGCCAATATCTGTTCGATATTGTGCACCTTCAAAATGAATGTCTTCGATTATTTTATACGCTTGTTTTTGGGCAAATTTGACGGTTTCACCCAGTGCGGTTACGCACAGCACGCGGCCGCCACTTGTGGCCACTTTGTTACTATTAAGGGTTGTCCCTGCATGAAAAACATAGGCATCCTCTAAGTTTTTTGGTAGCCCTGTGATTTCATCACCTAGTCTTGGATTCGCTGGATAATTCGCGCTTGCCATCACAACACCCAAAGCAAAACGTCTATCCCATTCTGTTGCAGCTTGATCTAATGTGCCATTAACAGCATGTTGCAAAATGGCGACGAAGTCAGATTTTAAGCGCATTAAAATAGGCTGCGTTTCAGGGTCTCCCATACGACAGTTGAACTCTAATGTTTTGATTTGGCCACTAGGACTAATCATCAAACCAGCATATAAAAAGCCAGTATAAGGAATCCCATCTTTCGCCATGCCTTCAACCGTTGGCTTAATGACTTCACGCATCGCACGCGCATGAATCTCTGGCGTAACAACTGGCGCTGGAGAGTATGCGCCCATGCCGCCAGTGTTAGGGCCTTGGTCGCCAGTCAATAAGCGTTTATGATCTTGGCTGGTGGCTAAAGCCAAAATATTTTTACCATCAACCATCACCATAAAACTGGCTTCTTCACCAACTAAAAACTCTTCAATCACGACGCGCGCGCCTGCATCACCAAAGGCATTGTCGCCTAGCATCATATCGACTGCCGCATGCGCTTCGTCCAATGTCATGGCCACAACAACCCCTTTGCCAGCTGCCAAGCCATCGGCTTTAATGACAATTGGCGCTCCTTGCTGTGCAATATAATCATGCGCTGCTGCAATGTCAGAAAACGTTTTATATGCCGCAGTTGGAATATTGTGGCGCACCATAAATGCTTTAGAAAAGTCTTTAGATGATTCTAATTGCGCTGCCGCTTTTGTTGGACCAAAAATCTTAAGGCCTTTAGCTCTAAAAGCGTCTACTACACCTTGGCTTAATGGCGCTTCTGGGCCAACCACGGTAATTGCGATGTTCTGATCTTGCGCAAACTGCACTAAATCTTCAATTTTTGTTATGGGTACATTGACCATGTCTGGATTGGTTGCGGTACCTGCATTGCCAGGGGCTACATAAGTTAGGCTAACGCCTTTATTTTGCGCAATCTTCCAAGCTAAAGCATGCTCACGACCACCGCCACCAATGACTAATACTTTCATTACTTTTCCTTATGTAACAGCGGCTTAATTAATGTCGGAAGTGGCGAATGCCAGTCAAGACCATGGCTAATCCACGTTCATCAGCTGCCGCGATGACTTCATCATCACGCATGCTGCCACCTGGTTGAATCACACAAATAGCACCTGCGTCAGCTAACACATCGACGCCATCTCTAAATGGGAAGAAAGCATCAGAAGCGACAACGGAACCTTGTAGGCTAAGGCCAGCATGCTCAGCTTTAATAGCGGCAATTTTGGTGCTGTCGACACGACTCATTTGACCCGCGCCTACGCCGAGTGTCATGCCTTCGCCACAGAAGACAATCGCATTGGATTTAACATATTTAGCCACATTCCAAGCAAATAATAGGTCTTGCATTTGCACTGGTGTTGGTTGTTTTTTAGTGACTACTTTTAAGTCAGCCATTTGCAATTCATGAATGTCAGATGTTTGCACTAAAATGCCAGAACCCACACGCTTGGTCTCGTGCGAGTTGCGACCTTGTTCCCAAGCTGTGCTGCCGCCATTTGGTAAGGCGATTTTTAACACACGTACATTCTTTTTAGCACTAAAAATTTCCAGTGCTTCAGCCGTATATTCAGGTGCGATTAATACTTCTAAGAATTGTTGCACAATTACTTCAGCTGCCGTTTTATCCACTGGCATATTAAAAGCAATAATGCCACCAAAAGCAGAAGTTGGATCTGTTTTAAATGCTTTGCTATACGCTTCTAATGCGGTTGCGCCCAATGCCACGCCGCATGGATTGGCATGTTTGACAATCACGCAAGCATTGCTATCAAATGCTTTTACTGCTTCCCAAGCAGCGTCTGCATCTGCAATATTGTTATAGCTTAATTCTTTACCTTGAATTTGTTGTGCCGTCACCAGTGAGCCAGGTGCAGTGCATTGATCTTGATAAAAAGCCGCCGTTTGATGAGGGTTTTCGCCATAACGTAAATCTTGTACTTTAGTAAAGCGCGTATTCATTTGCGCAGGATAGGCGCTGCGTGAGCCATCTTCATTAAAGCTTGATAGATAATCACTAATGGCACCATCATAATTACTCACACGATTAAAAGCAGCAACTGATAAAGCAAAGGTTGTTTTGTGAGCGAGTGCACTGTTGTTTTGATTCAATTCCTGAACGACAGCTGCATATTGGCTAGCATCGGTCAACACCGCCACGTCTTTCCAGTTCTTCGCTGCTGAACGCAACATGGCTGGTCCACCAATATCAATATTCTCAATCGCATCTTCTAATTTGCAGTCTGGCTTAGCAACGGTTGCTTCAAATGGGTAAAGATTTACGACTAACATATCAATATTTGGGATGTCAGATTCCTGCATCGTTTTAACATGTTCAGGTAAATCGCGGCGACCCAATAAACCGCCATGAACCTTAGGGTGCAATGTTTTCACGCGACCATCTAACATTTCAGGAAACCCCGTATAGTCACTAACTTCGATGACTGGAATATTGTTTTCGCGAAAAAGTTTGGCAGTGCCGCCAGTAGAAAGGATGTCGATATTTAGTTTGTGCAGACTTCGTGCTAACTCAACAATCCCTGTTTTGTCTGAAACACTGATAAGAGCTCGTTTAATAATGGCCATAGTTTTATTTGAATAAGTTTGTTTTACAATAATTGATGATTCTGTTTTTCTATTGCCATCAGTGGCTTACAGCTAAGAAAGTAAAGACTTAACTTAAGTGATAGATCGCCATTTTTTTGCGCAAAGTATTGCGATTAATGCCTAATACTTCAGCCGCTTTACTTTGATTTCCACCAACGCTATTTAAAATGTATTCCAACATTGGCTTCTCTACGCACCCTAACACCATGTCGTAAATCGCATGAGGCGGCTGGCCATCTAGATGGACAAAATAGTCATCTAGTGACTGAATAATTGCTTGGCTTAATAGGCAGTTTTTGCTCATGCTGCGATTGCCTCTGATGATTGTGTAGGCAATAATACTTCATAGACCAAGCGTTCGTTTTTAGTTTTGAGCTCAGCAAAAAAATCGCTAATGGCATCTACTTGTAAAGACGTTGTTTCTAAGGTATTCATGTGATGGCGGAACGCGGCTGAACCGGCAAGACCTTTGGTGTACCAAGAGATATGTTTACGCGCAACGCGCATGCCCGTTAATTCACCATAAAAATCATATAAATCATGTAAATGCTCTAGCATCACAGTATGAATTTCTTCAACAGTTGGCGGCAACATGTGCGTGCCTGTGATTAAGTAATGTTCAATTTCGCGGAATATCCAAGGTCGTCCTTGGGCGGCGCGACCAATCATCACTGCATCTGCACCCGTATAATCTAAGACGAACTTGGCTTTTTCGGGGGTGGTAATATCGCCATTCGCAATCAATGGAATGTTAATCGCTTGTTTAACCGCCGCAATCGTATCGTATTCAGCATCGCCTTTATACAAACAAGCGCGGGTACGGCCATGCATGGCAAGCGCTTGAACGCCAATATCTTCCGCCATTTTGGCAATTTCAATCGCATTGCGATTATCTTTATCCCAGCCAGTTCTAATTTTAAGCGTTACTGGTACATTTACCGCATTAACAACGGCTTTTAAAATTTGCGCAACCAGTGGTTCATCTTTTAATAATGCCGAACCTGCCATAACATTGCATATTTTTTTGGCAGGACAACCCATATTGATGTCAATAATTTGTGCGCCATTGTCCACATTATGTTTAGCGGCTTCCGCCATCATGGCTGGGTCTGCGCCTGCAATTTGCACTGAAATAGGATCCACTTCGCCTTCGTGATTCGCACGTCTTAATGTTTTTTCGCTACCATAAAGCAGTGAGTTAGAAGTCACCATTTCAGATACCGCTAAACCCGCTCCCATTTTTTTACATAGCTGACGGAAAGGTCTATCCGTGACGCCAGCCATAGGGGCGACGATCAAATTATTTTTCAGAATATGATTGCCAATTTGCATTGTTAATAACTTATAACGAAAAGTTGACTATTTTATACGCAATTGTTGTTATAGGAAACCAAAATCGATCCTTATTGCATGCGACTTATCGTGTTTTGTGAGCGTTGTTATGGTTTATGCAGGATAGTTTATTTTTTGCGTAAGTTAATATGGGCTTTGATTAGCGTTTCAGCTTGAACTCTCAAGCGTGAGTCGTCAGTATCTTTGACCCACATATGTAAAAGACCACTAAAAAATAAATGCGTATCCATTGCCAACACCGCAGGAGAAAGGTTTAGATTAATTAATCCTTGCTGGTGCGCATCTTGATAAACTTTTTCAATATTCTCAACAATGCCAGAACAGTTACCAAGAATTTGCTGTAGGACGGGTGCGAATTCATCTACATATTCACATTTTGACATAATGATTTCATATGTTTGACGGGTAACTTGATCATCATTTAGCAAGCGTACGGTATCAAGCAGAAAATTTTCGAGACGAATTAGCGGATTTTTTTCATGAGCACTGGCTAATAAAGTAGATTCAATTCTATTAATCAACGGCGTAAAAACTTGTTCATGCATGGCATGAAATAATTCTGTTTTGTTTTCAAAATGCCAATAAACAGCGCCGCGCGTGACCCCCGCAAGCTTCGCGACTTTTTCTAGGCTGGACTGACTAACCCCTGTCGTTGAAAACATTTCTCGAGCTGCATTCATAATGCGTTGGCGAGTTACTTCTGCATCTTCCTTTGTCTTACGTACCATAATTTTTCGTGAGTCTTTTATTCAACGTTGAGCATTTTTAATGAAAACTATTTACATACATTCATGAATTTATATGATATACATTCATTCTTGTATGTATGCAAGCATAACTTGCAATTTAAAAAACGATAATAGAGGCTGCAATGGTTCAATTTACGCATAAAACGCAATACACACTGCTCGCTATCGCCATCTCGGTTCTGATAGTGGCCTGTGGAAAAAATCAAGAGGCACAGCAGCCAGCGCTGCCAGCGATGCCTGTCAGTGTGTTGGAAATGCAACCAACAACTGTACCTATTCAAACAGAAGCGGTTGCACAAACTGAAGGGGCAAAGCAAGTTGAAGTGAGACCACGTGTTGGTGGTATTTTATTGAAAAAATTATTTGCAGAGGGTGAAGTCATTAAAGAGGGTCAGCCGATGTTTGCAATTGACCCTATACCGTATCAAAACCAAGTTTCCCAGGCCAGCGCTCAACTGGCGCAACAAAAAGCGCGCTTAGTGCAGACGCAACGAGAAGCAGTTCGATTGAAACAGTTAATAGAAACAAAATCGATTAGCCAACGAGAATATGATAATGCTGTTTCTGATCAAGCGATAGCAAGTGCAAGCTTGCAGCAATACAATGCGCTCTTGAATGAAGCGCAGTTAAATTTATCTTATGCCAAAGTAACAGCGCCTGCGAGCGGCATGGCAGGCCGCTTTTTATTTTCAGAAGGTGCGTTGGTGAGTGCTAATACCAGCTTACTGACCACGATTGTGCAAACTTCACCGATTTGGGTGCGTTTTAGTTTGTCTGATTCTGAGTTGGTGCAACTGGGGGGTATGTTGACCGATGAGACAGTAAAAGGCATTGAGCTTATCTTACCTGATGGCACTCAATACGCTGAATCTGGACAATTAAACTTTTCTGCCAGTAATATAGATCCGATGCTAGGTACGCAACAATTGCGTGCTGAATTTAACAATGCTGATAAAAAGCTCATTCCGGGCCAATTTGTGCGTATTCGCGTGACCACGGGTAACAAAGACGGGGTATTTTTATTGCCACAAGCCGCCGTATTAACGGGAGATCAAGGAAAGTTTGTTTTTGTGGCTGAGCAAAATAAAGCAGGCAAAACGGTAGCCGCTGCAAGACCTATTCAAGTCGGTGGTTGGAGTGGGCAGCATTGGGTTATTTTAGACGGGCTTAAGCAAGGTGATAAAGTCATTATTGATCACTTAATTAAAATACGTCCTGGTACACCAGTCGCGCTAAATCCACCAGCGGATAAAGCCGCAGAAATAAAAGCTAACACGCTTTCTAACCAAGTAAACTAAACAATAGGTAAATTGATTATGACCAAGTTTTTTATTACTAGGCCAATATTTGCCTCAGTATTATCGATCATCATTGTGCTATCAGGGCTGGCGGCTGCCTTCCAGCTGCCTGTTGCACAATATCCGGAAATTGCACCACCGACTGTTCAGATTACTGCAACTTATCCTGGTGCAAGTGCAGAAACCCTATCTAAAACGGTAGCTGCTCCAATTGAAGAGCAGTTGAGCGGTATTGATAACCTGCTTTACTACCAATCTAGCGCCGATTCTAGCGGTACCTTGGTCATTACTGCAACATTTGACATTGGTACTGATGTTGATCAAGCCACCTTTAATGTGAGCAATCGAGTGAATATTGCTTCGCCTCGGTTGCCGGATGAAGTACGCCGCAATGGTTTAGTTGTTCAGAAAAAATCCAATGATATCTTGATGGCATCGATGTTAACTTCAGCGAATAAGGAGCATGACCGCTTATTTTTAAGTAATTACGCCACGTTGAACGTGTTAGATGAGCTTAAACGAATTAAAGGTATCGGTAATGTCAGCATTGTTGGCGGCCAAGACTACGCCATGCGTATCTGGTTACGTCCAGATCGCATGGCGCAGTTAGGCGTGAGTACGTCTGATATTGCTACTGCTATTGGAGCACAAAACAATCAATATGCAGCAGGTAAAATAGGACAGGATCCTGCTCCTGCAACGCAACAGCTGATTTACACAGTCACGGCAAAAGGACGTTTGGTCGATCCGGAAGCGTTTGGCAATATTATTGTACGGGCAGATGGTCCTAACGGTATTTTGTTTCTTAAAGATGTTGCCCGTATAGAGCTGGGGGCACAAAGCTACAATGCCTCTTCTACGCTAAATGGGCAAACTGGTGTTGCTATGTTGGTTTTCTTGCAAAGTGGCGCGAACGCATTAGATACCGTCAGCGCGGTAAAAGACAAGCTGAATGAATTACAGGAAAGCTTTCCAGAAGGCATGACTTATGCCATCCCCTATGACACCAGCGATTTTGTTAGCTCAACC